>Ga0206963_10061_pt1 | contig 38167 bp, 38 predicted proteins | sample Alteio_BWOrgHeat_28_FD_152958 | JGI IMG/M metagenome (GOLD analysis project Ga0206963, IMG submission 152958) | Enriched cells from forest soil in Barre Woods Harvard Forest LTER site, Petersham, Massachusetts, United States -... | ecosystem: Environmental > Terrestrial > Soil > Temperate forest >... | reverse complement strand
GCCGCCCTTTAAGGCCGATTCCCCCGTCTTCTCCGCGAGCAGTCAGGTGAAGGACTCCGTGCCCGCGCTTGGCTTTAATTACGACGCGGCCACCGTTTCGGCCTGGGTGACCGACCAAGGCTTGCGTATTGGGAGGAAAGGTCGCAAGGCTTCCATTGTCCGAATCGATCTCGCTGACATCGATCTCCATATCCCTACCCATTGTGTAGAGATAGGATCCGGGATGTAAGAAAATTCGGTTTATTACTGGTGCGGTAGCAAGTTCCATGGAACTCGTAACATCGAGATCCCGTGGGATGGTAATCAGCACGTCTTCGACGGCAGTAATCTCTTCGCCGGTCTTTTGACCGAGGAAATAGCGGTAACTTCGCCCTGCGGTAACCGCCGCGTCGAGATACTCCTTAGTCACTGTTTTTAAGGTAGCGATCGATTTAACTGGCTGTGATGTCTCCTGACGCTGGATCACCCATCCGGTCCCTGATGAATCCAAGTCCCAGGCAAGATGAACCTGATACTGATTTGGCTGGAGGGTTGTTTGGATTTGAGCCATGAATTGTGGTGTCGGAACACTAACGGTTGGTGGATTTGGCTGATCGTCAGAGTCGTCACTCCATCCACAGGATGAAAGCAAAATGGAAAATGCCGAGAGTAAGCACAAAAGGAACAATTCTGTTCGATTTTTCATAAATCCTCAATTCTAGTGAACCGTTTGAGAGATCAGATCGACAATCGCCTGGGCGCCAAAGCCGAATATGCATCCGAGAATCGCGTAGAAGATATGCTGCTTGGCATTCGGGTTTCCGGTGAAAAGGCTAATCGCCGCAAAGGCCATCCCGATTACCGCCACCAAAGGAAGGATGACCGAGGTGACTGTCGTTTTTAGCTCGATTAGCGACGAGGTGAAATCGGCAAAGCAAGGATAAGCGTCGATGAAAAAGAGATAGAGCACAAGACCAGCCAGAAACGCGACGTCGGATTTCTTGAACCATTGACTCATAAAACAAACTCCTTTTGTTGGGCGTGTTAAGCGTTCGTCGTTTCTCTGGGGTGTAAGTTCATATAGATGGAATCACTGCCGAGTACATCGAAGGACAGCTTCATGAATCCAGCATTGACGCCATCAAGAATCTTTCCCTCACCGACCAGATTCCAAAAGTACTTGCGCCCGGAAAGCCTAGAGTCCTCGCGTGTATAGATGAGAAAATCGGCGGAAGTGATCTTCTTCTCCTCAGGCAAGAGGTAGAAAACATCCTCCAGGAATGTCTTCAAATGGACGGTGTAGGTTTTGCATCCTTGAAGGATATGGGCGGCTCCGACGGAGCGCACGCGGCGTACTTTCCCATCGCTACCGATTTCTCCTTTAAAGATATCGAACCGAAAAGATTGTCGATTCGAGAACGGAACACTTTCACTGACTAACTTCGTTTCCATATTTCATTCCTCTATTAACTATGCTTTTCGCGTCATCTACGAGTTGAGCCTGGATCGTGACGGGACTGACTTGATTACGACTGAATTCGGGACGAGAGAGACAGGTGTCTTTAAGTCGGGCCAATGCTTTCGCCATGAGCTTCTCTATCGTCTGCCAGTCGGTTCGAAGCGCTGTTGCGATTTCGGTCTCCGATAGACCTTCCCAAAACCGAAGTACAATGACTTCCAGTTCGCGTTTTGGAAGAAGAGCGATCGCCTGCCGAACCACGAGGTGATCGCATTCCGTGAACTGATCGATTGGAAAGCGAGTTACCTTCATTGGACAGTCCTCGTTTCTAATTTGATAAGACGATTAGAACCTAGTGTCGGGGATTCTTTCGGGAGACGAAACGGAAGTCGTAAGGGCACTACCTTGGACTTCTGCCTCTTTACATCTTCATCCACAAGCTTGCAGGCCCAGCTCAGTGTTGAGAGAGACTCCTGCTCACTTTCCAGGTCCGCGCTGTAATTGCAGTTCACGCAATATCCGTGAGTTCTAAGCTGCTCGTAACTGAAAGACCCGCATCGACTACATCTGCAAACACACATATCTTCCCTTTCTGTTTTGTCCTCCACCCCTGGTCCCCACATACCTATCTAATGCAAGAAAACGGCGCGTTCGTGCCAGGTGACCGGCCCATAACGCAACGAGTTAGATAGATTCGCGTATCGAGAAAAAGGAGACGGAGATCTTGAGACGCCAAAAAGGAGGCGCTGAGCCGACACGGCTCACGGTTTCTGAAATGGCTAAGCGAACGAGGATGTTAGATGCGAGCCATTTGTGCTCACCGGCTCAATCTTCGGCTCACTATTTCGCTGGGCCGTTTTCGGTTCAGAAAGGCCCGTAGCGATAAACCTAAGGGAGCTCAAGGCATTAGAGCTGCTTTGGGGCAAAAAATGTTCCTGGGTGCGCCGAATTGGCTCACTTGCGTCTGGCTCACGATCTCATAAAGGATTTCCAGGATTTAAGTCCAATTCTATTAACGCACCAAGACAAACCACTGCGCCGATTCGGTCCATAGAGCGGCGTCGCACTCTTCGGCCCTAGTCGCAAATCCGGGCGGGTTCTCAGTCGATGTACCCATGGTCTCGAACACTTACATAAAAGCTCCTTCAAAAGATCGCTTATGACGCGTAGTGGCACACTGTTTGCTCTATTACTTGAGTAGAGGGGAGCGGGATCGCCGCTTCCGCGACGGAGGAATCCAAGTGCCCTACAAACTACTTTTGATCGATGACGACACCGCGGTGCTTGCCGCGATGAAAACGATTTTAGAAAAAAATGGATATGCCGTCGATACCGCCGTGAATGGCGATCAGGGAATCGCTAAAGTGCGTTCGAATCCCCGCGATTACGGCGTCATCATTCTCGACTACCACATGAAAGGTAAGGACGGGATTGAGACGGCGCGAGAGATTCTATCTATTACACGCGAGCTCTATATTCTTTTTAACTCTGGCGATAAAGAGCAGGACGCCGCCACACTTCCTATTCGCGCGGGAGCGACCTTCTTCATTCAAAAGGCAAAGGGAGCCGATTATTTTCTGGAAAACGTTCGTTTCTTTTGTAAACAGTACGAAGACAGGTTCCTGCCGTCTCCTAAGAGCTCAGACCCTTCTGAGAACGAGAAGGTGATCAACGCGATTGGGATGGCTGGACGATCTAATCAACTAGCAGAGCTTGCAAGACGAATTTTGGAAGGAAGAATCGATGACAAAGCGAATATTCTAATTCGTGGGGAATCTGGGGCGGGAAAGCAGATGATCGCTCGCGCTATCCACAGAGCTAGTTCGCGGAGACAAGGCGATTTCGTCGAGCTCAATTGTGCCGCCATCCCCCAGAACCTCATCGAGAGCGAACTTTTCGGACACGAAAAGGGGTCCTTTACGGGTGCTGAAAAGAAGAAGCCGGGACTGTTTCTTAAGGCTAACCATGGAAGTCTTTTCTTGGACGAGATCGGCGATGCAGATCTCTCGGTCCAGGTAAAACTTCTCAAAGCCATTGAATCGAAAGTAATTCGACCCGTGGGTTCCAATGATGATCTTCGGGTCGATACGCGTATTATCGCTGCCACCAACGTCAATCTTGAAGAGGCGATCTTACAGAAGCGTTTCCGCGCTGATCTCTACTACCGGCTCAACGTCGTTTCGCTCTACCTGCCCCCAATCGCCGAGCGTCCTCAAGACATCGAGCCCATCGTGCTTCATGCGACCGAGGTATTCAATCAACTTAGAGGTACTGCGAAAAGTTTTACTCGTGGTGCCATTGAAATATTGGAAAAACTTCCCTGGCCTGGAAATGGCAGAGAGATCGATAACGTAGCGACTATAGCCCTCGCTGACACAAGTCTCGACATCGTGACGCCCGAGGAGCTTAAGCGAATTTTGAAAAAACATAACGGTGCGCGCGCTGCTGTAGCAAATCCTTTGCCGTTAGGTCAGGAACTCGAGGCAATTACAAAGCGTAGAATTTTGGAAGCACTTGAATCAACCGACTCACTTAGGGAAGCTGCCAAGATATTGGATATTCCCTTCACCACGTTCAGGACTCAATTAAAACGCTTTGGGATCACCCAGCATACCTCCAGGAAGGCCATGTAGATGCGCCTACGAACCTACATTGGTCTGACTTCGAGTATCTTGGTCATCCTGATTCTATTGGTTATCTCGTTCCAGACGCGGCGAATTCTGGACCGTGGCTTTCGAGATTTAGGAGCAAAAGAGATTGGACGCGCCACTGAAACGGTTAAAGCTGCGATCGATTCAAAGCGAGAGATGTTAACTAACTATAAGAGACTAATATCCGCCGACAAAGAGGTAATCTCCGCCATTAGTCACGGAAAACTCAAGGAAAAGCTTGAAGAGATGAAGACTTTGGGTCGGTTCGATTTTGTCGATTATATTCTCCCCAACGGAACATCGGCCTTCTCCAACGAAAAGAGATTTGGAAGTGGGATCGGTATTGAGAAGACACTCGACGAAGACGGCTTCTCGGTGGTACCGGTTGACGGAAAGATTCTCTTGGCGTCGTTCTGCCTAAAGCACCGCGAACATGGTGTGCTGGTCATCGGTTATTATCTGACCGGCGATTTCGAAAAACAGCTCTCGTCGCTTACGGCTAGCGAAGTTAAATTCATTGTACGCGAGGCGAATGCAAGAAAACCGACTTTGACGAGCGATAGACCTTCCGATGCGAAATTTATCGATATTGCACAGTTTCCCTTAAGAACGCTAGTGGCCGAAATTTCACTCGATTGGGGTTGGATTGAGGGTATTGATTCGGGCTTGCGAACCAGCCTTCTCTATTCCGGAGTCATTTGTGTTCTCGTTCTTCTCTGCCTTATGTACTTCTTTTTGGAAATTGGCTTTGTTAAGCGCTTTGAATTGATTTTAAGCGGCATCAAGCAAGCGTCGTACGATCTCGAAGAAGGCCGGGTCCCTAGTATTGAGTTTCAAGATCACCCAATTAGCGATCTTCAATGGCTCTCGCGCTCATTTTCTAAATTTTCCAATAGCATCAGACAGTATGACAAAACATCAAAAGAACATGCCATCGCATCCATCCGAGCAGAGCAGCACACGGCATTGACCGTCCAAGCCCAGCAGGTCGCCCATGATATTCGATCGCCGCTGTCAGCACTGGAATTATTCTTGGAGTCCTTCGAACAGCTACCGGACGAGACGCGTACAATCATGAAAGGATGTGTCGCTCGCGTTATCGATGTAGCAAACGGCCTTCTTACCAGATTCAAAGAGGCTGAAATAGAGTCTCCCGATGTAAATGGAGACATAACCACCTCTGGGCAGATCAATCGGGTAAATAGTCTTTTGATTGCGCTTATCGATCCCATTATCAGTGAAAAGCGGATTCAGTACAAAAATAGAGAGAATATTCAGATCACGTATGACCTTGACGCCGATGCTTACGGTCTCTTTTCGACCGTTAGTCCTCAGGTCTTCAAACGAAATCTGTCCAACGTCATTGATAACGCCGTCGAATCGATGAACGGAAAGGGACTCGTTAGGGTCAGCCTGCATTCGGCCTCCGGCGATAAGGTGCGAATCACCGTTCAAGACAATGGAAGCGGAATCCCTGAGGCCGTACTGAAAGATTTAGGAAAGAAGGGGAAGACCTTCGGCAAAGAAAAGGGCTCCGGTCTAGGGCTTTATTATGCAAAATCCGCCGTCGAAGAGGCCGGGGGATCCTTTACGATCACCTCAACTCCTGGCAAGGGGACGACCATTGATGCCGTACTCGTCAAAGCTGCAATACCAGATTGGTTTGTCCCAGAACTAAAGCTTTATCCTGATTCGAAAGTCGTCATCCTCGATGACGATCCATCGATTCACCATCTTTGGGAACAACGGTTTCGGCAACTGGAAGTAAAGTTATTGAGTGACCAACTCGTCCACCTATTTAGTCCTCCAAAGTTGATAGATTGGCATCGAAACAATGGAGCGAAAGTAGGACAAGTCCTCTATCTCTGTGACTATGAACTCAGAGGACATGAAATGACGGGTCTAGACGTCATAGAGAACCTTGGAATTGAGAAGCAATCCATTCTCGTGACAACCCATTTTGAAAATAATGAAATTCGAGAGCGGTGTTCTAGGTTGGAGGTTCGGCTCGTTCCGAAGATACTGGCCCGCTTTGTCCCCATTATGCGTCTCAAACGGAACAAGGCCCGCGCGTCTTAATCCTACTTTTCCGAAGGTGTTCCGTATCGAATTACAGAGGCCAGGTATACGCCTAACCAGATAACAAGAATGGCGTAGTATCTTTGATTTACAGTTTTGAATTCAGAAAACCCATGGAATATCTCGTTGCGCAGATTAACCCCGGCAGCCTGGGTCAAAAGATACCTTGAAAATCGGATCACATTCAGGGGCATTCCAGACTCAACTGAATTGGCGATCATTGCGTCGAGTGAAACATTGTATTCTACGCCAGATTTCTTGAACTTTACGTCCTCGTTAGACCGCTTTTGCAAAAGTCTAAAAAGGCGCTCAATCACTGGCAATATAACTGAAACCGAAGCGAGGTAATGACCTTCGAAAAAAAGTGAGAAAGCTTCGTAGTAAAACTCTTTAAGCTCTGGCTGGATATCTAGCTTTTCAACATAAGTCCTAAAATCAGACTCGCAGAAAAACTGCTTCTTTAAAGAACCATCGAGAATGAAAAATATCTTTTCCAAGTACACTATACTGCAATTGCCATAGAGAGAGAATTCTCGAATCTCCTGTTCTTCCTCCGGTGACGTTGGTTTCGCTACGGTCCCCCTTTCTCCCACGATTGTCGGCGGGATCATTCCAGAAAGGCCTTGATTTGCCTTCTTGCAGAGGTCCAAAAAGAAAGATTCATCAATCAATAGGTTCGAGTCGGAAAAATATGCTCCAATCCTTTCGACTGGCGTCGAAATCTTTTCCAAGTGAGCAAGATATCTCTCTCGCTCCTGGAGGATGGGGGACATGTCCATTTTTATCTCGATTTTCTTCAATTCGCTTAACGCATCCTTGGCATATTGCTCATAAAGTTTCTTCAACTCACGAATTTTGTCTTTCTGATCCGACTTCGCCTTTTGAAGGCAAGCAATGGACAGCTCAAGAAAATGGCACCCAACTTGTTTACTGCCTAAGTTAGCTCGTGTTTTCGCTTCTTTTTCATAAAGGGCCGCTAATTCGAGATTACGATCGAAATCGAGTTGATTGTCGAAGATCTTTAGGTCGCTTACTAAGTTAATATAGCTCTCCGTGATTGAAAGGTTCGACTGCGAAATCGAGGCTTTCAACCCATCTTCAGCCAAGCTTATGAAATAAGATATTTTAGATTTGAGGAAGGTATGCAAATTTTTGTAAAGTAGGACGAACCTCGCCAAATCAAGTGTCCACCTATAATGCTTTTGAACTCTGAAATGCTCTACTTTTTCGAAATAATAATTATAGACACTTTCTTTGAACCCATCATCAAACGCGGAAAAATATCTATCCAATACCTCTACAACTCTCTGAAGGAGTTCCGTGATTTTCATTTCTGGAAAATTAAATTTCCCAGATTTGGACTCCGTCCACGAAATGCACTGCTGAAGCGCTAAAATCAGATCCTTGAAACAGTCGGGTTTAATGAGCTTGGGATAACGAAAGTAAATAAGAAACTCTAAATACCTTCGGCGAAGATACGGGATTTGGCTTGTCTCCAGCCTTTGCAGAAAATACGCTTTTACGCTGTCATTGTCGATCTGTTGCAGGTCTGGATGCGAAACGGTTTTTCCCCCTTCAGTTTCATAAGAATAAAGTGGGTTGAATAGCGGGACATCCTCACTTGTGCTGTTTCCGCGAATACTCTTCTCGTTCCTTATGACGGCCGTGATGAGAGTGGCCTCCCATAGAAGCTTCTCGCCATCATCCTTTGCCAAGAACTGTCTTACGCCGTTAAAATTCACATAATTAAACAGGAGCGTGCTGCACTTATGTTCATAGTGCTCTCCTGTTTCAGATGAAACCTCCTCAAATTCAGAAATGATCTTGTCGAGAGTCGGAGTGGGTCTAGAGAGAAACTCCAAATATCTAACGACAAGATTAACTCCTGCATCGTTGGTTGGATCGCTTATCTGTATGAAGCCGAGTTTTTTTGAATGTATGTCTCCAACAATCTCTTTAGAGAAGGCATCAGTGCCAATAACCAATCCTAACTTCAGAAGTCCGTCGGAGCCTTGCGAAGAGTGAGTCTGTAAGTAGGTCTCTAGGTCAGCAATCGAGCCTGATTTTGTAATAAAGACGAACGCTCTTACGTTGTAGTTTCCGAAATATTCTAAGACGCCCGAGTGACCGACTGTCGGTGTAGCAGTAGGGTCTATTTTCAGAACAGACTTGGTTTGTTTATTAATTTTGTCAAAAAGTTCTGATTCTATTTTTTCCATAAATAATTCTTTCGCGTGAAAAACATCGCAGAAACCGGAATTGAAGCCAAAATTACGAAATCATAAACCCAGGCATTGTTAATAAGGATGGAAATTGCTTTATGCTCTCGACATAGATAGCTGCCCAACGCAACAGCCAGGCCCGTAATCAGCCCAATCCAAGAAAGAGCAGTGCCACTGTAATAGACTTTGTAGACATCGAGATCCCCAAAAAGACTTTGTATTTTCATTTCCAGGTCCCCGCTTTTGAAGTGGAGCTGGGTGCGAACGACGTCTTCGATAAAGCTTTTTATAATTTCATGTTTATCGTTGGTTCGAGCCGCGATGATTAGCTTTATATCCAAAGCTTTGGGTACAGACCTCAGGTAGAAATAGGCATCCCAACGGGACGACTCAAAAAGGTAGGCCTTACAGTTGGGGTCTGAAGCCTTCTCTTTGTCAATTCTGTCGTTAACTAGAAACTCGTATTCGTCCGCGTTACTGTGGTTTGCTCGAAACCGGTCCTTGAGATCGCGCACCAAGTCGAGCGCCCCTGAATTTCGCTTTATACAGCATCGAAGATGGATTTCGAGGCCGTCGTTTGGACTGGTGTTTACCGAGACGGTCGCCATAGTTGAAGTCAGACTATTGGATTAGGTCTTCTGACCTTTCCCTTTTTTTTCGTAGATCTCTATGAGTTTGAGCACCGAGCCAGGGACAGTTCGTTCGCCGTTTTCCCAAAGAGTAATCGAGCCCTGACTTACCAAAAATTCCTTCGCCATTTCCCTTTGAGACAGGCCCATCGCCTCGCGAAGGTTCTTTAATCGCATCGCTTCCGCCAACTTGGAAGATTTTGTCGGGCTTTTTCTGGGCATAATTCCTAATCTAGCGGCATCAAGCAATGATTGCAATGTAATCAAAACTCGTTGACACCGCAAAAATGGACTGATTACATTGTAATCACATGTGGTCTTGGGGGTAGTTGTTCATACCAACCAAATCCATAAAAAAGCCCGGAGTTTGTGGCTCCAGGCTTTCAAAACCATCAGCAACTCTGGTTTGCGCCCTAGATGCTGATTACCAATAACCTGAGCCGGACGGCTCCTGGTCCTGATGCTTCCATTCTTGGCGGTGTCAGGGTCACTGTCAACAAGAGGAAGAACTATGCCTTCTCACATCATTGCCATAACAAATCAGAAGGGCGGAGTGGCGAAAACCACGACCGCAATTAACCTCAGTCAGGCCCTGGTGCTTAGCGGTCTGACGGTTTTACTAGTCGACCTAGATCCGCAGGGCAACGCGACGCAGGGTATCGGGGTTGCGCTAGACACCATAAAGCTCTCAGTCGGTGATCTGATTTTAAATAAAGAGATTTCCTCCAGTGAGGTCGTATACGAAGGCGACGGGCTTCACCTTATCCCCGCTACCCCTCTGCTCGCCCGAGTAGAACGAGAAATGGTGGGAATGACCAACAGCGAACTAAGGTTAAGCCATCGACTAAATCATCTTCGAAGCAAATACGATGTCATCCTGATCGATACACCCCCGACACTTGGACCTCTGATGAATTCGGCTCTGAATGCGGCGGACAGTCTGATCGTTCCCGTAGATTCCAGCTTCTTCGCGATGATGGGGATCAAGGAACTTCTTTCGGAGGTGGGAGAGATCAGACAGGGCACGAATCAAAACCTTAGGGTCATGGGCTATCTCCTCACCATGTCTGATCAGACGCGTATTGCGGCTGAAACATGGGACGGACTGATCGCGGGGTTTGGGGAAGCGGTATTCGAAACTAAGATTCGGCGCTCCGTAAAACTAAAAGAAGCACCGGCCTACGGCAGAACTATCTTTCACCATGCACCCGGGAGCGCTGGAGCTGAAGACTATCTAAACCTTGCGAAAGAGGTAGCTTCAAGAATTGGTATCCATCCTGAAGTTTCAGAGAGTGATCTCGAAACTGAGAAGGATATCGAAGTATTCGTCGGAGGTATCCGATGAAAAGCGGACGCGGTAATGACCTTAAAGAGCGGTTGAAAGCCCTTAACGTTAGCGAACCTCTAAAACTAAATCGTGATGGTATGGCCATGAAGCCTCCACCTGAGAGAAAGGAGGTGCCTCAATTCGAGGCGCCTCCCGATCAGTTGCCTCAATCTGAGTTAACTAAAATTGAGGCCACTCAACATAAGGTTGGAGTAGCCTCCTCGAAAGCCCCAGCTCTCGCACCTCCAGAGAACGCACCCTCAAGAATTGAGGTGCCTCGAAATGACGTCGCTCAAATCGAGGTACCTCATAAAGATACGCCTCAAAACAAGGCAACTCAAATTGAGGCAGCTCGGTCAGAGGTCCCTCAATTTGAGGGACCTCTCAACAAGGCGAATCGGCTGCCGCAATTCGAGCGCCCTCAGAACGAGGCGCCTCAACGTGAAGCGAGTGTCCCCCGAGGATTTTTCAAGTTATCGCATGCCGTGTTTACAGAGCCGTTGTTCCAAGGATTATCGGGGGATTGTTTCCGCCTCTTCCTATGGCTGTCTAGCCGGGCTTGGCGATATCCCACCTCGGAAGGCACGGTAAGAGCATCGATCGGATATATCGAAGGCAATACTGGGTCATCCCATGCGACTATTTCTAGAGGCCTAAAGACGCTTAAGGAAAAGGGGCTTATCTCGATTGTGGAAGTGGATTTCAAGAAAGGAAATATCTGGCAGGTTTCGTCCCTAGCCTGCGCCTTCCCAAGCAACGATGATTTGCCACCTCGTAATAAGTTACCTCAAAATGAGGCAACTCAAAACGCTACCGAAGCTAGCTCAAAAGGAGGGAGCGACCACCTCAAATCGAGGCAACCACTCCCTCAAAATGAGGGAGATCTAAGAAGTATTAAGAAAGTTAAAAATATTAAAGAGGCTCCGAAAGCCCGAACTATTATTTCTGTTTCAAACCCCGAACAGGAGGTTTCAATCGAGCAGCGACAAGCAGCCCTTGAAACGTTCGAAGAGTCTCTCGGTGAAAGCGAGAAGGAAACGGTAATCAAAGAATTCATTTCCCGTGAATATCCCCACGGCTATTTCCCTCCGATGAAAGTCGTGCGAATGCTTGTTGCTTCAGATTGGTTTCAGTCGCGGTACCGTTCGCAGGAACTCTTCGCCCGTGGAGCGAGTTAACGTCTGAAGCCGTAGGTGCCTCGGCAATGACGCGTTAAACATCTCGTTGCCATAGTCGTAATCTGTCACCGAAAAAACTAGTTATGAATTTGCCGATGGGCCCATGTGGCCGCTCTCTTTTGGCGATTTCATATTTATTCATCGCGTTACTTAGGTGTGGCTGGGCTGCCGACACCGCGTCTTCCTCAAAGGAAGTGCTCGCCAAATGTTCAAAGGCCCTTTTCAGTGGGTTTTGACCATTCGGAGGGTCCGCTAGGTATGGGTTCTGAGCCTCAGCGACAAAATTTGCGGTGATTAACTCTCTAAGTTGCTCTATTTTTGCCGAATTGGGAGCAGAGTGACTTCGCACCCGAAACAGCTCCTTTACGTTCTCGATGACACCTTTGTAGCATTCAAGATCTCGAAGGGTAGGCTGTCTATGTTTATCCGCCATTATTTAGTCCTATTTCGACTCGGTCTAGCCGGTTCATAAGAATTGGAGTCTACGGAAAGAAGGATACTCTATTCTTTGGGGACGGAAAACCAATTGCGCTGGAGTGGGCCCTTCGGGAACTTCTAGAGATCCGACCTAGTCCGTTCCAAGGCTTAAGTATTTACAGCGATTTGTTAGCATATGCGGTTCTTCCCAGGAGTAGATGGCGGGCTTAGTGTTTTGGTATTGAGCGCACTTCGGGTCCTCTTTTAGGGCTGAAGTCTGAGTTTCGCGATAGGTCCAGTTATAGTCCGTCTTCGGTACTTTTTCCAAAATGACGGTTGTGACAAGTTTGCAGGGCCCTTGTGGAGAGGAGATATTTTTCCAGGTCGTCTCCGATTCCTTAGTAAGCCCCATTTGAAAGATCTCCGAAGTTATCGTGCATGTCTCGGCATCGAATCGGATTAGCTCCTCTAGAGTTTTACCAAAAGCAGAAGAGGATTTTGCTTTGCAGAGTTTTTTTGTGATTGCGGAGCGGGCTGTGTAGAACACCCGATTTCTAATTTTTTGCGTTCCCGCTAGTAATTTCTCGTCTCCCTCATAGACTGGACAGAAATGTTGTTTTCCCCCTTCTAACTGTTCTGGAGTCATGTGTTCCGTATGTTGTTTAGCGGTCGCTACGCGACCCTTTATCTCTTCGGTGGAGAGTTGTACGACGTTCATTCGAACCGCATTACAGAAAACCGATTCCTTATCAAATTTCGTACACAACATGGAAAGAGAGGAATTTCCGTCAGAGTTGATCAAATCGTTAAATGTGGGAAGGATATCGTAGGTCGGTGGTGGTGAGCCTGCCGGAGAAGTGGCCGGAGATTCGGCAAAGAGAGGGGCACAAAATAGAACTGAAAGAAGAAAGTAGGCAGTCTGCATAAAGCTTCTCCATCAAACCGTAACGCTAAGGCCATCGGCTAACGCGTTACGGAAAGCCTTCCACGCGGGGATCATGCCAATAAGAAAGCCACCCAGGAGCATGACACCCAAGTAAATAAGTTCGTTGGATCCCAGGAGCGTGATGGGAAGATAAACGCCAAATTCCTTTTCGATGAGCGGCTGACTGAGCCACAAGACTCCGTAGACCAACGCAGTTCCCAATATAAGGCCCGTTAGAGTTAGTACTCCCGATTCCAAGATCAAAAGCATCACAATTTTCTTGGGTCCTGCCCCCAACGTGCGAAGAATCGCCATCTCTCTTCGTCTTTCATTGAGGGAAGTATAGAGAGCGATAAGCATTCCGATAAACCCACTTAGTACCACGAAGAATGAAACGAGGCGCAAACCACTCTCGGCGTAACTAACCCCTTCCCAAAGATCCGCTAGGGCTACGCCCGGCATGATGGCCAAAAGAGGTTCTCCTTCGTACGTATCGATCTCTCGCTTCAGATATACCGCACCGATTCGGCTCTTCGTTCTCAGGAGGAAGGCCGTAATTTGTTCAATCTTGAGGTCCTCTTTCCGGATCTTTGAAGCGGGGATCTCCTGTCCTGGCATCGGTGGAGCTCCGGTTTTCCAATCGATGTGAACCGCTTCCATGCCTTCAAGAGTGATATAGAGAGAACGATCGATGGGGGTCCCTGTTCTACCCAAGATGCCAACCACGTGGAAGGGTTTGTCAGCGTGATCCATGCCGCCGCCTTCCATGGTTCCGTGACTGAGGGTAATTTCTTTACCCAAACCATATCCCAAGCGACGCGCCACCTCTGATCCCAATACGACATCGAAAATATCGTTAGCGATCTTCCCCTGTTCGAGTTGTAAGCTGCGATCCCTACGAAAGTGGTAGTGCGCGTAGAAATCCTCGTTCGTCGCTACCACCCTAAAGCCACGATGACTGTCCCCCAATGAATAAGGAATGACCCATTCCGTAGAGGCATGATTCTTGAAATGGAGGTAACTCTTGTAAGAAATATTATTGGTCGCCTCCCCCATATGAAATACGGAGTAGAGAAGCAATTGAAGCGGACCGGTACGAGCACCGACAATAAGATCGGTCTGACTAATCGTGCTATTAAAGCTGTCGTGAGCACCGGCCCTCGTTTTCTCCACACCTAATAAGAGAGCTACGCTTACTGTAATCGAGATCACCGTCAGAAATGTGGTGAACCGACGATTCTTCAAGGATAAAAAGGCAAGTTTCGGTAACGTCATGCGGAGTTGACCTCCTTAAGCGAGATACATCGATCAAAGAGCGATTCCAGTTGCCGGTCATGGCTTACAAACACCACCGTCGCCCCGCTCTTCTCACACTGCTCAAATAGCATCTTCAAAAATTTCTCTCGGTGGTCATAGTCCAAAGCGGACGTTGGTTCATCGGCAATGATGATTTCAGGCGATCCAAGTAAGGCCCTGGCCACAGCCACTCGCTGTTGCTGCCCCACGCTCAATTGAGTCACCTGTTTCTTTAGGACCGAATCGAGTCCCAAAGAGACGGCTAGCTCACATGCTTTTTCCTCCAGGGGAACCGTTATCTTCTTGCGACGCTCTGGATTAAGCTCCGCCGATAGCATGATATTCTGGACGACATTAAGATAGGGAATCAGATTGAACATCTGAAAGACGTAGCCCATGTGAGTGCCGCGAAACCGATCTCTTTCAGCCGAAGTAAGCTTCACTAAGTCGGAATCTAAAATTTCGATGGCCCCGCGTTGCGGAGTGAGAATGCCGGCTAGAAGACTTAGAAAGGTGGTTTTTCCGCTCCCGCTGGGCCCAAAAAGAAAAATGCGTTCTCCGGCATTGATGCTAAGAGAGGCTATCTTCAGTACCGGCTCGTGCTTGGGATAGGAGAACTCGAGGTCTTTTATCCTAATCACACTCCGCTCATTGGCAGAGGCCGGCTTAGAATTTAAGTGTTTCTTCGGCATGACTTACCTTGTTTTCGGTTTGACCCGTCTGGGTGATAATTTGTACTGAGATCTGCTTTATCCGTGGAAAGAGGTTCATCAGGGGCACATGAAACGATGAGCCTTGAAGTTCCTTAGCGCAATGAACGGAATAGGAGGCGTTAAGATCGGCATGCCCGGTTTCGGCAGCGCCCGGTTCAGGTCGCTCAAATTCGATTTTGGCGTCGGAGAAAGCACAACCGAGTCCCGGATCGAATTGCACTACCGAATTTAAGTTGTTCTTAAACTTATCGAAGGCATCCTTCATGGTTTTCTTTTCACTAGCAGTCTTGGCAGGGTGTTCAAAACCCAAGAAACTTTCCGCGGGAATATCGAGCGCGACACTGCCGTCTTTTTCTGTCTCAAGTGCGATCGTAAGTTTCCCCATCCCGTGAACGTGCGCTTTATGGTTCTGCGTTCCCGCGATTGCGAAGGAGGCAAATAGGAAAGCTGCTAAGCTAACAAACGTTTGCGTCATGTGTTTCATGATGTCGCTCCTTAAACTTTAAACCCATTGTTTAAAAAACCAACTATTGCGTGAAAGGAAGTTCCTTAACGTCCGTTGCAACCATCTTATATAGGGAGTCCACGCGAGCCCCTTTGTTCAGAATTCCCGTTACCACAACACGCTTCTTAAAAAGCGGGGCAGCCGTATGCCCAGGAGCCATTTCCACTTCAATCATGCTAGTAGGGGGCGGCAAGGGAACGTGAATACAGCCGCCAGAGTAATGCGTAAGTAAAAACTGACTTAGTTGCCCTGAGTCAAACTCGTTGGCAAGAATGTAACCTGCGACCACAACAGGCTTTCCAAATAGCTGTTTCGCGTCAGGACTAATAGTTGAAATCACGGAACCGGTCTGACGATCGGCTTGTACGCTGCTCCGTTCGAGCTTGTCCCAGATAAGCACACTATCCGGTTCCTTTGCGGTTACTATGGGCCACGCCGTCAACTGAACAAAAAGCGCCAATGCGAGAGCAAATTTTTTTGAGATGGGGCTCATATTTAATTACGCCAGTTCCACCATTCGCTATTGGGATCATGGATTTTCTTTACGGTATCACCTGTCATTTCGTAAGAGGCCGCAAACAGCCCCCCTTTTACTTTTGTCACTGAAAGCATCCCATCCACGGTAACGGCGACGTGAGCCACTTCGATATTCTTTCCAGGCTTCATGCGCACGTGAACAATGTAATTTGGGGGTGGTGGTGGCACGTGAACGCAGGCCAAGGCGTTTGGTACCAAAAGAAATTCCGTCACCTCGGATTGAGAATCCTCAACTGGAACCATAAATCCTTTGAGGCGGACTGTTTTACCGAAAATTGCATTGATTTCCCGTGGCACGTTGCCACTTTGGTAATCGAGCTTTCCTAATGTCGTCCAATCCAATGAAACCGGAGTTTGCATATCGGATTGTGCTGCTTTTCCAAAAGCGAACGAAGGCAGCGTTAGAAACGGAAGCAGCAACCAGAGAGAGAATTCAAAGTTAGAGTGTTTCATATGAGAAATCGGTCTACAGCCCCTCCTACATTTGGAAGTGCAATCGAGCCGCCACTTGTAGCCTCACTGTTTCTATCGGGAATACGGCCACTAAACGATACAACCTGCGGCAATCGGGACCTTGTCGAGGCCTTAAACTGTTGGATATTAAGGTAAATAGGACCGATACCCCACTCCACTAAAGATCGGACATATGTGCAAATTATTTGCAAGTAATGGGGGTAAGGCACCGTATTCTGAGAAGTTCACCAGCCTGGCTAAGCGGCCCAGTAGTTGCAGTTTATTTGCAATTAGGAGAGTGCCCGGTGAGTGCAATTAAGCTTCTGATTTTTTTTCTGATAACGGCGGTTTCGTCCCTAGCTTGCCAATTTGATACGAACGGCAAGCATGATGCGGCCGCTCAAGCCAAATACGACGCTTGGATACAAAGTCAGAATAGTGATGTTCAACGGCAAGTGGTCGGTAAGGTACTTACCGCCGCTGACAATACTGAATTCTGGAAAAAACCCCAAGCTCAGCAACCTCCTGCCCAGCAGGAATACCGAAGGCCGATTGCCGAGCCACAGCAACAGCAACAAAACCGCCAGCAAGATTCTCAATCGACGCCGGAATATCGCAGGAGTGGCGGCCAGGAATTTGAGAGAGGCAATTAATTTAGCTATTTCGCTGAGAGTGGGATCCAAGGTCGGGACCGCAATTGCGTTCTAAGTAAGCGGATGCACGAGCTCTGGTGAAATCGGCACTTGCAATTTTTTTGCAAGTAATTGATTTAGAACGAGTAGTCGGCAAGCGGGGATTTGGATTTGACCCGAAAGTCAGCTCACGATACATCCCCAAATAGAAAGAAGGAGTTCTCATGAGTGAAAATACAGAACAAGCTACTAAACAGTGTAAGCCACACCCGGATCACAACCATAAGCATGGTGACAGTTGTGGCCACAAACCCGTAAAGCACGGTGACCATACGGACTATGAGCACGATGGGCATTTTCATCGCGTTCACGGAGACCACGTAGATGAATGCAGCGGTCCTCAAAAATAGTTAAGTTGTAAAAAAATGGGCTGGGATTTAACTCTCAGGGGAATGTTCATCAGGGCCGCACTTCGCACAGAGGCCAAAAAATTCGAGTGAATGACTAATGTGGGAATAGCCCTCTTTTTTGAGGATTTTCTCGATTCCATCGACTAAGCAATAATCGAAACTTTGGATTTTGCGGCATTTCGTGCAAACCACGTGATGGTGGTGTTCGGAACCTTCTCCACGGTATTCGAATCTAACTGGACCATCTCCGAAATCGCAACGCCCGACTATTCCACTTTCCTGGAATGAGGCAATGCAGCGGTATACGGTAACCAGATCGACGTCGTCCTTTTCTACTTTCTTATGGAGTTCTTCCATGGTGAAGGGACCATGAGAGCCAATTAGGATCTCAAGCACCGCGAGTCTTGGCTTCGTAGCCCTAAGATCGGCCTTTTTTAGGCATCGAATCGCAATGGCTTCGACCTCTTTTTTGCCGTGTTTCTTACCGTGCGCCATACGAGCCCCCTTCTTAAGTCATCGGACTATTAGGGGGGCAAATTTAGGGGTTTTTAATGCGCAGTGCCGCATTTAGTGAAAATGAACAGGTCCCTTATACTTGCCTTGATTTCCCTATTTTGCAGCCGTAAGCTTTCTTCTTGCAAATAATTTGCAAGTACGGGGGCTCCCATGGGTAAACATCTGATCGTATTTTTCCTGTTTCTGATTACCTCGATCGCTCACGCGAGCGTCGATGGCTCCATCTCAGGTACGGTAGAAGATGATAAGGGCATCAGTCGTTCGGGAGTACAAATCAAGGTCATTAGCTCCTCGGGACAAACGATCAAACAGACCACCAGTTCTGCGACGGGTACTTTCGAGTTTTTCCCAGTGGACTTCGGAGACTATACCCTTCGGGCAGAAGCCCCCGATTTTCAGAGCTGGGAACAATCGGTCCATGTTGCGGCCGGAGTAAATTCCTCCGTTCAAGTAAAGCTCGCAGCCGGAACTTTTTCCAAGGAGATGGTTCTCCATGTCTCAGCGAAGAAACGAGTCCAGGATCCGGCACCCACCAGTTCAGTAGAGATCACCAAAGAAAAGATCGCACAACTTCCTCAGGGTGAGGCGATTTCTCTGCCGAAACTAATCACCACCACCACCCCCGGAGTCGTGCAAGGACCTTTCGGTCAAATGTTTATTCGGGGTAATCACGCCAACATTCAGTATCAGATCGACGGAGTGCAGCTTCCCGACTCGTCCTCCGGTACCTTTGGCGAGGCTTTCAGTCCAAGAAACATTGACCATATGGAGCTTATTACGGGAGGTATCCCCGCCGAGTATGGTCAGAGATTGGCTGCTGTCATGAATATCATTACAAAGACCGGGCCCCAAACTTCGGGTGGATCAGCCGAAATCAATTATGGTTCTTACAACACGTTTTCCCCCCAAGCGACGTATGGGGGCTCGAACGAGTCAGGCAACCTCCACTATTTCTTCTCCGGAAAATATGGAAGGACAGATCGGGGACTAGATACCCCACAACCGGCAAGCAATACCGATTTGAATAGCATCACCAAGGGCGGAAGCGATGCCGTTCATGATTCCAGTAATTCCAATAATGAGTTCGCGAAAGTTGATTGGGTGTTGGACAATGAAAACAAATTCACCTTCGTCGGCTTTCATGCTTACAGCTTTTACCAAATTCCGAACTATCCGTCCTCGTTCGGTCCAACAAGTCCCTTTTTCACTCAAACTGATATCTTCGGAAATGATCCGTACAATTGGGTCCCCTCAACCACGAACGATACCCAGTCTGAACGAAATGCTTACCTTCAGGCTGTATGGAAACACACCTTCTCGGATCGCTCCTTCCTACAGGTCGCTCCCTACTGGAAGTTTTCATCGGTTACGGTAACCAACGATCGCCTCAATGACCTGCAGGGGACGAGCAGTCCCACCTCCTTCGCCGAAGATCGGCAGGCGAATAATTTCGGATTAAAAACAGATTACACGCTTCGATTAAATGAGAAGCATCTCATTAAGACAGGATTTCAAGTCCAAGCATCAACCGCCAGCGGTCCCGTCTCCATCGAAACTCCGACCCCACCTGTCTTCACGGACAATAGTACGGATACCGGTTATCTAGAAGGTGTCTACATTCAGGACGATTTCACCATCATCAAGTCCGTGATTTTGAACGCGGGTCTTAGATTCGATGCTACGCAATTCCATTTTTCCGACTTGAATACTTCAGATTCAGCACTGCAGCCTAGGATTGGGTTGACCTTTCTACCGACGGAAACCACTAAACTTCACATTTTCTATGGGCGACTTTTTCAACCGGCGCCAATCGAAAATCTCAGGCTTGCATTTTCGAACGTTCCTGGAGCAGGGACGCCCGGTCCCTACGACATCAAAGCTGAGAAAGATAATTATTTCGAAGTCGGGGTCGCTCAAGCCGTTCCAGGGGATCAGGTGGTTACAGTCAACGCGTACTACAAAGATGCCACCAACATGTTAGATGATGTTCAACTCTTAAATACTTCGATTGCCTCACCTTATAATTTTGCCACAGGTTATGCGTATGGAGTTGAGGCCTCTGTCACCGGGCAAATCACTGAAGACCTTACCGACTACATCAATTACAGCTGGGAGATTGCCAAAGGTAAGGGCATTAGCGGAGGAATATTCGCCTTTGCTCCAGGACAGCAGCCGAGTAATGATTATCAATTTCTTGATCACGTACAGATCCATACGGTAAACGCGGGCTTAACCTACAATTGGAGAAGTTTCTGGTTCACCGGCCAAGGCCTCTTTGGCAGCGGACTCCGTACAGACCCGAACAACGCAAGCTCGCTTCCCTCCCATCTCACCTTCGATCTGAGTGTCGGTTACAATTTCAAGAAGCTCGGCCCAAGTTGGTGGAACGATTTAAAACTGTCGTTGGACGTATTGAATATCACCGATAATGCCTATCCGATTACGATTGCCAATGGATTTAACGGATCTCACTACTCGGCAGGGAGAACCTTTTACCTTCATTTGATTAAGGAGCTTTAGACCTTTGTTCCTCCTGCGCCATGGGTGGGTGTTCTTGGTAACTACACCCACCTGTGGCCGGGCCTTCGGGAAGCAGCGGTGCAAGGCGTCAGTCCTAAAGTAAATTGGCTGAGGGTGCCCTTTTCTTTATCGATATCTTGCTCTGCGTGGTGGAATCATAGAAAATTAATTCTCTACAACGCTAACCACTGAAATTGGAGTAAACGATGAACGAGTCCTCCCCTGGCCGTCGCAGTCAATATCGGATTCATCATCATGAGTTTGTTACGAAGGATGCCGATATCCAACGTAATATCGCTCGCACCCGAGCCGTGGTGATCCTTGCCGTATCCATGATGGTCTTGGAAATCACGTTCGGTTTTTTAAGCTCGTCGATGGCGCTCTTAGCCGAAGGTTGGCACATGGCCTCGCATGTAGGGGCTCTGGTTATCACCCTTCTTGCCTATAAGTTTGCGACGTCGAGCAAAGCCCACGAATATTTCTCGTTCGGTTCTGGAAAATTTATCCCGCTCGGGGGATACACGACGGCGATCATTCTCGCCATCATCGCCATTTTAATGGCCGGTGAGTCTGCTCAACGATTATTTGCCCCAGAACGAGTCGCCTTCGGAGAGGCGATATTAATCACTTCAATCGGACTCTTGGTCAATCTCGTCAGTGCTTTTCTCTTGGGACACGGACATCATTTTCATAGTCATGACCATGGTCACGACCATGACCACTCTGAGCATTCTCATGATCATGACGATGACCACGGCCATCACCACGACGGGCATTCGCACGAACATTCTCACAAGCCCACTGCGGACGTGAATATTCGAAGCGCCTATTTCCACATCCTCGCAGACGCACTGACCTCTATTCTTGCTCTAGGCGCACTGGTGCTCGGTCGCCAAATCGGCGCGACTTGGCCTGATGCCGTAATCGGTTTTGTGGGATCGTTGGTAATTTTACATTGGAGCTACAAGCTTTGCCGCGAGACAGGCTGGGAGCTCTTAGATGGTCATCCCAAAGAGATTAGTCGAGATGCGCTTCAGAAGGCCCTCGAGGATGAATCCACCTCCGTCCTCGACCTTCACGTTTGGAAGATCGCCCCACGAACCCACGCTTGTGAGCTCGTAGTTGCCAGCCCAATCCCCAAGGGTCCTGACTACTATAAAGCCAAGATCAGGGACCGTTTTCTCATTCGCCACATCGTGGTCGAAGAGGTTCACGATGATCTTCTGCCTTCAGAGAGAATTGCGGAGAGCTCAGGGAGCTGAGGCTGAGCCGCCTGTAAAGCTAGCTCATTCAATGACTTAAACACTTCATCATTACGTCACGCTTTCCCAGTAAACTAAACTAGAAGGATTATATGTTTAGAAATTGGGCGACAGCGTGCATAGGTCTTATTCTTGGGGCGTGCTCTGCGAGCGCTGTGGATAGTAATATCTACATCCCCCCTCAAGTAAACGTGACCTATCGAGCGGAGCTAAATGAGAGCGGAACGCCGGTATGGACCCCCGACCGAACTGATGTTCCGGCAGGGGCCATCGTGCATGCCACGATTCAGAATGCTCTGATTGATACCCACCATTTCAAGGTCGCAGGAGTTACCGAGGAGATCGTGGTTAATTCTAACCAAACAATCACGACCGAATTTCAGGTTCCGAGTTCTAATCCGAAGTTATCTGTCTATTGCTCGCTCCATGATCCGAATCAGACCGGAACCCAGCAGGACGTCGTTCCCCCCGGGAATTGAAGTCCTTGTTATCAAACCCCAGAAACAAGCTAGATAAAGCTGGGGGCCGATTTTATCGGCTCCAAAACTTCCTTCTTCAGTCCAACAAAATCCCGCTGATTTTCGGGGTGAGCGTTGCGCGAATTTAGATTTCGCACCCTCTTCTGGGGATGGGAAAAAATGGGAAGATTTTTCCCATAAACAGTCAAAAATCATCAAAAATATTCAAGGACGCAAACCCAACTTAAGTTTATGAGATCATTGAAAATAGGTCTCATTTTAACGACTTACCAAAACGCCCGAAAAACGGTCGTTCTAGTTTTGCAAGCTGGGGGTCGAGGGTTCGATCCCCTTCGCCTCCACCAAATATTTCAAATAGTTAATTGCTATTTAGATTTTTGAAATTTCAAGTTGGGGATCATTTGGGGATCATCCCAAAATTTTTTGATCGATTTCCGGCGGAAATTACTCAATCATTTCCACTAAAATATTTCTGCTTTTTGCTGGCACTAGCCTAGACAAGCTGGTGGTCATAATAGAGTGAGTAATGAACGAAAGACAGCCCTCAATCTGCGTCAGGTCTCCGATTCTCCGGATCGTTTCGTGTCACTCTTTAGCCACGGCAGTGTCATTCTATTTCTTTTCACCGTCTCCCCAATTAAGTCGCTCGCACAACTACCTTTTGTAATTGATCGGAGTCGGCACTGGAGGAGCATTATTCAAAGAAATGCGGCGGACGCTCTTCCCGAAAAACCAATAACCTATCCAAGACCTCGTACCACTTAGCGGTACTAAAGACGTACCCTAAGGGGCGAGCCGACGTCGTCCCGAGTCGCTGGAGCTGTTCACCGGTGAGATAACGAGAATTTGAATCGTTTTTAACAAGAGCCCACCCCTCAATAGAATCGAACGGCGCAACACTCATGTTCTGAATCGGCTGATGATACATTGCATAACTTCCCGAGTAGGCCGAAAATCCCAGAGCCGTAGATCGATTTCCGAATTCACGGTGAATATAAGCTCCTAACGGAACGGTTCCCTCTTGGCCCTTCACTGGTGACAAGTCTTTGGCTACATGAACCGTATTGCCCCAAAACATTATTTTGCTCCGAGTGGCCAAATGTGATTCGAGCCAACGGAAGTTCAGAAACATGGACCGATCTCTCCCATTGAACACTTGACTAGTTGGCGTAACAAAGTCCCGTTTCACCAGCCTGGTGAAGCTTTCCACCATAGCTAACTGAATGTCTCGAGAGACTGACGTACTGTCGGCGATTCCGCGTTTCACCTTCCGAAGACAATCTAAAATTCGAGATTGGTCGGCGGGGGAGTAGGGATTCTGCTCATCATACTGTTGGAGAACGTATCGCTGAATTTTAGAGAGACACTTAAACTGTTCCCCTCCCTGAAGAAAGCGCGTTAGTTCCATCGGCATTTCTTTCAGCGCATAATAAGCGGTGGAATTGATTTGGTCATCAAGTCCACCGATTATTAGAGTCCCAGACTTTGCCTTCTCAAATAAGAATGGAATCAGAGGCGCAAATTCTCGGGTCGATGCCCATAATAATCCGGTTGCATTAGCAATCGTACTCGCCTCCACCTCACTGCCGGAGGCAAGTCTTCGGTTAAAATCTAAAAAGTCATAGATTCCGCTCTCTATGAAAAAAGCATTGTAATGGCACTCATTTACTAAACGCCGAACAAGCTCAACTTTGAAGTGAAACGTCCTTCCGTCTCCGTGAGACGCCTCCCCCAAGAGCGCGATGTCTTTATCGCATAAATCTCGAACCGCACGCTCAAGTTCACTAGAAATGCTAGCATGGCCAGCGACTCCGGCAACAAGCAGATAAACAAAGAATAGTTTGGTGTAGAGAGACCAGATTAAGGAATATCGTTTCATTGGGAATCACACCGCATTTGGTTCAATTGAGCTCCAAACCTCGTCTACGCAGCCTCTTCGAATTCGATTCGATAGGGGCTATTAGGCAATTGAATTGAAATACACATGTAAGGAAATGCGAGAGCTGGTTTCTTAGAACCTTTGGCATCATTCGCTTTTTTAAGCGTAATGAAACCTGTTGTCTCTAAGGCAACACAATCACGAAGAACACCTGCAAAGTCCCGATCAACAATCTTCGCCAATTCATAAATCGTCTTTGGCTCTTTCACCGCGATAACGGTCAAGATCTCAACCTTTTGGACAGTCATAAAATTGCGGAAGCCACTAACCGACTCAAAAACGATGGTGTTCTTGGGCTGGATTGAGGTCTTTCTCTTAGAGAGCGCGGACGTCACTTCCTTCTTGAAGTCTTTAAGGCTTTGAAAGTGAATCTCTAATATTTCATTTTTCTTCATTTCTCACGATCCTTTCCACCTCAGCCAAAAATTGCTGAAGCGCTTCGTTGTGATCGGCGACCTTCATGCTCTCTCTGTGCTTGGGCTCCCGGGGGAGCCTTCTGTGAATATGAAATCCATAAGGCTCATGGTTATCGATCAAGAGCCTTGCTGAACCATCCACAGTATCCAAAAGAATGAACCTAGCTTTAATTCCTTCCGGAAACTTCTCGCTTATAGGCACCCCGAACACCTTAATGTCAGCCACGTATCGATTCGTTCTGCCGAAGACCAGTCTTCGGTCAATCAAGACCTTTGCCTTCATTCTAATTATATACCTTATTCACATATGTGTGTACATCACACATATTAAAAAATGGGGATCATTTGGGGATCATTCGAACCCGAAACATCCACAAAGAACTATAATGAACCTGGAACGCGAACCCCACTTAACCCGCTATAATCGCTGGATTAACCAGCGTTTTGTTATTGGATTCGGTCAGTTACGTTCTCGATTATTTCCGCGCACTAACTGATTTGCAAGCTGGGGGTCGAGGGTTCGATCCCCTTCGCCTCCACCAAATATTTCAAATAGTTAATTACGATTTAGGGCTCTACTGGCTCTACTCCGTTAACGGGGGAACGACCGGCTCTACTCCGTTAACGGGGGAACGACCCCTGGTGTGGTTAATTTCTAATAGCGAATACTCCATCCCAACCGCAGTGTGCAAGCACCCTTAAGCGATAGTTCGAGAAGTTCCTAAAGCCAAAGGCTCGCCTTGAGAGCATCTCCATTTTGGTGTGGAAGCCCTCCGTGATCCCGTTGCTTCGGGAGAAGCGAAGCATCCTGCCGATCTCCTCTTTCCAGCGGTCCAGGGTTTCTCCGAGCGTTTGTAATGGCTCAAGGGTCGTCTCTCGGAGTTGGTTTATCATGGCGATGAGGTCGTGTGCGACGGGTGCAACTCGCGTCTTCTCATTCCTCGTAAACCGAGCAGGACGCAGAGTTTTTGCTTAAACTCATATATTTCCTTTAGCACGGGATGACTGTCTAGATAGCTTTGTAATAGAGGCCTCTGCTCAGGTTTGAGATTTTTCTCATGCCGTCGCATCAAAGAGAGAAGGCCGCGTCCTTCTCTCCGCATTCCAACGAAACGTTTAAACGTCGTTTCTTTTGTGAAACATCAGTCTCAGACCTGAGACGTAAACCGCAAATTATTTGTTACGATTAAAGCTGAATACCTGGCCTAAACCTTGCTTTTCTATAAAGCGGTGTTCCAAATAGTAGAGGGCTTAACGTGGCTACGGTTAAGGAAATATTCTACAGCGTCCAGCCCGGGGGATTCCCTGTCCCGGATTGCGGCTAAATCGGGAGGCACTCTTCTTCCCATCGATCGCAATCAGAGGTTGGCAAAACTGATTCAGCTGAACCCTCAAATTAAGAATCCGGATGTCATTTATCCAGGTGAACTAATTAGGTTAGGCTCGGTCGATGGGCATCTTGACCCGACATCGAATTTTGATCTAGGGGAAGTTCGAAAGGTCTGGAAAAGCCTCAGTAGGGATACTAGAGAGATCATTCAGAAAAACTTTGATGTCCTCGAATGGATGGCTAGACAGAAGGACCGGCTAGATTTCCTGGACAACGTTTCATGGCAGGGGAAACCTCTCTTAGAAGCAGTTCCCGAAATGAACTACGGGGTTATCCCCGCCGAGTATCGACGTTTCAGAATTGCACTTGAGGAGCTCACCGCAATTCGCGGAAATACTATTTCGATTTTGCAAAGTCTTCGCATTTCAGTGGTTCGAGAACCAGTGTTTATTCTGATTGCCACTTCGAATGGCCTCTATAAATATACCCAAACTCTTCTCAAGATGGTGGAGTGGGCAGAAAAGGTAAAACTGGGGGAGAAGTTGCTCTTCTTCGAAGTTGGCTCTGAAGTGGTGAAGGTCGGAGCAACCGCCGCGATAACTAAGAGTGGAATGGAGACTTCTAACAGGCGGCTAGAGGGGCTATTAAAGTTGCATCGGGCTATGGCGCCGGATTACTGGCTAAGAGGGTTTGCTCAGTTACAGTAAGAAAAGGCCCTTCGGGCTGGCTAACCTGTGCGGCTGCCTTTGGGGTTGGAATTTGGGGCAGTCAGTACGCTGCTGGAAAGCTTAGTGATATTTTGCTTGGAAAACCCATTGATGCCCAGCTGAGGGGAATGCCATGAATCTGTCGGTAAACAGGGAAGCATTTAAACTTGCAGCCATTCAGGTCGGTCTGACGATTCTTTTCGTCGGGATTGCGTTTCTTGTAGAGAAGTGGACCGGCGCTGAAACGAGAAGTGTTGGCTCGATTTTGGCACTCGTGTTTGGGGGAATGCTATACGCCGGTTGGTTTGAACGTCGCCATCCAGGAGTCTTGGCCATCTATCTCAAGAGAGTCGCGTGGCGTGCTACGCTTTTTCAATTTTTGCTTCAATTGCCAGTTGCGTTTCTCGTCTATTTTCCGGGAATAGCTCGAACTCTAGTTTCTATCCTTTTGGCAAAGGAGTTCCATAACTCCGATATTACAATTTTGTTAGTTAGCTGCGCTATCTCGATTCTACTGATTCCGGTAGCACTCTATTTGTTCACTAAGATGGGAATGCAAGTAGGAATCGAAGGGGGAAAGTCGCGCAACGGTGGCGGGAAGGCCTGAATGTTGCCTAAACTGCCCCCGAGTACAGGCGGGGGTATTGGCTATTCATGGAGAACTTGGACTATTAGCAACAAGAAATGGTATCCGTTACCTAGTGGAACTAAGATTGGTTACCAATAGGTAACGGATACCTTTTTTGATGACATCACAGCTAGACGTAACGTCGGCCTTCGCCGGCGAAGGCGGTTTCATAGACGAAAAAGGTACGGTTCGACGTACTTTTTTCCTCTATTCGATAATCCAGTCTCCAGTAATTAATCGAGGAATATCTCCGTGGTACATGGAGCGAACGTGAACTCGCTGCCACTCGCTAATCTCATAGGTTCTAATGGTTGGGCCAAAACTTGGACTCATGACACGCACCTTAAATGAAAACGGCTTACGGGATTGCCAAGGTTGCTCATAGCTCGGAATCTCCCGAAGCGGTTCCAAGAAATGGTATCCGTTACCTAGTGGAACTAAGATTGGTTACCAATAGGTAACGGATACCTTTTTTGAGCTAATTTTTCTTCTTAATCTCACTCCGGGCGTTCGCCACCATCAGGGCATAGGTATCGTCGCAATTGGCTATCCCGAAAACGCTTCGTGCATAGGCGTAGGCCCAATGGTTCGTCGGCCGTTGGGCGCTTTCCGGGGAATCTTTTAGGATGCCTACCGTTTCCTTCCAGATCAAATCTCGATAAAATTTAGCGCGATCTCTGGAAGCAGGTGTTTTTTGTGTGTTTCTGAACAGCTCATTGTCGATTGAATCGACGATCTTCGCATTAATCAGGGCTCGTACATGCGGGGGGAAGTTTTTCGATCTTTCGCGCAAGTCTGTGAAGTGATCCAGGAAGGGACTAACTTCCCACTGGGACATCTGCTTGTAGGCATCCTTGATAAGTGGATCGATCCATCGACTGTGAAGGCCGTCGCCAAAGCGATTTTCGAAATTTTTTATCCTGTCACCTACATCATCCAAGTAGAGTAGGTCCTTATCTCCTTGTCTCGCATTCACTTTAGGTCGCATTGAATCTACGATCATCTTTCCCAGCTCACTTTCGTCGGCTTGTTGGCTGAGATAGGTTTTAAGTTCACTTAAGCTGCGAACCTTGAACCTCGATCGGAAGTCGGAATTGTCACCGAAAGGATTTACCAGCATTTTGTAAGCGTCGCCGGCCACTTTGGCGCTGGGCTTTTCTCGCAGGAGAGCTTCGAGCTTCTCTGATAAAAAAAGTTGATACCCAAGCTTAATTCCCGGCTCAGAGTGTTCTTTAAAGCGCGCCAGAATATCAGCTATGTTCATTCCGCTATTGTGAAGTCTATTAAGTTCCTGGTACGTCGCAGAAGAATAGCGCAAGTCTGGTGTAGGGTCGTAGGGCGGTGCAAATTCAGGTTGGTTGCGGTACCGGCCGGGTGCCACTCTCACGGGAGTTCTACGTGAGTAATAGACTCCGGGAAATTTTTGGAACATCTTTTTGCAATATTCGAAATAAGCTAAGTATACGTCTGCTGCTTCGTTCGGGTCAGAAAAGTCATACCGGCTTTTCTGAATAAAATTCTGGTAGGCAGCATCCACTTGAGAAGGGTCTACCGTGGGGTCGATTTGGAGAAGTTCATGAATCTGGTCGGCAGAGGAACTAATGGGCAGAAACAGAATAGATAGGCTCAGGGCAAGGATAGAGAGATGGCGGAGCATGCCTAAGATTTTACTTTAAACTCTCCCAAAGTTCGCCTTTATAAAAATGGCAAAGGGACAGTCTATATTAACAAGAAATGGTATCCGTTACCTAGTGGAACTAAGATTGGTTCCAATAGGTAACGGATACCATTTTTCCATTTTTATTACCAATAGGTAACGGATACCATTTTTAGTACCCCAATCATCCCCACTAGTTTATTTTCCTGTTCAGCAACGAACGTTTGATAACCAGTATCCCTAGATATTTTTTCGAGACGAAGTTTCATCTGCTCCGGCATAGTGGGATATCCTAGATCCACCATAAGCCGCGCAAGTTCGGCGGTATCAGAAGTCTCCGCTTGTCTTATCTTTATCGATTTCAGTGCACTCATAGATTCCGCCAACCTCTAAAAGTGCAGAGTTTAGCTCGCAGAAATCGCCCTTGTCATCTTGTGGTAACGGAGGAAGGTAACGCGAAAATTTGGGATCTTTTTGGGATCCCAACAATCCGAACGAGCCCGAGGGAACTATAAAGATCCAGGAATGCGAACCCCACTTAACCCGCTGTTATAGCTAAATTAATTAGCGTTTCTTGTTTGGTTTCAGTTAGTTGCGATCTCAACTTTTTCGCCGCACAACGCGATTTGCAAGCTGGGGGTCGAGGGTTCGATCCCCTTCGCCTCCACCAAATATTTCAAATAGTTGCAGGATTAGAAAAAATAAAAAACGGCACCGTGGTCGATTTGTGGTCGATCCGAAAAAGCAGTTGTCATAAACACTTACGCGACAAACAAAAAGCTACCCCAAAATCCTGAAATTTTTCCCTGAGGAATTTCGGGGAGTTCGAATCGAACAACCCCTAAATTTTTCGAGCTGGGGGTCGTCTCGTTTGGTAAGAAGTATCCAGACACCTTTCACTACTACAATCGAAGTAGGACGCATCTCTCATTAGGGAAAGACTCTCCCCAGCCACGGCAAATAGAAAATGAAGGCAGGGTTATCGCCGTGCCAAGAGTCGGCGGTCTACATTATGAGTTTCGGCGCGTGGCCTAACCTGTAACTGTGATTATCGGCACCAAATCGCGGTTTTCCTCAATTCATACCTGATTCCGCTGTTGGCGTCGGTGACTTGGTGTGCGGCTGGAACAGAATCGATAAACTCCGTATGAAACGCTAGATCTTTAGAGCCAATTGAGTGAATCGCAGTACTGGTTTTCGATCCAGCCCCACCTATTGCGTTATCACCATGCCGGTCTTGGGATGAGAGGGTCCCTAGCAAAACAGGAGCTTGAGGTATATTTCCCACGACGTTTGCGAAATCCCAACCAACTAGGAAACGCTCGTTCGCTAGGACATAGCTGTCGGGCCAGCGATCAGAAGAAGTCAAGAAGGTAACCTTTCCCTCTTCCTTTCCTGAAAAATCAAGCCGAACAGTTGCCTTATACGAATGATACGTGGGATTCGCTACTTGCACTCTTCCCTGTGCATCCGGAGAGGTTTGATCCGTCTGTACCTCTACGCATTCGACATCAACCAATTCCCGCCTGCCCTTTTCAATTCGGTCAGAAAAGTCATTTCTCACTTTGTCCCACTCGTTTCTATCTCTCGATAAGTTTTGTTCGCGAGTCCGAATGTCCTCCACTGTCTTGGACACAAAATTTGAATAGTCCGCTTTCGTAATCTTTTTCCAGCGAACCTCTTGGCGTGGAACTGCCCCGAGCGCTAACGTTGAAAGAAAAAGAGCACTATGAGTTGGGTCCGCGTGAGAAACGCTACCTAGTGTCAATAGTACGAGTCCGAGTACCCCAAGAATCATTCTCATAAAACTAAATCCTCAATATTGCCCCGTATTGTCACAGGTGCACAACCTGTCGACCTCGACAAAACAAAACCAGGCAGGCAAGCGGCTGCCAAGCTACTCTCATTGCAAGCCTTATTCCAACATTGCAAGCCTTATTCCAAGTTCAATTGTATTCCTTAGGAATACTCAGACGTGGTGTCCTTCCCAAGAATCAACGCAAGTAGCTCAAAATCGTCTTAAGGTCCGGTTTCAGAGCTGTAAGTCCGTCATAGTATCCATCGAGGCTCGCTTTTCTCAGCTTTCTGAAGATGTCCCAATCCTTGAATCCGATCCCCTTCAACACTCTTTCTCCTTCGTCCCAAGCTAGGTTTTCAAGAAATGGTATCCGTTACCTAGTGGAACTAAGATTGGTTCCAATAGGTAACGGATACCTTTTTTTGGATGACATCACAGCTAGACGTAACGTCGGCCTTCGCCGGCGAAGGCGGTTTCATAGACGAAAAAGGTACGGTTCGACGTACTTTTTTCCTCTATTCGATAATCCAGTCTCCAGTAATTAATCGAGGAATATCTCCGTGGTACATGGAGCGAACGTGAACTCGCTGCCACTCGCTAATCTCATAGGTTCTAATGGTTGGGCCAAAACTTGGACTCATGACACGCACCTTAAATGAAAACGGCTTACGGGATTGCCAAGGTTGCTCATAGCTCGGAATCTCCCGAAGCGGTTCCCAGGCGGTAGTGGCATCGAGCAACTGGCGCGGCTCCTTAAGCAATTCGTTCCAGCCGTGCCCCTCAGTGGCCAATACTTCTCCACTATTCGCCGAGACAATTTTGACCATTCCACCAGCGATTCTGGACGGGATCCCGATGTCTTCTAACGCTATCTGTAGAAGAAGGGCCTGCTGACGACACTGCCCGGTACCGATTCGTATGAAGTCTCCGACCCGCGTGGTACGTCGGCTTATGAGTCGCTGATAACGATAACGCCGAATAGGAAGGATGAGATAGTCGTCCGGCGATTTAAGGGTCGATGCGACGAATTTCGAGATCTGAATGGCCTTTTCACTATCGGTATCAAATTTTGCTGCCAGCGCGCGTGTTTTTGCAAGGAACGACACTAGGTAAGGATCGACTCTCGAGTCCTTTACGACGTAATAGGCCTCGCTATTGTTGAAAGTAACATACGCGAGGTCTCCAATCTCTTGCTGATTTTTTGAGTCCTTCTCAGAGTCCCAAGTCTTAGGTAGGAGATCCTCCAGGACTTTAACAAGCCCTGAATGTCCGTACATGAGAAAGTTTTGGCGACAAGTCAACGCGTGCGACGTTTGGGTGAATAGACCGAAAGTTAAGATTGAAATCGAGAGAAATTTCGCTCTAAGAAACGCGCGCATAGTTCGAGCACCTTGGTCAAGAAAGCGAACGCTTATATCACAGTTCGTTGGATTTGTGGGCAATCCGAAGGTAAGCCACTATTTTGACTGGAGAATAAAAGGTACGACTCTTTTCCATCATCCTAACCATCGTGAAGAACTATAAGGAACCAGGAACGCGAACCCCGGATTTGTTTGCTAGGTTTGGGTATTATTTCGCATTAAGGACGAGTGTGTTTTAAGCGCAAATCCCCTGAGTCAGATTTTCCTCCAATTTATTTTTTTTCCTGGAATCGCATCATATCCAATCATTTTTGTTAAGGCGAGATTTGTGGCGCTCTGCCAAGGTTTTTTATAAATGTTGATGGGAGCCAGGACACCGAAAAAGTTGGGAACATTTTTTGGTAGCCTACATCCAGGACCAGAAGGCCGTGTGATATCGGAAGGGGTAAAAATGAAAAGCATTCTTTTCTTAACTTTACTGACTGTCGCTTTCCAAAGCGCGTTTGCGAATAACATCAGACCGGGTGAAGACCTTTTCCATGTAATTGCGACGAATTCAAATGGAGCATGGGAACTCCTTGTTTTAAAAGATGCAATTACCTTCTGCGAAAGCTACGGCATGCGCCTTCCGAACAACCGTGATTTTGCGGCCTTCGCGGTCCTCCATGGAGCGCGCATGAGGGAGTCAGCGTTTGGTCACACGGCCACAAATGATCCCAAGGTCCAGGATGAGATCTCTGACATGAAAGCACAGGGCTTATATCCAGTTTACCGGTTTGATACGAGTTTTTTTGGGGCCTCGGCTATCAATGGATTCTATGTGGATTTTTACTACGATCCTTCTAGCTTCGTAAGGCCCAATTATTTGCCGTACGAGTCAAATGGATTTCTCTCCGTTGATGCAAATGCGGAGTACACAGAGGACATTGCTCTCCATTCGATTGATTCTGGGACTACGTTAAAATACTTAGATGATCCAGCTCCCGATACATTTGGGACAAATGCTAGAATAATGGTGCGAGTGTATCGCGAGCACAATATAACCTGCACGGCTGCAGAGTAAGTTTGTGATTTACCAACACAGTAGGTATGAAATCTAGTTCTGAGTCGGACCCACGGCGCCGTAGGTTGGGAAGAACATCGGCTTTGGGCGATTGGCGCTTCAAATCCGTGCATCAAGGACCCCGTTCTTGCGAAGGGATTCGATCAATCCGCTCCGCCAATCCAAGACAGTTCCAAAAATATCAAATGTAAATAACTTGGGTTGGTTCATAGAAAATTCTTTCTTTCGCTCAGCGTAGCTTGATACACAAGTTCTTATTCACCAATCCATACATACTTGAGGGGATGAATATTCTGCGAGTTAGGATAAAGCCCTCTCACTTTGGGATTGAGTAGGTAATTTTTTCGACCGAATCGGATGGGAACTGCCGGCATCTCGTTCGCTAAGATCTCCTCAGCCTTATGGAAAATCGCAAAACGCGCGTCTTCTTTAGGCTGTTTCAGCGCTTCCTTTAGGAGGCCGTCATACTCAGTATTTGAGAAGCCAGCGTCATTGTTTCCTGCCCCCGTCATCCAAAGATCTAGAAACGCACTAGGATCCGGATAGTCCGCGCTCCACCCGGAGTAGGCTATGTCGAAGTTCTTCGTTCTTAGATCATCGATGTATACCTTCTTTTCCTCCGCCTGCAATTTTATCTTTATACCTAGATTTTGTTGCCACATTCCTTGAAGCGCTTCGACGATGTTACGAACGTTCTCATCGTGATAGAAGATTAAAGTGATATTTGGAACTTTCTCAGCGGAGGTAAATCCCATCTCTTTCATGAGCGCCTTAGCCCTAACGACTCCACTTCCATCCAGGGGGATTTTCGTGACAGGTTGGTAGGTTCCCATGGAAACACTAAAGGACCCCGCAGGCTCTTCATTTCCGCGCGTCACGTATTTTACAAGTTTTTCTCGGTCCAGAGCGAGAGCGAGTGCCTGACGAAAGCGCCTATCGTTTAATGGTGGCTTTTTTAGGTTGGCCACTACAAACGAAACGTTGAACCAAGGCTCACTGTGGAAGGCGCCTCCTTTATCATGTCGCCAGCTGTCCAAAGACGCCTGTGGTACAGGTGAAACATCAATTTGTTTAGTTCTAAATAGCTTTTCTGGAAGCGTCTGTGATTCAGTGGCAAGAATCCTAATCTGTTCAAGCTTGATATTTTGCCGATCCCAGTAATGGGGGTTGGGAATGAGCGTCATCACATGGTTCAACCGCCATTCTTGTAACATAAAAGGACCGTTCGAAACGATATGATCGGGACGGGTCCAATTACCCTTGAATTTTTTCACGGTATTCTCATGGACGGGAAAGAAACAGGGATTGTCCAAGAGCTCTAGGAAATACGGAATAGGATCTTCCAACTCAACGGAAAGCACTTGAGTTGAAAGGGCCTTGAAACCAAGTTGTTTTGGATCCTTGACGTCCCCACGATTGAACCCCCTGGCGTTTCTGATCGAGTAGGCGAAATAGGCGTTCATTGCGGCGTTAGATGGCGTCAGCATCCTGATCCAGGAATTGACAAAATCCTGCGCGGTAACGGGGTCTCCATTGCTCCACTTTGCGTTTTGTCGGATTGTAAATGTCCAGCGCTTACCATCCTCTGAGCGTATCCATTTTTCGGCAGCCGCTGGAATTGGCTCAGCGGTCTTAGGGTCCCGCGCTACCAGGCCTTCAAACAGATTTCGCACAGGAGTGCTTCCGAGATCATTGATGGGATCTAAATCTCTGGGCTCCTCGGAAACTAATCGAAATATTTGAGGGGTGGCCGCAGCAAGGTGCAGCGATAACAAGAGTATAAAACAGATTCCAGGAATAAACGTCCGTAGTTCACTCATAAACAGGGTCCAATCTTACCATACCTTCCTCCTGAATGAATCACCCTGAACCCGGGGATCATTTGGGAATCACTCGAACCTGTAACAACAAGGTCGGATATTTGGGTTATTGCCACCGCCAACAATGAGAAATATGGTTCACTAGAAGTTTGGTGAGCCTCTAAACCGGGATGTACCTTAAAGGAGAGTATTGTGGATTGGAAATGCGTGGTGAACTTAGAAAATCTCGAATTCGAAACTAGAGAATTCAATACTCGAGAAACGCGAGGTTTAAAATACGAAATTGCCCCCACGGCTTGTGCAGAAAGCATCGGTGCCAAAAAGTTAGGCTTTAATGTAGGAACAATTAAGCCGGGTGAGTTTTCTTGTCCTTATCATTTTCACTATTCGGAAGAAGAACTTTTTATTATTCTCGAGGGCAAGGCCATGTTGCGAATGAACGATAACTATCGCGAAGTCAAAAAGGGTGACATGGTTTTTTGCAGTGCGACTCCCGAAGGAGCCCATCAGTTCTACAACCACACAAACGAGGTTTGTAAGTATTTCGCGCTTTCAAATAAAAATGACGAATTTGAAGTTGCCGAGTATCCCGATTCTAAAAAGATCATGGTTAGAAAAGTCAAAAAGGTCTTCGAGACAAAATCAGAAGTGGATTATTACAAGGGCGAAGAGAATCTCGCGGCCTTTTGGCCGAAGGAATTTCTTCGGAAATAGTGTCCCTCTCAGAAATATCGATCTGACTGGTCTTCCAATGACAGATCAGCCCCAAAGTCTTCGTGTAGGAGAGTGACACCCCTCTCCACCTAAGAACAGCATTAGTGTTTTACGCTTTGCTCCAGCTCCACGCCCAATGAGACCAATCGAGTAATTCTATGTTCAAGTTCGCCTTCAATTTTCTTAGATTCCGTAACATCTTGAATCACCACAACGGCACCGACGATACGTCCGTCAATCCCAAGCAGCGGAGAGGCCGAAGTAAGAATCATTTTCGAAGTGCCATCAAAACATTGGATTTGAAGCGTTTCGCTATGTGAGGCTTTTCCCTGCCGTAAGGCGCGGGCAAGTGGGCCGTCGGCATACTTAATCGTGTTCCCGCTCGAATCCCACCATCCCAAGATTTCTCCATAGGAGTCTCGTTCCATGGGAGTGGTGGATTTATATATACGGAAAACTTCTTCATTGGTTTGACAGATTCTTCCATCCATATCCGCGATCAGGACCCCTACGGGAAGACTCTCCAGTACCGATGAAAGTTTTCTTCCTGCCTTTAAGACTTCTTCGGATTCTCGAATCTGCCGTTCACGTTCTTTTAGGACAGCAGCCTTTTGTCGGAAGGAGGCGTAGATGGCAACTTTCATCCTTAAGATGTCTGGATCGAACGGTTTGGTGAAATAGTCGACGCCACCTACCTCATAACCCTTTTTCACGAAAGGCTCTTCCTTGTAGATGGCGGTGATAAAAATAATCGGAATATCATGGCAGTCATGAATCTGCTTTATGCGGGCCGCAGCTTCGAAACCATCCATTCCGGGCATTTGTAAATCCATCAAGATAATGTCTATATCTTGTCGCTTTTCCAGGAGCGAGATTGCCTCCTTCCCGGAATTGACCGGTATCAGATTGTAGTCTTTGGCCAGGACTGCATCTAGCGCGACCAAATTCGCTGGAATATCATCGACCGCAAGGATATTGGCCTTTCTTAAAATCCCCTGGGATGGCATGAAAAGCTCTTAACACGGCCCTCAGGTCAGTTCAACTGACTGAGATTTAATGGCCGAATGAGCTCTCTTGGTATCCACTCCCATGTCCAAGGACATGAATACGCTATTAGGGTCATTCGTGTAGTCACCAAATGGTCCGCAATATTTGAAACCATTTGATTCGTATAGTCGTCTTGCAGCCGAAAATCCTTTTTGCGACCCGGTTTCTAAGCTAAGACGATGCAGTTTGCGTCTCCGTGCCTCACCGATCAAGTGAAAGAGCATCCTTTTCCCCAATCCCTCCCCACGCCGACCCTGAATGGTATGCATCGCTTTAATTTCACCGTGTTGAGGCGTAATGATTTTCAAGGCTCCGCAACCAATCAGCGAACCGGAATCAAACAAGCTCCAAACGGATATGTTTGGTGCTCGTAGTCCGTCGATGAGAAGAGCATGGGAACTCTCCGGGGGTGAGTGTTCAAGCACTAAAGCCTTGTGGGAATTTACCAATTCGATAAATCTCGCAGAGGTGAGATCCGCGACTTCGATAGAAATAGTCATACTGGCCCCTATTTAAACGTTCACGAATATTCCTTAGCAAACCTAAATCCTGTCTTGTGAAAGCCACAGCCTGTTTCGTAAAATTGATGTGTCTCCGTCCGGCGCATGGCGGTCGTAACCATCAGTCTATTTGCTTCTTTCTCTCGCGCCCATCTCTCGCCAGTGTTCAATACTTCCCCAATTTGGACTCCCCTCTCAAGAAATCGGCTTTTTCAAAGCCAACTCTTCCTCTTTTTCTATCTTGTCGAGGACCATGTCTGGGTGAACGTCCCGTTTCAGGTCTTGCACGCTGTTGGCTTGGGTCGTTTGTACCCCAACGTGGCGGGCGATGGCATCGACGAGCGCGATGAGCCGGGTCAGCTCGTGCTCGGTGAGCAAATTGATTTGCAGATCCAGATCGTCGCGCCGCTCTGATACCTTTTCCATGCGGTTCTGATCGATGAGAATGAATGTCGATAGAAAGATGGCTTCAACCGCTGCCAGAAGGGCCAGCCAGGTACAGGGAAACGGATCGAAAGGCTGTAAACCGTGAATCAGGCGAGAGTTAAGTAGCAACCAGATCCCGAAAAAAAACGCCTGGAGATAGACGAAGTGAATGCTTCCAACGAATGCGGTTATGGCGTCAGCTACTCGTTCGTCGGGTCTCTTTTCCCGCTCGAATTTTTGGCGCATCTCGACTAACGATTGAATATTGCGCGCGACTATTCGCGTAAGCTCTGTGTCTTCATCGGGACGAACTCGGTTATTTTCATCGGGAAGCTGCGGTCCGGCCATAAAAAACCTCCTTCCGTCAGCTTAGTTTATTTTTTAGCTCAGATCAAACAGCCCAATACCGCCGTGCTAAAGATGATATTGGTGGCTAAGGACCATCGGCTAAATAACGCTTCACCGCATCATCGACGCCAGAGTTTTTAATCCCGGCATCCATTGAGTTTGCCTCCCAAGCGAGCAGACTCACCATAGAAACCTCGTGAGCTGCAAGATACTGCAAGATTCCA
>Ga0206963_10060_pt1 | contig 38384 bp, 41 predicted proteins | sample Alteio_BWOrgHeat_28_FD_152958 | JGI IMG/M metagenome (GOLD analysis project Ga0206963, IMG submission 152958) | Enriched cells from forest soil in Barre Woods Harvard Forest LTER site, Petersham, Massachusetts, United States -... | ecosystem: Environmental > Terrestrial > Soil > Temperate forest >... | reverse complement strand
CGTTTACACGGTGCAGACGGGGGTGGTGCTGACGGCGTGGGGATCGCTCACCAACCTGACGAACACGACGGGGACGATGACGTTCACCAATGACACGGCGAACGCGGCGAAGTTTTACCGGGTGAAGTCGTTTCCGTGAGGCGGTCGGCGACCGCTGGCCACTTAAAATCTGCGCTTTTGTTTGGGGTAAAAATCGGGTTCAATTTTCTCATTCTATGAGCAAAACTGCACTCCTATTTGCCGGTCAAGGCGCACAAGTCGTTGGCATGGGCAAAGACCTGGCTGAAAAATATCCCACGGCAAAATCATGGTTCGATCGCGCGAATGCCGCGGTGGGCTATGACCTGGCCGGGGTCTGTTTCAACGGGCCGGAAACCGAGTTGACGAAGACGGAGAATGCGCAGCCGGGAATTTTTCTGGTGAGTTGGGTGGCGTTTCAGTTGCTCAAGGAGCAGGTGCCGAACTTGAAATTTGAAGCGACGGCCGGGTTGTCGCTGGGTGAGTTCACCGCGTTGACGGCGGCGGGGGCTATGAGCTTTGAAGACGGCCTGCGCGTAGTGCGGCAGCGCGGACGTTTCATGCAGGAGGCGTGTGATGTGACGAAGGGTGGCATGGCGGCAGTCATCGGGTTGGATGAAGCGCCGACGCGCGAAGTCTGCGCGGAAGCCGGCGTGGTGCTGGCGAACCTGAATTGTCCGGGGCAGCTTGTGATCTCGGGCGCGGCGGACAAGATCGAGAAGGCGTGCGAACTGGCGAAGGCCAAGGGTGCGCGGAAGGCCATCCCGCTGACGGTGGCGGGGGCGTATCATTCGCCGCTCATGGCGAGCGCGCAGCCGAAGCTGGCGGCGGAACTGGCCAAGGTGAAACTGGCTTCGCCCGTGGTGCCGGTGATCTCCAATGTGACGGCGCAGGCGCATGGTGCGCCGGTGGATATTTCTGCGAAACTGGTGGAGCAGGTGTGCGCATCGGTGCGGTGGGAGGAATCCGTGCGCGTATTGCTGGCGCAGGGGTATATGCGGTTTATCGAACTGGGGCCGGGTACGGCGTTAAGCGGGTTTATGAAGCGTATTGATAAGACTGTGCCAGTGCTGAACGTGGCGGATGTGGTGAGCTTGGAGGCGACGGTGAAGGTTTTGAATGGTTGAGATTTCTATATTCAAAAACCATCCAGGCTAAATTTTTTGAGTCTCACGCAAAAGTTTTTAAACCAAGCCAAGTTGTCTGGGAAATGTCATACAACGCGCAAAGATTTGCATGGCATTTGCCAGACAATTTGGCTTTGCAAATAAAATCATGCCGGATTAATGTTCTTTCATGAGTTCAGTTCAGGAAATCGAAGCAGCTTTGCCGAAGCTCTCCCGTGCGGAGATTGAAGAAATCCGTGCGTGGATCGATGATTTTCTGGAAGACCAGCTTGAACTCACCGATGAGGTGAAAGCCAAGTTGGATCAATCCCGCCGTGAAATCGCTCAGGGCGGCTACACCACCCGGCAGCCGAAATAATCTTGGCTGCAGCGCTTCAAATCTGGTCGCACACTTTTTCCAAAGCCTTTGATGGTTTGCCAACTGCTGTCCGTGAAGCAGTGCTGGGAAGAATTGATGAGATGGGAACAAGGCTTGAAAATTTTTCACATCAGCGGCTGCAAGGTCGTTCCGAGTTCAAGCTCCGTGTCGGGGATTATCGTGTGCTTTATGAGTTCGACCTGAGGATGGGCGGATTTTTCTGCATTACGTTGGCCATCGGCGTGAAATCTACAAGCGGGTTTAGGTTCGTTTCCGGCCATAAATAAAATTCCGGCTTTGAATCCGGCTACAATCCGTGTTCAATCTGTGATAGAAAATCAATTTATGAGTTCACTTACCAATCAAATCGCCGTTGTCACCGGGGCGGGTCGTGGAATCGGTCGCGCCATCGCCTTGAAATTTGCCCAGGAGGGTGCGGATGTCGTGGTGGTTTCACGCACGCAGGAAAATTCCGAGAAGGTCGCGGCGGAGATCCGTGCGCTGGGGCGCAAGGCCTGGGCGCTGGCGGTGGATGTTTCGGATGGCAACGCGGTGACGGCGGCGGCGGACAAGATCGTGGTGGATTGCGGCAAGGTGGACATCCTGGTGAACAACGCGGGGGTGACGCGCGACGGTTTGTTGATGCGCATGAGCGACGCGGACTGGGACACGGTGTTGAACACGAACCTGAAGGGCGCGTTCCATTTCACGCGGGCTTTTTTCCGCACATTTGCAAAACAGCGGAGTGGACGTATACTGAACATCTCGTCGGTCATCGGGTTGATCGGCAACCCGGGCCAGAGTAATTACGCGGCGAGCAAGGCGGGGTTGATCGGGTTCACGCAATCGGTCGCGCGCGAGCTGGCGGGCCGGGGGGTGACGGTGAACGCGATTGCGCCGGGATTCATTGAGACGGACATGACGTCGGAGTTGAACGAGGAATTGAAGGGGAACATCCTGCGGTCGATTCCGCTGGGCAAGTTCGGGCAGGCGTCGGATATCGCGGACGCGGCGTTGTTCCTGGCCGGGCCGGGGGCGCGGTATGTGACCGGACAGGTTTTGACGGTGGACGGCGGCATGGTGATGTGAAATTGGTTAAACGACCGTCCTCACCCCGGCCCTCTCCTCCAGGAGAGGGGGAAGGTGGCGAGTACCGTCGACCGTTCGAATGATTTCGGCGCAAATCCAGCGCTGGATGGAAAAATTTGTTTGGATTCGAGGCTTGACGCAGACAGCGTCGGTAAGCTAGAAAAGCAGGCATAATTATGGCAGACAAACCTATTGACCAACGTGTAAAAGACATCATCGTCGAACAACTGGGCGTGAAGCCGGAGCAAGTGACTCCGGAAGCCAAGTTTATCGAAGATCTCGGCGCGGATTCCCTCGACACGGTCGAGCTGGTGATGGCCTTGGAAGAGGAATTTGGCATCGAAGTGCCTGATGAACAGGCAGAAAAGCTCCAAAGCGTCGGCGATGTGATCAAACACATCGAGGAGTCGCAGAAGTAATTTGAACTTGAACCACGGGGCAGTTTAGGCTGGACACAGCTTGGACTGCCCCGTTTGATTTCCCCATGGCAAACCATCCATCCAACCGCCGCGTAGTGGTCACCGGTCTGGGCGTCGTGACGCCGGTCGGCAACGATCTCGACACGTTCTGGAACAACCTGATCACCGGCCAGTGCGGGATCGACACGATCTCGGCGTTCGACCCGGCACCGTTCGACTGCAAGATCGCCGGGGAAGTGAAGGGCTTGGACGCGGCGCCGGCGTTTCCGACGCCGAAGGATGTGCGCCGGACGGACCGGTATTCGCAATTCGGTGTGTATGCCGGCTGGTCGGCCTTGAAGAATTCCGGATTGGAACTCGAGAAGGAAAATTTGGACGAGATCGGCGTGTTCCTCGGCTCGGGCATCGGCGGGCTGGCGACAACGAGCGATCAGTTGCGGATCCTGGATCAACGCGGGCCGGGGCGGGTTTCGCCGTTCACCATCCCGATGTTGATCTCGAACATGGCGTCGGGGTTGATCTCGATGTATTACAATCTGCGCGGACCGAATTTTGCGACCTGCTCGGCGTGCGCGACGGCGAATCACGCGATCGGGGAGGCCTGGCGCACCATCAAGATGGGCGACGCCTCGGTGATGCTGGCGGGCGGTTCGGAGGCGGCGGTGATCCCGATCGGTATCGCGGGCTTTTGCTCGATGCGGGCGATGAGCACGCGCAATGACGATCCGAAGCATGCGTCACGGCCGTTCGACAAAGATCGCGACGGCTTCGTGATGGGCGAAGGCGCGGGCGTGATCGTGCTGGAAGAACTGGAGCATGCGAAGAAGCGCGGCGCGAATATCTATTGCGAGATCGTCGGTTATGGCAACACGGCGGATGCGTATCATTTGACTTCGCCGCCGCCGGGTGGCGAAGGTGCGGCGCGGTGCATGAAGATGGCATTGAAGACCGGCGGGTTGAACCTGGAAGACGTGAGCTACATCAATGCGCACGGCACGTCCACGCCGGTGGGGGATGTGTGCGAGACGCAGGCGATCAAGAGTGTTTTCGGCGACCACGCGAAGAAGCTGGCCGTCAGCTCGACGAAGGGCGCGACGGGCCACATGCTCGGCGCGGCGGGCGCGGTGGAGATGACGGCATGCGCGCTGGCGATCAAGCACGGCATCGTGCCGCCGACGATCAACTACACGACGCCGGACCCGGAGTGCGATCTGGATTACGTGCCGAACACGGCGCGGGAGATGAAGGTGAACGCCATCGTGAACAACTCGTTCGGGTTTGGCGGGCATAATTCGACGATCGCGGCGAAGAAGTTCAACGGGTAAGGGGAATGAGCAAAGCGCCAACAGTGGATTTAGGCGCTGCAAAAACAAAAAGGTCATGTCTTGTGATGTTGGTAGTTTTTATCATCATCCTGGGCAGCCCCGTATTTCTACTTTATGCGGGATGCTTTCACGTGGGGCCGTTTGGGGTGGTCAATCATGCTGATGCAGGATTCAGGAGAGCAAAGAAAACAATTGATTCAGAGCAATTGCGTGCTTGGGCGCTCGCCACGGTTAAATCGCATAATGGAACAAATGGTTATGTCCACTATGTCAAAAACTCGGAAATCCCTGAATATATTGTAAACCTCTACTCCACTCCTCCTGAAACCGCTTGGGTATTACCAAATGTGAGTGACCAAGATGCATTGGTTGGCATCATATGGGGAGGCGGTTTTTTTCATTGGGGTTTTTATGTTGGGACCACAAATTATATAATGGAGCCATTTGGAGATCACCAAATTGCTGAATGGACTAACGGAATCTATTATATGCACGAGGGCAACCTGAAAATACGATGAACTTTCTCCCATTAATCGAATCGAAGCGCGAAGGGAAAATCCTCGCGCCGGCGCAGATTCAGGAACTCATCCGCGAATTCACGGCGGGGAAGATTCCGGATTACCAGATGGCGGCAATGTTGATGGCCATCTTCTTTCGCGGGCTGAACACGGATGAGACGACTGCGCTCACATTGGCAATGCGGGATTCGGGGGATGTGCTGACGTTTCCCAAGGACAAGCGGCCGTTGGTGGACAAGCATTCGACGGGAGGCATTGGGGACAAGGTGTCGCTGCCGCTGGCGCCGTTGCTGGCGTGCCTAGGATTTCGCGTGCCGATGATTTCGGGGCGCGGGCTGGGCATCACGGGCGGGACGCTGGACAAGCTGGATTCGATTCCCGGTTTCAAGACGTTGTTGCCGGCGGCGCAGATCAGCAAGCTGGTGCAGAAGGTGGGTTGTGTCATCTGCGGGCAGACGGACACGATGGTGCCGGCGGACAAAAAGATTTACGCGCTGCGCGATGCGAGCGGCACGGTGCCGAGCATCCAATTGATCACGGCCTCGATCCTTTCCAAGAAGCTGGCGGAAAGTTTGGATGCGCTGATTCTGGATGTGAAGTTTGGTTGTGCAGCGTTCATGCAGACGAAGGCGGATGCGCGTAAGCTGGCGCAGGCGATGGTGTCGCTCGGCAACCAGTGCGGCACGGATACGCGGGCGATTCTAACAGACATGAACACGCCGCTGGGACGCGCGGCGGGCAATTGGCTGGAGGTGAAGGAGAGTGTGGAATGTCTGGAAGGCAAGGGGCCGCTGGATTTGCTGGAGCTGGTCGTGGATTCGGCGGCGCATCTGCTGGTGCAGACGCGCAAGGCGAAGTCGCTGGCGGCAGCGCGTGAACTGGCAACGGAATGTTTGCAGTCCGGTGAGCCGCGTAAAAAATGGGACGAGATGATCGTGGCGCAGGGTGCGGACTTGAAGGCTTTCAATCGCAAGCTGGCGAAGGAATCGACGGCGAAGGTGGTTGTGGAGGTGAAGGCGGGGGCGGCCGGTTATATTTCCAAATGCGATGCGCGTATTATTGGCGAGGTGATCCGGGATATCGGTGGGGGACGGCTGACGAAGGAATCAGTGATCAATTACGATGTGGGGGTGGATTGTATTGCGAAGCCGGGCGAGCGGGTTGAGAAAAATGGCGTGCTATGCCGGGTGCATGTGAGTGATGCGGGGCAGGCGAAGGGGGCGACTGCAAGATTGAGGGCGGCGTTTGAGATTTCGGGGAAGCGGGTGAAGGCGGGGAGGCTGGTGGTGGAAGTTATTTCAGGATAGGGCGGTGAGAAATAGGCGGTGCGTTCTCCCTCACCCTGATCCTCTCCCGCTGGGAGAGGGGACAGCCGTTGGACAGCTTTTTGAAGTTCTAAAATCGGGGGAGCAGAAGGCCGGCGTGGATTCGCTGAAGAAGTCGGGGAATAGCTGAAAGTGGAAATTTTAATCTGATTCGTAATATTCGTAATCTGGGACTTGGAGAGTGCTTTTAACCCGCGAGAAGATTTCATCCCTGCGATCACGAGCCCAGTCAGGATGCTTCTGCCACTCACCTGCTGATGTAAAATAAATACGATGTTTCGGTTTCTTGGTGGTCAACATTTCACCATGAATGATGATTTTCTGCCAAGACCCACCGCGCAGCTCTTCGTAGTAAATTTCGTCGCGGCCGATCCGTCCAGCCCGCCAACCTCGGCGGCGGTCTTTTCGCCGGGCAAGGAGAGAATTTATCAAGCCGCAGATCAACAATAGAAACAGGCCAACTGATGCAGAAAGGGGGAATTGTTTGAAGACCCAAAACATCAAGGCTCCGCCCAGGGAAAACAAAAGCAAAGGGATAAGAACTAATCTGACAATCATCAGCCTCTCTTTCCCTCGCATAAAACCTAGGCGATTTTTTCCCAGACTTTGATCTCGGGCATGCCGATGCAGAGTTCGTCCATGCGGGGGAGGAGGACTTTGATGTGGTCGTTTTGCAGATGGGCGTCGAGGGCGGCCTTGGTGGTCCAGTTTTCGTGGAAGAGAAATTTGCCGGGGTCTTCGGGCGAGATGTGGAGGTCGTAGTTGATGCAGCCGGCTTCTTTGCGGGTGGGGGCGACGAGGCCGATGAGGGCTTTCTTCAGTTCTTCGGATTTACCGGGCTTGGCCTGGAAGGTGGCGACGACAGTGATGAGTTTCATATAGAATGTATTTTGCAATTTCGTTTCCAATAGCGCATGGCGGATCGAATGTTTTTTGTGATCCTTATTTTATCATGTTCCTCCAAAGGCTCCTGTTCATGAGGCGCCTGCCAATGATGGGTTTTAGACAAATCATCAACATACCAAATAAGACCGCGCGAGCCACCCACCCCCCGTAGTAATTTCTATCTCCAGTTTCTTTGTTCCTTCCTGATAAAGCAGCATCCAATGGCTCGGTAAGTTGCCGGTGATCTTAAGCTGCCACCCTTCCGGGGAGGCGATATGGTCCTTTGCAACCTCAGTGAGCGAACTCTTGCGAAATAGTTGTTTCAGCGAGGCAAGCATCAGGATGGTCAGATTATGGATTCCAAAATTTTCTCGGCGGCGGCGCGGGGGTTTTCGGCGGCGTAGATGGGGCGGCCGATGACAAGCCAGTTGGCGCCGGCGGTGATGGCGTCCTTGGGGGTCATGGTGCGGGCCTGGTCATCGGCTTTTTCGGCGCCGGTGCGGATGCCGGGGGTGACGAGTTGCATGGCGGGCGGGATGAATTGGCGGAGCCGGACGACTTCCTGCGGCGAACAGACGAGGCCGCGCAGGCCGGCTTTCATGGCGACGGTCGCGAGGCGGCGCACTTGATATTCGATGTTGCCGTCGAGGCCGATCTCGCGGAGGGCTCCGGCGTTCAGGCTGGTCAGGACGGTGACGCCGAGGACGAGCGGGGGGATGCGGCCGAGTTTCCAAGCGACTTCCTCGGCGGCCTGTTCGGCGGCCTTGAGCATGTCGAAGCTGCCGCTGGTGTGAACGGTGAGCATCTGGACATCGAGCTGGACGGCGGAGGTGACGGCCTTGGCGACGGTGTTGGGGATGTCGTGAAATTTGAGGTCGAGAAAGACGCTGGCCCCGGTGGCGCGGACGCGTTTGACGATGTCCGGGCCGGCGGCGGTGAAAAGCTCGCTGCCGATCTTGAAGGCGCCGACGGCAGGGGCGATGTCAGCGGCGAGTTGCAGGGCCTGTTCGGCGGTGGGGACGTCGAGGGCGGCGATGATGGGGTTTCGCATGATGCAATGTTGCCTGAGGATAAACGAAGAGAGGGGCGGGGGAAAAGGTTATCTCACGGGTGAACTGAAGGGTGTTTTAGGGGACCACCCCTCATCCGCCGTCCCACCTTCGCTGAAGCTTCGGTGGGCAAGCCGGACACCTTCCCCCTGTTGATGTGTTTAAAGTGTTTGACAGTTTGATGCCAAATCGAGTGATGTATCGCATTCATGTGCGGGCAAAAATTTCTGCTGCCGGTCTGCTTGCTGCTGGTGGTTTGCGGGTGTCGCTCTGCGCTTACGCCGCTGCCGCCTGAAGAAGGGCGCACGTATCAATCCATCCTGGATTGGTCGCATCAGAACGGCATGCCGGGCGCCGTGTTGCTGGTGGAGACTCCCAAGACTAATTTCATCGGATGTGTTGGCTGGGCGGACAAGAAACGAAAGGTGCCGTTTCGTCCTGACCAGGAATTTCGCATCGGCAGCCTCACCAAGACATTTGTCAGCCTGGTGGCCGCCGAGATGGAGGCGGAGGGGAAACTGGACGCGGATGCTGTCATCACCAATTATCTGCCCGCAACCGTGACCGGCCGTATCGCGAACAGCGACCGGATCACCGTGAGGGAACTGCTGCGGCATACGAGCGGGATCTATAACTTCGAATGGAACAAATCGTATGCGATCCACCGTTGGATCCTGAATCCGCATGGGGACTGGCCACCGGAGCGCATGTTGAAATATACGTATGACCAGCCGGCCAATTTCCCGCCCGGCCAGGAGTTCAATTATTCCGATCCGAACCTGCTGCTGGTGGCGATGATCGTGGACCGGCTGGCCGGGCAGGATCATGCGAAAGAGATCCGGCGGCGGATCCTTGATCCGCTCGAACTCACGAACACATATTATGAACTGAAGGAACCGTCGCGCGGCGAGCGCGTGCATGGCTACGAAAGGCCGTTCGGTTTTTGGGAGGACACTTACGATTGGACGCCGGTCACGGGCGGGGCGGCTGGGATGGTCAGCACGGTGTCGGACCTCGCGGTTTTCATCCGTGCGATGACCGGCACAAACGGTTTTCCGAACGAGGCCACGCGCAAGGTGCTGAAGGGAGAACCGGATACGAAGCTTGGCGCAGAAGCAGCAGCGGCTCGGTTCATGGTGCGTTATGATTTTGGCATCCAGCCGTTGCAGGCCAGCACCAATGCCCCGTGGTTTTATGGGCATCGGGGCGTCACCGCCGGGTGCATGTGCCTGGCGTTCCATCAGCCTGAACGTGACATCACGATCGTCTATGCGGGGAATTCGGCGAACCTCCAGCTCGGGGACACGTTGAGCCGCACGTATGCCTTTTACCATGCGCTGGAAAAGGCGTTGTTGGAGAAGACGGTTAAAGATATGGGAAAGCAGGTTGGGGGTAATGCAATCCGCTGATTTTTTGCGGTGTATAGGCTTTTTTAACCAGTGCATTTAAAACTGGTTGAGAGACGGGATTTCACAAAACGAACCGAGGCTGGATATATCAAACCACCCCTCATCCGCCCTGCGGGCACCTTCTCCCCGTTGAGGGGAGAAGGATGGAGGGCGAGGGCGTTTTGCCTAATATGCTCTGATTGGATTAATGAGGAGAGGCGGGATCGTTTTGGAGTTTGGTGGCGGCGGGGTTGGGGTCGTGTTTGTGCCAGAGGTGGCGGGTGAGGGCGGCGAGGGTGCCGAAACCGAACAACAGGAAGCTGCCGATGACGGCGAGCAGGCCGACGGGCGTGGTGCGGAGGCTGGCGAGGATGGCGCAGCAGGGGCCGGAGAACATGACGACCAGCGCGGCCAGCGGGATGATGAATTTTTTCCATTCGAGCTGGTAGAGGCGGCAGGCGAGGCAAGTTCCGAGCACCATCGCGCCGGGAAGCAGCGGCATCCAGAACCGGGCGGTTTCGGAATTCATCCAGGCAAAGGATTGGATGACCCAGATGCAAGCCGTCAGAGCGCGGAGGAAGCCGGAGCCGGGATGGGCGTGGTCGTTCCAGCGAAGGCTGTGGAGCAGCAGGAAGACGCAGGCGCCTTGCATGGCCCAATAGCCGGTTCCATCATAATGGTGAAGCAGGTGAAGTGCGGACGAGATGACGGTGCCAATGATGAATGAACCAAAAAGGGCGAGCAACGGATTGCGTGACAACACAGTCCAGACGATGAGATAGGTCATCGCGCCGGCGAAGATGCATTGCACCTACAGGAGCAGGGGGGTGACCGGGTGGCTGAGGACATGGGAAGGCAGGCAATGGGCGGGCAGGCCGGCGACAAACAAAAGTACGACGACGACCAGCAGATGACGCGCGAAGCGGTTGGTGCGGTCGAGCAGGCTGACGGCGGCGTAGGCGGCGAAGTTCAGCGCGGTGAGGATGAGAAAGGTTTTGCGACCGCCGGGCGAGGTGGCGAGCAGCGGGACCAGCAGCGGCGGGAGCGTCAATGCGTATTTCAGCAAAAGATTTTTAGCCGGGGTGCGCAGGTAGATGGACCAAGCCACAACCCAGGCGCCGGGGGCGAGCAATTCGTTGCGCCCGGCGAATTGATAGATGTAGTCCAGGCTGTAGAGATGGACGATGGAGACGATGGCCCAGAGGGTGAAGAGGCCAAGCGGGAGCCAGCGGTGCTGCGGGAGCAGGTCGCCCGTCGTGCTTGCGCGGGGAAGGAGATTCACGAGGGCCAGCACCGCCGGCAAAATCAGGAGCCAGGTATATTCATTCATCCAGTAGGCCGCGCCGGATTCGATGGTGATGCCGATCTTGGTCTGGCCGAAGTGGCCGTAGATGAGCGGCAACGCGACGTTCAGGGCGAGCAGGACGGCACCGATGGCAAGGAGCGAACCTGGGAGATTGAGCTGGGTAAAATTCTTTTTCAGGCCGCCGAAGCGGATGACGGCCACGGCGGCCCCCGCGAGGCACATCTGTTGCGCCAGGGAGGTATCCATCAAGGCCGCCTGGCTGATGAGAATGAAGGGCACGAAGACGAGGAGATTTTCCAAGCCGACGAGCAATGTGGAATCATACCAGATGTTGCGGCGGGCGAGGAAGATGGCGGTGAGGACGAGCAGGATCTCGTAGCATTGCACGGAGGTGAAATTGAACAGGAGGCGCGCGACCTCCAGATCGAAGATGGGTGTATCAATGGAGACGCGGTAACAGCCGTAGAGCAGGAGCGCGGCGCTGACGAGATAAAACGGGTTGCAGGCGAATAGTTTTTGCAGCCACCAAGTGAAGGTTTTTTGGGGTGGCAGCGGCGGGGTGGCGGTGGGGACGGGTGTGATCGGCGGCGGGAGGATGTCGGCCTGGTCATGCTCATTCATAAATCACCTCACAGAGTTTTCTGACCGTTATGTTGGGGACAAGTGGTTGTTCGCATAACTCGGGCCAAGTGGTTTTGGCGTGGATTTGCTGGGGAATTGGAGTGGTTTGAAAATGGGAGAAAACGGAGCGCGTGAGGTTCACGCTTGTTGCGTGAAATTCACGCGGGAAGATGTGGAGCAGGCTTTCTTGCCTGCCGGTATTGGGGACTTTCCAGTCTCCAGTTTTTCGAAACACAAACACGGAGCTAGAAAGCTCCGTGAACCGGCAGGCTGGAAAGCCTGCCCTACATTGGTGATGGCAAATTCACGCGTCTGGGTTTTTGGATGTTGCTGTGCCCGGGGACGGGCACACTCCGATGGCGCTAATTTTGACTTGGGCTAGGAATTTTTCTAAGCTGAGGCCATGAAGATTGCCCGTCACTTTGACAAAGATTATGCCGCGAAGATCCAGGAGCTGTCCGCGGGCGCGAGTCTGTTTGACCCGCTGATCGAGCAACGGACGCGGGCCATCCTGGAGGATGTCTATCTGCACGGGGACCAGGCGCTGTTGGAGCTGACGGAGAAATTTGACGGAGCGAAGTTGACGGCAGAGCAACTGGCGGTGACGCAGGCGGAATTGTTTGGGGCGTCGCTGGCGGCAGATGAAGCTTTGCGGGCGGCGGTGGCGGAAGCGGAGGGGAACATCGCGGGCTTCGCCAAAAAATCCAAACGCAAGAACTGGGAGGGGAAAAATTCCCATGGCGCGAGCGTGGGCGAAAAATTTGACGCGTTCCAACGGGTCGGCGTGTATGTGCCGGGCGGCACGGCGCCGCTGGTCTCGACGGCATTGATGACGATCACGCTGGCGAAGGTCGCGGGTTGCAAAGAGATCGTGGTGACGACGCCATGCGGCAAGGACGGGTCGATCAACCCGGCGATCTTGTTCGCGGCGCGCGCGGCGGGGGCGACGGAGATCTATCGCATCGGCGGGGCGCAGGCGGTGGCGGCACTGGCATATGGCACGAAGACGATCCGGCGCGTGCAGAAAATTTTTGGTCCTGGCAATGCCTACGTGAGCATGGCGAAGCGGTTGCTCGTCGGGCGGGTGGCGATTGATTTGCTGGCGGGGCCGAGCGACTTGCTGGTGCTGGCGGATGACACGGCGAACGCCAAGTTCGCCGCGGCGGACATGCTGGCGCAGGCGGAACATGGTTCCGGTCATGAGCGCGTGTGGCTGGTGACGACTTCCGCAAAAATTCTCAAGGCAGTGGAAGCTGAGATCAAAAAGCAGTTGCCAAAGCTTTCACGGCGCGAACTTATCCAGCGCGTACTGGACCGGAATGTGTGGCTGATCCAGGTGGCGACGCTGGCGGATGGCGTGGCGCTGGCGAACCAGATCGCGCCGGAACATTGCGAGGTCATCACGAAGGAGGCGCGCAAGGTGAGCGGCGGCATCGTGACGGCGGGGGCGATCTTTCTGGGCAACTGGTCGCCGACGGTGCTGGGCGATTACATCGCGGGGCCGAGCCATGTGCTGCCGACGGACGGCGCGGGGGCATCGTTCGCGGGGTTGACGGTGGACCAGTTCCAGCGGCGGACGAGTGTGGTGGAATATAATCGCGCGGGACTTAAGAAGGCTCTGAAGGGCGTGAAGAAATTTGCGGAGATGGAAGGGCTGGATGCGCATGGACGGAGTGCGGAGGTGCGGGTGAAGTGATTTTTATAAAAATTACAAAAAGCCCAGTAATTGACATTGATGCTGTGATGCAGTAGCATCAGATGCATGAGAACTACATTGGATATTGAGGATGATGTCTTGCAGGCGGCAAAGGAATTGTCCCAACGTGAAGGCGTTACGGCGGGGCAAATCATTTCCACATTGGCGCGTCGCGGTCTGGCGATGCCGGCGGCGGGGCATAAAAGTCGGGTGAGTACGCGCGGCGGAGTGCCGGTGTTACCGTCGCGAGGGGAAGTGATCACCTTGGATCAGGTTCAACGGTTGATGGACAAGGAAGGGGTATAAGCCATGCGCGCTCTGCTGGATGTGAACGTGGTCGTTGCGCTTTTAGACCCAGACCATGCGTTTCATGAGCGGGCACATGCTTGGTGGGCAGAGAATGAGAAACATGGCTGGGCGAGTTGCCCGCTCACCGAAAATGGAGTCGTGCGTATCATGTCCCATTCTGGCTACAGCAAGGGAGCACGCTTTACTCCGGGAGACTTGATTTCACGGCTGCGACTGTTTGCCGATCAAACCAACCATGAGTTTTGGGCGGACGACATTTCGTTGCGTGATGATAAAATTTTTGCGAGCGATCGCATCCACAGTTCGGGGCAACTAACCGACCTTTATCTTCTGGCTCTGACAACAAAGCATGGTGGTAGATTGGCGACGTTTGACCAGGGAATACCCATCTCTGCGATCCATACGTCAAAGATGGGAAATTTGTGCGTGATCTGATTTAAGAAAATGATCTCTGCGGCAGTCAATTCTCACGATGCCCTGACGGGAGCGGCTTGTTTCCTGGTGATGCTCGTGCTGGCGGGTGGGTTATTGTTTTTGAATGACCGGTTGTTTCGACGTTCGAAACCGAAGAAAGAAGCGGCGGCAAGAGTGTATGAGAACCGGCTGTTGAATCCTGACATTGCGGGGTTGGAAAAACATTTTGGTCATGCGCTGCCGGCCGGCTTGAAAGATCTATTCAAAAATCAGGCTGAGGTGTTGCGGGAGAATTTTACGGTGAGTCGCATTGGTATGGATGGGAAGGGGCAGTCATGGGACATCGCGTTTTATGAACCACTGGATCTGGAACACGTGAATGAGGCGTGGCCGGATATGAAGGAAGTGATCGAGTTCGCGAATGATGGCTGCGGCAATGGCTTCACGGTCGACCCGCGGTTGGATGATCCGCCGGTGATGTTTTATGACCATGAGACGGCCGAGTGGGAGCAGGTGGCTAAAAATCTGGCGGAGTTCTTGGCGATGAAACGAGGCTGATTTATGAAAATAAAAGCCGCATCTATTTTGGTCCTGATTTGCGGGTTCTTGATTTTTGTCGGCTGGATGACAGGTGGTGCGGGCACGGCGCGGGAACGGGAGCTGGCGGCGGTGTTGAAGCCATTGTTGAAACCGGCGACTTATGTTTTGTGGTCAGAGGAGGAATTGAAACCGGCGGGTATGTATGAGCCGAAGAACCGGCAGGCGGTGAAGGATTTTGTCACCAAGTATCCGGGGACGGAGGAGGCTTATCAAGCGGAGGTGTGGCTGGCCATGGCGGGGAAATATTCGGAAACCGCCCCGTATTTTTTGGCGGAAAAACAGCGGCAGACGGCGGTGGCGGAACGGCTCCGAATCATCAGCCGCACGACTTCGCGGCCTGGGACGCGCAAGATGGCTGAACTACAACGGGCGTTCGGGTTTTACCAAGATCAACCGGGGGAGCATGCGGGATATTACGAGCAGGCGGATGAGATCATCAGCCATATCGAGGATTACACCTCGGAAAAGGACGCGGCTTTCCAGCGGTACCTCCAGGTTTTGGAAATGAAACCGTCAGACATCGAGCCGACGTTGCGCCTGCTGGCGGCGCATGAAAAGGGTTATGATGATGATCTGGCCGGGGGGTTGAAAATGGCCAGGGAGTTAGAGCGTAAATTTCCGCATTGGGAGACGCAAAGTGTCGGCGGTCTGATCGAGTCGTATGAGTTGGCCGGGCGCGGGTTGGCGGCGCCTGATTCGCTGCACGGGGTGAGCAGGGATTGAAGGGGAGCCGTGAATCGTTGCATCGTTACATCGGGGCGGTGGATGTTCCATTGGAACATGCGGGAAAAGGGAAATGGGTCCAATGTCCAAAGGCTAAAGGCCAAGGTCTGGCGTTCGGACCTGGGCTGTAGGTCTTTGACATCTTGAAGAATGACGGGTGGCGGGTGACGAGTGACGAGTTGGCGCGGGTTCGCGTCAATTCACGCCGTTTCACACGTGTCCAGGAAAGCCTAGGCCCGGTTCTGAAGGTCTCGGAAGCTTTCGGAACCTTTCTGAAGGTTGAGCGACCTTCGAAAATCCCAGCAAAATCGCGATTCTGAAGGTTTCTGAAGGCTGTGGAAGGATAAAAAATATTTTTACCTTCAGAAGGTTTATCCGGTGGATCCCACTTGGATTTCTTAAAATGTGAGGCATAAGGCAGCTTTGCCCCACCGACGAATCAAGATTAATCAAGGTTGTTTGTGAATCTAAAAAATGGGGCTTGCCGGGTTGTTGGATATGGCTGCGCCCGGGGACGGGCGCGCTCCGGAGCGGGTCAAAGGGCGATTGTTTGCGGGGTGATTTGGTGGCATACTCGGGGGATGGCAAAGAAGAATCCATTGATCCGTCCGTTGGTCCACGCGCTGCATGCATATGTGCCGGGTGAGCAGCCCAAAATCAAGGGGCTGATCAAGCTGAACACGAATGAGAATCCGTATCCGCCCTCGCCGCGGGTGTTGGCGGCGGTGAAGGCGGCGGTGGACGGACGGCTGCGGTTGTATCCGAATCCCACGGCGGAAACGTTGCGCGCGAAGCTGGCGAAGCTGCATGGGTGCAAGCCAGAGAACATCATCATCGGCAACGGGTCGGATGAGGTGCTGGCGCTGGCGGTGAGAGGGTTTGTGGAGCCGAATTCAAAATTAAAAAATAAAAATTCAAAAAAGGGGGCGGCAACGGTGCAGTATTTTACGCCGAGTTATTCGCTTTATCCGGTGTTGGCGGATACGCATGGGGCGGCGCGGAATGCGGTGGCGTTGAACGCGGATTTTACGATGCCGAGCGTGGCGGAGTTGAAGCGCGGGCGGAAGTGGGATTTCAAGGCGGCGCTGACGCTGATCACGACGCCGAATGCGCCGGGCGGGCGCGGGTACAAGACGCGTGAGCTGGAGCAGTTGTGCCGGGCGATGAAGGGCGTGGTGGTGCTGGACGAGGCGTACGTGGATTTTGCGGATGAGCATGCGCTGAAGCTGGCGTTGAAATACCCGCATGTGCTGGTGGCGCGGACGTTCTCGAAGGCGTATTCGCTGTGTTTTCAGCGGGTGGGCTATTTCGTGGGGAGCGCAGAGTTGATCGCGGCGCTCGACAAGATGCGGGACAGTTACAATGTGAACGGCTTGGGCCAGGTGGCGGCGGTGGCGACGCTGGATGACTTGAAATTTTACCGTGCGAATTTCAAAAAGATCGTCGCGACGCGCGAGTGGCTGGGACGGGAACTGACGAAGTGCGGGTTCCGGGTGCTGCCGAGCCAGACGAATTTCATTTTGGCGCGGCCGCCGCGGTTGCCGGCCAAGGAATGGCTGCAACGGTTGCGGGAGAAGAAGATCCTCGTGCGCTGGTTCAGCGCGCCGGAGGTGAGCAGCTATCTGCGTATCACGATCGGCACGCAGGCGGAGGCGGCGGCGATGGTGAAGGCGGTGCGGGCGATTTTGTGAGTGTGAAAGATTGAAAACGTTACAAACAATATCGTTATGATCTGTGAGTGGACGACCGCCCTCACCCCGGCCCTCTCCCCCGGGGAGAGGGGGAATGTGAAGGGCGAGTTCGTAAAATCTGCAGGTGTTCGGGGCTTCTTCAGTCGTGGGTGGGTGGCGCTGGCAGTTTTATTTTTTTGCGGATGGTTCAGGACGGCAGCAGCGGACGAGGCGACGCCGGGGTTTTATGGCAAGGGGCTGTGCCGGTTTCAGTTGCACCAGTATGTGCTGCCCATGGCGAACCAGGACAAGATCAACTACATCGTGGGCGACTTGTTGAAACGGCATGAGGAGGTGTTTCATTTCACGGCCAGCACCAATCTGCATGTGCGCATCCATATCTTCGGGACGTTTGAGGGGTATCGCAATTATTGGGTGACGAATCATTCCAGTTTTGAGCATGAATATCTCTCGATCTCAAACCTGGCGGGGTATTATTCGACGCGGGACAATGTGGTGGTGACATGGCGGCAGCGGGACCCGACGTACCTGGCGAACAATATCCTGCACGAATGCAGCCACGCGATCATGCACCAGCAGTATCGCGAACTGCCGGTCTGGCTGGATGAGGGGTGCGCGGTGTATTTCTCGTATCCAACCTACATGCGCGACGAGCATGACGACCTGGTGCTGAAGTCGCGCTGGTATGAGTTGAGGAAATGGCTGGATGAGGGGGCGTTGCCGGATCTGCGGAAGTTTTTGGACGTGACTCCGCAACAATTCCAGATGCAGGACGCGGCAAAAACGTACCCGGTGAGCTGGTCGATCTTTCAATTGCTGATGAGCACGCCGGAGAACCGGCGGGCGCTGTATGCGCTGGTGCAAGAATATCAAAAAATCGGGCAAAAACCGCCGGATTGCGCGTTGTTATTGAACAAATTTTACCCGGGCGGGCTGGCCAAGATGGACAAGGACTGGCATGCGTGGATCAAGCAGGGGGCGGAGACTTTGCTAGGACCGCCGGAGAGACTGACGCCATGAGGGGCGGCGGTAAAAGTTCGGCTTATCGGCGGAGGCGGTCCGGACTTTAAAAATAAATTCCGCCGGAAAAGCCGGTTCGCGCTTTGCAATTTTGCCAAGCACCGTTAGAGTTCATTCCAGTGAACAACGATTATTCCATCGCGGCCTACTGGTCGGACGGCATGGATGAAGACGGCCTGGCGGACTGGGCGCGCCGGTTGCGGTCGCGTTTGCCGGCGAAGGATGTGTCGCTGGGCCTGGTGTTCATGGCTCCAAAATTTTTTCCGCACGCACAAACAGTACTAGAGATCTTGCGCGTGCACGCGCAGGTGCCGTTGCTGGCGGGTTGCTCGAGCAATGCGCTGGTCGCGGGCGCGGAGGAGATCGAGGCGGCGGGAGGGCTGGTGCTGGCGTTGTACTCGTTGCCGGGCGCGACCTTGAAAGGCGTCCGTTTCACGCAGGAGCAGGTGGAGCAATCGGCCGAGGAACATTTCTGGCCGGTGGAGCTGGGCGTGACCAAGAACAATGTGAACAGCTGGCTCGCTTTCCTGAGCCCGGACCAATTTCAACTGGATGCGGAAGCGTGGTTGCGGTCGTGGAACAAGAATTACGCGGGCATCCCGATCTACGGCGGACGGGCGAGCGGCAGTTTTCCGGATCCGACCGCGCAGATCTATCTGGACGGCGAAGTCTATGAGGACGGCGGCGTGGCGATCGCGGTGGGTGGCGAAGTGACGCTGACCGGAGTGGTGGCGCAGGGTTGCACGCCGATCGGCGAGGCGTGGACATTGACGCGCGTGGAACAGAACCTGATCCAGCACATCGGCAATCGCAAGGCCTATGAGGTGCTGGCCGAGACGGTGAACCAGCTACCGCCGGCCGACCAGCAGAAGGTGCGAGGGAATCTATTCATCGGCCTGGCGGTGAATGAATATCTGGAAGAATTTCATCGCGGTGATTTTTTGGTGCGGACGCTGATCGGGGGCGACCCGAACTCCGGCGTGATCGCGGTGGGCGCGTTGCCGCGGCCGGGGCAGACGATCCAGTTCCAGCGGCGGGATGCGGCGACGGCCTCGCAGGACATGAACGAACTGCTGGCGAGCGCGAAGGTCAAACTGGCCGAGACGACGGTCTACGGCGGTTGCCTCTTTTGTTGCAACGGGCGGGGGAAGAACCTGTTCGGCCGCCAAAGCCATGACGCGGGGATGGTGCAGGAACATTTCGGCCCGCTGGGTTTGTCCGGATTCTTCTGCAACGGCGAAATCGGGCCGGTGGGCGAGAAAAATTTCCTGCATGGCCATACGGCATCCCTGGCGTTGTTTGTGAAAAAGTAAGAATCAATTGGCTTTGCTTTTGCCCGCCGGACGGTCATCCTCACGGGAAATCTGTGCCTGACGAAAATTCCAATCTGAAGTCGCCCGCTCCCGCGGGACGCCCCTCCGCCAACCGCCGCCGTGGCCGCCGTGGCGGTCGTGGCCGCAGCCGTGGTCCGCGTCCGCCGGCGGGAAAATCTCCCGCGCCGAACGAAGACATCGATGACGCACCGGAAACGGACATGCCCGCGGGCGGTCCGCCCGAGGCCGCCGAACCGGCGGAAGCCGAGAACACCGGCGGATTCCGGGAACCACATGCCGAGGCGCCGGCTGATTTTGCCGCCCACGAGGACGAGCATCCGGAAGCGCACGAGCCGGAAGGCCACGAGGAGGGTTCCGCGCCGGCGCCCGAACGGGAAGCCCCGGAGGTCCCGAAACATTTTCCGCAGCGCGATCAGCCGCGCCAGCAGCAACGTGACCAACCGCGCGAGCCGCAATACAATCGTCCGCCGGATCGTCGCCAGGAGCAACCGCGGCAACGGCAATGGGTGAAGCCGGCGGATTTTCGGCCGGCATCCACCTCGGCCATCCACGAGGCAGTTTTGCACGCGACGGAGATCGCGGAGCAGCTTAAGCATACGATCGATCAGTTGGATGAAATCCTTGAGCTGGTTGAATTGGCCGAGCGCCAGAAACTCGCGGATGAACGCGAGATCGACGAACTTCGCCGGGCGCTTCGCCGCATCCAGCCGCCGCGCCAGATGCAGGCGCCGCCGCATGACCAGCGTCGTGATCACCGGCGGGACGAGCCGCGCCGGGACCAGCCCCGTCGTGATGAACCGCGCCGCGATGAGCATCGCGGGCAGCATCGTGATGCGGGTCCGCGTTCGGAAGCGCCGCCGACACATGCGGAACCGGAAGCACCGCCGGCAAATCCCGAACCGGGCGAATAATCTTTTTTCCGCGTCATGACCCTCGCGGAAAAACAGGTTCAACTCACCGCGCAGCTCTCCGCCCTTAAAAATGGGCAGGATCGCCTCGCGCTTCTCGTGGAAGAGTCCAAAAAGATTCCGTCGCTACCGCCCGAATCGCGCATGGACGAAAACTTGATCCCCGGTTGCCTGGCCAAGCTGTGGTTTGTGGCGGAAGTCCGTGAGAAGAAATGCTTCTTTGCTTGCGACTCGGATTCACTGGTGGTCAAGGCCATCGCGGGATTGCTCTGCGAGTTTTACAGCGGGCATGAGCCGGTTGAAATCCTGGCGCATGATCCGAAATTTCTCGTACCATTGGGCATCACCCAACACCTCACCCCGAATCGTCGCAATGCGCTGGGCAAGGTCTGGGAGCGCATCCAACAATTTGCGGAGGGCGGGAGATGAAATTCTACGACGCGCATAATCACTTGCAGGATGACCGTTTTGCCGGGCGGCAGGACGAATTGCTGGCGACGTGTGAAACGGCGGGCGTGGCGCGGATGGTCGTCAACGGCGCGTGCGAGGCGGACTGGCCGCAGGTGTTGGAGCTGTCGCGAAAGCACAAGATGGTGCTGCCGAGCTTTGGTTATCATCCATGGTACCTGGGCGAGCGCACGCCGGATTGGCAGAAAAATCTGGTGAAATTTTTAGATGAAGTCCCGAGTGCGGTGGGGGAGATCGGGCTGGATCGCTGGAAACCGGGTTTGGCGTATGACGGGCAGGAGGAGATTTTTCTGGCGCAACTTCGCATCGGTGCGGAACGGAATCTGCCGGTGAGCATCCATTGTTTGCAGGCGTGGGGGCGGCTGCATGAGTTGCTGCGGGATCATCCGCGACCGGCGTGTGGTTTTGTGCTGCACAGCTATGGCGGGCCGGTGGAGATGATCCCGGCACTGGCGAAGCTGGGGGCGTATTTCAGTTTTCCCGGGTACTTTCTGCATGAGCGAAAATTGCGGCAGCGGGAGACGTTTAAACAGGTCCCGGCGGAGCGCTTGCTGATTGAGACGGATGCGCCGGACCAGCATTTGCCGACGGAGAAAATTTTGCATCCGCTGACCGGGGAGGATGGAAAGGCGCTGAATCATCCGGCGAATCTGCCGGCGGTTTATGCGGGGCTCGCGGGATTTGTTGATGAACCGGTGGAGTCGCTGGCGGGGCGTGTGGAGGAGAATTTTCGGCGGGTGTTTGGCGGGTTGTAATCAGGCTTCGGCGATTTTTTGCAGGGCTAGTCCGGCGGCGGCGAAACCGAAGGCGCCGGTCACGTGAGTTGCGGAGCCGAGTCCACCATTGCAATTAAGGCGCGCGCCTTCATCGGCTTCGTTTCGCAATTCGCAGACTGAACCATCGGGCTGCGGGTATTTAGTCTTCTCAACGGAATACACGCAAGGGACGCCCATCACGTGATGTTCGGCAGGGAAATGATGGTCTTTGCGCAATTTGCGCCGGACTTCGGACAGCAGTTTATCGTGGCTGGCCTTGGAGAGATCGCCGAGGCGAACGGAGGTCAGGTCGCGGCGGCCACCGGCACCACCGCAGGCGATGACGGGGATTTTTTTATCGCGGCAGGCCACGAGCAGCAGAACTTTGTTCGGCACGTTATCAATCGCGTCGATGATGAAATCGTATCCGGGCGCGAGGATCTCGGCGGCGGTCTGTTCGTTGAAGAATTTTTGCTCGGCGGTCACGCGGCAATCGGGATTGATGGCGTGGATGCGTCCGGCCATGGCGGTGACCTTGGCCTGGCCGATGGTATCGGTGAGGGAATGGAGCTGGCGGTTGATGTTGGTCACGCAGACTTCATCGAGATCAACGAGGGTCAGGGCGCCGATGCCGGAGCGGGCGAGGGCTTCGACGGCCCAGGTACCGACGCCGCCGATGCCGACGACGCAGACGTGCGCGGTGCGCAGCTTTTCCAAGCCGGTATGACCGTAGAGCCGGGCGATGCCGCCGAAGCGCTGTTCGAAATCACTCATTCGAGGGTAAAAATTTAACCACGAAATACACGAAATACACGAAAACAAAAAAAGAAGAAAACATATCGCGGGCGCGTTCGTAGAATTTGCGACAGATGAGACCGCTACTTGAAGTGTAGAGCATTTGTGGGGTAGGTTCAGGTGGCATGAAACCGAATGCGACACATCGCTATGTGGGGGAGGTGGTGTATATCTACGCGTTTGATGTGGCGTATGACACGGCGCGCAAGCCGATCCGCGAGTTGCTGGGGCAGCCGGTGGCGCAGTTCGCGGTGGATGCCAGCAAGCGCAACCCGCGCCAGTTGTTTTTTTACAAGCCGCAGATGGTGCGGTTGCCGCCGATGGAACGCATCGGTCCGCTGGGGCCGGTGCGGGTGGAGCGTTGCGTGAAACTTCTGCCGGTGGGTGCGATCAGTATTTCGGTGCGGGTGCCGTTCGCAGTGGATCACGTTGAAGACCTGGTGGCGTTCCATGACCTGCAATTCAGCAATGGTTCGTTGTATGACGAGGTGCGGCGCTTGGCGGAGGAGATCGTGATGGAATTGAAGGCGCATTTCGTCCGGTCGCACCAGCAGTTGTCAGAGGAGGAGGCGTACACGGTGTTTTGCATCGCGGCGCCGGTGCTCAATGCGGAGAACGCGCCGATGAACGCGGAGCAATGGTTTCAGGCGCATCGCCGGCAGGTGGCGGCATTGCTCACGCAGGAGGAGGAGATGGAGCGGCTTTCGAAGCAGGAGGCGGAGGAATCCACAGCGCGGTATCTGAGCTACTATGACACGGATGTGGTGGTGATCGACTGGGACGCGGCGTTGCTCGTGGATGAGCCGCGCGATTTTGACGAGACGCTGTACATCATGGAGCTGGCGAACTTGCAATTGGCGGAATTGGAGGCGTATGACCGGCTGCTGGATGATGCATTGGAGCGGTCGTATCGCGATCTCGGCGAACGGCCGTTGCGTTCGCGCCGGGATATCATGCGGGAGTTGCGGGAGATCCGGATCGACATGGCGCGGTTCAATGATGAGCTGTCCAACACGTCGAAGTTTTTTGGCGACTGGCATCTGGCGCGCATCTACGAAAAGATTTCATCGCGTTTCCACCTGGGTGACTGGCATCGAACGATCGACGGCAAGCTCAAGACGCTGGATGATCTTTACCAGATCCTGAAGCATGACCAGTCCAACCGCGTGATGTTGTGGCTGGAGATCACGATCGTGCTGCTGTTTGTGATCGACCTGGTGATCTTGGTGTTGGGGTTGAAGAAGTGAGGGGGCTTTCGACGTGCGTTTTTCGCTTGTCCGGACGCTCTTGTTGGAGAGGCGGAACCGCGCCGGGTCGGAGACCGGCGCTCCGCGCTTTTCCAGGTCACTTCCAATCGATGATGAAGACGGGGATGCCGGGCGGGGTGAAGGCAGGACCCTGATAGCGGGCATCGAAACTAAAATGCCGGGTTGGTGGATTGTAGTAGGGATTCACCGGTGCGGGGCTGAAGGCAGGGGGATTTCTGAATTGATTGGTCGCCATCTGGCTGTCCCACAGGCGGACAAGGGAAGTGTTCAACCATAAACTTTGGCCGCTCCAATCTTCCAACAAGCGGGGCAGGTTATGAATGCCGCCGCTAAAGCTGGCGGCATCATTGCCGGTGGAGGGGACGGTGCCGGTGAGGATGGCGGCATTGATGGTCGTGGTGGTCGCATCGAAAGCGGTCGTGAAACTGTTGTAAGTGGAAAACCCCTGATCATCGGTCCACGCGGCCGAGAGGATCGTCAACGAATCTGAAATCAGCGCGGCGGGCACGGAGAACGCGACATTGGTGGTGCCGGCGGAGGCGTTCGCCACGCTGTTGGCGGTCTGGACGTTGTAATTGCCCCAGACGTAGAGCGGATTCATGGTGGCGACGGAAAAGCCGAGGCCATTGTTCTCGGGCAACTGGGCGGCATTCATCAGACGGACGGAGGCGAGCTGGGTGGGAGTGACTTGACGCTGGTCGGCCACGTAGAGCAGCGAGGGAAATTGGCCGAGGATGGAGGGCAACTTCGCCTGCACGGTGGTGTTGGTCGCGATCCAGCGGGCGAATATGCCGATGTCGATCTGGGTGATGAGGTTGGTTTTTCTTTCGCGCTGGTCGTAGGTGAGATTGGTCAGGCTCAAGAAGGGCAGGTCGGGCGGGTTGGAATTGGTATAGACCAGCACCACGGGGGCGGGGTCATTGCCCGGAAGCTGGTTGTTGACGCTGGCGAGGATCTTCAACTGCACATTAAAGTTGGTGATGGTGCCGGGGATATTAGTGACGAGCAGAACCATGTAGGCCAAGTCGTAAAATTTAATCAGCCCATTGGTGTTTTGCGGCGATGGCACTTCAATCATGGTGTGCAGCTTGTTGGTGCCAATCGCTGAAAGCAGGTCGGGTGCGTTGGTGATGAGGGTGGGGCTGCCGTTGAAGACGGTGTTCCAATTATTGGTCGTGCCATCAGGTGTCCACGGGCCCAGGCCATCGTTGGCGGCGCCGGAAACCGTGCTGGTGGTGGTGACCGGCTGGTTGAACGTCAGGCTGGCGCTGGTGCCGACATCGATCGGGCCGCGGGCATAGACCAGCCCGTTCACGATCATGGTGGCGGCCTGGGAGAATTCCAGGGTGCCATCATAAAACACGGCGAAGCTGGTGGGGAAAAAATAATGCGGGGAGTGCAGGCGGAAGTACTTTTGATTTCCGGAACGCGGCAGGGTGTAGGAGAACTCGTTCCCCACCACATTCGTCGCGAGCGCCGCCGAGCCATAAAGACCGGGTCCAAAAAAGCTCAGCGTGGTGGTGGGTGCCGCCGCCCCGGCCACGTTCGTCCAGCCGTTCGGGTACATAAAATCCGGGGCCGACTGCAACAGGGAATAATAATCACGGAGCGGCCAGAAAACCGTGGTGGTGTCATTCGAGACGGTCAGGCGCAAACCCGCGGGACTGGGCTGCGCAAAAGACGAACAGACGATGAAACAAACCAAAAATATTTTGCCAATCAGCGTTCCGGCGGAAGAGAAAAGATTCCCGGCCAGCCGGCGGGGTGCGTGAATTTCCATGTGCGAATCATCATCCGGATTTATCCGGGATTTTCAAGCCATCTTAGTGCAACAACGCTTTCACTTTCAGGACATCGTCCGTTGGCGGCTGGCAGGCGGTTCCGGTGCAGAGGTAAACGGTCGCCTCACCCTTGACGGGCAGGGTTTTGGCGAAGGGTTCAACGGCGCCGGTGTGGCCGAGGATGATCTTGTTGGGCTGATAAACGGAGTGGGCGCCGTGGAGCAGGGCGCGGAATTTTTTGGAATCCGTATCGCCGGCGAGGACGACGCGGCGGGGTTCATCCAGCCAAAAATCCAGCGCTTGAAGCATGCAGGCGAGGGCGGCGGGCTGTTGTTGCAGGCGATGGGCGGACAGTTGCAGCGTGGCCTCGGCGGGCTGGCGGAATTCTTCGCGGCCGGTGATGGCGGCAAGTTTCAGCAGGGCGAGCGTGGCGACGGAATTGCCGCTGGGTTCGGCGCCGTCGTAATCATCCTTCACGCGGAGGATCAGGTCGGTCGTGCCCGCGGGGCTTTGCCAGAAGCCGCCGTTGGCGGGGTCGTGGAATTTGGCGATGAGCGCGGTGGCGAGTTCGCAGGCGAAGTCCAGGTGACGCGGGTCGAGCATGGCTTCGTAGAGGTGGAGTACGCCATCAAGGAGGAAGGCGTAGGCTTCGAGGAGTTGGACTTGGTCGCGTTCGCCATCGCGCCAGCGGTGGAAAAGAGTTTTTGATTGTTCATCCCAAAGTTGTGCGCGGATGAACTGGAGGTTTTTCTCGGCGGCGGCGAGATACTTGGCAGCGTCCAAGACGGCGGCGGCGCGGGCGAAGGCGCCGAGCATGAGGCCGTTCCAGGAGGCGAGGATCTTGTCGTCGAGGTGCGGGCGGATGCGCTTGGCGCGGACGGCGAGCATCTTGGATTTGGCGGAGGCGAGGAGCTTTTGGTCGTTGGAGGCCGCCCCCTCACCCTGACCCTCTCCCCCGAGGGGGAGAGGGGACAGCAGTTGGGCGCGCTCTGATTTCTTGTTTGCCCCAGTACCGAATTCCGCGCCGGGCTGATCGTTTGATTGGCGGCGCTCTGCCGAGGCGCCGCTACGGAGGGGGTGGACGATGCTCAGGACGTTGAGGCCGGGCAAGGGGTTGGGATGGCTGTGGTCCACGAAGTTGCCCGGCTTGGTGATGCCAAAATGTTCGGCGGCGACGATGAATTCCGCGGGCGAGAGCAGTTTGGAAAGTTCGTCGTGCGTCCAGCAGTAGAATTTTCCTTCCTGGCCTTCGCTGTCGGCATCCTCGGCGGAATAGAAACCGCCATCGGGATGGGTCATGTCGCGCAGGACGTAATCAAGGATGTCGCGGGCGGTGTCGGCGAAGGACGCGGTGTGATCCGAGATAAGATGGGCGTCGAGGTAGAGCTGAACGAGCTGGGCATTATCGTAGAGCATTTTCTCGAAGTGTGGGACGAGCCAATGCGCATCCACGGCGTAACGGGCAAAGCCGCCACCGAGTTGATCGTGGATGCCGCCGGCGGCCATGCGTTCGCAGGTGTGCAAGACCATCTGTTTGGCGGTGTCATCGTCGAAACGTTTCGCGGCGCGGAGGACGAGCAGGGGAATGCTGGGTTGCGGAAATTTGGGCGCGCCGCCGAAGCCGCCGTTGGCCGGGTCGTAGGCGTCTTTGAACATGGCGGCGGCGTGGCGCAACACCTCGGGCGTGAGCGGGAGATTTTCCTTCGCCTCGCGTGCGGTCATGAGTTCGAGGCGGGCATGCAATTCATCGGCAGAGGCGCCGATCTCCAGCTTGCGCTCTTTCCAGAGTTCGGCGATCTGTTGCAAGAGCTGGAGGAAGCTGGGGCGACCGTGGCGATTGTCCGGCGGAAAATAGGTGCCGCCGAAGAACGGTTTCAGATCCGGAGTGAGAAAGACATTGAGCGGCCAGCCGCCGCTGCCGGTGGTGGACTGGACGAAGGTCATGTAGATCTTGTCCACGTCCGGACGCTCCTCGCGGTCCACCTTGATGCTGATGAAATGTTCGCGCAGGTAGGCGCCGACTTTTTCGTCCTCAAAACTTTCGCGCTCCATGACGTGGCACCAGTGGCAGGTGGAGTAGCCGATGCTCAGGAGGATGGGCTTGTCGCCGGTGCGGGCGGCGGCGAAGGCGTCATCGCCCCACGCGAACCAGTCGACGGGATTGTGGGCGTGCTGGAGGAGGTAGGGGGATTTTTCGCGGGCGAGGCGGTTGGTGTGTTTATGGGCGGCGGACATCACCAAAACATCCAAATTCCAAGCACCAACATCCAGAGAAATCGCATGTTCCGCGCCGCGCTACCGGGGTGGATGATGTTCCAATGGAACAAGCGGGAAGCGGGGAATCGTTGCATCGTTACATCGTGAGACGATGAATCGTTGAAACGGAAGAACGGTTCGGGTGGTTCTTTGACATCTTAAAATGTGGCGAGTGACGGGTGACAGGTGACGAGTTGCGTGGGTTCGCGCGAATTCGCGTCGTTTCGCGTATGTGTCGGGGAAAGGGTCGCGCGAAGGACGCGAAGAGGGCGAAGGCGGAAGGAGAAAGGCCCTGAAAATATTGGGGCGGAGGGTTACGGAGGGTTATAGAGGCATAAAATATTTTTTCAAGGAGTCGGTCCGGCTTCGTCGGGCTTCATCCGACCTTTGAAATATAAAAAAGGGCTGAGACTTGAAACCTGAAACTTGAAAAGGTGCAGCTCTGAAGGTTTCTGAAGGTCTCTGAACCTTTCTGAAGGTTGAGCCGGGTGCGGAAACCCCAGCAAAAATGTGATTCTGAAGGTTTCTGAAGGCTGTGGAAGGAAAAAAATTATTTTTTGCCTTCAGCGTGATGGAAACGTCGAAAACCTATTTCGAGGCTGTTCGCTGATAGGGACGAATCATTAGAGTCTCCTGACGTCGTCTCCTACAAATCAAGGATGGTGGCGTTGTTCCAGGCGGCATATGGAAACGGGAGGCGGCGCGGCCTGCAAGTTGCGGAGCATGAGGGATTGGGGGAGCTTTTTACATCGTCGCAAGGGCATGATTGTGATAATCATGGCGACATGTTGTGGGAAAAAACGTGGCGACCGGATCTCGTGCTGCTATTGGCGGGCGGGGTGGTGCTGTCATTTTTTCTGGGCAACCTGGGGGCGGAGTTGTTGGGGCATTTTGGCGTGGCCGGCTTCCGGTCGCCGGAGAGCGCAGGCAGGGTGCTGGTGGCGACGTTGAGCTTTCACGGGGCGGTGATCATGGCCGCGATCGTTTTTTTAAAAGAGCATAATATCCGATGGCGCGATGCGCTGGGGTTGCGCGATGATAGTTGGAAGCTGCAGTTGCTGCTCGCGGTCACCATGCTGGCGGCGGTTCTGCCGGTAGTAGCCGGGCTGCATTATCTGTCGGTAACGCTGTTGCAGAAAATGCATTGGACGGTGGAAGACCAGAGCGCGGTGCAAATGTTTTCCGGTCTGAAGGCCGGCTGGCTGCGCGCGTATTTTTGCTTTTTTACGGTGGTGCTCGCCCCGGTGGGAGAGGAGCTGGCCTTTCGCGGGTTTTTATTTTCCGCCGCCAAAAAGGGCGGTATGCGCGGGGTCGGATATTTTGGGGTCAGCTTGATCTTTGCCTTCATCCATTTTAGCCCCCCGATCTTTCTGTCCTTGTTCGTGCTGGCGGTGGTGCTGACGTGGCTATATGAAAAAACGGGCGGTTTGTTTGCGCCCATCGTCGCCCATAGTTTGTTCAACGCGTTGAACCTGGGATTGCTCTTGCTGGATCAACATTCCAGCCACGCCCGGCCATGAATGAATTTGAATTGATCGCGCGACTGACCAAGAACCTGCCGACGAATGAGGCCGTCGTGGCGGGGGCGGGTGACGATTGCGCGGTGCTGGACCTGGGCATCCCGGAGAAGCTGGTCTTGTTCAAGACGGATGCGGTGGTGGAGGGCGTGCATTTCATCCGCGAGACGCCGCCGGAAAAAATCGGGCGCAAGGCGCTGGCGCGCTGCCTCAGCGATATCGCGGCGATGGCGGGAACGCCGACGGCGGCGCTGGTGACGATCGGATTGCCGAAGGATTTTGATGCGGAGTTCGTGGCCAAGATCTATGACGGGCTGAATGCGGTCGCCAAAAAACATGGGGTGGCGGTGGCCGGCGGCGAGACGACGACGAATCCCGGGGGGCTGTTGATCTCGATCGCGTTGCTGGGGACGGTGGCGCGCGGGAAGCCGGTTTTGCGGAGCGGGGCGAAGGCGGGGGACGCGATCTTTGTGACGGGTGAACTGGGCGGCTCGCTGGCGGGCAAGCATCTGGATTTTGAGCCGCGACTGGCGGAGGCGCGCTGGCTGGCGGAACATTTCACGCTCCACGCGATGATGGATGTGAGCGACGGACTGGCGGGAGACCTGCGGCATATCGTGAACGCGAGCAAGGTGGGCGCGGTGTTGTTGAAGACCGCCCTGCCGGTGGCGCGCGCGGCGAAAGTGCGGGCGCGGGAAGATGCGGCGAAGCCGGCGGTGCTGGCGGCCTTGACGGACGGCGAGGATTTTGAATTGCTGTTCACGGTGGCGGGTCGTGACGCGGTGAAGCTGCTGGACGGCTGGAAGAAAAAGTTTCCCGACATCAAATTGAGCTGCATCGGAAAGATCGTTGCGGGCGAAGGGATCGAACTGCGCGACAAGAGCGGCTCGCAGAAATTGAACGTCAATGGCTACGTACATTTCGCATAGCCCGGCGGAGACGGAAGCGCTGGGCGAGAAGTTCGGACGCGCGGCGCAGCCCGGGCTGGTCATCGCGTTGAGCGGGGACCTGGGCGCGGGCAAGACGCAGTTCGTGCGCGGACTAGCGCGCGGGCTGGGGGTGGCGAGCCGGGTGCATTCGCCGACGTTCACGCTGGTGAATGAATACGGCGGCGGGCGGTTGAAATTGTTCCACCTGGACCTGTACCGGCTGGAGACGGCGGAGCAGGTGCGGAGCGCGGGCGTGGAGGAGTATCTGACGCCGGAAGGGGTGAGCGTGATCGAGTGGGCGGAACGACTGGAGGATGGAGGATGGAGGAAGGAGGATGGAAAGAAGACAGCGCGGGTAAAAATTGAAGTGGCGGGTGAGACGGAACGGAAAATTGTTTATGATGATCTTGGCGCTTGAATTTTCGTCGGACCGGCGGAGCGTGGCGCTGGCGCGTGACGGATTCGTGCTGGCCGAGGCGGTGGAACAGACCGGCGGCCGGGTGACGAATGCGTTCGGACTGATCGAAAAAGTTTTGACGGATGGGAAGGTGGCGCGCGAGCAGATCGAGGTGCTGGCGGTGGGGCTGGGGCCGGGGAGTTACACAGGCATCCGCGCGGCGATCGCGGTGGCGCAAGGCTGGCAACTGGCGCGGGGCGTCCGATTGCTGGGAGTGGGCAGCATGGAAGCGCTGGCAGCTCAGGCGCAGGCGGAGAAGATTTTTGGACGGGTGAACCTCTTGGTGGATGCGCAACGGGGCGAATTTTATCTTGGCGAATGGGACATTTCTGCCGATAAACGGGTGGAAGCCGGTCCGCTGCGAATTGTGGCGGCGGCGGAAATTTCTGCGCGCACGGCGGCAGGCGACCGGTTTGCCGGACCGGCGGCGGAGCGGATCATTTATCCCCCAGCGGCCATGGTGGCGCGGCTGGCGGAGGAACGGCACATTTTTGTTCCAGGGGAACAATTGGAGCCGATTTACTTGCGGGAAACGACTTTTGTGAAGGCACCAGTGGCACGCCAGCTATGAACCGCGGGCAGACAGCATTGCCATATTTCAGGACGGCGAACGGGCAAAATGATGCTAAAAACCGATTATTTACCCGTCTGGCATGGCAAATGGTTCACATTGGTTGAATTTAGAAGAAAAGTTGGCTTTTAGTCATGCAATTGAAGGTAAAACAACCGGCCTTTAAGGTGGCATTCCGGCGCAACCGGAGCGCGTCCACCGGATTCACGCTGATGGAGATCCTGATGGCGGTGGTGATTTTCGCCATGGTCTCCTGCGGGGTGATCTATGGTTATATCCAGGCGAACCGGATGGCGGAATTTTCGGCGATGTCGCTGGCGGCGCAGGCGTATGCCTCGCAGGGTGCGGAACAGGTGCGGGCGGCGGACTGGCGCCCGAGAGATTATCCGCAGACCAACGGCTACGGCACGATGGATGAATTGACGAACGGTTTCCATTCGGTGAACACTTACATCCTCGATGTGCCGGTCAAGGGCAGCCCCGCCTCGAATGACTTCGGATTCTTTGTGACCAATTACGTCTCGATCACGAACGCGATCCCGGGCGGCAATCCGCCCTTGCGTATGATCCGCTCGGACGCGGTGTGGACGTTTTATATGACCGGGAAGGTGTACACCAACACGATCATCCTCTTGCGCGCCCCCGACCAATGAAACGACTTTCCGCATACCGGCCGACGCGCCGCCATCCGAGCCAACTGGCCTTCACGCTGGTGGAGATGATGGTGGTGATGGTGGTGTTCTCGTTCATCGTGGCGGCCATCGTGGCGTTGCAGATCTTTGCGTTGCGGATGTACCGGATCGGTTCGGCCAAACTGACGACGAGCACGGATGCACGGGAGACGATGAATGTGATCCGCGACCAGATCCGCTGCGCCAAGACGGCGTATGTGGGCACTTATGCGAGCGGGACTTTCAGCCGGATAACGAGCGGACTGGAGCAAAAGGGGAACGCGCTGCAGATCGCCACCGGGAGCTCCACGAATTGCACGATCTATTACCTGGACACCACTGCGGTGACGAACACGTTGTACAGCCTGAGCAACAATGTGACGAGCACGCTGACGGTGATGGCGCGGTTCATGACGAACTATAATTGTTTCATCGCCGAGGATTACCGGGGCAACACCATGACGGACTATGGCAACAACCCGGTGTACCACGTCATTTTCCAGTTCAATGAACTCGGATTCCCCAAAGGAAGTTCGGGCAACGAGTATGAATTTTATTATCTGTCCGCACGGATGATGCGGCGGGCGAAAGATTAAGGAAACCCATGCGCATCCCCCCTCCACTTTCCCAAAACGCCCGGCGCGGGTATGCCCTGCTGGTGGTCTTGTGCTCGATGGCCGTGTTGCTGGTGGTCTTCGCGAGCACGCTGTTCTGGGCTTCGTCCAATGCGAAGATCACGACGCGCAACAACCTGTTCACGTCATCGCAGGCCGCCGCCGAGTCTTGCACGGAGACGGTGCTGGCTTACATGATGCGTGATTTCACCTACGGGTCGATCAATGACGTGACCAACTACAACGCCGTGACGTTTTCCACCAACGGCTGGCCGATCTACTTTGATTTCAGCGATACCAACGGGAACTCGGCATACTCGGCGTCCATCTCGGTCGGCCTGGTCTCGACGACGGCGACGAACTTGAATTCCCAGTTCGTGGGCTTGTTCGGTTTCGTGCAACCGGTGGAGATCGCGACCACCGCCACGCCGCTGGGGCAGGGCCAGGACCTCTCGGCGACAGTCTACCAGTCTATTAATTTTGCGCTGATCCCCCTGTTCCAGTACGCGATCTTTTACAACATGGATCTGGAGATCAATCCGGGTGCGAGCATGACCATCAAGGGCCGGGTGCATTCGAACGGCAATCTTTGGGCGACGGGTAACAGCTCGGGATCGCCCCTGATCTTTTCCACGACCGTGGATGCGGCCGGGACGGTCTCCAACCTGCCCAGCCCGTTGGATCCGCAGAACTCCAGCCGTTCCGGGAATGTGACTTATAATGACCCGAACAGCCCGATACCGGATTACTCGTCATTGACCCTGCCGATCGGCGGTTCGACCAACAACAATCCGACCAATGTGCAGGCGATCCTGGCGCAGCCGCCGGCGAACTATGCGCCGCCCAATTACGCGAACGCTTATTCGACCAACGGGATGATCTATGTGGCGAATGCGGCCGACCTGATCATCTCCAACTCGGCGACCGGGCTGGCGGGGACCGCGGGGACGAACATCACGGTCTATTACCAGAACCCCAATGACAGCCTGAATCCCCTGACGAAGGTATTGCCAGACGTGATGATCAGTTCCAACGCCGCGAGCGGGGCGATCTATGCCTATTCATTTGCGACGAACGTCACGTTCTATGACTATCGTGAGAGCGACACCGTCCAAGCCGTGCAGGTGGATGTGAACAAGCTGAACACCTGGTTGACCAATGGCAGCGCGCGTGGCGGCCTGACGTACAACAACAAGAACATCTCCGGCTCCACGAGCAAGGGGCATCTGATCAATTCGGTCTATGTATACAATCCCGTACCACTCAGTTCGAGCCAACTGCCGGCGGTGCGGATGATCAATGGTTCACGGCTGCCGCCCGCCGGCCTGACGGTGGCGACTGCCACGCCGATGTATATCAAGGGCGACTACAATATCACGGCCACCAGTAATGGATTCTCAACCACGCTCGGGGATACCTCGCACACCCTGCCGGCCTCGCTGCTGGCCGACTCGGTCACGATACTTTCACCAAGTTGGTCGGATGGTTATACGTCGGGAACATCCCTTGGCTCCCGCAATGCCAGCAGCATGGCGGTCAACGCCGCGATGTTGGAGGGCATCGTTCAATCTGACGGCGTCCATTACAGCGGCGGGGTGGAAAACTTTATGCGCCTTCTGGAGAGCTGGTCCGGGGACACGCTTACGTACAACGGCTCCATTGTGGTGATGTTTCCGAGCAAATACGCGACGACTTACTGGCAGACCACGGGGAATTACTATAATGCCCCGACGCGCCAGTGGGGCTTTGACACGAATTTCCTGAGTTCGAGCAAACTGCCGCCGTTGACCCCGACGGTCAAGGCGGTGATCCGCGGCAGCTACGCCACCTGGTGAAGTCCGGGCAGGTAGGTGCGGGAAGGATTGGCCAGGTTGTTTTGTCCGGCAGCGCCCGACAAGATAATTTGGTACGCTTTTTTTGCGGACAGCTTCTGTCACGTTCATGGACGTTCCCCAAATTTTTTTGACGGATTGAACCGGCACCTTGTTGTGATTGGAGTTTTGGTGCGTTTTGGTATGGCGACTGCTAGATTAAGCCAAGTTTATGCGACTCGAATCGGAACATAGCGGATCTGCCGGCGACGGCCGGGCGCGGCGGCAGGCCGGCGCGGTGAGCGGTGAGTCCGGCTTTGTGTGTTCCTTGTGGGAGGTGTTGATATCAATCGTGATCGTGGCGATGGTGTTCGGGACGATCGTGAACGGCTACCTGATCGGGGCCAAGAAAGCGCAATGGACCGGTTATTCGCTGGCGGCGCAGTCGTTGGCGGTGCAGTCGGTGGAGCAGACGCGATCGGCGGCCTGGGACATCGCTTTTTCCAAGACCGAGATCACGAATCTGACGCTGCAGAACAAAGTGCTGACCGTATCGGGCCCCAACTGGAGCATGACCGGGTATACGGTGAACATCATGGATATCCCGTGGAAGGGGACGAATTATGTGATGGCGACCAATTATATCTCGGTGAAGACCTTCTTTGAGAACGGGACCTCCAATCCATGGGTGCAATTGCAATCCATCCGGGTGGATACGGTCTGGCCGTTTGACGGCTGGGGCAATTTTACCACGGCGAACTACACCAACACCGTTTTCACCGTAATGGCGCCAGACAACCGCGACCCGGCGAGCCTGGGTGGAACGGATGAGTAAATCTAAACGATCTGTCATGATGAATCCATCGCTGCTCCAAATTGGCCGTCGTCCGTCCAGCCGACGCCGGATGGCGGGGGCAACACTCATCGAGACCATTTTTGCGGTGTCGCTATTGGTGACGGTGGTGATGGCGCTGATGGCGGCGCATCTGGTGGGGTTGCGGGAACAGCAGTGGGTGGAAAGCAAGTCCGGGGCGAGCGACACCTCCCGGCGATTGCTCAACCAGTTGCCGGTGGACATCCGTTCTTCCAAGATGTGGTTTGTGGGGAACATGTCCGGGACCACCTTCAACATCATCACGAACAGCTCGGCGGGGACGGCATTGCGGCTTTTTGAAACGACGAACGGGAGCGCGTCCATCACCTATTATTTTGACCTGGGCAACACGGCAAACAACGACGGTCACCTGATGCGGATGTCCAGCTCGAACTCGACCCCGGTGGTGGTGGCTTCGAACTTGGTGAACTGGCTGGGGAACGGCTATGCGTTCAATGTGGAAGATTATAACGGCATGCCTGCGACGAACGACATGGACAGCAAGTCTTACAAATGCATCATCCATCTGGACCTGCAGTTTTGCCAGTTTGAATATCCGCTGACGCAGGTGGGGACGAACGGGATCTACGATTACTACAAGCTCGAGTTCAAGGTGACGCCGCATCTACCTGAATAAACGCCATGAAAATCCAACTGTCATCCACTTCCCGCCGGGCCGGCTTTGCGTTGATCATGGTGCTGATCATGGTAGCCATCAGCCTGGTGATCCTGGCCGGGGCGATGAACCGCTCGCAAACGGTCGCGATCCTGAATTCGCATAACGTGGACCTGAGCGTCTGCTCGACGGCGGCCGAGGCGGCGGTGGAAAAGGTCTATGCGCGCATCGCCTATGATTTTCAGAGTTATGGCGTGGCCGGTGTGAGCAACAACATCAATGCGGGCATCTACCTTAGTAACATCCCAAAAACATCGGAGGATCCCTACTGGGGCGGATTTATCTTCACTGATTCGCAGGGAAATTCAGGGCAGACATACGTGCAACAAGTCGCCACATACAGCGGCCCGCTGCCATCGGCCTATGAAGGGTTGTATGCGGCGCCGGGTTCGCCGATCTATCGCATCGTTTCCAACGTGGTGCGGTCCAATTCCACCACCGGGGTGACCGGAACGGCGCAGGAGGACGTGCTGCTGGCGATGGTGCCGTTGAACACGTGGGCGATCTTTTACAACGGTCTGCTGGAGTTTTCACAGTGCGCGACCATGGTGGTGAACGGGCGGGTGCAGGCCAACGGCGCGATCGAGGTGGGCACGTCAGCCTCGCTGACATTCAACAGCGGCGTGAGCTGCACGCACACGCTGTCGGCGCCGTTGGTGGACGGATTGTCGAGCGGTTGGACGCCGGGCTCATCGAGCACGTGGAACACGACCTTCAATGCGACGCCGGGATACACCACCAACGTGGCGAGCGTGACCGTTTCGCTGAACATGACGAACTCGCATTTCCTGATCGACGTGCCGCCGGCGGGCGAGACGGCTGGATCGACGACGGGGATGCAGCGTCTTTTCAACCAGGCGCAGATGGTATTGATTGTGACGAACGACTTGAGCAACACGGCGACCTCGAACCCGACGGTGTACCTGAAAGTCCAGACGAGCATCAACGGAGCAGTGCCCGGCGCGGATTCATTGCCGACCATCCTGTCATACACCAACGCCACGCCGGGGTTGTTACGTTCCAACCTGCCGTTCCTGAGCCTGACCAATTACACGTACGACCAGCGCGAATACAAAACCAACATGTTCACCCAGATCGACATGGGGGCCCTGGCGAACTTCATCTCGACCAATGTGGCCGTGCAGACAAAGTTGCCGTCGGTGAACGGCCAGTATCCAACAATCTTGTACGTGGCCGACCGGCGGAATGCGACGGCGAAGCAGTTGCCTTCGGTCCGCTTGATGGATGCTGCGCAATTGCCGGCGAACAACAATATCGGGTTCACCGTGGCCACCATGAATCCGCTTTATGTGTGGGGGAACTACAATGTGCAGACTGCTTCCAGCGGGGCCAGTGCCTCCGCCGGTAGCACGAATACGTCGGCGACGGTGCCGTCAGCATTGATGTCGGATTCGCTGACCATCCTTTCACCGAACTGGACGGATAACCAAGGGTACACGACCTATTCATCATCCGACACCACGCTGGACGCGTCGACGATGACGATCAATGCGGCGATCATCACCGGCACAATACCATCCAGCGGTACGAGTGCGACGAACTTCAGCGGCGGGGTACATAACCTGCCGCGGTTGCTGGAAGATTGGAGCGGCCAGACGCTCTGGCTGAACACGTCAATTTTGCGGTTATGGGACAGCAACATGGCGACGAACCAGTTCCGGAATCCGGCGGGGTTCTCGCCGACACCGATCAATCCATATTACAACCCGCCGACGCGCAAATATAGTTTTGACCTGAACTTCTTGAATCCGGCCAAGGTGCCGCCGGGGATGCCGGTGGCGTTGGTGCCGATCCGGTTTGGCTGGGGTGTGCCGCCGCCGGGGGTGGTCACGTATACGCCGCCGCATAATTAAATCCGGGCGGGCGCGGAGTCCTCAGGGTTGGAGGAATTTTTCCAGGGTGGCGGACAATTTTTTCAGGTCGGGCAGGTTGATGTACATCATGTGGCCGGCATCGAATTCGGCGAACGAGATATTTTTCCGCTGTTCCGGGGCGAGCGCCATGTGGTCAAGACTGTAGCGGACGGTGTCGATGGGGCAGACAAGATCGCAGCGGCCGCCGAGGACGAGGACTTTCAGGTACGGGTCCTGGTTCATGACGGAGGCCAGGCGACCGCCGGCATTGGCGTAGGTGTTGGGGGAGCCGTAATTCCAGGGTTGCACACCGGCAAGCAGTTCGTAAGGAAGGTCATCTTCAAATTTCAATTCACTGCGGGCATAAGAATTCATCGCGGCGGAGAACGGACCCATGACGGCGACGCTGGAGGGATCGAAGCCGGCGCCCTGTGCGGCGGGGTCGCCGTCGCGACCGGTGAGGCGGGCATCGTAAGCGCCCAGGATGAGACCTTCGTTGTGGAGGAGCTGTTTGCGGAAGACGCTTTCATCAATACGGAGGTTGTTGTCCTTGATGATGTCGGAGGTCAGGCCGGTGAGGCGGGAAAGCTCGATGATGACCTTTTGTTTTTCATCCGCGGAGAGCGAGCCACCACGTTGCAACGCGGTGGTGTAACCGTTGCGGGCGAATTCACGTGATTCGGCGAGGGCCTTGTCGAGATCGGCCTGCAGATCGGGCGGCAATTTTTTGTGGTAGAAAGCCGCCGCGGTGTAGGCGGGCAGGATGAGAGGATAGGGCAGGTCATTGCCGGGGACATCATAGATGGTGGCGAAGTCGAGGACGCCGGAGACAAGGATGAGACCGTTGAGATAAAGACCGTAGCGGCCGCGGAGATGTTCGGCAAGGCCGGCGGCGCGGAAGACGCCGTAGCTTTCACCGCAGAGATATTTGGGGGAGAGCCAGC
>Ga0206963_10059_pt1 | contig 38415 bp, 32 predicted proteins | sample Alteio_BWOrgHeat_28_FD_152958 | JGI IMG/M metagenome (GOLD analysis project Ga0206963, IMG submission 152958) | Enriched cells from forest soil in Barre Woods Harvard Forest LTER site, Petersham, Massachusetts, United States -... | ecosystem: Environmental > Terrestrial > Soil > Temperate forest >... | reverse complement strand
ATATACCCAAAATCCCGGGCGGCAAGGTTGGCCAGCAGCGCCAGTCCCAGGTTCGTCGGCGAGGTCCGGTGTGCAACCGCCGCAACCGGATTACTCTGGAAATTGTCGGGCGGCAGCCAGTTCTCACCCGCTACCACAAAATCTTCAAAGAAAGCCCAGGTCTTTCTGGCCAGTCGCCGAAGGAACAATTCCTGCTCTTCCGGCAGCCGGCTCGTTTCGGCTCTCGCCGGCAACCCCAGCCACCAGACGATCGCAGGGGCCAGCAGCCACAGGGCCAGCAACGGCGCCGCGGGATGCAGCATCGGGATACGCAAATAAGACAGAACACCGGTGCAAACCAACACCAGCGCCGGGGAGATCCACATCTTTCCATAGGCGGACCGGGCATCCGTGCGCGTGCTCTTCGATACGGTCGCGGAAGAAGACCATTCCAGCAGCTTTTTGCGGCTGACGACCATCCGCCAGTTGGTGCGGATGACGGCATCGGTGTATTTATAGGCTTCATAAGGCAGCACCGCCAGATGGAATGCAAACCGCGCCAATATCTCGCTGACCGAGTGGCCGACCTCGGCCAGATGCGCCCGGATCGTTTGATCCGACGGCTTGTGCACTACCTGCCAGATCACCGACAGGGTCGCCGCCAACAACAGGATGATGGTGACCGCGAAAGTCCAGAACCATGGAAAGGGCAGCAGCGTCCAACCCACGATCAGCAACAGCAATAAAGACAGCGGAACCAGGCTCCTGCGGAGATTATCGAAGATCTTCCACCGGGACAGCCCGGAGAGTTTATTTTTTGTCAGGTGCCCCTTCCCGTTTGTAACGAAAGGCAGCATCCAGGCGCCGATCTGCCAGTCACCTCTTATCCATCGGTGATGCCGCTTTACATCCGCTTCGTATAACGCAGGGCTTTCTTCATACAGGGTCACATCGCTCAATAGCCCGGACCGCGCATAACAACCTTCCAGCAGGTCATGGCTCAGGATGCGGTTATCCTGGAACACCGGCAGGACCGCCCGCTCGAAAATATCCACATCATAGATGCCCTTGCCGATAAAAGAACCTTCCCCAAACAGATCCTGGTAGACGTCGGACGAGACCTGCGTATACGGATCGATGCCCAACGGGTTGTCCTGCAACCTTAGGTACAGCGAGGAACCCGTTTTCAGCATCGCCGACGCCACCCGGGGCTGCAGGATACCATAGCCCTCCGTCACCCGTTTCTTTTGCGGATTATACAGGGCATGATTCAACGGATGCGCCATCGTCGCGATCAGCTGTCTCGCCGTTTCCCTGGGAAGCTGCGTATCGGTATCCAGCGTGATCACATATTTTACGGTCGACAAGACGGGGTAATTACCTGCCACCAGCGAAAAAGCATCCCTGTTCCTGTCCCGGAGAAACGCATTCAGTGCAGCCAGCTTCCCCCGCTTCCGCTCATACCCCATCCATTTCTTTTCCCGGCTGTTCCAGGTTCTTGGCCGGTGAAACAGGAAGAACAAGTCCTGCTCTTCCGGCTTGTATTTTTGGTTCAATGCCGAGATTCCGTCGCGGGCCAGCTCCACCCATTCATCGTCTTCCGGTTGCACTTCCTCGTCGGCATCCATAAAATCCGTCAACAGCCCGAAATGGATATTCCTTTCCCGGTTAGCCAGGAAGCGTATCTCCAGACCTTGCAGCAACTCTTCGATATCCGCCTTGCCGGAGAGCAGGGTAGGGACGACGACCAGCGTCCGGTAGGCCGGCGGCACGCCCAGCACAAAATCCATCCGCGGCAATAGCTTCGGCTTGACCAGGATCGTCGATAACCAGTTCACCACCGAAACAGCCAGCTGCGCCGACCCCGCAAGACACAATAACCCCATTATCGATAGCAGCAGCCGGTGATGCTCCCCAAAACCAAATTGGTAAATAGGATAAAGCATCCCCGCCACCGACAACAAGCTCAGAAAAAGAATAGAAAGCAGGTAGACCATGACCGGTCTGCGGGAGAAAAAACGAAGCAGCCTTTGCCAGATCGAAAAGCGAATACCCACGGCCTGTTCCGTATCCCGCAGCCCTTTATCGATCAGGTAATAGCCGATATGACGGTATCGTCCGGCCTCCGCAGCGCCCTCGGGCGATTTCCCCGATAAACCCAATGCGCGTTCAGCTACCACCGTTTCCGGCAGCTTACAGGACTTGGCCAGGGATTCGATCACATGCCGGTACCGGTCTCTCGCCGCAAAATCCATCTGCGCATAGATACCCGTGAGATCCCGCTTTAAAACCTCCTCAACGCTGCTGAGGTCCTCGACAAACTCGCGCCAGTCCGTAGCGCCGATGACGCGCAGCGTTCCGATGCTGTTCCGCACAGAAACCTGGTTCGCCGCCTGTTTTTGATTTTCCTGCCGGACGAGGTCGTTGCTGCTGGTCCCCGCCGCCGCCAATTGTTGTTCCATCCAGGTCAGCGGCAAAGCCAGCGCAGGCCCCTTGCCCTGCAGTTTCCGCGTGAAGGCGGCAACAAAAGGACTGTCCAGCACCGGCTTCGATCTTACCATGTCGGCAATGGAAAGGATCAGGTTACCCGGATCATCCTTTACCGTCGTTGTCATCTTCCCGGCCCAGTAGTCGGCCAGGTTGTCGTCGATCATATCCAACGCGATCTTTCCCGAGACCCGGCGCAGGTTTTCGATGACGGCAAGACGAAGCATGATCGGGATCGCCCACAGCTCCCCAAGCGTCAGAATAGAATACTCCTGGTAGGCGGCGATAAAACTGCTCAGACTTTTTATATCCACCCGCCCGTCGCTATGCGAAATGATCTCCAGCACGATATCATATACCCTCGGCAAACCCGCTGAAATGCCTTCGGCCAGGTTGGGAAGGCCCTTGCTGTAATCTTTTGGCAAATGCTTCCTGGCAATGACGATCTGCTCTTCGATGAGATAAAAATTGTCCAACAGCCATTCAGCCGCCGGCGTAATCGTTTTGCCCGACCCGTAGCTTTCGATCAGCAGATTACGCACCTCCAGCAGCGTAGTCTCATTATCGTCCAGCCTTTTCAGCAATTGATCCCGCGAAGGCCGGGTCGTCAGCTTATGCGAACGGGCTACTACATTCCCATGCCGCGTTAGTTGATCCGAACTGTATAGCTCCGATCGGAAAGGCTCATCCTGACCATTGTTCCTGAAAATATCGGACCCCTGAAAATAAGTGCGCAAACGGGATAAAATATCGAAAACGGTGCCGGTTGTGATCTTCATAAATATCAAAGATTTCTTCAGTAACCATGCCAATTTAACCCTTTCACGCCGGATAAATTAAATAGTTGCTTGTCATAAACATAGTCTACCTTTGGGAAGTTATTTTGAGTATGCATCAGTAATTCCCCTCTGCTTCTTGCCTTCTCAGCATTTTTTTATTTTTTTAATTTTTTTAGTTATGAACATTTATGTTGCAAACTTGAGCTTCGACATTCGCGACGAAGACTTAAGAGGACTCTTTACTCCTTATGGCGATGTTAGCTCTGCAAAAGTCATTATGGACAAGGTCACCAGCAGATCACGCGGATTCGGATTTGTAGAAATGTCGGACGATGCTGCTGCGCAGAAAGCCATCACCGAACTCGATAAGACTACCGTCCAGAACAGACAGATCAACGTCAACGAAGCAAAACCCAAAGAAGAAAAATCTTATGGCGGCGGCGGTTCTTCCCGCGGCGGAAACAGCGGCGGTGGCGGCTATAACAATTCAAGCAGCTACAACAATACCAGGTATTAATTTACCCTTGTATAAGTACAAGAGCCGTCCCTTTGGGACGGCTTTTTGCATCACTATAATCAAACCGTCCACTATTTTATAGCCTGTAACAAATCGCATTGATATTCATGCCTGCGCCAACGGAGGCGAAAAGGACGATCTCTCCCGGAGATATCGCATGTCCGGGCAATACGCCTTTGCGAACCATGTCGAAAAGGGTCGGAATCGTGGCCACCGAACTGTTGCCCAATTCCCGGATATTCATGGGCATAACGCAATCGGGCACCTGCTGCCGGTCGAACAGCTGATAAAAGGCCTTCATAATGGCAATGTCCATCTTTTCGTTGGCCTGGTGCAGGAATACTTTTTTTACTTTGTGTATTTCAACCTTACTGGCCTCCAGACAGGCTTTCATGGCTGCCGGAACGGTTTTGAGCGCAAATTCATAGACCTTGTGTCCCTGCATCTTCATATAACGCACGCAATGGTCGGACTGCGGGAAGTAGGATCTGCCCATGCGGATATAATCGCTTTCTTCCAGGGAATGCGTTTCGGTAACCGACCCCAGGATGCCGGCTCCCGGAACACTCGATCTTTGAGGGATGTCCGGCCGGGCTTCCAGCACAACGGCGCCTGCCCCGTCTCCAAAGATCATGCTGTCCCGGTCATAAGGGTCTATCACCCGGCTCAGGGTCTCGGTTCCCACTACCAGGCACTTTTTGGCCAGCCCGGCCCTGAAAAAGGCATCGGCCTGGATCACTCCCTGGACCCATCCGGGACATCCAAACAACAGATCGTAGGCTACACAGGCTGGATTTCTGATGCCGAGAATCTTCTTGACCCGGGATGCCAGCGAAGGGACGGCAGCGGATTGGATGCCATTGGTGGCGACATCCCCGAAGTTATGGGCGACAATTAGCTGATCGATCGTTTCAGGATCGGTATCAGCGTCCCGGATCGCTCTGGCTGCCGCCAGCGCAGCCATTCCGGAGGCGTTCATATCGCCGCAGGCATATCGCCGTTCGGAAATACCGGTGATCTGCTCGAATTTTTCTATGATTTCCGCAACGTCGCCTGCAATGCGCTGCCGGCGTTCATCAAAAAATTCATGAATCGTAAAATCCCGGTTTAATTTGACTTCTTCCGGAATGAAACTGCCGGTTCCTGTAATAACGGTTCGCATCAGATTAACCAAAGTTAGCAAGGGGCAATACCTGAATCTTACATAATTATTGGTGAATCTTACATCATTCACACATTTTATAGGTTCTCTAAAGGAGAGCGGGTATTGTGCTTACCTTGCTTGAACTGAGAGGGAGTTAGACCGGTTACCTTTTTGAACTGGTTGGAGAGATGGGCCACGCTGCTGTATTGCAGTTCAAAGGCGATCTCGGTGAGGGTTAGCTTACCGTCGGAGAGCAATTCCTTTACCCGCTCGATTTTGTGATAGATATAAAATTTTTCAATGGTAACCCCCGACTGTTCAGAAAACAGGTTGGATAGGTAGGTGTAGTCATGGTCCAGCTTGTTGCTTAAATAGACGGACAAATTGAGGATCAGGGGTTCGCTGGGGTAATACACCAACTCAACGATGATATTTTTGATTCGCTGGACTAAAATATCCTTTTTGTCCCGCAGAAGTTCGAAACCCAGCTTCTCCAGGGCCAGTCTGATTTGGTCGAGCTGCCCGGCGGAAGGGGTTTCTTTTATTTCCACCTGCCCCAGGTCCACGGCGAGCGTTTCGAATCCAAGCTTTTTCAGCTCGTCGCCAACGACCAGTTTGCAGCGGAGCGATACCATATTCTTTATAAATAGTTTCAAAGAGATCTTAACTTACAGTAATTTTTAAAAAATATGCCCTCACAAGGTAAATCAATTTCCTTAAACCTGTTCCCCGTGGTAGGCGTAGGGGCATCCGCCGGTGGACTGAATGCCTTTAAAAGACTCATCAAAGCCATCCCGGAAGATTCAGGGGTGGCCTATATTTTTGTTCAGCACCTGGAACCTACCCATGAGAGCCTGTTGGTGGACCTGCTGCAGAAAGCGACCTCCATACCTGTCCGGGAGATCACCAACAATATCCACGTCGAGCCTAACCAGATCTATATCATTCCCTCGAATAAGATGCTGACGGCAAGTGACGGCAGGCTGGAACTAAGCCCCCGCCCCCCAAAAAATGAAAGGAATATGCCCATCGACGTGTTCTTCACATCCCTTGCCGAAGTCCACCAGTCGCACGCGATTGGCGTGGTCTTATCCGGAACGGCGACGGATGGTACGCTGGGTTTAAAGGCCATAAAGGATCATGGCGGTATTACCTTCGCGCAGGAACAGGCGTCCGCCGCTTTTGACGGGATGCCGCAGAGTGCCATCGATGCCGACGTAGTGGATTTTATACTGGCGCCGGAAGAGATCCCCTTGCAGCTGGCCAAATTAACATCGACATACAATAACGGATTGATAGCTGACCGGGTAGAGGGACAATTATCCGACGAGGATGCCTTCCGGCAACTACTGACCCTGCTGCGGGTCCGGAAAGGGACCGATTTTACTTATTATAAACAGACCACCATCCGGAGGCGGATCATCCGCCGGATGGGATTGCTGAAAAGGGCCGATATCACCGATTACCTGAGGTACTTCAGGGAAAATGTGGAGGAACAAGACCTGCTGTACAACGACCTGCTGATACCGGTAACGGGTTTTTTCCGCGATCCCGGGACCTATGAGGCCATTTGCGAAACACTGTTCCCCCTGATTTTAAAGGATAAGGATTATCTGAGCCCCTTACGCATCTGGATTGCGGGATGTTCGACAGGGGAGGAAGCCTTCTCGATGGCAATAGGCCTGCAGGAATATTTGAGCGACAATGCCGGGGATTGCAGGGTCCAGATCTTTGCTACCGATATCTCCGAAAAGGCCATTACAAAGGCAAGGAGCGGCATCTATTCGAAAAGGGATGTGGCCGGCCTTTCTCCGGAGCGGCTGCAAAACAACTTTACAAAAGTAAACGGCAGCTTCCATGTCAATAAGCCGATCAGGGACATGTGCGTGTTCGCCAGCCACAATTTCCTCAAAGACCCGCCGTTTGCCAAAATGGACCTTGTCAGTTGCCGGAATGTCCTGATCTATATGGAATCTTTTTTGCAAAAGAGGGCCCTGGCGACTTTTCATTATGCGTTGAATGAAAAGAAATATTTACTGCTGGGACATTCCGAAACGACCGCTCCCGCATCCGACCTGTTCCTGCCCTTTGATAAGAGTAATAAAATTTATAGCAGAAAAACCGCTCCCGGAAAGTTCTTCCATGTTGCGGCCGACCGTCGGGAAGGCGGTTCTCCCCATCAGGGACAGGTGCTGAGAAAAAAGACGGGCCGGGACGATTTTCAGAAAAGCGCTGATGAGACGCTTTTGTCCAACTATACGCCACCCGGTGTCGTGGTCAACGACCGGATGGAAATCGTGCAATTCCGTGGATCGACGGGCGCCTGGCTGGAGCCATCCCCGGGTAAGCCAAACCTGAATGTCCTGAAAATGGCCCGGGAAGGGATGGCCTTTGAGCTGAGAAATGCCCTCCATAAGGCAAAGGCGACGAATCGGCCGCATATTAAGGAAAATATCCCCTTCCTGTCGATGGGAAAACAGCAGATGGTGACTATCGAGGTGATCCCCTTACCGGATACCCTGGAGCTTTACTACCTGATCCTTTTCAGGGAACCGGCTGCTCTGCCGGGTAACACTACCATCGCGCACGCGGGCATACCCGGCGCCGCCACGGAAGGCCAGGACAACACCGAAAGCGGGCGCAATCAACAGCTGAAAAAAGAGCTGGCACAGCTGCGGGAGGATATGAGAAGCATAACGGAAGACCAGGAAGCCGCCAACGAAGAGCTCCAAAGCGCCAACGAAGAATTGCTTTCCGGGAGCGAAGAGCTCCAGAGTCTGAACGAAGAGCTGGAGACGTCAAAAGAAGAGATCCAAAGCACCAACGAGGAGCTGACCACCTTGAACCAGGAGCTTGTCGATCGCAACGAGCAATTGAACCTCTCCCGTTTGTATGCGGAATCGATCGTGGCTACCATCCGCGAACCCCTGCTTATTCTCGACAGGAACATGCAGGTAAAGACGGCCAACCGGTCCTTCTATAAAAAATTCGGCACTTCCGAAGAAAAAACGGAAGGAAAATCGTTTTTTACCCTGGGTGGCGGACAGTGGGATATCCCGGCCCTCCGCTTCATACTCGGGACGATACTGTCCGGGGAAGATAAGATTACCGACTTTGAGCTTAGGCATACGTTCGAAGGGATAGGGGAAAGAGTGCTGCTCCTCAACTTCTGCGAAATATTCCGTAAGGATAACGCAGAACAGCTGATCTTAATGGCCATGGAAGATGTCACCGATGCCAGGAAGCGGGAGGGTGACCTCAAGCTGTTTTCCGGAGAGCTGGAAAGCCAGGTTCAACAGCGGACGATTGACCTTAAAGATGCCAATGCCTCGCTGCTGCAGTCGAACTACAACCTCGAACAATTCGCGACGATCGCTTCCCACGATCTGCAGGAGCCGTTAAGAAAGATCCGCACATTTGCAACCTTGCTCAACCAGCGCCACGCTACGGGTATTGGCGAGGAGGCAAAAGAACTGATTCACAAGATCAACGTGTCCGCCGAACGGATGTCCGCGCTGATCCACGATGTCCTTAATTTTTCAAAAGTGTTGGACGCCAGCGTATTTACAAGGACGGACCTGAACGGGATACTGCAGAATGTCATCCTTGATTTCGATTTGCTGATCGCTCAGAAAAAGGCGCTGATAACACTTGGCGAACTCCCCGTCATTACAGCGGTGCCATTGCAGATGAACCAGCTTTTTTACAACCTGCTCGGTAACGCGCTGAAATTTTCAAAAACGGATGTGGCACCCGTGATCGGTATTTCTTCCAGGCTCCTGTCTCCCGCGGAGCTGAGCGCATATCCCTCCCTCGATGGCGATGCTCCTCATTGCGAAATCCGTTTTGAGGACAATGGAATAGGCATCGATCCCCGGTTTTCAGAACAGGTGTTCCTGATTTTTCAGCGGCTGAATGCCAGGGAACATTTTGAAGGAACGGGTATCGGACTGGCCTTGTGCAAACGGATCGTGACGAACCATCGGGGCGAGATCTATGTTTCCTCCCGGGGGGAAGGGGGTACCCGCTTCTATATCATTCTGCCCCTCGGACAATAAATAAAAATTTCCATTTAATAAGAAGTATATGAATATTTTACTGATAGACGATGATGAAGACGACAGGAAACTGTTTTTTGAAGCAGCCAGCGAGGTGGATCAGACCATTGCGTGCATAGGCGCGACCAATGCCGATGAAGCCTTGCTGTATTTAAACGACAGGGGTAACCCTCTTCCGGATTTCATTTTCCTGGATCTGAGGATGCCGGGGCTCAGCGGCCGGCAATGCCTGGAGGAAATAAAAAAGGACACCAGGTTGGAACCCGTGCCCGTCATCGTATATACCACTTCTACGGATGTAAGGGAATCGATGGAGCTAAAGCAATTGGGGGCGGCCCATTTCATGAGCAAACCCGTCTCTCCGGATGACGTGTATTACATGCTATCCGTTGTGCTGGGCGAGAAATGGACGTAGTATTCTTCCTCTCCGGCGTCCGTCCTCCCCGCCTCGTCACAGACGCGGAGCTTATGAATGACGGGAAGAATCCGCCACCACCGGCGTCACTAAAGGCATCGTAACCGGCACTGCCACAGGCGTTGATATTCCTGTATAGATAGCCAGCTTTGTTTGCTCGTCTGCGATCTTATCACCCAATTTGGCAATTTCCTTGTTTAGGTTATTCAACTTTCTGTTGGAATGCCTGGCGTCTTTGGAATCCCGCCGGGCATCGGAGGCAGCGTTGTCCGCCTTTTTCGCCAGTTGCTTATTTTGGGGATCGTTGGCCAGCCTGTTCGCATCTTCGCTGTTCTTATTAGCCGAGTTTTGAACTTTTAGCGAGTCGTCCTGCTTATTCCAGGTGGTTTGCTTCACGGTATTCAGCAATTTGGCCCTTTTCAGCTGGTATTCGCTTATTTTGGATACAAGGGAAAGAGAATCGGTATTTATTTTTTGAGCAGTTACTGCCAGGGAAAATGCAACCAAACCCGCGGTGATCAAACTTATCTTTTGCATATGGATCATCGGGCAATTATAAGACCAGTATTATTTTGGCATCTTCTCCGTGTGAGCAACTGCCTTCTCCGCGTGAGCGGCTGAATATTCGGGAAAGCCGGGACTGAAAAGCTGCTTTGTGTAGAATATTTGCCCCAAATGCTTAAAATAGAACGAACCGGGTCACTCCACATACCTGGCACTATTATTACACTTGTATATTCTATGGAACGTGATGAAAGAATGTGCCCGGTGTTGATCGTGGACGATGACAATGATCTCTGCTATATCCTGGAGACAATCGTTAAAAAAGTATGCCCTGTGCATGTAGAGCATAATTTGCGCAGTGCGGAATGTTATTTAATGGAAAGGAAGCCTGATTTGATTTTGCTGGATAACAATCTGCCCGATGGCCTGGGAGTCAGATATATCAGACATATTCTCGAGCTTTATCCGGATGTCAAGGTTGTTTTGATGACGGCGGATACGTCGTCGGAATTGAAGGAAAGGGCGATCCAGGAAGGAGCCATCGACTATGTAGTTAAACCTTTTCGGCCGGCGGTTATCAATGATCTGATCCTGGCTGTTCGCCCGGACCTTCGGGCTGCGTGATGCAGGCATGATTAAATTAGCAGTGGAACTCACAGCCCGCTACCTCGCTTCCCGAAAGGAAAACGGCACAATCAATACAAGCCTTCAGCGTCGGCAAACCCAGCCCCGTAATGATGCGCATGGCCAGAAAGATCCTGCCGGCCGCTCCGGGGACTAAGCCGCCATTTTTTTATGATAGGTAATATAGGAACCAAACACAAAAACAAGACCCACAAACACAGGTATCCAGGCGACAAGAGAATCCCCAACCGACAAACCGGAATAGACGGCCCCGGTCAGGTCAAAGGTAAATCCTGCATACGCCCATTCCTTTAGTCTTCGGTTGCCCGGAACAAGAATGGCGATAATGCCCAATATCTTTGCGACCGCGAGAAATTTAAAAACGTACATCGGGTAACCCAGGTGCTTTGCGAATTCGGCGCCCTGCGGGTTGTTCATAAATGTCCCGACAGCCGAAAAAAGCATCAGGGCTATCAGCAAAATCGTAAATACCCAGTAAAGGATCTTTGTTGTTTTCATGTCTTAGTTGGTTTTAGTAATGAATGATTAATGTACGTTGATATTTTCAAAAAAACTCAACTCCCGGGGAAGTTTCTACCACAATCCTTGTTTATCGAAAAAATATTATCTTTAGCCTGTTAAACGAACATCGCTTTGAGGCCGGAGCGGAAGCAAAGGCATTCTATGCATTCGGCCACTATCACGCGATAGGCTTCTCTCCATTTTCGATCGAGTCGTCAACCAAACCCGAAGAGGAACCGATCGGAAAGGTCTACGACATTATTCAGCAGTTGACACAGGAGATCGTCACAGCACAAGAAAAAGGCAACGTCGACGGTGTCCTCTTGAGCAAAGAGGAGGATACCTGCCGGCTTGAAATAGGCGACTATAGCATAACGGCTACCCATGAGCTGACGCTTGGCTGGTCCGCAAAGGCCAAAGACGACAAATGGCCCCTGACGGGCGGGATCATCATCGGACTATCCAATGACGAATTTTATGTAGGAGGTACCGGGCTGGTGCTCACCTTCCAACCAAAGACGAAGGGGCTGAAGGCCGGTATCCTCAGCGTCGAGGATGGCCGTTTTGTAAACGGCAAATGGCAGCCGGGAAGACGGATGAACGGTGACCAGGACCACCAGGGCCGGCACCTCAGAATACCGGAAGGCGAATACGGCATCCAGCGTATCCGGCTATACACCTACAAGTAGATGCCCGGGTAGGCCAAAATTGAATCCGGTTGAACTGTTTTAAAATTCAACCCTTTCGCTCTTTCCATCGTATTCTTACGATAAAAATCGAGGGTTCTCCCCCTTGCCTGGGAACGCTGGCTAACCTATTTTTGATTCATCCAATTCAATTCCTATCGGAAAATCATTATCCGTGAAAAACCGCTGATCCGCTTAGCGGTTTTTTCATTTCCTTCCCAAGGCCGGCCGGATCCGGACAACAGCTGTATCGAAAAAGAACACTTTCATAACGGGACAGTTTGGTTAAGACTTTGATATATAGTAAATTGGGCTTTTGGCATCTCCTTGGTTTCAATTCAGGAATTTTAATAGGTGACATTATGATCTTCAATTACTTTAAGATAGCCTGGCGCAACATGATGAGGAAAAAGGTTTTCTCCTTCATCAATATTTTTGGTTTGGCGGCTGGGCTGGCCTGTTGCATGCTCATCAGTATCTATTTGCTCTTCGAATGGAGCTACGACAGCTATCAGAAGGACGTAAAGGATATGTACCAGGTAGAAACGGAATTTACTATGTCCGGCAAACAGTTTACGCTGGCCGGCACACCGGCGCCGCTGGCAGCAGCCGTAAAAAGGGACTTTCCGGAAGTAACGGAGTCGACCCGGCTTATGCAATTGGCACTTTTCGAAGACAAGACCCTGTTGCAATATACGGCTCCGGGGGCGGCGCCAATCTCTTTTTACGAAGACAAGGGGTTTCTGGCAGACAGCAATTTCTTTCGGTTTTTTAACTATCCCTTTATCGAGGGTGATCCGGCGACCGCATTGCAGCCGCCGGCGACCATCGTTATTTCCGAAGAGATCGCGCATAAACTATTCGGCAATAGTCCCGCGCTCAATAAGGTGATCGATATCAGCAGTGGCACAAATGGCGATAATAAATTCACCATCACCGGGGTATTCCGTCCGCTGGATGCCCCCTCGCATATTGACGCCCGGTTCTTTATGTCCTTTAAAGGCGGCGACATGGAGCGGATGATGAAGAGGCAGGAGAACGATTACACGACGAACAATATGTTTAATGCTTATCTGCGTCTTCGGCCCGGTGCGAACCCTGCGGCCGTGGAGACGAAATTCCCGGCCTTTTTGGACAAATATGCCGGGAAGGATATGAAGGCCATGGGTTTTCAAAAGCGGCAATTCCTCGTCCCCGTGCGGGACATTCATCTGCGGGGAGATGTGCCGGGCAACATTACACCGCCTGCCAGCAAAAAAGCGCTTTATATTCTGGCTTCCATTGCTGTCTTTACCTTGCTGATAGCCTGTATCAATTTTATGAACCTGGCGACGGCGCAGTCCGCGAAACGGTCTTCGGAGGTCGGTATCCGCAAGGTCCTGGGCGCGGTAAAAGGGGCGCTTATCGGTCAGTTTTTAGGCGAATCCATTCTCATGAGCGTTCTCGCATTCCTACTGGCCTGGGCCTTTACCGTACTCCTGTTGCCCGCTTTCAGTATGATCACCGGACGTCATCTGAGTTTTGCGCTCCCGGCGCACCTCTCTCTTCTGACCGGATTCCTGGGCCTGGCGATCGTTGCGGGATTGCTGGCAGGGCTTTATCCTGCGTTCTATCTCTCCTCTTTCCAGCCGGCCAAAGTGCTGAAAGGTAAATTCTCAAACAGTCTTGCCGCGATTTCCTTGCGGAAAGGGCTCGTCGTTTTTCAGTTTATAATATCGGTTACCCTGATTGTGGCTACCGTGGTGATCAATAACCAGATGGAATATCTCCGTAACCAGGACCTTGGGTTTGACCAGGCTTCACAGGTCGTTATCCCCTTGCGCGGGTCGACGGCAAAAAATCTTGCGACAGCATTCGAGAACGAATTCCAGCGAATCGGCCAGGTGATCAGCTCCGGCGCGGGTGCTTATTATCCGGGGCTTACCAACCCCAGCGATAACCTGTTGTATCGCGATGGGCGCAATGCGCAGGAGGCGCAGCGGACGCGGATGAACTATGTCGATTATAACTATATGGCAACGCTGGGGATCAAGGCAGTGGCCGGCCGGACTTTCTCAAAGGAGTTTCCCGGCGATACTACCGGCGACCGGATCATCCTGAACGAAAGCGCGGCCATGGCGCTGGGATATGCTTCACCTGCGGAAGCCGTCGGTAAGAAGGTCAATAGCGATTTCCAGGGCCAGACGACCAAATCCGAAGTCGTAGGGGTTGTCAAAGACTTTCATTTCGAGGACCTGCACAAGACGGTCACCCCGTATGCTTTCCGGTTGTCGGGCGGCGGCAGCTATCTTGTCGTTCATACGCGCCCCGGGGCGCCCGGCCCGTTGCTGGCTTCGCTGGAAGCAGCCTGGCATAAACTGGATCCCAATGAACCGTTCGAATATTCCTTTTTAGACGAAGACTTCCAGAAGAATTACGCGGCCGAAGAACGGGAGTCGGCACTCGTCCGCTATTTTACCGTGATGGCCATCCTGATCTCCTGCCTCGGACTTTTTGGCCTCGCCAGCTTTAGCGCGGAACAGCGGGTCAGGGAAATCGGCATCAGGAAGGTGCTAGGGGCCAGCATCGGAGGTATCGTACTGCTGTTGTCGAAGGACTTCCTCAAGCTGGTGGGGATCGCCATGCTGATCGCCTCGCCGCTCGCATATTGGATCATGTACAAATGGTTGCAGGATTTCGCGTACAAAGTACCTCTTACGGTGCCGCTCTTCCTCCTGGCCGGGTTTTCCGCGCTGTTGATCGCCCTCCTGACAGTGGGTTATCAGGCTATCCGGGCAGCCATGTCGAACCCGATTGAGAATCTGAGAACGGAATAAACCAGGAAATGTCAACTAATATAGGAATTAAATTTTTCCCGGATGACCTGTAATTTGGTTTTATTCACCTTTTCAACACAGGAAGGGAAAAGTTTGGTCATATCTAAAATAGCGGCTGACAGATATTTCGTACAAAAATCAAGCGTCATCGCAAGATAATGTACTTCTTCATCATTTTCTGCGCCACGCCCTCGCTCATTATTTTTAGAAAAGAATGCATAGGATGTTGAATGGGTTTGATCGGAAAACAGCCTGTAGAGCGAAAAGAATTCATAGGTGTTAAAGGGAACCCGGGCGGAAATCTCTTTTTGGCTTAATATCATTGACTCACCGCCTGTTAGAATTTTTTTTGCCTTTTCCCTGGATAAATGAATGAAGAACGGATGTGTTTTCAAACCCTCTTTGGCGATAGGAAGTTTTTCTTCAAAATCTTTTAATATTTCCTCGCTGGAGCCGCCTTCCTTGTACAATCTGTATTTTTCATTAATAAGATGGTAATTGAAAAGGTCGAGCCTAAAACTTCTTTCATCCGTCGTTACATTCTCTACGCCGATATAGAAAAAGGCGTGATAATTTTCTATTAAATTTCGGGCGAGCGTTGCAACGGAAATGAAATCCCAAAATTGCGATGAAGATCCCCATATCCTGTTATCAGGGCATAGATGAATGATGGACATTGACGTAACGGTCAGCCTTGTAAAAAGCTGATTGGCTCTGACCAGATGCGAGGGCACATGGATACGCCCTGTGCTGTCTGAAATGTCAACGGAGAAGTCGAAAAAATCCTCGAAGATTTCGAGGTTTTCTAAATAGTCCTTTTTGTCGGCCATCAAATGTCAAATTTATCGGAATTTACGTCTTTAAACCTTAGACAAATCCCAAAAACCTTTAAGGTTGCAATCTGAAACCTTAAGCCCCGGAACACGATGCGCAATTGAACCATATTTATGATGCCATGGAGAATGCAAAAGCCCCGCACATTGTGCGGGGCCTTGACCCAATTTCACAAATATTGTCTTCTCAATAACATAAAAAATTGGCCGAATCAAGCCAAATCAAAGCGGTCCAGGTTCATCACCTTGGCCCATGCCGATACAAAGTCATGAACGAACTTTTCTTTGGCATCCTCACACGCATATACCTCGGCCAGCGCCCGGAGCTCCGCGTTGGAGCCAAAGGCGAGATCGGCACGCGTAGCAGTCCATTTCGGCTCCCCGGTGACCCGGTCACGTCCCTCGAAGAGATCACCGCCTTCCGATGTCGCCGACCACTTGGTAGTCATATCCAGCAGGTTGACGAAGAAGTCGGTGCTGAGTGTTTCCGGCCGATGCGTGAACACCCCGTGCTGCGAATGATCAAAATTGGTATTGAGCACCCGCATCCCGCCCACCAACACCGTCAATTCGGGCGCGGTAAGCGTTAACAATTGAGCTTTGTCTATAAGAAATACGTCTGCTTTTGCGGCATATGGCGCAGGAGCGTAGTTGCGGAAGCCATCGGCAGCCGGCTCCAGTACGGCAAACGATTCTACATCGGTCTGCTCCTGTGATGCGTCGCCGCGACCCGGTGTAAAAGGCACGGTAAGCGTGTAACCGGCATTCTTTGCCGCTTTTTCGATTCCTGCGCATCCACCCAATACGATCAGATCGGCCAGCGAAACGGCCTTACCGCCGGCCTTTCCGGCGTTCTGGCCATCACCATTTCGCGCAGCGCCGTTCTGCCCATCATTAAATGTCTTTTGGATACCTTCCAGCTTTGCCAATACGCCAGCCAACTGCGAGGGGTCATTGACCCCCCAGTCTTTTTGCGGCGCCAGCCGGATGCGGCCGCCGTTGGCGCCGCCGCGCCGGTCGGAATCACGATACGTGGATGCCGCGGCCCAGGCCGTAGTGACCAGCTGCGAAATGGTCAGACCGGCATTCAGCAACTGGCTTTTCAAGGCAGCGATGTCCTGGTCGTCGATCAGCGGATGCCGGACGGCCGGAATAGGGTCCTGCCAGATGAGTTCCTCGGCAGGTACTTCGCTGCCAAGATAACGTACCCGAGGGCCCATGTCGCGGTGGGTCAGTTTGAACCAGGCGCGGGCGAACGCGTCCGCAAACTGGTCCGGGTGCTCGTAGAAGCGCCGGGATATGACCTCGTAGGCAGGATCGACCTTTAAGGAAAGGTCGGTCGTCAGCATCGTTGGCGCATGGCGCTTCTTCGCGTCGTGTGCATCGGGCACCGTACCGGCGCCGGCGCCGTCTTTTGGAACCCATTGGAAGGCGCCCGCAGGACTTTTGGTCAGTTCCCATTCAAAGCCGAATAGATTCTCGAAGAAATTATTGCTCCATTTTGTCGGCGTGGTGGTCCAGATCCCTTCCAGGCCGCTGGTGATGGTATGGCCTGCGTTACCGCTGCCATAGGAATTGCTCCAGCCAAGACCCTGCTCTTCGATAGAGGCGGCTGCCGGCGCCTTGCCTACATATTTCCCGGCATCGGAGGCGCCATGGGTCTTGCCAAAGCTATGGCCGCCGGCAATAAGCGCCACGGTTTCTTCGTCGTTCATGGCCATCCGGCCAAAGGTCTCGCGGATGTCGCGGGCAGCGGCGAGGGGATCGGGATTCCCGTCCGGTCCTTCCGGGTTTACGTAAATCAACCCCATTTGAACGGCTGCCAAAGGGTTTTCCAGCTCGCGATTGCCTTCGTATCGTTTGTTGCCCAGCCACTCTTTTTCCGCGCCCCAATAGGTATCTTCAGCCGCTTCCCATACATCCTGGCGTCCGCCGCCGAAACCGAATGTCTTAAATCCCATCGATTCGAGGGCGCAATTCCCGGCCAGCACGATCAGGTCGGCCCACGAAAGCCGTTTCCCGTATTTTTGTTTGACCGGCCAGAGGAGGCGGCGCGCCTTGTCCAGGTTGGCATTGTCCGGCCAGCTGTTCAGTGGAGCAAAACGCTGCATGCCCCTGCCCGCCCCGCCACGTCCATCCGAGATCCGGTAGGTACCCGCGGCGTGCCAGGACATCCGGATCATAAACGGGCCATAATGACCAAAGTCTGCGGGCCACCAGGCCTGCGAGGTGGTCAGCACAGTAGTAATGTCTTTCTTAAGTTCATCCAGGTCCAGTTTTTTGAATTCTTCTCCGTAGTCAAAGCCCTTGTCCATCGGGTCCGACAAAGCAGAATTTTGCCTCAGGATAGTCAGATTTAACTGGTTGGGCCACCAGTCGCGGTTCCTTGTTCCCCCGCCTGCGGTCTCTTTCAACTGTCCCCCGTGGAACGGGCATTTGCCGGCTGCTTCCGGATGGTGTACTGTTGAATAATGAAGCGTGTTATTTTCCATGATGATCCATTTTTTTTGTGTTGGACCTCAAATGTATCGAAATTTTTCCCATCGACTTTATAGATACTTTTGATGAACAGATCGATAAAATCGATGTCGCCCGGGATAAATTTTCAGGAAAACACCGCTGGTGGCTATATACTCTACGCCTTTACCCTACTTAACTTATAACAACTTGTAAAAGCCAGGACGGAAGCCAGTAACGTTATAGAGCCCGCAAAAGGGAAGAAATAAATAAATTCGAGAACGCTGATAGCCAAAAGGCCAAGAGCAAGGGTAAGCACCATCTTAATTAAAAAATCATTGGCCAGGTTGGTTGCCCGGGAGGCAAGCCACAAAAGAAGGGCAAAAAGTGCCAGGCTTACACTAGCCATATAGCCGTAACCATCGAAATAGTCGCCCATACTTCGCGAAACACCCATGAATGGGAATTTTGGCCCCGTCATTTGCCTGCCTACTTCTTTAAGGACAGGATCTGTGGTGCTTTTCCAGCCGTTTTGGCCAAATGAATGGCCGATCAAATGAGTCAGCATCAAAATTGAAGCGACTCTCAGGAGAATTTTTGCTGTTTTCATTAGCTTTTGACCGGTTTTTCTTCTGCTACTGTTTTATATAATTCCAGGATATAGCCCCAGCCGTTATCCATTTCGTCGACTGCTTTGCCGCCTTCGCCCATCCGGTGAAGATTCTTGTGCTCGAATTTTACCAGTGTTGACTGATCACCCTGCGGGATAAACCGCACTTCGACTTCGGTCACCAAATCCGGATGGAACTGGTAGTCTGCGCCCAGTTGCCAGTTAAGCACTACCAGGTCAAAAGGATTCCACGTCATCACATGCCCGATATTCACTTCGCTGCCGTCCTCATGGGTTGAATACCAGCGGCCATTCACGCCTGGCTCGACCACCGACCCCGTCATCGGGGTTTTGCCCACGTGATAGGCTTTCGGCCACCAGATGCCCATTTTTTCGGTGAATACCTTAAATGCTGTCTCTTGCGTAGCGCCGACCAAAACTTCCTTTTTGATCGAAGCAATTGTTGTTGTCGCCATCATTTTTTTGATTTTATTTTTTGAGATTGTGCCGTTTGTTCCGCAATTTTTTTGAATGCCTCCAAAGCTTCGTCCCAGAATTGATCCAGGTAATTTCTCATAGCTACAACACCCTCCTCGTTTATCTGGTAAATATTTTTTGTACCATGAGGGTGCAAACTGATCAGTTTTGCCTCGCGCAACACCTTTAGGTGCTGAGATACCGCAGGCCGGCTAACGGATAATCCTTTGGCAACATCCACGACTGCCATCGGCCGTCGCCGTAGCTTTTCAAAAATAGAGCGCCGTGTCGGGTCGCCAAGGGCGTCAAATGCTTTTTCACATGCGTTCATAATTGATGGTAAGTTATTACTTACGGTAAGTGTAAACTTACTAATAAAAATCATTCGGACAAATTTTTTTTAAAAACCTGCCGATTGCGCTACGGAAAGACCGGCTAACGTGCAAAAAAATACCCCTCGCATTGCGAGGGGCAACTGTTGCCCGGCCTGGATTACCCATGACCTATCGGCCTCCGCTGAGGCCAAACCGCATCGGGATAATTACCAGACCTGGTAAATTTCGCGTGAGCCGGTAAGGTACATGTCCTGATACCCCGCCATAGCCGCCTCCATTTTCTTCATCGCTTCAGTGTTCGCTTTGTACTTTTCCCAATTCTTTTCATAGGCGCTGAGGTTCTCATATTGAGAGACCAAAATCACCCGGTTGTATTGTCCCGTCATGTCGGTGAGTATAGTCACCGGGTCGCCGGCCGCGGCCATGGCTTCCTTGAATTTCTTGGCAAGTTTCGATGCATTTCCGGGTTTGCAAACGAAGACCTCGTGGACGTTTATCATGGTGATGATGTTTTACTTAAAATTACGTATTCTTTTCATTCTTCAACTTCAGGCCGCCCGACGTATCCCTCTGAGGTACATGTTTTATTATCCTCAGGCATGTTGAGCCATTTGGGCGCAGACTTCGGCGCAGTGACGGCAGGCGGCGGCACAATCACGGCATTGCTGCATGTCAGGGTGATCTTCGCATTCCTGGGCGCAGCTGTTGCAGATGCTTTCACAAAGCTGGCAAAGTTGCTCGGAGAGTTCCCCGCTCATGCTCATGACCTGGGCGGCGGCATTACAGAGCGTGACGCATTCGAGATCGAGCTGGATGCAGCGGAACACCCCCCTTTCGCGGCGCACTTCGCACGGCATCCGCTGACGCAGGCGCGGCAGGACAGGATCTATAGTCAAAAATATTCTGCAGTCGTCAGCCTTTGGACTGCTTTATCTTTAAGCGTAGCTGGACAAGACGACCGATGTTTCAATCTGGCGCGGGGGGATTGTCCAATATTTTCTTAGCATCTCCTCTTTTTCTTCGAAGGATACCAGACGGAACCCATGTTTTTTGTAAAACGCGATCGCCCACGTTGCATCAGCCCAGGTGCCGATCAGAACAGGTTTTGTGGTCAATGAAATTAAATGGAAAAGTAATTTTGTGCCGATCCCTCTATTTCTGGCGCTGGTGCTCACATAGGCATGCCGTATTAACGTGACGTCCCCCTTGTCCTGGATACCCATCACGCCGATGATCTCATCGTCTTCTTTATAATTCCAAAATTTTACGCCATCGTCAATTTGGTCTTGCAATTCTCTTTCGGACATATATGGTTCATGCCAGCAATCTTCCGGGATGATCCCCTTGTAAGCCGCTGCGGCGTCATTGATGATTTCGTAGATCCGGCCAAAATCCTGTTGCGTGCTGGAAGTGATCATGACAGACGTAAAATTAACAATAATCCCTACAAACCAATTACTTCGCCGGAATGAATTTATTTTTACAGCTCGACAGCCGGATCCCAAAATAACTTCGCGAAGTCGACGATCTTATCGCCTTTAAGTTGGACACCTTCTTTGATCAGCAATTTTCGGCGGTTACCGGTGCTGTCGTGGGACAAGCGGCCGGATGCCGTTACCACGCGTTGGGCGGGAACAGGCCTGCCTTTATCGTCTACGGAGCGCATGGCATGGCCGACCATGCGGGCATTGGGCAGGTCGAGCAATTTGGCGATGGCGCCATAGGTGGTGACCCGGCCAGACGGAATCTGGCGAACGACTTCATAGATCATGTCTGCCGACGAGCCTTCTCTTTTTCCGGAGGGGATGACGGCAATGAGGCGTTCCTTTTTTTTGGCGGCTTGTCTTTTAGGCTGCGGCATGAGCGGCAGTGTAGATTAAGTAATGAAATTCATTGACTTGACGCCTTTAACCAATGGCGGCCTCCATCAGCTGTTCGCTTTCGATACGCCCACCGTCCGACCTTCTCATCAGCTCTCCCGCCAGCTGCCGATAATCCTTGGCGCCGTTTGAACTACGGTCGTAGCGAAAGATATCCTTGCCTGCTTCCTGCGCTTTGGCCAATTGGATATTCGTGCGGATCACCGTCTGGAACACCTTGCCGGTGAATTTCTCCTCCAGCTGTTTTTTTACACCGACATTCATTTGCTTACGCTCGTCGTACTTGGTCATGACCATGCCCATCAGCTCCAGCCGGGGATTGAGTTTCTTGCGAATGAGGTCGAATTGCCGCATGAATCCGTACACTCCCTTCAGCGGCAGGAACTCGCCCGGTAGCGGGAGCATGACATAATCGCTGGCCACCAACGCATTCACAGTAAGCAGGCTGATAGCATGCGGACAGTCGATGAAAATGTAATCATATTTATCGACCAATGGCTTCAGTAGATCGATGAGCAGGTATTCCCTGCCCATAAGACCTGCCATCTCCAGCTCAACGATGGCCAGATCGATCGAGGCCGGGATCACATCGATCCCCGTAGCCGTAGGGACAATCGCCCTTGACAGTTGACCCCCTTCCTGCAGGATCTCCTTCTTTAATTCAGAATACAAATTGAATGGCGGCTCATCCTCGATGCCGAGCGACTGAGAAAGATTGGCCTGCGGATCGGCGTCGATCAATAATACTTTTTTTCCCTGCTGGGATAAGGCTGCTCCCAGATTCAGTGCAGTCGTGGTCTTTCCCGACCCTCCTTTTTGGATTGCAATCGAAATAACTGGCATGTTCTACTGTTTTAAGGTTTGAAGTCTTTAAAAATATTCATAGTTTGCCTTTCTGTAGCAATTTAGTTCCCCACCAATGTGGATTATCGAACATTCCCGGATTTCTCGGTGAAATATCTTAAATTTTGTTCAATTGATAACAACTTTATTAAAGTCAAAATGGATTTCTGTTGCTTTCCTTATGGTAGGGACCATCAGTTCCATATTTTATTCTCCAAAATGGCATAATCCCATTTTTGCCTGGTTGGGGCCATTTTGTTTGTTATTTTTTTTCAGACTGGGAAATTTAAAGGCCAAATATCTTTGGTTTGGATTATCGGCAATGCTTATCTATCTATTTTCAGCCTATGATGTAGTCCCTTTGGCCTTTACATTTTTAACCGCACTAGCTGCCTTATCAGCTATCCATACAATGATCATTTTCACATTGGATAGACTGCTCACGAACAGAACAAACCATTTTGTCAGCACGCTATTTTTCCCATCGGCGTGTGTGCTGCTTGAATTTATAAATCTAAAAATTGCCGGGGGCAGCTGGTGGTCAATAGCAAATACGCAATATCCATTTAAATGCCTTACCCAATTTGCTTCCGTAAGCGGCTTATGGGGGATAAGCTTTTTAATTTATTGGTTTGCTTCCGTGACGGTATGGGCAATAAAAGAACGAAGCAGCCATCGCTCCTGCAAAACGGGGTTGACAATATATGTCGGCATATTTATTCTTATTTTAGCTTTCGGCGCCGTTAGGTATTATTCTGGTGTACCTGATAGCCGGCAATGGGTGAAAGTTGCGGGCATATCAGTTCCATTGCTGGATCTTAAACAACAGCTTTACGAGGATTATTCAGGCAGCAACATCGGCATCGACCCAAAAACCTCAATAAACTCTTCTGCATTTCAACAAGTTAATAAAGCGTGGTTTAATTTTATTGAAACCAGCGATACGGTCAGATTCAAAAAAGGGGTTAAATCACTTATAAAAGTAAACGATAGCCTTTTTACACTAAGCCAGCGGGCAGCAGATAGGGGAGCAAATATCATTTGCTGGTCTGAAGGGAATGGCATAGTATTTAATTCAGATGAGCCGGCGCTTGTTCAACGAGGAGAAGTGTTTGCCGCAAAAAATAAAATTTGGCTATTAATGGCGATCGAATCGATAGAGCCAGGGAAAATAACTCCGATCAAAAAATTTATACATAACAAAACAATTTTAATTGATACCAGCGGGAAAGTCATAAATATATTTTACAAAAATAAACCCGTCCCGCAAATCGAGAGAACGCAACCGGGTGACGGAAACATTCCGGTGATAGTTAGTCAATATGGCAATATTTCACCTTCCATCTGCTACGATGCCGATTTTCCTGTAGAAATGAGGCAATTAGGGAAAAATAAAACAGATTTGCTATTACTACCTGCCGGCGATTGGTATGCAATATCTCCTTATCATACGTATATGGCTGCATTTCGTGGTATTGAAAATGGCTGCTCGGTTTTCAGGCAAACCAGTGGCGGCCTTTCAAGCGCTACAGATTATCGGGGCAAAAGCTACGGGAACTTGGATTATTACAAAGCCGGCACAAAATTATGGATTGCCAATTTACCCATCAAGCATGTATTAACCTTATATACTATTATTGGAGATGCATTTGTTAATTTCTGTATGGCGATTGTATTAATAACTATAATTTACCTGTTGACTAAGTTTATAAGGCCCCTTTTTCACAACAATGAAATGCGTACAGAAAAAAGCTAAAAAGAACTCTTTTATTTCCCCGAATTAGGATAATTTACCCCGGGTCCAAAAAAGCACTCGTACGCGATAACTTTTCCGTCTTTAAGCTTAAAATACTCGCCGTTCCGGAATAATTTGCCGGCTGTTGTCCAACCATTAGTGATGACAAAGGCCTCATCTCCATTTATAACAAACTTATCCACTTCAAATCGCTTGATGTTATAGCAGTTTGGCCAGCACCTTTCCTTAAAGGCCGTTACACTGATGTGATCGTCAAGCGGGCTGGAGAAAGTAAACCCGTCAGCAAGAACTTGCTCCATCGAACCCCAGTCTTTTTTCTCAAAAGCGGTATAATACGCCATGATTATTTTTCCGTTTGGCGCATTTAAGAGCGCGACTTTCTGGTCCGGAGAAGTCTGGGCAAATCCTGCCTGGCAGGATAGGAGAACCCAAACCCAAGAGACTTTGCCAAAAAGAGTAGACATTTTCATAATTTTTTGTTTTGGTGTAGTGGCCAATGGCTGCGGCATTAAGTTAGCACAATATTCCGGCAGTCGGTGAGGTTGTAACGAATAGTCGGATTAACGGGACAGACAGCAGGCTGCAACGTGCAGGATGCATCAAATGATCACCGGACTTCCGCAATCACCGCCCTGTTAACCACCGGCAAAATCAATTTAGACTGGTGGTGGTAAATGTGAATAGTTTCTTGCACAAAATCGTCATCCTTCGCATGGTAAATATCGATAAACTGCTGCGGGTTGCGGTCAACCAGGGGGAACCAGCTACTTTGTACCTGTACCATAATCCGGTGCCCCGTTTTAAACGTGTGGGCAACATCGGGCAGGGTATATTTCACCTGTGTCGGTTTGCCAGGCGTAAATGGTTCTGGATTTGAAAAACTGTTACGGTACCTGCCGCGCATAATTTCGGCGCGTACCAACATCTGGTAACCGCCCATGGGGTATTTTGCAATGGGGTCGTTCTCAGGATCATCTTCGTAAATATCGTCGTCGTTGTAGCCGGCGTTGTCCGGGAAAACATCGATCAGTTTGACTATAAAATCGGCATCGGTGCCTGAAAGGCTCACCAGCAAATCGGCCACCACCGGCCCGGCGAGCGTAACACCTTTTGTCAACATATCCGTCTGAAAGACCAGCACATCCGTACGTCTGGCAGCAAAACGCTGATCGTCGGTCATGTAATTGCGACTGCGGTTGAAATGAACAGCCGAAGTGTAAGGAACAGGTTTCGCAGGGTCACTCACGTAGGTGTCAAATGTGGCAATATCGGTTTTCGGCACATCAAATGATAATCTCCCCTTTTGCTCCAGGTAAATATCGGTAGGCTGCATTTCCGCAGGCGGCCAATGTTGCAACTGGTGCCATTTATTTTCGCCCGTATAAAATATGGTGGCTTTGCTTATACTATCTGTCGAACCAATCCCGCGCAGGTAATAATCAAAAAATGGTATTTCAATATGGTTGGCGTACCACTCACTCGTATTACTGCCCCAATGAACATTACCCAGATAATTACCGTAATTATTGCGCCACTGCCCGTGAAACCAGGGACCCATTACAAGCCTGTTGTTGGTTGCCGGACTTTGCATGTCGATCGCTTTATACACGTTCCATGCTCCAAAGCAGTCCTCGGCATCGAACAAACCGCCCACCAGCAGCATGGCAGGCTTTACATCTTTTATACCTATCCTTGCATTGCGGGCCAGCCACCAGGAATCCCGGTTTGGATGTACCATCATTTCATTCCAGAATTTCAGACTGTCACCCGCTAATTTGGTCAGATTCGGTATGGCGCCTTCGCTTAAATAAAATTGGTAATTGTCATGATTAGGCGGGTCATAAGTTGGCGCAGGGACACTGGTTGGGTGCGGGTGTGGCTGCCCGAAACCAAATTGTTTGTAAAAAGCAAAGGCATCCATCTGGAAAAAGGCGCCATTATGATGAAAGTCATCCCCCACAAACCAATCGGTTACCGGTGCTTCAGGGCTAACCGCCTTCAATGCCGGATGGCCGCTTAAGGAGGCCATAGTTGAGTAAAAACCGGGATACGAAATGCCAAAGACCCCGACCTTGCCATTGTTATTCTCCAGATTTTTTACCAGCCAGTCAATTGTATCGTAAGTGTCGCTGGATTCGTCGATGTCCTTGTTTGTTTTTTTGTTGAAGTTGAAAGGGCGCACATCGGCGAAATCTCCTTCGCTCATCCATCGCCCCCTGACATCCCCTATCACCATAATATACCCTCTCCTGCAATACTGGATCAGGTGATTGGCCCAGAAAGCCCGGTATTCAGTACCATAAGGTGCGCAGGAATAGGGTGTACGTTCCATTAAAATGGGATGCCTTTCCGATTGGTTTTTTGGAAGGTAGACAGCCGCAAAAAGTTTGACACCATCGCGCATCGGGATGGTTATTTCGCGTTTAATATAATTATTTACAAACCAGGTGGAGTCGCCGCTTTGGGCAAACGCCGCGAATGGAAATAGAAGGCAAGACAGCAGGGTCAATTTTTTCATTTAAGCATTGTTATAAGTAGTAATTTAAATCGTTTTTTTTACAAAGCCTTAATTCTTTGGAGGAGGGTTACACCCGAAACCAACGGATTATCAATTAGATGCAATTTGTCCCTATGCAATAGGCGTTGGTATTGCTTTATAATAATTTGCATTCCGCGGCCCCCTGCTTAACTTGTGATGGTAAATAATCCCGCCCTCCATTTTTCTCCATCATTGCTAAAATAACCATCACATGAGCCGACAACTATTGACTGCCCTATTTATCCTCTCTCAGGTGATCCTGCGCGCCCAAACCGTCGCACCCAACCAACCCATCACCTACTGGAGCCCGGAACAATGCATGAAGTTGAAGAACATCACCGGCGTGCGGGTGTCACCGGATGGGTCGAAGGTATTGTTCACCGTGCGCCAGGCAGTGATGTCGGAGGATCGGAGCGAATACGTAAACCAGATCTTTCTTGCCAATATCGATGGAACCAATACCATCCCGTTGACGCAGGGAGATAAGAATAATTCGAATCCAAAATGGAGCCCGGACGGCAGCAGGGTGGCGTTCGTCAGCAACCGCGATGGTAAGAACAACCTGTATACCATTTCTCTCCGGGGTGGCGATGCCGATAAGGTCACCGATGTAAAGACAGGCGTCGGCAATTTCAGCTGGAGCCCGGACGGCAAAATGATTGCCTATCTCCTGACCGATGCTCCGGCGGACAATGACGATAAGAAAAAGAAAGCGAAAGACGACTGGTATTATTACGATGAGGTGGTCCTGCAGAACCGGTTGTACCTGGTTTGGCCGGGCGAGACCGACTCGGCGGGAAAGAAGCGATCGGCGCCCCTTACGACGGAGAACCGGAACGTGATCTCCTTCGACTGGAGTCCGGACAGCCGCTGGATCGTCTATTCGCATGGCAAAACGCCCATGGCGAATGATGGGCAGTATTCGGATATTTCCGAGATCAATATTTCAACGAAGGAAACAAAAACCATCGCGGGTACGCCCGCCGGTGAATCAGACCCGCTATTCAGCCCCGACGGGAAATACATTGCCTATGTGTGTACCGAAAACCCCGTGGTGTGGCCTGGCAAGATGTGGATCGACGTGGTACCTGCCGAAGGCGGTGCCGTCAAGAAATTATCGGCTACGCCCAACGATCTGCCCTCCTTATTATCCTGGAGCCAGGACGGCACGCATCTTTACGTGGCCGAAAGCAACAAAACATTATCGAGCGTATATCTCCTCGGGCTGGACGGCACTGAGATCAGCGAATGGACCAAGGGTTGCAAGGATCTGGCCGGGACGTTTGCGATGAACGAAACGCGCACCTTCCTGGGTTTCGTGCTGCAAAACACCACTACCCCGGTCGAAGCCTATATCAGCAGCGTAGCTGCCTTTACGCCGGTTAAAATTTCGGCTGTCAATGCGGAGATTGCCCGTAATCCTGTTCCAAAAACGGAACTGATCAAATGGAAAAGCTCGGACGGTAAGGAAATTGAAGCTTTGCTCACTTACCCATTAAATTACCAACAGGGGAAGAAATATCCATTAATACTTAACCCGCATGGCGGTCCGGCCGGTGGCTATACGCAAAGCTTTATTGCCACCAATCAAAATCTATATCCGATTGCTTCACTGGCCGAGAAAGGGATGTTCGTACTACGCCCCAATCCCCGGGGCTCTACCGGTTACGGGGTTGCTTTCCGCGAAGCCAACCAGCGCGACTGGGGCGGAGCCGATTTCAAAGACCTGATGCTGGGCGTAGACTACGTTATTAAAATGGGCCTGGCGGATCCGGATAAATTGGGCGTGATGGGTTGGAGTTACGGAGGTTTTATGTCTAGCTGGATCGTAGGCCACACGGACCGGTTCAAGGCGGCTTCCATTGGTGCGCCGGTCGTTGATCTTTCCTTTCAGAACCTCACCGATGATATCAACGGCTTTCTCCCCTCCTACATGAAGGCCGACCCCTGGGCAGATTGGGCGGTATACGACGAGCATTCCCCGCTGCGGTTTGTACAGAATGTGAAGACGCCGGTAATGCTCCAGCATGGAGAGGCGGATGCAAGAGTGCCTATCGGCAATTCGCTGATGTTCTATCATGCCTTGCAAAGGAGAGGGGTGCCGGTAAAACTGTTGGCTTTACCCCGCCAGCCACATGGTCCCACGGAACCGAAAATGGTTTATAAGGTTTCTCAAAGCAACCTGGACTGGTTTGAAGATTACCTGGTAGACAACAAGAAGGCATTTTAAAACGACCGCCACACTCCATCCGCTAAATATTGGTCAGATCAAATGACAGCCGCCGGGCCCTTTTTTCCGGTGGCCACGCTGGCCCGGGAATTGCATAAGTTCTCCTGTAGCGGTCATATGGGCGCGGCGAATACCCGACGGCCCCCTTGGCACAAAAAAATTATCAGATTAAAATAACTTGATTATGAAGACAAGACTATGCGCGTCAATTATTGCTGCGGGTACTGCCTTGATTTTGGTCACGGGATGTGTATCGAGCAGGAAATACAAGACGTCCCAGGCTGACCTTGCAAAAGCAAGAGGTGACAGCGCTCAGCTGGCTCAGCAGGTATCCGCGTTAAACGGCAATGTCCACGATTTGCAGGACAGAAATACTACCCTGCAACATTCGCTTGACAGCAGCTCCAGCAACTATGCAGCGCAGCAAAAATCGCTGGATTATTACCAAAGCTATTTTAAGGAGCAGCAAGACACCTTGGCCCAGGTTAGCCAGGATGTCAAAGGCGCCCTGACGCAGGCAGGTATTTCTAATGCCGATGTCCAGCAGACAAATACCACCATTTACGTGCGGCTGGATGAAAATGAACTCTTTAAGAAGAACAGTATGGTCGTTACCCCCGTTGGACGGCAAGTATTGGATGCTGTTGCGCAGGTAATTGTAAGCAGATCGAATGTAAATGTCGCTGTGAGCAGTGGCGATTCCGCTATAGGTTGGGTGGCGACGGACAAAATGGACAAAATGCCAGCCGACGCGGCTATGAATTCCACCCCCAGGCATCATAAGATCGTACATGCCAGTCACAGATCTTCTTCGACCGCCAATAGCAGCGCGCAAAATGGCGGCACAGGTACCGGCACCGGAAGTGTCGCGGCAAGCGCTAATGGTACCGGTAGCAACAGCAATGCTGCCCCGGCACACAAAAAGGTGCATCACAAATACTCATCTGAAGGATCGACGGCAATTTACAGCGGACCCGGAAATCTGCACAATCATGCCTGGGCTCTGAAACAAGGCCGGATGGTGACGGTTGCCAACCACTTTTTGAAAAGTGGACTACCCAAGGTTAATTTGTCTCTGCAGCAACCACCCATGAATGGTACGCCGCAAAGCAATACCATTAAAATTATTATCATGCCTGCGGTGAAAGATTTCAACCCGCAGAATTCATCTGCTGCCCTCGGAACCAGGTAGACAACTGGTTGCAATCAAATAGAGCCTTCTGCATTGCGGAAGGCTTTTTTGTTGGCCTTTTAGCGGGTATGCCAGTCCTAACGCTGCCTGATTTTTATCAGATGATTTTTCCCCCACTCATCGAGGGCGTGAACCACCTTTTTCAGGGTTCGGCTATATTGGGTCGACTGATATTCAATAATAGGTCTCTCATCGTGAAGAATACGGGTCACAAAACCATTCAACTCCAGTTCTTTCAATTCGTGGGAAAGTACTTTTGCCGAAATGCCTTTAACAGATCGCTGAATTTCAATAAACCGTTTATTGCCATCTGATAGCACGGCAATTATCGGCAAGCGCCACCTTCCTCCGATTACATACAAGGCATCTTCAACAGCAGTAAACTTGTTGATGCAGTTCTTCTCATCCACGTCGTGTTTAGCCTTATGTTGCATAATACATCGCTAACCTGTAGGTAATCATCGAAATTTGTGAACCCAAAGTAACTAATTTTGTTAATCGAAAATATAATGTATGGAAAAAGAAATTATCGCGGTAGTCACCGGTGCAAGCAGAGGCGCCGGGAAGGGTATTGCAATAGCGCTGGGAACGTCCGGCGCTGTGGTCTATGTCACCGGCCGAAGTTCAAATTACGATAGTAGCGAATTCGGCGGTTCAGTAAAAGAGACGGCGCAAGCTGTCACCGACGCCGGAGGGAACGGCATTCCGGTAATTATTGATCATTCTGATGATGAAGCGGTAGCCGCCCTCTTCGGGCAAGTGAGGAGAGACTATGGCAGGCTGGATATTCTCGTTAACAATGCGGCAAAATTAAATAACCAGGTTGCCCTTCCCATCCCCTTTTGGGAGAAATCGTTGGACTCCATAGATCTGCTGACTGTAGGATTGCGTTCGCATTTTGTTTCTTCCTATTATGCGGCGCAGCTATTGATTTCAAATGGGAAAGGACTGATCGTAAACACGGGGCACTATGGCGCCGTAAGTTACTTTGGCGGGCCAATTTACGGTGCTCAGAAAGCGGGTGCTGATAAGATGGCCGCCGATATGGCAAAAGAACTCCGGACTTACAATATTGCAGCGGTCTCTATTTGGATGGGAGGGCTTGACACCGAACGGGCCCGGGCCTATCTTGCAACACTGCCCGTTGATGCCAGGCCGGGGGCAAAGCGAGAGTCGCCGCAATTCACCGGCAGGATTATTAGCGCGTTGTACAATTCTGACAAACGTATGGATCTATCAGGTCAGGCTTTGATAGGCGCGGAATTGGCGAACATGTTAGGTGTATCCGATATCGATGGCAGCCAGCCGTCTTCCTACCGTGCTATCCTGGGAAGTCCGCCCGTCCTTCATCCTAGTTTGCAATGTTAGTTCTGCATAGCGCACTTTCGGATCCGGACGTCAATTCCATCCCGATCTATCTCAGAAACGGAGTTTTATTAATTTGAACTTTCTGTTCTCTTCTAAGAGATTCTGAATTTTCTTTAAGGCTTTTGTTACTGCATTCTCCGGTTATAATCAGTGCATATTGCATGCTTTTGTGTATGAACTGCTGATCCCGTCGGGCAAATCTGAGATGCTCTCAAACTTTTTATTATGCTTTACAAGACATTTTCTATAGCTGGTAAAAATTACCAGCAAGTGGCTCCTTTATTTTTGCGCCTGATTATTGGCTTTGGGTTTATGGCTCACGGATGGGCGAAATTAAGCAGGGGTCCGGGGGGCTTTGAGAAATTATTAATGCAATTAAATGTTCCCTTTCCTCACCTAATGTCCTGGATTACACCTTTAGTGGAGGTATTTGGCGGGGCAGCTATTTTCCTTGGAATATTGGTAAGTATAACTGCTATACCTCTTATTGTCACCATGATGGTTGCCATGTTCGGCATTCATATTCATTATGGATTCAGCTCTATCAAAACCATTGGCTTAACCCCGCAGGGGCCGGTGTTTGGTCCTCCCGGATACGAGATCAGTCTACTGTATATATGCGGCCTTATTGCATTGCTCATTTCCGGCTCCGGCAAATTCTCTGTGGACGCGATCCTGTCTGGAAGACAGGATCGGAACCAGGAACATTGATCGTTTGGTATAAAGCGACTGTACTACCAGCCATTTTTTAGCGGTTAGGGCCTCCCGAGGCCCTAACCGCTTGCTACCACCACATTCTATACTTTTTTGCGGAGAGGGGAGGGAGCTTTGTCTCCGAGTTGGTTTATTATCAATCTGTTGTGGGGATGGGCTTTGGGGCTGGAAAATATTTTGTGTTTTAGATTTTCCGCTCTATTTTTGGAAAATATTTCTACGTAATTATTTTCCATGTTAATTAAGCAATTGATAGCCGAGACAGCGATTAAGGGATTTTTAAGCCATGGGATCCGTGAAATCACTATTGCCAGATTGACTGAGCCGCTTGGCATATCGACCAAAACTGTCTACAACTATTTCGAGAGTAAAGAAGATTTGTTAAAGGAATGCCTGGATATTTTGTATCGCAAGCACCTTTTCGAGTTGCGGAATATCGTAAGCGCTAAGGCAGACCCGGTCAACAAGATCCTGAGTGTATTCAGGGGGGCATTGAAAGAGGACTTCGGGATAAGCAACATGTTTTATCATGATCTGAATTATTATTACCCGGAACTGCAAAATAAGGCCATCAAACGGATTAGTGATGAGTCACGCGCGCTGATCATACCGGTGATAGAACAAGGGATCAGGGACGGCTATTTTTTGAGCGGCTTAAAGCCGCCAATTTTACTCATGGGTATCAGCACCCTTTATACTTTCATCACAAGAGGAAATGATTCCGAGGGCGGCAGGCACAGCCCTCAGTTGCTGTTTGAAAACCTGGTCGAAATATATATCCGCGGTATGTGCACAGAAAAAGGCCGCAAGCAGATCAAAAACCATTTAAAAGGCGAATAATCATGAGAGCCGCACTGATCACCATCTTCGTATCTTTTACGCTTCACGCGGTAGCGCAGCAGCCCGCGATTTTGAATCTATTGCCCGTACCTGCCCAAATACAGCAAATCCAGGGTAAATTCAGGTTAACCGGTAAATTTACGATGTCGATAACGGGCCAGTCCACGGATTCGATTTTGTATCGGGCCGTGAACAGGGCTTACCAGGCGCTTAACCGAAAAACAGGGTCAATATTTGGCCAGCAATCTATTTCACCGGGCGACACGTTAACTCAGGCTTCCATGCAGGTCGTGGTCAATACCCAAGTCACAGTTGCGGCTGGCGTGAATGAGAGTTATACGTTGAAGGTGGACGCTGCTCATGTGAGCCTGGCAGCACCCAATACCATTGGTGCGCTTCGAGGCCTCGAAACCTTAAAACAGTTGTGTGCTTTAGATGACCAGGGTTACTATTTCCCCTGCGTATCCATTACGGATACGCCCCGTTTCCAATGGAGAGGGCTGATGATCGATGTGGCCCGGCATTTTATCTCTATAGACGAGATCAAAAGGAACATCGATGCCATGGCCGCCGTAAAGATGAATGTATTGCATTGGCATCTCACCGATGACGAGGGATTCCGCGTGGAATCGAAACTATTCCCGCTTTTTCAGGTGAAGGGGTCGAACGGCGACTATTACACTCAGACGGAGCTAAAGGAAATGGTGCAGTACGCGGCTGAAAGGGGCATCATGATCGTGCCTGAGTTTGATATGCCCGGGCATTCACAAAGCTGGTTTGCCGGCTACCCTGAGTTGGCCAGTCAGCCCGGGCCCTACCGGCCGGGGCCGCGCGCACAGTGGCAGAACGAACATCCGGACCCTAACCGTCCTAAAGGTAACGGCATAGCAGACATGGTAGCCAACCTGGAAGCGCCGACCTTTGACGCCACTAATGAAAAGGTCTATGCTTTCCTGGACAAGTTTCTCGGCGAAATGGCCACCATATTCCCGGCGGCGTACGTGCATATAGGAGCAGATGAGAATAATGGCATGGCCTGGAGGCTTAACCCTGCCATTGCAATATGGATGAAGAGTCAACAGATGCAAAGTACCGAAGACCTGCAACGTTACTTTGTTAGCCGTGTAAACGACATTCTAAAGAAGCATCGTCGGGAAATGATCGGCTGGGAAGAGATCTATAACGAAAAGCTGCCGAAAGATGCCATCGTACATAAGTGGATACCGGAAAATATCGGGATTGTCAAATCCTATGGAACGCCTTCAGACTTCACGGCTCATGGATACCGGACATTGATCTCCGAAGGGTTCTACCTGGACATTTTCATGCCGGCTTCCATTCATTATAATAACCCTTCTTTTGCGGGCGTAAATTCGCGGGATATACTGGGTGGCGAAGCAGCACAATGGACTGAACTGGCCGATAATGAAAATATCTCCGGCCGAATATGGCCGCGGGCAGGAGCTGTTGCTGAACGTTTATGGTCTCCGGCTTCCGTTAACGACATTGACGATATGTATCGCCGCTTGTTCGCGTTGAGTTATCAGCTTGACGAGCAGGGCCTATTGCACTTATGCAATTATGAACGCGCTTTACGCCGCATTGCCAATAATGGGCAAACGAAGTATGTAAAGGTGCTGACAGACGTACTTACCCCGGTAAAAGGCTATCAAAAAATGATTTCCGGTATGATGAAAGGTCCCTCGGCGTCTTATCAAACCACCCCGCTCACTTCGGTTTCAGACATCGTGTTTGTCGATTCCGAAACGAAAAGGAAATTCAGGATGCTGGTAAAGACCTACCTGGAAACCCATGATAAAAATGCCGAAGACCAGATCAGAAGCTATCTTGTTGCCTGGCAAGACAACGATACTCATTTGCAACCTCTCTTTGCGGGTAACAGACGTTTGATGGAAATTCAGGATCATTCCAAAAACTTGTCATTGGCTGCGGCCATAGGCCTCAAAGCATTGGAACGCGGCGATAAAGGGGCATCGCCTGACCCGGGATGGATTCAGCAGCAGGCAAAAGCATTGGATTCGTATGCGAAGGCGCACGGTGATACGGAAATCGCGGTGATACCCGAAATTATGGCATTGACCAATGGGAGTTTAGCCCCGGAGCCAGCATCTTATAAAGTGTTTTAAATCCAAAAACTGGCTTCCGTCGTGCTTTTACATAGATTCAAATGCCAATTGGCAGTGAAAATTATGTTCATTGGAGAATTTCCTCTAGTCTCAGTGGGCGACTTTTGGGAGAAATTACAGCCCGACGAGGATTATCTCCGGCCTCCTATCGTCGGCCTCCGCTGATCCATCGCCGCATTTGCATTACCCAAGTGACCTCATCCGGCTGGCGCCGGATGGTATTTTTTTGCCCGTCCGCTTCCGCGAGTGAACTCGCTTTGCTACCGGACAAAAAAATACCCCTCGCGTTGCGAGGGGTCACTTGTTGCCCGACGAGGATTCGAACCTCGACAAACAGAACCAAAATCTGTCGTACTACCATTATACTATCGGGCAATCCGTTCCCTTAAAAGGAGTGCAAAAATAAGGGCTGAATCAGGATGTTCCAAAAGTATTTAAAATTCGAAGTTGTATATACAACCTCCACAAAATTCAAAAAGAACATATTCGCCGGAAATTAAACCGCTAAACCCATTCCCCTCAGCGACATCCACCCGCCAGCGAACCCAAATGGACGGCCCCCACCCTAAACAAACTTAAACAGCAACGCCAAAATCGCATAAATGATCGTCGCCGCAAAAATCCCTTTAGCCGTACTGTCCTTATGGGAATTGATATAATAGGTGAACAGCGCAATATTCGCTACCAGACAAGGTACCGAAACCGCCGTAATCTGCGACTTATTCGTCCGCAGGAAATAAAAGAAGTCCCTCATCGAAAACGTCGGATAAAACTTGACAAAATAATAGATAACAAGGCTTATGATCGGCGCAACCAGCCCCAAAATCAGGCCCAGCCGCAGATTGTCTTTTTTGAATATCACGATTTCCACGTTTTTTCCAGTTTGCTTTTTAGAACGTAATTCGTCATGTCAAATTGTACCGGTACCACACTTACGTAATTATGCTCCAACGCCCACACATCCGTATCCCTGCCCTTATCAAAATTCACGAATTTACCCGTCAACCAATAATACTTTTTCGAATTCGGGTCATTTCGCTCGATAAAATCCTCCTCATACTTCGCATATGCCTGCCGGCAAACCTTCAGCCCCTTGATCAGCGACTCCGGCACTGCCGGGAAATTGACATTGAGGATCAGGTGTTTATCAAGCGGATGGGTCAGCACCTCCTCCACAATGATCCGCACATACTTCCGCGCCGCCGTAAAATCCGCCTCCACACTATAATCCAGCAAGGAGAAGCCTACAGATGGAATACTTTCAATCGCCGCTTCCACCGCCGCCGACATCGTACCCGAATAAATGACGTTTATCGAATGATTGGCGCCATGGTTGATCCCGCTGAGACAGATATCCGGCTTCCGGCGCAGGACCTTATCCACCGCCAGCTTTACACAATCGACCGGGGTACCCGAACACTGCCAGGCCTCCACACCGTCAAAAAGATGATGCATCGGGTTCAGCCGCAGGGGATTGCCGATCGTAATGGCATGACCCATACCCGATTGGGGCTTGTCCGGGGCGACCACCACTACCTTCCCGAGGCCTTTGACCGCTTCTACCAGGTTGCGGATGCCCGGAGCGCTGATGCCGTCATCATTGGTGATCAGGATCACCGGCACCCGCTTCTTACCACCTTTTACAGCTGATCGTAAACCACTCGTAGCCAATTTTTTATCTGAAGAACCCACCAATGGCATCTCCGCCATTCCATTCTTCCCCGTTTCCCGGATGATCCCCGTCGCACCCGTCTTCCCGGTCCTTCCCGGCCGCTCGGCCACATCTGTCTTTTTTATAATGCCGGTCGCCCCCGTCTTACCCGGTTTGCGATTCACAGCGGATAGGTTCTTCTTTCGTTCGTTAGACTTTTTTTCCATAATTAGGTTACAAAAGTCCGCAATATTTCGGACTTAACCACGGGAAATCAAGGTGAACCCGGCTTTATATCCCTGCTGCACCACCTGAGCTTCGTCGGAGCTGCTTCGCCACGCTCCTCCTCGCTCGTAACCTTCGCTCCGCTCGGTTATGTCGCACTCTTGTACCGCAGTACCACCAGCAGCGCCCCACCCAAATTTCCCCCAGAGCTTCGTCGACGAACTTCGTCAAAGCTTCGTTCCTCGCTTTTCCTCGTTCCTACCCTTCGCTACGCTCGGGTACTTCCCTTGCCTCTCCTTGCTCGAAATCTTCGCTTTACTCGATTTTCCACCGGAAGCGGAATTTTCATGCGTTTACGCTATTTTTGCAGCCATTTTAAACGCATGCTATGGCAGGACAACTAAAAGAGGTACGCAACCGGATCAAATCCATTCAAAACAGCCAGCAAATCACAAAAGCCATGAAAATGGTGAGCGCAGCCAAACTCCGCCGCGCCCAGGATGCGATTATCCAGATGCGCCCCTACGCCCAAAAGCTTCAGGAACTGCTCAGCAATATCGTCAGCAGCTCCGAAGGCGACCTGGGAATGAGCCTCGCCGTCGAAAGACCCGTCGAAAAAGTATTACTGATCGTCATCACCAGCGACCGTGGCCTCGCCGGCGCCTACAACGCGAATATCATAAAACTCGCCAAAGCTACCATAAAGGACAAATACTCCTCCCAATTCGCAAAAGGCAATGTTACCATCTGGAGCATCGGGAAAAAAGGCTACGAACACTTCCTCAAGAATAACTACAATGTCTCCGACGCCTACAAGGATATTTTCTTACAACTCAACTTCGAACACGTCCAAGCCGCCGCACAGGCCGCCGTCAGGGCATTCGAAGCCAGGGAATTTGACAGCATCGAGATCGTCTACAGCCAGTTCCGGAACGCCGCCACCCAGGTCTTCGCCGTCGAACGCTTCCTCCCCATTCCAAAAGTGGAAAAAAAGGCCGGCACCGCCAACGCCGACTTTATCTACGAGCCTGGCAAAGAAGAATTGATCGCCGAGCTGATGCCAAAGATCCTCAACACCCAGCTGTATAAAGCGGTCCTCGACGCCAACGCTTCCGAGCACGGCGCCCGGATGACCGCCATGGACAAGGCCAGCGAAAACGCCAACGAGCTGCTGAAAAGCCTGCGCCTTTCCTACAACCGCGCCCGCCAGGCCGCTATCACTACAGAACTGACGGAAATCGTGAGCGGAGCCGCCGCTCTTCAAGGGTAAACATACTAATGGAAATAGGAACTATCATCCCACATATCGAAGCGCTGATCTTTGCCAGCGACAAGCCGCTAACCTCCATGGAGATCACCGAGCTGATCAACAACGCCTTTGGCTTTATGGAAGAAAAACTGACACTCGAACAGATCCAGACATCCCTCGACGGTATCATCGAAAAATATGCCTCGGAATTTTATCCCTTTGAAGTCAGAGAAAGCGGTGGCGGCTGGCAATTCCTCACCAAAAAGGATTTTCATAAAACCATCGCCCAGCTCAACGGCGAAAAATTCCTCAAACGCCTCTCCGCCGCCGCCCTGGAGACCCTCGCCATCGTTGCCTACAAGCAACCCGTCACCAAGGGCGAGATCGAATCCATCCGCGGCGTCAGCAGCGACTATTCCATCCAGAAACTGCTCGAAAAAGAGTTGATCGTTATCACGGGCCGCAACGAAGAAATGGTGGGTAAACCGCTTGTCTATACGACATCCAAGACCTTTATGGACTATTTCGGCATCAATTC
>Ga0206963_10058_pt1 | contig 39327 bp, 38 predicted proteins | sample Alteio_BWOrgHeat_28_FD_152958 | JGI IMG/M metagenome (GOLD analysis project Ga0206963, IMG submission 152958) | Enriched cells from forest soil in Barre Woods Harvard Forest LTER site, Petersham, Massachusetts, United States -... | ecosystem: Environmental > Terrestrial > Soil > Temperate forest >... | reverse complement strand
GTCGTCAAGTATGCCAGTGAGCTTAGGCCATCCGCACGAGGCGAACTCGAAATCACCGATCTAAACCTGAGATATCTAAAAGAGAATAAACTCTCGGTTGATCTGCTAGGTCGAGGCGTAGCGTGGCTGGATAGTGGAAGTTATGACTCGCTTCTTGCCGCCTCCCAGTTCGTGCAAACGATTGAGCAAAGACAAGGCCTAAAAGTCGCATGTATCGAGGAGATAGCCTTTAATAAAGGGTTTATTGACGAATCTCAATTAAGAAAGTGCGCGGAACTTTATGCCAAAAGTTCTTACGGCAGCTACCTGCTTCGCGTAATTGAAGATAGCAAACTAATTCAGCCAGGGTCTCAAGAGCCTCGGAACTAAATCGACTTCTCTATGCTCTACTTTCGGAAGAGTTTTAGGGAGCGGGCGACGGGGTACTCTGAGCTAATTTGGCAGGCGTCACTTTCTTTGGCTTTTTGGTACTAGCGGTAGCTCGCTTAGGCTTAGCGGCATGCTTAGTTTGATCTTCTTTTGTTTTATTCTTTTTCCAGAAATCTGATTTTTCTTTCTCTTGGGCCGCTTTGAGTTTTGCTAAGTCCTCGGTGGATGCCATTACTTCGGTGGTCGGGGTACTGTCCTGAGGAGGGACGGTCGTTGCTATAGGCGTGTTGTTAACCGTATTGGATGACGCCGCGAGGTCCGATTCAATCGATTTGAGGTCCTGAGCCATCGTCGACACGGGCGCTTGGCTCCACACCGGTGTTGAGGCGGCTACTGGGGCCCCGGCCACACTGGCACTCGAAGCAAGGCCGGCGGAAGAAGTGTCTCCGCTTGGTGGCGGCTGTTTCGCGATGGAATCATCGAGAACCAAAACCTCTTTATTGATGGATCCGTTGGGGTCGGGTGAGACGCCAAAGGTAGCACCCGTCGTCGTCGCAAAGGCTCTCCCCCCTGCAGAGACCTGAGGTGAGGCGGCTAACGGATCTGCTTTTAATTCGGTTTGTGCGGGGGCTGCGGAAAAGACAGCGTGATCTTTGCGATCGTCATTTTTCTGTTTTGACTGGTCGTTTTGATCGATTTGTTGTTGAAGCATTTGCGCTTTCATCTGCTCTTCGGCGGCCATCGCGTAATTTTGTTGGGCCTGATACATCTGAGCCTGCATCGTATGTTGCATCATATTCTGTTGGAGGATGGGGTTCCCATCATCCACTTTTTTTACGGCATTTTGGCTAGAGCGTTTAGCTTCTCCGGTGTTGGGATCGTTTTCAGCTCGTGCACTAATACAGGCGAGCACCAGGAATAGGCCCGCCGTCATCGTAAGTGCTGGGTTAGCTCGTATTTTGTGTCTTAGTGTCGACATAAGTCGATAGTCCCCACCTAATAAACAATGCAGGAACCTAGCCAGAAGGGCTTCACAATTGCCGCCTTAAAAGAGGGGGGGATCGCGGAAAATAGTGTGCTTTTTTGTCTAAGGTTTTGACAGTGATAGTTTTGTATACGTTCGGGCCGCCTTAAAGTCTGCAGGGCCTAAGCGATGGAGTAAGAGGCTCCCTATTTTTAATCGACAATTTTCATTAGCGCTTAGCCAGCTTGCCTGAGACGCCTCGCGCCATCCTTTCTAGTTCATAGATGCATAGCACTATGATGATACGTGGCGTCAGCGCGTAGATTGCTAAACCTCACCCTCGCAAATGTCGACAAGACCATGAAGTTGTTTAGAGGCACAAATGAAAATGAGTTCCGGAAATTCTTTGTCGGCAACGTTCGTTGAACGACGGCTGAAAGAGGTCCCTGTAAGTCACAGCGAATGGGTGTCACGCGCTTTGTTCAACATGAAAAAGGGGTGGGCCGACATGCCTCTCCTGCTCATCCTGACGGAGGCGACGCACTGGCATGCCGAATGGAGGCGTAAACGAATTTACGAACGAGTTCGCCGCGCATTCGATTTTACTATTGCTTTGATAGCGCTGATACTTTGCTCCCCGGTGCTGCTGGCGTGCGCCATTGCGATAAAGGTAGCCTCTCCTGGCCCTGTTTTTTTTAGGCAGCTTCGAGCTGGCCATTTTGGTCGCCCGTTTTGGATACTCAAATTTCGCACCATGCCTGTCCGATCTGGCAAAGCAGGCTCCTATCTAAAACCCATGGAAAAACCATCTCCTTCATCTATCTCGGGTGTTGGGGGATTTCTCCGAAACCACAAGCTCGACGAACTTCCCCAGCTTTGGAATGTTTTAAAAGGTGACATGGCGTTAGTGGGACCGCGTCCGTTCTCAATGAACGATACAGCGACGACGCCCCCGGAATTTTATATGCGCTTTGCGGTAAAACCTGGCATCACCGGGCTCTGGCAAGCGACTATTTCCAATGATTCGGATGGCACGGTGAAACTAAAGTACGACTGCCAATACGTTCGGGAACGTGGATGGAAATTGGACCTCTTTCTCTTAATAAGAACTTTCCGTGTGGTCTTTCTCGGAGAACGAAGTTTCAGTTCGGTTGACTTAGTCGCAGCGGAGCAGCCAGAAGTGCACGTGCAAAAAAACAAAGCCATCAACGAATAGATTGTAAAAGAGGCTATTGCCATGAAGTCACTCTTAGTAGGACTCCTGATATATTCGATAATTTATGTTCCTGTGGCCACCGCTGCGGATGCTTGGATAGCTCCATCGGGCATCATTCCCAAGAGCAGCGAGGAATATTATTCAACCAACACCGTCAACAAGGTGCTCATTCCTATCAACGTTTGGGGCAATGTCAAAACACCTGGTCTTCACTTCGTGCCCTTTGGTTCGGTGTTAAATTCCGGGCTATCGGCCGCCGGGGGGCCTTTGCCATATAATTCCAGCGACATTCTTTTGATTCACGCCAACGGAAAACAAGAGACCGTCGACATGTACAATGAAGGGTTTAAGCGTAAAATACAGCCCAATGATACGATGCAGGTAGATGTGAATTCGTTTCGCGCCAATCTCCCGTTGATCGTGTCGGTGATTGGCTCACTCGCCGCCATTATTACCGTCGGAGTGGTCTTATCATCGAGAAAGTAAATCTCTTCTTAGGACGTTTTGCCGTAGAATTGCCTGGAACTTCCCAAACATCCAACCAATGCCCCCCAGCCGCGTAGGCTATGTTCGAACGCCCAAAGAGCGACGACCGGTAGGAGCACGCTCGTAGGGATAGCGATGAATAGTCCGCATCCCCAGCGCAGAGTTGACTGAAGTGCCAATCGCCAAAGTTGAGCGGTAGATCCCTCAAGCTTCAATCTGGCCGCGCGCCCATAACCGATCTTTATATTAGAAAGCCGAACGAAATGGAAATTGCACCGTTCGGGGGCGTATCTCTCTACGATAGGAATCTCGTCATAGGCGGCAAAGTCCCAACCTTTGCTCATCGCCTTGGAATAGAATTCAACATCCTCGGAACCCACCGTTCCCAGTCGGGATTCAAAAGGGGGAGTTACGCTCTCCACGACTGCTCTACGTAGCAATACGCCCCCCGTCCGACATCCTTTCAAAGGCAAGATCGTTCCGGTGGTGAATCTCTGTCGATGAAATACTTTTGCTTTACGAAGGGGCCAAGCTAGCGGACTCTCGAATTTCGCCTCCAAGCATGAGACTACTCCCCCTACCCTATTCGGCTGCCGCGACAGTGTCGCGGCCATCCTCTCAAGCCAATTTTCTTTAAGCCATTGATCGTCATCCACCAGAAAAATAAAAGCACCGCTGCTTAGGCTTAGCGCCTGATTGCGAGCTATCGCCACAGAGGGGGTTGCTAAGTGAGACAATTTGATCGGAAATGGAAATTGATCCCGTTCTTGCTCGATCAAACGTATCGCGGATCGTTCGGGGTCGTTGTCTACAATGATGACCTCACACTCGGCATGCTTAAGGAAATCTCGTTGATTTTTTATCGAAAGCAATAGGTCTAGGAGCATTTTGGGGCGCTTGAAAGTAGGTATGCAAATTGAATAGGTTCCTGAGGATGTCATGCCCTTCTCTCTCTTTGATGCTTAACCCGGCTACTTAGATCATTCTGGTTGCCTCTGTCCCGGATACTTCTCTCGTAGGTAATCGACTAAACGGGGAACTTGAAAGGACGTTCCCGGCGCTGGAGGGGGATTATTTAGGAATGTGGTCAATGCCTCCAAAGTTTCGGCATAAGGAATTCCCAATCTTTGCATTGCACGAGAGAAGTCGAGTTGATGATCGTCAATATGTTCTTTAAAGCGCTGCAGACGAGGCACGATAATAAAACTCTTCCCCGACTCAAGCAGCATTTTAGTAGACCCTTGGCCAGCATGAGAGATGATGAGCCGTGACTCCCGGATAGATTGTTGCATCTGCTCTTTGGAGATCATGGGCAACTTCTGTACTAGAGGGTTATTAAGTGAATCACTGGAAGTAGCGCCGTGTTGGTAAAGAACCGACTCGGATATGACTTTCTGTTCGAGCAAAACCCTCAGCCAATCGGTCATTCGAGGAAATGGAAAATTAATGGTACCGAGCGTGACGAGGATCAAAATATGCTCCCTTTATATTGTACTTTTCGGTACTCCCTACCGCATTGTTCCCACTGGACGTAAATTTCCGATACCACCGGGTGGATTAGCTTTCCCGTGAGGCTCAAATTTTCCACGCGAGAAATGCTGTCGATAAAGATGGTCTTAATTCCAAGTATTCGACCGGCATAGATAAAGGGAACTGCGACGGCAGCGCCGGTAGAGATGATGAGATCAGGTTTCATGCGGAACAAGATAGGAAATGCCAAGAAAAAATTTACGCACGTCATGAAAATACTCCGTGAAGTTTGGCGGGGAACGAAGTGTATCTTCTCTTGCTTTGCTATCATATCGGTGTCAGCCGAGCGATGCGTCACCCATTCACGTTCATGTTCTGACCAGAATTTCTTGAGTCCCATCATGGTAGCGAAATGACCGCCTTGGGTACAGACGAGAAGAAGTTTCATATGGACTCTTTACAGAATTTATCCAAGGCGGCATCCATCGTGAGTATCTCTGCCCCTGAAGCGACAGAGTGCTTGACGACCTCCTCGAAGTATTCCGGAGTACAACCCCATTTTGATGGCTTTGTGCAGACGTCGTGAGTGTAAAAAATTAGCCAGCCCCCCTGGCGTAAGTTTGAATGAATGAGGTCCTTTATCTTATTAAGATCAATCGTCGCACTGTAGAGACTGTTACGGTGCAAGTAAGCTAGATCTGGGGCCTCGAGATTTAGTCCAGGCCGAATGCCACATAAACTTCGGTAGTGTTTTTGAAGCATACGTTTATGCAATCTAGTGACATCTCCTAGGGGATAAGCAAAGTTACGAAGCCGGTAGCCGTTTAGGGCTTTTTCGACCTCGGAATTATTTTTCAAAATGTCAGTCTCGTAGATTTGGCAATTAGTCTCGGAGCAGACGAGGTGCTGGTGAGTGTGGGAGGCCAGTTCGTGCCCGTTTTTCACCAACGCGTGCAAATCTTCCATATTGAACTGTTGGCCTACGGGAGATGTGGTGTTCATCAAGCCCATCGCCACGTAATAGGTTCCGCGAACACCGTGCTTTTCAAGTATCATGCCGGCTTCGCGGAATGCCGAACATGGGAAATCATCGAAAGTGAATGAGATGACAGGCTTTCGCTCTCTAGCGATAACTTTCTTATGAAAAAGCAGAGCAGACTTAGAGTTGAATTTGACTCTGGCGGCTTTGACCAATCGTTCTAAAGTTTTCACTGGGAAATCCTATTCTTCAACGACTGCGGTTTTTCAAGCCACGTTTGACGATTACGCTATCAATTTTCTTTTTTTAAAACTGTTCCGTTAGCTGACTCGGCGTTTCGTGACTTGGTGGTCCGTATCACACCCTTTTTTTGAATCGGAATTTTTAAGAGGCGAAACGCCAGCTGGTTCCGTACCGTCGACAAAGAAGGCTTTCAGATTGAGTCTTCGGTTCCAATGCCACATTCCACGATAGATCTTAATTCGGGGTTGTAATCCCTTCCGAAACCCTCCCAACGCTACGACGCCATACCCTAAATAACGGATCAAAGTTGAAACTAACAACGCTCGCCGCACGCTACTCGCACCTTGAATCCCAAAATGCTTAAAAAAGTAGCGGTAGCGGTTTCTATTTTTCTCAATCTCCAGCGAAAGGGGCAAAATCCCGGGCTTGTTTCCACCAAGGTGGGTAAGGACAGGTTCGGGCGTATAGAGGATACTGCAACCCAAATTCCAAATTCTTCGGCACAGGTCAACTTCGTCGAAGTGGTAGAAGAACTGTTCGTCAAAACCACCGACGCGTTTTAAGATCTCTCCCCTTACTAGCAGGGAGCACCCCGACGTCCAATCGATCTCTCTCTCGGTTCGCCCGTCCCACTTCAGATAAGTGTCGCACGTAAAGAGGGAACTTAGATAACCCAAGGGTCTTAAGTAAAGAGCGGATAACCAACAACGCAAAGGTGTCGGAAAAGGACGTGCCGATTGCTGAGGTGACCCGTCGGGATTGACGACTTGGCATCCGAACGCCCCCGCTTCGGGGTGGGCGTCGGCAAATTGGATGAGTTTTTCCAGGGTCCCTTCGTGGATGATGGTGTCCGGATTTAAAATGAAGACATACTCACCGCGAGCGACCCGAAATCCACCATTGTTTCCTGCCGAAAAACCGAGGTTTCCACCATTTTGAACGACAATCGCTTTTGGGTAGTTCTTTCGAGTGAACGCCACGGTATCATCGCTAGAATCGTTGTCGGCCACAATGACTTCGAACGGGAATGGAACCGTTCTAGAGAAGAGCGATTCCAAACAGTCCGGCAGGACCTTCTGCGAGTTCCAGCAGAGGATCACAATCGAAAGCTTTACGGGGTTTTTGTCTTGAGTCATACGGAGAGTTAATCGTATCGGATGGCCAAGTTTTTGTGAAGATGCATTCTAATTCCGGGTTTTTTACTTGCGTCCGGGGCTCTAAATCGATGTAACGCGGCGCCAATTTGTGAGAACCAACTTATTTCGATGGGATTGGCCCTCTGAGATTTGGTAGATGACTCCCCCGGAATCGCTCTTTCTGCTCAGGAAATGCTAAGCAACCTCCGAGAAAGTGAAGAAGGCCTTCTTTTTTTTAGCTTTTGGAAAGTGTAGCGAGTATGAGAACAAGAAGAGTTGCGACATTTGATTCGTTGTTAGTTATCGGCTTGGCCGGTCTCCTTGGAAGGGGGCAAGTGATCTCAGCCAAAGAGATTCAGGTCGATGGCGCCTCAAAAGCCCGTAACACAGCGAAAAAGTTTACTACCATCAGCGCGGCACTCAAGACAGCTAAGCCTGGTGACACCATTACCGTGAATGGTGGAATCTACAGGGAAAAGATAGTGATTCCGTCGGGAGCGCCTGGAGCTCCCATCACGCTAAAAGCTAAGTCGGGGCAGCGTGTCGTTATTTCCGGGTTTGAGTCGATAGGCGGCTGGAAGCGCTTCAAAGGAGAGATCTTTAGTACCCTGTTGAATTGGGCCCCCAATGACCTTTACGTAAAGTATAAGAAACAGCCGGTGGCACGCGAGCCGAAAGAGGGGTGGTATTTCCTAGAAAATTTCGAGGGAAATACGGTTACCGACAAAGAACACGTCTCTAAGAAACCGAAAGATCTGGTGGGCGCCACAGCCCAGTTTCTCCAGAACGTGGGTATTTTCTTTTTTAGCGCTCCGGTAGTTAGCCAGGACGCTACCGCGGGAACGTTCGCCATTGACCCGGGAAAGAAAGTTCTCCATGTGAAGCCCGGAGATAGATATGTACTCAAGAATCGGCTGGCGCTGATCGGCCGACCGGGAGAATGGGCAGTGGAACCCTCAAACGGCAAGTTCAAAATGTACTTCTGGCCAGAGCGATCGGCAGATCTGGCATCAACCCAATCACCCCATCTCGAGCGACAGTTGGTATTCATCACGAACGCTCATAACGTGAGGCTCCAGGGGATAGAGGTCACGGGGAGTGCCAATATTGGAATTGAAGTCACCAAATCAGATGGGGTTGCGATTAAAGGATGCCTGGTTCACAACAACGCCGGTGATGGTCTCATGGAGCGCTTTACTAAGAAGTGCTCCATTTCGCGTTCTCTTTTCCTCCAGAACTTTAACGGCGTGGTAATCGGATCAGCACGAGATTTAACGATCGAAGAAAATGAGATCGCTTATAACAACGCAGACGGAATAGATCTTGCCGGCGATACTTCGGGCCACTATGGCAAGCCCGAGGCAAAGAGAGAAGACATCACCGAGAATGTAATCGTACAACGCAATTATGTTCACAACCACCTCTACTGGACCCACCCGGACAATATTCAGCTCTATCGAGGGGTGCGAAATGTCAGGTTCTTGGACAATCTCCTGATCGGAGGGGGACAAGGATTAATGACTGAAGAAGTTGATGGTGGAGTACTGACAGGAAACGTAATTCTTTCGAGCAGCTCGCATCTAATTATCTTCGGTCACAACAATAGCAACGACTGGGTGATGCGAAACAATACGTTTGGCCTTCCCGCATACAATATCTTTAACTTTAGTGGCAAGAATTACGAGGCCAGCAAGAACGTTTATATTGGCACTATCCGAGCGGGGGCTAGTTATAGCGGTGAGTCCAATTTATTCTACCACCCAAAGTCTCCTCAGGTTTCGCCTCAGGAGAAAACGCCGATTGCCGCCAATTTAGAGTTCATCAACTTTCCGAAAGCTTACGCAGCGGTTGATTACAAGAAAGAGAATACCCGAGATACGTTATTTCTCACCGGTGGAACTGGCGACTGGCAAGTGGGGGATCATATAGAGGTGAACTGGGATGGCGTTGCGCGTCAGGTCACGTCAGTGGATAATCTCAAAATTACTCTTAAGCCAGCGCTGCCAGGACCGCCTTTCACTATTTGCTGGGTTGTGACCGATTGGGGCGATAAAACCGACTTCACCATCGATACTCGACCGCGCCCCGCGCGAAATACGGCGTCACAGTCGTCTGGGGCTGACTCTGTCTCGGTGGGGGCCTCCCTAAACGTGCCCGCTTATAGGCGCGGGTGTTTTCATGGTGACGGAAAACGGGAGCTTCCGGAAATACCTTCAGACGTAAGGGCCGGCCTTGGAAATCCTAATCTCTATATTCCGCCCAATAGTAACTAAGGATTTGCTAGCGACCAGATGAAAACGCTGACTCAGTGAGTCAGGTATTGCTCTGGTTGCCGTTAATCACTTCCAATTACATAGCTTTCCTTCTGCTTTAACAGGTCACGAATGCTTCTCATACGGCAAAGATTCAATTTATTCCGTCTACTTACCGATATCAGTAACGACTAGAAGGGGTAAGATGTCATTTAAGTTACGGACGCGTCATCGGACATCCAAGCGGCATTCACTGCCATCGACGATGAATGCGCCGCACTTGGACCTGCCTCAAAACTCCATCACGGCTGCCCCACTTCCGCCGCTAAAGGGTAAGGTCTTTCTTCGTGAACTATATAAGCTTGTCGGAAAAAGGGTGGCTATTCTCCTTATGCTCAGCGCGCCGGCCGGGCTCGCTCTGTCGTGTGTCGAGCAAGCACTTGCCGCCGCCATTAAAGGATTTTTAGGGTTCTTAGGCGTCACATCCGTCTCTGAGTCATCAAAGCTATTATCGTTCCTTCCCCAAACCGGGGCTGCCACGGTCGTTGTTTATCTCATCGCGTTCGGGGCGATGCGAGCCGCGTTGGGGTGGTTAAACTACTTCTTGGCGGGCGCGGTACAAGCACACTTCAGTTTTCGCCAGCGCACTAAACTTATTGAGTGGGCTTTTCAAAGTAAGAACGTCATTCCCTCTGAAGTAACCACCCTATTCAACGAAGTGGTCCAAAATTCGAGCGATGCGATTAAGAGTTTAGGTTCATGCGTGATGGCCGCCACGGCCAGTTTTTTCCTGGCGGTGATATTGGTTTACCTTTCCCCCAAGCTGAGTTTAATCGCCTTCTTCTTCTTATTGGTTCTGGGGGTGCTTGTGCGGCGCTTGAGTCGAATCTGCAAGCGAGCCGGACAAGGGATCATAAAAGAGTGGAATATGCTTCACTCTAGGCTAATGACCGGGATTCGAAATCTACTGTTCATGAGAATTTACGGAATTCACAAAGACCAGGAACGGCTGTCGATTGATGGCTTGGCCGCCTACCGCGGCCACTTTTTGATGACGGTAAAAGTGGGCAGTGTTCAGGCCGTTCTTCCTCAATTGGCTGGGCTTTCCCTCATGTGCATGCTCGCAATCGTCGGAAAATCATCTACCGACGGGTTGAGCCCCGGAACGGTACTTGCCTATTTTTATGTGCTTTTTAGATGCATTCAGCAAATTTCCAATCTAATGAATGCGGCCTCCAATCTTTTCTTCTTTTGGCCGCAAGTAGACACTCTGCTTGTTGCCCAGCAGTCACGCGATTACGCTCCCTTGCAAGCGCGGGTAAGACCTCTGTCGATACGACATAAGAAGATCGAGGCAATCACCTCGCCAATCGGTTGGCGCTTATCTCACGCAACTTATACCTATCCCAATGGTCGGACTCAGGTCATTCGTGAGCTCAATCTCACCATTGCTCCTGGTTCGACAACTATCCTGACTGGCCCGTCAGGCTCGGGAAAAAGCACCGTTTTAAATCTTCTCATCGGGGAGCTAAAACCCGCTCTTGGGACAATTGAAGTCGAGCTGGATGGACGAATGTACCCAATCGAAGCGGTAGAGGACGAGATTCTTTCTAGTATCGGGTACGTCACAGCGGACAGTTTTATCATCGGTGGAACGATCCTGGACAATCTCTACCTAGGCTTGAAGAATCACCCGACAGATAAGGAACTCGATCAGGTCTTAAAGCAGGCGGAATGTCATTTCATTGACCATCTGCCGTTAGGCCTAGCACACAAACTGTGGGAGAACGGGGAAGGACTTTCGTCAGGACAGAGGCAAAGACTTTCCCTCGCTCGTGCCCTGCTGCGCAAACCCAAGGCTCTTATCCTAGACGAAGTCACGTCTAACCTTGATCACACCACCGAAGAAAAGTTGCTCAACACGTTAGCCAAACTCAAGGGGCAATTTACCATCATCGCGACCACTCATCGCCCCGTGCTTCTACGAATCGCCGATCAACACATAAAGATGGATTAGCCTGCCCCCCGTCATCGCGCGAAGGACCTTCGGGTCTGATGCGGCGAACTTTGACCGTGAAACGGTATGATAAGAAGGAACGGGATCTAACCTAAAACCTAAAGGGCAAAGGGCAAAATCAAACTTGGGAACTGAAAGGTTATTCCGGTCACCCCGAACTGATGGGGAATCTCAAACCGTTCGTCGTTGCGAGAAGGACCTTTAGGTCCGACGCGGCAATCTTTGGCCGTTAAACGCTAAAAGATGTCGATGGTTTAATTTGCGCCGGGCAAAGAAGAGGTGCCGTGACGGTAGTTATATTCACTTAGGTTAAACGACTATTGGTCATTACCACGCAGAGTTTTCCGTTTTCGTTCATCGCGCCGCGAATCTGTTCCACAAACTGGCCGAAACGCTCTTTAGTGGCTTTACCCTCGGGGCAACAGGCGATTACGACATCGACGATTCCGGCGAGCACAAGGTCATCGCTAAAGGTGTGAGCCGCTGCGTCCAAGAGTATGATGTCGTACTTAGTTCGCAGTACGGCAAGCTCATGAGCCATATTGGTCGAAAAATACCGGTGAGCTTGCTTGCTCTGACTTGCTTCGATATTGAGCTTTGCCAAAGTTACCTGGCGAGTGATCTCCTCACGATCCGGATTCCAGTCGGGATCGAATTTTGAATTCGCATCATCGTACTGGAACTGTTCTCGTTCGGAACCCTTGCCCGCGTAATCCAAGATGTCTTCTGATGTTAAACGAAAATTGCAATCAAATACCATGATGCCTAGCTGCATGTCGCGCAGTCCGTAGGCCATGGCAAGCGTCGTAACCGATTTTCCGGAGTTAGATGAGTCGCTCGACATCAAAACGACTTTGCCTGATTTTTCCGTCCTGTCTTGTGAACGACTTAACAACCCTCTTAGGATTTGACACGCTCTTGTGACCGATTGGTTCTTTCCTAGGGATCGGACCAGGCGACGGTGGTTGCGTTGGTTTTTTCTGGGAATACTTCCTAGAAACATAAACTCGGGTAGCTCCGCTGCTCGAAGGTCATCGATGGAATAGATGGTTCCGCGAAACATGTGATAGCATCCCAGCGCCAGAGCGGTAAAAAGGAAGATAGAGATTCCTCCAACGGCCATCAATTTGACTTTCTTCGCAACGGTCTCGGTAATTTGGGGTGTATCAATGGAGAAAAGTTGGGTTAGTTCGGCGTCGCCTTGCGTGCTCAGCGTCAGCAAACTATCGGATAGCATCTGCACGTGCTTTTGATTTTGCGAGTGAGTAAATAGCAGCTCCTGAAGTTGACTCTGGAGGCGGGGCATCCGTTTCATTTCTTGTTCATATTGAGTTTTGATTCTACGCAAGGTTGCTAATTCGCTCTCTTTGGCCGCGATATTTTTTCGAGCGGACATTTGGGCGCTTTGTAGCTCGCTTAACTCATCCTTTTTTCCTACACCCAAACCACCTTGGTCGTTCGCAAGCTCTTTATTCAGCTCTTCCTGCGATTCTTCCATCGAGCGCTGCAATTGCGCTGACTCCTCTGATTTATGATCTCCTGAGTTGAGAAGAGTCTGGAATTGAAGGATTTTGGCAAGGAGTTGCTGTACGCGCTCATTATGTTTGGCGGCTTCCGAGGCCAATCCGGAACTTACTTTGGACAGTGCTTCCTTTGTTGCTGACAGGGTGGCGTCATCGGCGGCACTCTCTCGGACGGCGGTGTCGTAATTTTGAACTGAGGACAGATAAGCGTTGATCTTTCCTTTCACGAGCTCTGGATTGTCGAGAAGGCTATGTTCGGCAAGAAAATTCGATAAGGCGATTCGGCTACGCTGGACTCTTTTCTCCGCGTCAGATAATTTTTCGCGGAGATAGGCTCCGAGGTTATTTTTTTTCTTATTCATGATGTCGTGATTCAGTTCCAACAAAGCGTCGGCAACGAAACCTGCGACGGCAATCGCCTTTTCCGGAACGGTATCGTTATATCCGATAACAAAAGCTCCCGAGACTGGCTTTTTTTCAAAGGTCACATTCTGCAAGAATGACAAATAGGGAGCGTCACTCAGCTGAGTTATCGAGGCGCTCTCGGATGTTCCTAAGACATAGGCAAGAGATCGTCTTACGGTCGATGGCGCCAAGGAGGCTGAGTCGGACATAAAGGGGTACTGTTTGGACAGAGCGCTAGTTTTGTATTTGATCAAAACTTTTCGGAAAAGAGGATAGGAATTTAATAACTCTTCCTGACTTGCAATGAACTGGGCTCTTTCGAATTCTACTCCTGCGGAGGAGCCACTGGCTCTCCCTAAACCGGTTTGTGCGAATATTTTCACCGTCGCTAAGTAGTACTCCGGTCTATTGCGTAGAAAGAAGGCGAGACCGATACAAGCTGGTAGGGTTACCAACAGATAGAGCCAGACGTTGGCGCGCAACACCTTCAAGAGAAAATGAAAAGGTGTCTCAATATGTTTCGAACCTTCGGGCATCCTAGGTCTTATCGGCGATAACTCGACGCAGCTTTAGCAGGGAGCATTTAGTGGTGGGCTCATCGCCCCATGTCTGCCTTGAATGGAAAAAACTAAGTAAGGTAAGGTTTTTTTTGGGAAAATTACAGTGTGATTCGAAGGCCCGCCATTAGCAGAAAATCCAAGTACTTGTCGGTCGGTGTGCTTGAAGTGTCCACGTTCGCCAGACCCATCACACAGAGGGCGTCTATCCGGAAACCGAATTTTGGTCCACCCAAGTCGACTCCTAATCCGCCTACGATTCCGTAGTCCGTGGTTGCTACCGTTCCCTGAGAGAACGTTTGACTCCCGGAAGCCACGTTCGGATCGGTGCTGCTAGTAGTAATATTTCCGATGGCGATTGCGTAGTACCCTCCCGCTCGGATCGAAACGTGTCGTGAGAAGTTATAGGACAACATCACCGGCAGGACAGCATAAGGAAATGTGAATTTGACGCTTCCGGTATCGCCGGTGAACGTCTCGGTGCCGCTATGAGTTAGGTACAGGCCTCCCACTTCGATACCGAAATGACTCTTCGCGCCAAATGGGAAATGAAGTAATAATCCTCCGGCATAGCCTAATCCCAGTGAATCGGTCGTGCCGGTTGTAGGTGGTGAAATAGATTCCATCCCGACATCCAGTCCACCCAAGAGGGAGAGATCAAACCCTCGTGACGTAACGGGGTGCAATAGAACTAAAGCAAGGCCAACCAATAGTAGGGGGCGCTTCATTTCAGATCTCCTGTTCGTGGGTTTCTTAAGTGGATTGGGTTAATTCTATCAGAACTTCCTCGGAGGCAACATGAGTCACGTGATTTGGCAGTTCGCCCCGCTTGCCATGACACAAGCGGAGCGGTGTCTCATGAATCGCTTGATTTAGTTGGAACAGTTTTCTACGCAGTTGCCTTCGGTAGAGGACGCGGCGTCGCCACCACTACAGACATCCGGTGTTGTGATGCTGTCCGGTCCACAAAAGCTGACCCCGCAATCTCCATCCCACCAGCAGCCGCCCCTACTTGCCTGACTATGCTCCATGGACGACGCCGATTTAGTCTCTGGGGGACGTTCCGTCCAGGAAGTAAGGAAAACAATAAGAAGAGACAGAGAAAATACTAGTGCTATTTTTTTCATTTTAGATCCCCTTCTGGTTGTTGCCATTGCTGACCCAGAAGGAGCAAGAGTTATGCCGACTCTACCCCGCACAAGCCAATCTTGAATTTTGAAAACTTTACCTGGTTGGAGTCACTTAGGCGGCGGTGGTGCGATTCAAAGACCGGAATGCAAAGACAACACCGGCGACGCTACTCCTCTTTGCCGAACGCTGAAGAAGAGGGTACTATCCGTTTCATTCTTTGCTTAAGAAAAAGGTGAGTTAAGTTTATGAATAAACGAGTAAAAGACGCGACAGAAGCGGTGAAGGCCATTCAGAATGGAGCCATGCTCGCTATCGGCGGCTTCGGCCTGTGTGGAATTCCCGAGAACTGCATCAGCGCCTTGGTCGAAAAGGGAGTGAAAGACCTAACGTGTATTTCCAACAACGCCGGGGTCGATGATTTTGGAATCGGACTGCTCTTGCAGAAGCGCCAGGTCAAAAAGATGATCTCAAGCTACGTTGGAGAAAATCGCCTATTCGAACAGCTGGTACTTTCGGGAGAGCTGGAGCTAGAGCTAACTCCTCAAGGCACGTTAGCAGAAAAGTTACGTGCGGGAGGGGCTGGGATTCCGGCATTTTTTACGGCGACAGGCTATGGCACTCTGATTGCTAAGGGAAAAGAGTCTCGGGAATTTAATGGCAGACATTATATTTTAGAAAATTCACTCTTCGCGGATTTTGCCCTGGTGAAAGCCTGGAAGGGCGACACTATGGGGAATCTGGTGTTTCGAGGGACTGCCCGAAATTTTAATCCGATGGTGGCAACGGCGAGTTATCACACTATCGCTGAGGTGGAACACCTCGTTCCAGTGGGGCAGCTTGACCCAAATGAAATTCACGTCCCCGGAATCTACGTCGAGCATATCTTCGAGGGGAAAAACTACCAAAAGCGCATAGAAAAGCGCACCACGAGGCAGGGATAATTTATGGCGCTTACCAGAGAACAGATCGCGCAACGAATCGCTTTGGAACTTAAAGACGGCGACTACGTGAACTTAGGAATTGGCATTCCGACGTTGGTCGCGAATTACATTCCCAAAGGGATTCAGGTTATTTTACAGAGTGAGAATGGACTCTTAGGGATTGGCCCCTACCCTACCGAAAAAGAGGTCGATCCCGATTTTATTAATGCAGGGAAAGAGACGGTCACCACCATGGCGGGCTCCGCCATTTTTTCCAGCTCAGACTCTTTCGCGATGATTCGAGGCGGGCATGTCGACCTCGCCGTCATGGGGGCTATGGAAGTTGATGAAGAGGGCAGCATTGCCAACTGGATTATTCCCGGAAAGATGGTTAAGGGCATGGGAGGTGCCATGGATCTTGTCGCCTCCGGAAGTCGTCTTATCGTGGCCATGCAACACGTCTCTAAGAATGGCGAAAGCAAGATTCTTCCTAAATGCCAATTGCCATTGACCGGGGTTCGGGTCGTGAAAAAGATCGTAACTGAACTTGCGGTGATCGATGTCACTGATCAGGGACTAGTGTTACGAGAACGCGCTCCGGGAGTTAGTTCGGGGGAGATTAGAAAAGCCACCGCGGCCAAACTTACCATTCCCTCCGATGTCCCGGAGATCCGTTTTTCGAATTCCGCTACCGCATAAGCGAGTCACATTTCTGCGATACCCCCCGTCTTTGGCTCGAAGGAGCTATAATGAAACGACTCGCAGTCTGTGTTCTTATCGGTGCATCTCAACTTTCGCTGGGGGCGCCGCTAATGGTAGAGGGCGATGATGCGGAAATGTTATTTAGACACATGCCAAGACCGGTGACCGATGAAAGTGACGTTTTTGAATCACGCCCCTTTTTGTGCCGCACCGAAAACGATAATTTAGTCCCTGCGGAAGCGCGAATCTATCGCCCGGCGGTTGGCTTTCACTGTACCCGAGTCAATGCCAATACGAATGGTCACGGAGTCTCGACCTATCTGGAGTACGCCACGGAGATGTTTCGGATCTTAAAAGACGCGGGAGTAAAGATTGGAACCGACGGTCGAGGCCCTTCCCTACGTGTCCAGTCGGTGAAGTGTTCGAGAAAGGTTAAGGAAGCCAAAAAGGGATTTCGTTGCGAGATTGTGGAATGAACACCGAGTGCGTAAGCACGGGTGCGTCTCCCGATAGAGACGCCCCCTGTGATATCAACCTAGCCCGACGGTGGAATCTTTACGAGCCGCTTTTTGTGAACGATAGCGTGTAAGTCGCATTCAACTTGGCGAAGTTGATGTCCGTGTTGCAGAGGATCGTAAATTTACCATCGAGGTTACTCAGATTGGTGAAGTGGGCGAATGGAACGAACTCGTTGTTGCCGTCGAACACATACACCTCATAGGAATCGACCCCGGCCTTGGTTGTTTTTACGGTCGTAATACTTGCGCTCACCCATAGGCTCCCATCCGGGGGTAAGCCGATGGTAGCTCGATAATCGGCACGAAACTCAACACCGCCGCTGCTTCCGCTCCCCACCGTGGCATCGAAGGAGGAGACAACAAAATCACCGCTTTTGATGAAAGTGCTTAAGAAGGATTGGTCGGATGCGTCGGCCCCGGACAAGGTATACGAATCCAAATGCAGTTTGGGAGTATAGGACACACTAACGTCCGCAAGACTAGTCCGTGCCAGAGCGATGGTGAGTACGAAGAGCGCAAGCCTTTTCATCTTATCTCCTTTTATGTGACCTTGATCGGTCGAGTCTAGCAAAGAGCAAACCAGAGGCCAGAAACACCAAGGCTACGAGATCTGATTGGTGGTTGGCGTTCGGACATACGGATGGAATTTGAACCGCGGGGGCGGGCTAACCGGCCAAAAGCGGGTTCCGGTCGACGGCAAAGTCTTGCCTTCGCCAAGGATCCAAAACGGTGATTTTACCGTTTCTAGCTAAGAGTCAGTATCCCACGTTCCTTTAATTGAAATGGGGATCCATTAGCGCTTTGGTAGTGAACGCATCGAGCTGTTTCTCGGTGGTAAGCCTATTATTTCTGAAATACACCGGCTGATCCAGGTTCATTCTAAGTGAGGCCAGTTGGTGGCGGCAAACACCGACATGATAGTTGCGGTAGTCGGTTTTTAGATTCAGAGTTAGTTCTCTACGATAGCTTTTCCAAAAACTGGGGCGAAAACGAGGACCGTCCCCCAATAAAATATATGTGATCTCATAGCTAATGAGGCAGATGGGTTCATCCGGTTCAGGGGCTTTGGTAGACTCTCGAATAGCTCCGGTAAATTCATTGGTAAGAGAAACTGGTCTACTTTCCTGCCCCGATTTCGTTTCGACGTCCATGGGGCGACCCTACCACGTTTCGGAACGACCGCATGAAGAAAAAACTAAGGAACGAGTCAATGCTGGGTCAGTCACACGTACTTGAGGATTTAACCCCAATGCAGTAACTATTAAGCGAGCTTATGGACGATTCTTATAAGGTAAAACCTGCGGAACTGTTTCTCACCTTCTCAAAGTTGGGGCTTCTGGGCTTCGGAGGAGTGATGCCCTGGGTGTACACGGAGATCGTGGAAAACAAGAAGTGGCTTACGGCCGTTGCATTCTCCGAGCTTTTGGCTATGGGCCAGATCATTCCCGGGGCCAACGTAACAAATTTTTCAGCCATGCTGGGGTACCGATTCTGCGGACTGCGCGGTGCCGCGGCTGCGATGTTGGGGCTTTTCACATTCCCTTTGGGTGTCGCCATTGGGTTTGCCACACTCTATCAACACTTCGGTCATCTTGAGGTCGTTCAGGGCTCGCTTCGTGGAATTACGGCCATTGCCGCGGGACTTATTATCAGTACGGGAATTAAGCTCGCTAAGGCTCAGCCTCGAACTATTCAAGCTTTGGTTTCTGGAATTCTAGCTCTGGTGGCCGTAGGACTTCTAAAATTTCCGTTGCCGTGGGTGGTTCTTACTTTGGCTCCTCTGGGGCTTTTTGCGGAGGCAAAGCTTACCCGATGAATATTATCTTGGTACTTGCCGGCCATTTTCTTTTGCTCTCTTTAATCGCGGTGGGGGGAGCCACTGCCGCGTTACCAGAGATGCACCGGGTGTTAGTGACCGATCTCCATCTGATGGGTGATGAACAGTTTGCGCACCTTTTTGCGATTTCTCAGGCCTCCCCTGGTCCCAACGTACTTTTTGTAGGGTTATTTGGCTGGCAGATCGCAGGGCTTTGCGGCGCTTTGGTAAGTCTATTCGCGATGTGTGGTCCGGCTGGGTTACTCGCTATCGGAGTCGAGCATTTCGGCGCGGGTCATCAAAATGATCGCTGGTATGTAGTAGTTCGTCGTGCTCTGACACCTCTGTCTATCGGACTTCTGCTCTCTTCCGCGGTTCTCTTAATGAAGACTTCGCAAAAACCTATGGCTCTGGGACTAACGCTTCTCTCGGCGATGACGCTTCTTAAATTCCGTTTGAATCCGTTGTGGCTAATCGCTATTGGCGCGATCGTGGGGGGCCTTGGGTGGGCCTAATTCCTGTTGTAATCGTAAGTTTTACTCCCCTACTTCTCCTCCGGCACCTCTTTCTCAAAGTATAACTATCGGGTGACTTTGTATTGCAAGATTGTTACATGCGGCTTGCACAGGAGGTCAGATGAGACGGTTATTGCTAATCGCATTGATGGGCTGGTACGCCGATTTTTCGATCGCTGGAGGGGGAAGCTACGAGGCACTCCCCTGCCTTAGCGACGTGGTTCGCGAATGGGGAGCTTGGAGTTCGGAACGGATACTTGAGCCTCTTCCTCCGCGTACGCTCACGCTCCTGCCTCCGGATGAGCTTGCCCAAAGGGTTCATTTGGGAGTCGTCCAACATGTGCTTAAACAAAACTCGGCGTCGGAAAAGAGATGCGAAATGATCGGGCGTCAATTTTTAAGATTCTCTTTTGAAGTGGGAGGATCGGTAGCGGCAGGTGCACGAATACCTGGAGTGACTGCGGTGGGATTCGCCGAACCTCCTAAAGAGGGAGTCCGCCAACTTCACTTGGAGAACCTGCGATTCCAAACTGAAAATAATGAGACTAGTTTAATCGTCCGACGATTGGATCTCGATCTCGATGGCTCGATCCCAAGAGTTCTCAAAATTGAAGGGGCTTTCGGCATTCTCAAAAAGGGAATCCTCAGCCCTACTTCGGAATTGGATTATGCTATGGGCACCCTTCCGACAGAACTCCGTCCGTCCTCTTGTCCCCTAGAAGTCGCGAGCATGGCGTTCGATACGGCGCTTCTTTGGAGATGAATTGGACAAAAAGGTGCCTTCGAACCTTCACAAGCGCCGCCTTCTTGAAAAATACCCTGTCTTGGGGAAATTAACTTTCGATGAAGCGGGCACGCCCTTGGTTGCTCCGGATCACAGTGGTTCACAGTTGTTCGGGGGTGAACCCGCTGATTCAATCGAGTGTAATGCCTAGCTCTTTTGCCCGACTACGGTACCATTGGACGGTCCGCACTAAGCCTTCTTGATATCCAAAGCGTGGCTTCCAACCCAAAATCTCGTGGGCTTTCGTACTGTCCAGACTTTGGATAGGGATTTCGTTGGTAGCTTCGTTTCGAATATCCAACTTGAGATCGGTCCTTTCCATCGTGCTCAGCACTGACTGCGCAACGTCGGTAACGGAGAGTTTCAAACCGTAAGAGAAATTAAACGCTTCGCCTGCGTGGGATACCTTGCCTGCATTTGGTTGCATCGCCTCAGCCAACGTCATATAGGCGTGAACCCCATCTTCGACAAAAATATAATCTCGAATGTACTGTCCATCGCTTCGGATGACCGGCGATCGATCTTGGAGCACGTCGCGGATACTGCCCGGAATAAGTCGACTAAAGTTAAGATCCCCTGGGCCAAAAAAGTTTCCACAGCGGGTGATCGCTACCGGAAGGCCATAGCTGACATAGTAACTTCGCGCGATGAGATCCGCGCAACTTTTTGATACGTCGTAAGGGTGTTCGCCTTTGAGGGGAAAAGTCTCATCGTATGCCTCTCCGGAGAGATTTCCATAGGCTTTATCGGAAGAGGCGATCACAACTCTACGAATTCGCTTCGCGTGAGTTCGAGCCGCCTCCAGAAGATTCCAAGTCCCTTCTATATTCGTTCTAAAGGTGGCTGTCGGACTGCGATTGGCGGTTCCCACTAAAGTCTGCGCGGCCAGGTGAAAAATCGTATCGATTTCGTATTCGTTGACCGTCCGCTCCAAGAGTTCCCTATCTTCCACTTCGCCGTGAACTTGGGTGACCTTGCGGTTAAGTTGCCAATCTGGGGTGTCTTGGAAGAAGATCGATTTTGGTAGGAAATCTCTAATTAATGTCACTACTTCGGCCCCAGCCTCGACTAGCGCACGGGTTAGGTGCGAGCCCAATAGGCCCGTTGCGCCCGTCACTAAAACCTTAGAATTGTGCCATTCACGTGACATTTCCGCTTCTTATACACTGCCGCATCGGGATTTCAAATCCTTTGGCTCGCTGCGGGCCTCTAATACCACTCCTCAGCGTCCCATTCCGAGGGGACCGAACCTAAAATCAAAGCGATGCAACTACGTATAAAGGTTCCGTCGGGATCGACGGTTGGGGAGCTTCTTTTTCTTATCTCTTTGGCAATAATTCGACGTGCATAGTTTTCAAGGGCAGTTCGAGCCTCCACATTTAACCGATTCGGAGTACGAAAAAATTCAAGAAGTTTACTCTGGGTGTCGTCTGATATCTTTCGTAATTTTAAAAGCTCTAGCACTGCCGTGTTAACGGTCTCCTCTTCTGTCGAGCCAATCGCACCCGCGTACCGCTGCTCTATATCTTTCAAGGGAACGATGGGGGGTCGAACTGTTTTTGGTTCTTCAAGTATTTGAATTGCGATTAGAACCTCTCGGGCTCGTCTATTAATGTTTTGATATCGAGTTTGAGTCCCTCCGGAACGCGTCCGGACTTCGGCGGCTGAAGCGGTCACAATACTTTTGGTGTCTCTGATCAACCTGGTTAGTAAAATTTTTTGTTCTTTTAACTCCTCCTTGTGAGCAGTACCAGGTTTGTTGAAAAGAACAGATATCGTTTCCGCTACCGACAAAAAGCCGTTACTGCTGCTTATCCCGTGGGCATAATCAGCGAGAAAGCTTATGAGGCCTTCGGGAACCACCGCGATGGATTCTAAATCGGTTAGCTGGGGAAAAATTCTACCTTCCAACGAAGCTTTGTTACCGAAGGCTGATTCGGTTAGCGATTTTTTTATGTAGTCAAAAATTTCATCGCTTGCCTCATTCATTTCAATGAGAGCTCGGCACGCAGCGTCCTGCTGAATTTTACTAGGAGCGCTCTGCCGCATGATTTCTCGCAGAAAACCGACGACTCTAGATCGTAGCGTAGGGGAGGATGAATAATCAAAGTGCGCCATCTTAAGGATGGATTGCCTGGTGCTCCGGGCGTCACTGCCGCGGATCTCCTTTACGGCCGCGTTAACTTGATCTTCTACTGTGGCGTATAAAGGCAGCGAGACCGACAGACCGGTGATAACGAGAATCAGGTATGAGCGTAATAAATTCAAGTCGCGACATATAGCAAACTATGTGAAAAAGGTATCTGAAAAAGGAAGAATGTATCTGTAAGCCTGGGTCTGTGCCGACTTAGTTCGGGCTTTCGGACGCAATGCGAAGCAATGATCGCAAACCATTTTCTCGCCAAATACCCCCGTTGAACGGTTCTTTCCTAGCCCTATTTCATGGGATATATTTGAATTTCACGTATCGCTCCGCCTTGGAATATGTTCGGGAACCTACTTCCTTCCCTAGTTTTACTTACCAGCGCTTCCATTGCCTCGGTGTGTCCGTCTGGCCTGGTTCTACAAGCCGATCACCGCTGCCATTACGATATCCGCTATCTTAAACAGTTGGGGCAAACGGGCCTTCAAAAGTCATTCGCCCACTCTGATGACGGGATGGATCCTCAGCAAATCGCTCTGGGCAAACTTCTCTTTTTCGACCCGATCCTCTCCCGGGACAAAGACCTCTCCTGCGCCCATTGCCATCAACCGGCCAGAGGTTTTAGCGATGGCCTTGCCCAAAGCAAGGCCCATGGATTGAGCCTTCCACGTTCCGCCCCCACCCTTTGGAATGTAGCGTTTTCCCCTGCCCTTTTCTGGGATGGACGCGCCACAAATTTAGAACAACAGGCGCGAGGGCCTCTTTTTTCCCCAGCGGAAATGGCAATGACTCCGGAGCTCATTGAAAAACGCTTGAACCAAATCCCAGAGTACCGGAATCTGTTTCTTTCCACTTTTGAATCTGACTACATCACCGCTGAAAACGTCATTAGCGCACTGGCTTCGTTTGAACGGACTCTGGTTTCATTCAATAGCCGTTACGACCGCTATGTTTTTGGCGAGCCGAACGCCCTCAATGACGAGGAGGTGCGAGGACTGAACGTGTTTCGATCATTTGTCACTCGTTGCACGGAATGCCACACTCCACCCCTGTTCACGAATTTTCAAACCGCGATTATCGGCGTTCCCGATGGAAACGCCGACCCCGGCATGGCCAAAACCACCGGAGAGACACGTCTTACCGGCGCGTTCCGGGTGCCGACATTAAGAAACATCGGTCTTACCGCGCCGTACACGCACGCCGGCAGTTTTAAAACTCTTGCTGATGTCGTCGATTTCTATGACCGTGGGGGCGGACGACACCTTCCCCACCCTTCAGCCTACCTTCACTGGCACATTCGCGAAATGGGGCTAAGCGTCGAAGAGAAGAAGGCGTTGGTTGCCTTCCTGTTGACTCTTACCGACGAGAGCCTGCTGCCGGAGACGCCTTCTCGAGTGCCCTCCGGCCTGAAACCATTGCCGGGGCCTCACCGCCCGGGATAAAAACGAAGAGGAAAAGATCATGGGACTCTGCAAATTCGGACGACAAGAACTAGCCATCTTAGTCTTCATCTCCACTTTAATGCCAACGGCCAGAGCTAAAACGATTACCGTGTCCGCCGGCAAATCGATTCAAGAGGCCGTGGCGCGTGCGGTTCCCGGTGACACTATTGCGGTAGAAGCCGGGACTTATGCAGAAAGTGTTGTCGTAGAAAAACCTGGCATTCACCTAATAGGAATCCCCAAAGACGGAAAATGGCCGGTGCTGGAAGGAGGCGGGCAGCGCAACGATGGAGTGATCGCTTCCGGCTCTGGTTTTGAGTTCGCCTATTTTCGAGTACAAAACTATAAAGGCAATGGGGTGATGACCCAAGGGGCTGACGATGTTCGGCTGCATCACCTCATAATTAACGACACGGGAATTTACGGGATATACCCGACACGCGGTAAAAAAGTTTTGGTTGAAGATACCATCAGCTGGGGGATCGCCGACGCCGCCATCTACATTGGCATGTGCCAATATGTAGACGTCCGGAGGAACGAAGTTTTTAAGAGTGTTGCGGGCATAGAAATTGAAAACTCCCACCATGCCTTGGTTGAAGACAATTCAGTGCATGATAATACCGGCGGGATTTTAGTTTTTACGCTACCGGGCCTCCCCGAAAAAACTGGTTTTGATACGATAGTACGCCGAAATATAGTCACGGAAAATAATTTGAAAAATTTCGGGGCGGAAGGCGCGGTAGTGAGCCAAGTTCCCCGCGGCAGTGGGATGATAGTGCTGGCCGGCGACGGCGTTCAATTCGAAGACAATATCGTCCGCGGAAACGAGACGGGGGGCCTGATTTTCTCGGATATGGATTTCATGGCCGATTCCACGGCTCCCGATCCGGCTGTGGATCCCCAGTATGATGACAATAAGGTCTTGGGAAATATTTTCCTCAATAATGGTGCCTCCCCAACCGGCAAAGTTCGACTGCTCCTGGTCGCTACCCACTTTAGCCTTCATGGCGCTGACATCATTGGTTACGGAAAAGGGCGAAGAAATTGTATTAGATCGGGAATGGCGGCTACGACTTTGGGGACGGAGGCGTTTACTCAGTGCGCCGCCAAAGAAACTACCGCCTCAATCAAGTCGATGTTTGATCAAGCTCCCGCGTTAGAAGTTCATCAATCAAAAGACAAACAAAGCGGTGAGACGTTATTCAATGCCGTCTGCGCCGGCTGCCATGGCCAAGGCATTCGCCTCATTGGCCCCCCCGTCGAGGAGATCCAAGCAAAGTACAAGGGAAACTCGCAGGGCATTGTGGAATACGCCTATTATCCGACCAAGATGCGCAATGGTTATCCATCAATGCCCTCTCAGAGTCATTTGGGCAAAGTCGAGCTGAAAAAGATCGCCGACTACCTGCTTGGGCTCGTTCCTCACAAATGATCGAGGTGTGCGCTTTGCGCACGATGTCTCATTCCTCCAAGTCCGGAGTCAAAACGACACCGTCGGAATTTTTTTCTAATTAACCAAACGTGTCATCGATAGATCCACGCACGGAATTCTGGTGCGCCTATTGCATTTCCCTCTCGCAGTCTAAACCAACTTTCTTAAAAAAATGGGAGATCGCAACATGAATAGACTTACACTTCTGTGTCTTGGCATGGCATTGATCGGTTCGAACGGCTCCTTCGCGGGTGATCTGAAATCGTTTTCGGGATTTTACTGGATGAAAAGCTATAGCGGAACGCTCCATTGCGGGTCCGATTCCTTTTCAATTAAGATTCAGGGCACCGAATTAGTGGTTAACGAAACGTGTTACAAGCAAGATGAAACCCTCACCCAATCTGTAGTCTATTCCTGCGATGCGGACTCGATGAGCTGTCTGATCGATCCCAATATTTCTGAGCCCGGAACCTGTTTGGGTATTTCCTTGGATCTGGTAGCTGATGGCCACATCCAGTTACAAAATCCCTGCCTTGGTCTTACCGCCGAATTCTACAAGCCGGGCCCCGCGATCACGGTGAATAGCACCGTCACCACCATCGCGGCCGCCAACATGTTTACGGGAAATACCGTCGTAGGCCATGTCGATGCGAATCAGACCTTCACGGTTGCGGCGATTCAAGGCAACTGGATCTCGCTAAAAAACATGGATGGCTCGGCGGTCCCTGGTTGGATTCAGGCCAGCGATTTGATCCTTTCGAACTAGACGTCGAAAATTAAACGGGCCTGTCGACATTTAGGACTTAGTCCCGAAAAAGTCGACGGGCATTCCCTTGGGGAGTGGCCATTTTGACTCCCAAGACAAGCGTTGGCACGCTGTGGTTTTTAAAACACAAATGCCTCATCTGAGGGGGCACGTTTCTCAAATTATTGGTGCAGGGACTACTGGAAGGGACTCCCCTGCTGTTTTTTTTGGAAGAAGCCCCTTGTTTTCAAATGCTTGCCTAGCGGCCCCGGCATGATTCAGAATTGCCCTGGATCTTGGCTTCCATTCTCACTAGGATGGTCCGCCCATGTCGTTCCAGCGGAAAAAATCGTCGCCAAACTATTGGCTCCTCGTTCCCATCGCCCTTTTTTCGGGGGTGTGCGATGCACAGCTCATCACGGCCAATCGGGTCTACCACCACAGCTCGGGAAGGAAGTTCCAGATAGTGTATGGGTCTCCCGTCTTGGATTCGCAACTCGACTCCGTGTCTCTTTATCGTCTAAACGAACCGGACGCCGACCAATCTGAAATTCTGTCGAGTTCGCGTGAGGCCCTAGACATCTGGCTCGATATGTACAAGACGGACGGCTTTCTGGTTCCCGGCCAAGATGACGAGCTTATCGCCGACTACCGAAGCCACCGAAGGTTGGATCAGCACCGTGACTTCATGATCGTGAATGAACTATTGGGTGAAAGATTTGATCGACGTAAGCTGATTGGCTTCTGGGGTGTCGCCGGCCCCGAAGGGATGGAGAACGAGTTCAACATTTCGATTCACCGCCGGCCGATCTCTCTGATGACGATCGAAGAGAGTTTTCTGCCTGTGCACTGGAGGGTTGAGCCCAACCGATATTTCAACGTCCGTCCTTTCTTTGTCTGGAACGGTGGCAATCCCATGGAGCACGGTCCGGTATGGGCTGATTCTGACTATCCATGGGTATTTAGCTTTATGTTGCACAATGGCCATTGGGATGCCGGCATCACCACTACCGAACAGACGGTCGTTAAGCTAAGACGGCTAAGACGTGCGATCCTTGGGCCCGGTATAGTGATGCCGAGTGATTTCATCAATTGGTCCGCCCCACGAAATGGCAAAACGTCGCGAGCTAGACTCTTTCGGGAACGGCTTTACCACGATCCTCTAAACATAGACGGATCTCCATCGATAGAATGGCGCGGAAAGGAGCTCGAGCTCTCCACCATCCACGTCGGCACCTATCTCCACCACCTGGCACTTGAGTTGCGTCATCCGGCCTTTGTGGATTTCATTGGTCAGGCTCGACCGGGTGCGCTTCATTTGGGACTTCGACCTAGACTCATACTGCCGACCCATGACGAATGGGCAGAGCCAGGTGTAGTCGTGACCGCACTGGATCGGATTCGTGGAGGCGATGGCGATCAGAGCGAAGTTTGCTCGCGCCTACTTACTTTGATGTCTCAATCCATTCTAGTTGAGGGAATCCATCCGGGGCCTGGGTTGGCCCGGTACAAAGAAGAACTTATAGTACTTCCCGACAGGAGGGCCGTCTTTGTCCCGCTCTACGGAAGTAGAAGGCCCGTTGGGCCAGGTTCTAGATTTTTGGACCGTTAGCCAAAGAGACCGAACAAACCATCTCTTTTCGAAGAGGGACCCTATTCGCCCATCGTATAGGGCATGAGAAAAATAGAGATCATCCTACACGCATGCTCGACCCCTATTGGGAACGTTGCCTGGAGTTTCTTTTAAATTTTTTAAAAAAATGGTTGACGCGTGGCGATGTCACGAGTGATTGGTAGGTGGCGGTCGAACTCGGTTTTTGCGAAAGGACGATGGGATGATATCGCGGGGCCATTTATGCTAGAAGGGGATAAATGAAGCGTGAGGTCAGATCGATGGCGGTTTTGTTGATGGTATGTCTGGGATTTCAGGCGACCAATGCTTTTGCTGATTCGACCTCGGACGCGTTTTTTGCAAAGCAGGCGGCTGAGGGATGGGGATTTTTGTACGATTGGCTCAAGCCTTACTACGATGATAGGCATGCACCCTATCGCTACGAGAAGTTTGATTTTCGCCTACCCTTCTCCCTTGATGATTCTAATGATTCCAATGCTGCGCTTTTTAGGAAATATGATGAGATGTGGTCTCAAGCGGCGCGTTTGCTAGTGGAAGATTTTCCCGGACCTCTCCATTTGGAAGCGAAGGGCGTCGGTCTCTCATGGAAAAAGGATGGAACAAACCTGACCGAGGGGCCAACCCTTAGCCCCCTTACCGCAAAATGGGACCTGAACCCGCCGGCGAAGAATCCGGGGGTGAACGACAATCACATTAGCTACTTTGACCAAGAGTTAGGAACCTTTCAGAATCTCTTGGTGCGAGACTTTCCTGGTCTTGGGTACCAATTCATCTCTTATGCTCCGGTCGTAGCGATGAATGACTCAAATAAACGAGTTGAGTTGAGACTGTTGACGGCCTCCGGGGAAAATGCGAGTTCCTTGGTGTTGATGAGAGAAGACTATAGTGATCGGCGGAGTCAAGAGACAGAAATTGCCTATCGTAAGAGAATTTGGGTATCCACGACTTCTGTCGGATTCTCGCTAGAGGGAAAATGCGTCAAAGAGATGATTCTCCCTTCGAAGGTTGCTAACTAGTTAAATCGTTCCTAATTCGCAGGAGCCATGATGATATTCTTCGATTTTGTTAGACCTCTTTCCCGCCGAACCTTTATGTTTCAAGGTGTGGGCTTTCTCACCTTTCTCTTTCACGGGAAGTGGGCTAGTGCAGCGACCTCATCCTCGTCGTTAGGGGCCGATCAATTTGTAGAGCTTTCCCAGATCCTGACAGGGCACAAGGATCTTTCACCGGAGATAGGTGCGGTGTATTTGCGCAGGTTCGTCGCGGAAACGGCAAACCAAGCCGCTCTGAAAGAGTTATACGATAAATTAAAGAACGCCCCTGAATCGGAGCATGGAGAGCTCCCGGCCCTGCTTGAAAAAAGAGGCCTTTCGCGCCATGGGGGCTTGGCTCATCGATTGATCTCTGGCTGGTATTTGGGCGTCGATACAGGCTCGGATCCCCTTTTTCTCACATATACCGAAGCTTTAATGTATCGCCCTACCCACAATCTTATTCCAATTCCCACGTTATGCGATGGTTTTGGCTCGTGGGTGTCCATTCCCGAAGGAGAAAGTCAGGAGAGCCGATGAAGTCGGAAGCAAAGAGCAAGAAGTATGACGTCGTCATCGTTGGGTCGGGAGTGGCCGGTAGTTTGGTGGCCCATTCCCTGGTCCAGCGTGGCATCTCTTGTCTCATGCTGGAAGCGGGCGCTCGGCTCGATCGAGGCCAACTGCTTGATCGGTTTCAAAACGCGGCGGTGAAAGACACTATGGCGCCGTACCCATCTCTGAAGCACGCTCCTCACCCCATTCCTTCTCGGCCCGACGATTATCTGATCCAAAAGGGGCCGGACCGCTATGACAGTCAGTATATTCGTGCGGTTGGAGGGACCACCTGGCACTGGGCAGCGGCTGCGTGGCGACTTTTACCGAACGACTTTCGGTTAAAGAGTACCTATGGAGTGGGACGAGATTGGGGACTCGCCTATGACACGCTCGAACCTTACTACGGTAAGGCCGAAGGGACTCTTGGCGTATCGGGCGATAAGAATGAGGATCTGGGTTCTCCAAGGAGTCATCCCTATCCCATGGGGCCCATTCCACTCTCTTATATGGACTCGACTTTTAGTCGCGAGTTGAATCGGGTGGGATATAAAGTGGTGACTGAGCCCGTAGCGCGAAACTCCCAACCGTTTGATGGCCGGCCTCAGTGTTGCGGAAACAATAACTGTATGCCGATTTGCCCCATAGGTGCGCAATACTCGGGCGATGTTCACGCCCGAAAGGCCGAAGGGGCAGGAACGAAGCTTGTTCCCAATGCGGTCGCTGATTTCATTGAGGTGGATGCGCTGGGTAAGGTCAGCCGAGTTCGTTACCGCGATCCGTCGGGCACCGCTCAGTGGGCGGTGGGGCGATACTTTGTACTTGCGGCAAACGGAATTGAAACTCCGAAGCTGCTGTTGCTCTCGCGATCGGTTCGTACACCGAAAGGAGTCGCTAACTCCTCAGATCAGGTGGGACGCAACTTAATGGATCATCCCGGTACGGCGATGACCTTCTTGGTTCCCAAACCCCTTTATCCGGGACGTGGACCGCAGGAGATGACCTCGATCGTTAATCTAAGAGATGGTGCCTTTAGAAAAGAGTTCAGCGCGAAAAAGATCCATCTATCGAACCAAGTCGATACCAACGGAATCACTAAAGAGCTGTTGGCTAAGAATCTTTATGGAAAGGCACTCGATCAGAAAATTAAACAACTCTCCTTACGGCGGCTAAGATTGGACGCGTTTCACGAGATCCTCCCCGATCCGGAAAATCGTATCGTCCCCAGCGAATCGCTTTCTGATGGTTTGGGCATTCCACGCCCGGAAATTCACTATCGAATCGGGGACTACGTTCGAAAGAGCGCCCAAGACACTCGCTCCCACTTTGCCAAGATCGCTGCGGCGATGGGCGGCGAGGAGGCCCAATTTCTGGATGATTTTGCCCCTAATAGCCACCTAATGGGGACGACGATCATGGGGACTATTGGGAAAGACTCGGTAGTGAACACCGACTGCCAAACCCACGACCATTCAAATCTATTTATTGCGAGCAGCGCGGTCTTCGCGTCCGCGGCCTGTGTGAACCCCACACTCACGATCGCAGCCCTTTCGCTGAGGCTAGCCGACCATTTGCACCGAAAGCTCAAATCCAAAGTCAGTGTGGGGGCGTAACACTTGAAGACGGAAAATTCGCCATTTACTACGGTTGGGAGATTTCCATCACGACCAATAATCGTTCTGATGTCACTGGCCACTGCGATTTTTCTGCCAGGTAGTATCATTGGCGCCGAATCTACAATAAGGGTATCGCAGGTAGGTTGTCCCAATATCTCTGTTGCCTCGCTGGAAACTTCGACTTCATTCTTCACGACCGTGCTCGACTTTAAGCAGAGGAATCAGCAGGACAGCTCGTCCGTCGCCCGGCTCGCACCGGGTATGCCAGCCAAGACGGAGGCCCGTTCTCAGCATCTCACTCTGGGAGACGAGTGTCTTGACCTCACGGAATACACGTTCCCTAAGGGGCAGCCCTTTCCAGCAGATTCTCATGGAAATGACCGATGGTTTCAACATATCGCCATAGTGATTTCGGATATGGATAAGGCGTATGCCCGTCTTCGCGAAGCCCGTGTCCAGTTCGTCTCCAACGGGCCGCAGACGCTACCTAGATCGAATAAGCAGGCCGCAGGAATCTCAGCGGTTTACTTTCGCGATCCGGATGGCCACTTTCTAGAGCTGATTCATTACCCTGCGGATAAGGGGCAGCCCAAGTGGCACACTCAATCTTCTGCGCTCTTCTTGGGTATCGACCATACCGCGATCGCAGTGTCAGATACCCTTCGGAGTCTAGCATTTTATCGCGATAAACTTCACTTTCACATCGTTGGGGAAAGCGAAAATTTTGGATTGGAACAAGAACATCTTAGTGGAGTGCTCAAGGCACACGTCCTTATCACAGCGCTACGCTCAGATTCGGGGCCCGGCATCGAACTCCTCAATTATTTGTCGCCCACTTCAGGACGCTCTCTCCCGAACTTACTTCCCAATGATATTGCAAGCTGGCAGATTCCAATAGAAGTGAGTATCTCCAAATCTGAAAAAGACATCGGGGGTCTGCATTGGCAGAAGTTGCCCGCTAATCAACGCGGCACCGAAGCCGCATGGATTAAAGATCCGGACGGGCATCTGGTCCAGCTCATATTGGTAGGCGAGTAGTGTCCCTAGTCCTTCAGCCTTCCCAAAACGGTGGTTCCCCTACCCTTTTTACCGTTAACTAAATGTATTGTACGTATGTATAAAAAAGGGCTATACGCAAGAGAACCATTTAACCTATAGAGGGAGAAGAGTATGAAACTATTGGTTCTTGGAACGATGCTTATGGGTCTATCGACTATGGCCGGGGCCTTTGAGCCGACGTGCTTAGCGCTTTGCTCCTATAATTTCGCAAATGAGATCAAAACGGTAAATGTGACCTCGATTCTATCTTGCAGCGGGTTTAGGTGTGGCCTAGGCGGTCTCATTGACGACTGTAATGACCGTGCCAAAAACGCAAACGGAACCGACCCGGTTGTTTACACGAGTGGCGTTGAGGTTAAGGGCAAGATCTTCTATAGCTTCGACGTGAATCAAGCTTGTCTCTTACAGAAAAAGTAATCTCGTTATGCTTTGGGACTGAATTAGGCGTTGGACGACGCACAGGTCGTCCTGCTCCCCTTTAAGTAGAAAGGGTATTCGTCACCAATGTTTGCGAAAAAGCTCAGCCGGTGACGTGCCCTTTGGGGAAGACTTCTAGCTCGCCCCCCACCGAAGACCAGTAAATTCTAATTGGGATTTTTGAGAGTTGACACATTTCGAGCCCTCGCGCCCTTTTGAGAAAGGCCGAAGGCATCGCCTAAGGGAGAGGATTCTTCCGCTCTGCAGCTATCGGTTAGTACAGGGATGGTAAAGAAAAATGTCGCCCCGAATCCCACTTTTGACTCGGCCCAAATCTCCCCACCATGCTGGGCTACAATCTTGCCACATACCGCGAGTCCCAGGCCCACGCCCGAATACTCTTCTGGGCCGTGAAGACGGCGAAAGGCTTCAAAGATTCGATCCTTAAACTCGTTAGAAAAACCGATGCCGTTGTCACTGACTCTGAAAATCCATTCCGTGTCGTGAAGGCTCGCCGAGACTTCAATCTGCGGCGGTTCCTCTCGTCGGTATTTGATCGCATTTTCGATGAGATTTTGAAAAAGTTGAACGAGTCCAGTGAAATCCCCTTTGATGCGGGGAATTTCTCGAACGGTTACTTGGGCGCCTGAGTCTCGGATAGCGATCGCCAGATTAGTAAGTGCTTCCTCGACCACCGATTTACTATCGATGACTTTTAGACTTTGCGCCTCTTTTCCCAAACGAGCGTAGGAGAGTAACGCATCAATCAAAGTCCGCATCCGGTCGACGCTATCGGTAACGAATTGAATATAGAGATTGGCCTCATCGTCTAACTTTCCTTGGTATTTTCTTCCCAAAAGACTGACATAGCTTCCAATTCCGCGCAGCGGCTCTCGAAGATCATGGGAAGCAATCGCGGCAAATTGCTCAAGTTCGGCATTGAGTTTTTCCAGTTTAGCGCGGGATGCGGTGAGCTCGGCCGTTCTCTCGGTGACTCGATCTTCAAGCGACTCGTTAAGCTCTGTAAGCTTGATGGATTGGGCGGCGGTTTTTTGAAACAGATGAGATAGCCACCCTAGTAAAATGCTTAGAACGACGCCAAATCCGAAGACGGTCGGAAAGAGAAAACGCCCGAGAAAAGCCAATGGCTTATGTTGCACCCGAATGCTCCAAGGTGAACCATAGACATCGAAAGACACAACCACCTCAGGGTTGATAACGCCTTTCTTCACATGAACGCTGCTTGCATAAACCTCCTCGCCGTCAACGGAGATGACGTATGAATCTTGCGACGTAGACTCGCTCGGTAAAAAGGTGCTTAGGAGTTCCTTGACTCGAAACACGCCCATCACATGGCCGTAGAATTGATTTTCATCGAAGGCCGGGACGTAAATCGCAAAACCCCGACCTCCCAACCACAAATCGAGTATCCGCGTGATTCGAATCTGACGAGACTTCCGTGATTCTAGCCAGGCCTCCTTTCGAAATCGTTCCGAGGTTACATTGCGTCCCTCAATCTTTTTTCCCCAAAGGCCCGGTCCAGCCCACAGAATTTTACCGGATGGTTCTACCCAATCGATAAGAAAATAGCCTGAGAACGGCCCTCCGTAGAGACTGGCGAGTGAGGTAAACTCCGCGCGTCCTGGCTTAACTGGTCTGCGCCAAAGATCGGCAATAAACTGCAAGGAATTAACTCTCGCTTGCAAGCGCGCGATGAGCTCATTTTGTAGTGCCGTTGCCGCGAGCTCACTGCGCTCGTGCGCCAGTGTCTTTTCGCGAACCCACACTCCAAACCCAAGTACGCCGCTTCCGAGGACCCCAAGGATAGCGACCAAAAGCGGAAGCCAGGCAGGCAACCGAGCTATCAGGCTCTTGAATCGTCTATCAAATGAAGGCTTACTCAGGCGTTTACTCCCGGTTCGTTCAATGGGGGGATCCTGCCACTACTCGGGGTGCGGGTCAAAAGGGGAGAGCCGATGGATAAATGGCTCTATGGTGAGAAGCCGTCCGACTAGGTCATCGGTCACAAACTGCTTCTCCCAAACGTCCGTTGATTACGTTACAATAGCCATCACCGGAGGAGCCAATGTGGAAATTATCCCTGTTCTCATTTGCCGTATTGACCATACCGGCCTTTGCCGCCGTGGACATTCATGGGCTTTTGGAAAAGAGTAAGACCGAAAATAAGGCTTGCGAGGCCCGCTACCTACACACCGAAGCGCTCGGGGGTGCGCTCATCGAGGGGGACAACGGCTCTTACTTTGCGGACAAAGATAAAACTTTAAAAGTGGCGATGGATATCAAAGCATACTCGGGAGTCTCCCCTACGGCTTTGGAGCTCACTCAGATATTTATCGACAGATTTCAAAAAAATGAATCACTGGACGACTATCCTCTGACTTTCGAGATTCCCTTGTGCCGTACCATTGGGTATTTCAAGCTGGGCAAGGCGTTGGCCGAAAGTACGAAGCACTATAAGTTCGTACCCGAAGAGATCGTTACGATCAAACAAGCGGTACTCAATTACATCGATTCCGACAACGACCGGCCGACATCCTTGATCGAGGCGATCACTCGAATTGCGCTGCTCGAAAAACTTCAGGAAGCGGGCCTGGTGTCGTCGAAGAAGATCGTGCCTTTAAAAGAACATTCGGAAGAGGTTGCAAAACAGCTCCGAAAGAAAGACTCAAAGTGGAACGAGCCCTTCGTGGCCAAGGATTACGCCAAACTTTCTGAACCAGAAAGGAAAGCCATAGTGGGAACCTGGCTCGAAGAGATTCGGGCGACTGAAAAGATGCGCTCCCAGATTCATCGAATTGTCGCCGAAGTGAAGTAACTGTAGGGCGCAATAGCTCATGAGCTGGGGACCCCTCTATATAGAGGGAGCGGGTCTTCAGGCGGAATGATCCATAAACAAAAATATTATCATTCCGATAGTTTGGCTATTTTTTCCGAGAAATTACGTTGCGACCCCGTTGACGAAATGCTATAAGCCCTGACCCGGAGGTCTTATGCACTTTTCTCATTTGGCAAAGTTGATATTTCCCGTCGTCGTTCTTTCACTAAGCTCAGTCTCCAGTTTGGGAATTGAGGACGGGGCCGAGGCGTGGACACAACGTATTCCACCACGTGAGGCGAAGCTGTCCCTCGCCGCCAAAATCGAAATGCTGGACAACGCGGTCTATGCTCTCCAGAAACAAGTCGCCGAACTTGGACTGACCAACCAAGCCATTCTCAATCTCAGCCATCTAGATAACGTGGACATTGAACGCGAAAAAACTCGCATCAAAGACAAGAACGCTCAAAAGGCGGAATTTCGTACGCCGTAGTCTGAGGAAAGTGTACGAATAGCTAGACTCGGCACTGAGAGTTTGACTACGGAACGGGCACCATTTTCTTTGTCACTACGCGTCTAGTCGCCAGACTAAAGAGCGCAATGCATCATTTCCGACAAGAGTACGATGGAGGGGATTCTCTTTAGGCTCCTCCCTTCATCTGCTTGTAAGGATTTAGAGGCGAACTCATGTTTGAAAGTGAAGCAAACCGAAAGAAAGAGCCGAGTAACCAGCTTCCGGCCGAAACCTTGAGCCAATTCACGGAGCTAACCGGTAAGCTCACTTCACGAACTTTATTATCTTGGGGGGAACACTGCACGGAATGTGCCTTTCCCCAATGCTACGTCACGTGTGACCTTTATAGTCCCCGGCAAGATGGAAAGTGCCGTCGCTTTGTCGACGGCATGGTTAGAATTGCCCATCCCGATAGCATTAATGGTTACTTGTTAAAGATTCGATTTAAGCGTTGGGGACAGCTTTGGGCGGTTGGTAATTGCCACTTGTTTTCGCTCTCCAGGGCCCGCTTCATTGAAAGCTGTGATCTGTTTTTCGGAAACCTTTTACAAAGACTTCCCCTACCAAACACGCTGCGGTCAAAGCTAACTGGTAAGTACTACGGTTTGAAAAAGAAATGGGCGGACTACCTAATCCGAACCCGCAAGCCGGCGAGTCACTTTGTCCTCGAAGTCTTTAATCCCATGACCGAACCCATCGAACTCTCGGTAATCTTCCGGCCCACCGATCTTGAAAAAGCAAAGATGCCATTCCAAACTCTAATCACGGTTTTGCCCGGATTTCAGAGATTTAGAATTCCCACCGAAGAAATTTCTCGTCTTATTAGCCTCAGCGAAAAGTTTTCCGTATACATCGTTCCGAATCAAATCACCGATGGCACGACGCTCTACTTCGGCTTGATCGATTTCGTCCGGGAAAAGATTCCAACTTTATCGACTAACTCTGCTTCAGCGAATCCTTGCAAGTGTTTAGTGTGGGATTTGGATAATACGCTGTGGGAAGGTATCTTGGTTGAAGATGGTGCCGAGAACCTTCACCTGAAACCGGGAATTGTTGAGATAATTAAGCAATTAGATAATCGCGGCATTTTGCATTCGATCGCGTCTAAGAATAATGCGGAAGACGTGCTTCGCGTTCTCAAACGGTGGAATTTGGACGAATATTTTCTCTATCCACAGATCTCCTGGCAACCTAAGAGCCAATCCGTACAGCAGATCGCAAAAAGTTTAAATATAGGACTTGATTCAATTATCCTTATCGATGATTCAAAGTTCGAAAGAGCGGAAGTGATCGACGCCTGCCCTGGGGTTCGCGCTATTCCCGAGACCGCCTATCTTTCCCTAGTCGACCGTCCCGAATTTCAAGCTCCCAACACCGAGGAAAGCCGGGGTCGTCGCCGCATGTATCAAGTTCAGGCAATTCGGGAAGTCACTCAAGGCACCTTCAAGAATGATTACTCCGCCTTTCTTAAACATTGCGATATAAAATTGCACCTTTTTCCTCTGAGTGCACAAAATATAATTCGCGTTCACGAACTAACGCAAAGAACGAACCAGATGAATTTTTCTGGCAACCGCTACCAGCTCTCCCAGTTAGAGGAAATGCTTCAGCAACCTCATATTCATACTTATGTCATGGAGTGTGCCGATCGCTTCGGGAATTACGGGACTATCGGTTTTTGCGTTGTGGACTCTCGCCGGCCTATAATGACGGACCTCATGTTTAGCTGCCGGGTCCAAGCCAAACGAGTCGAGCACGCCTTTCTAAGTTATATTTTAAGCAAATACCTATCTACCGAAATATCCGATTTCTTTGTCTCTTATCGCCAAACCAAGAAAAATCTTCCCTCGGGAAAGGTTTTCGAAGATTTCGGCTTCAAGAAACTCGAGGAAAAAGAAGGGGTCTCCTTGTTGAGTTTTTCAAAAGAACAAAAAATCCCAGACGATAAATTGATAACCATAGTTTCTAGTGTCAGAGCCGCTGCCTGAACCGCCTTCGTTCATCTGAACTGTGTAATCGTCTACCTCCCCTGATCACGAATCGCACGGATATCTCCCTCGATGAGATTATTCCAGTGGCATGGAATAATATCTTGAGATTATTCCAGTGGCATGGAATAATATCAAGATGCCAGATTCTCTCGAACGCTATCTTTGGGAGGCGCTATCCGAATTCTCAAAGGAAAAGTTTGTATTGTTAACCGGTCCTCGGCAGGTAGGAAAAACAACCTTAGCCAAGCAATGGTTGGTTAGCCGTAATGGGACCTACCTTAATTGGGACATAGCGGTAGATCGAACCGAAATACTTTCTTCTAGTTTTGTAAAATCCCCTCCCAATAGAGTTCTCGTCTTGGATGAACTTCATAAGTACAAAAAATGGAAAAATTGGTTGAAGGGCCTCTACGACGCCAACGCTCAGTCCCTGGAAGTTGTCGTCACGGGAAGCGCTCGACTCGATATCTTTCAGCGCGGGGGGGATAGTCTTTTGGGGCGACATGAGCTGCTTCACCTTCATCCCTTTAGCATCGCAGAAATTTCACACCACTCCGTTAATCCTCCTCCCGAAAGTTGGCTGGAGTTACAACCCCTGAAAAAGCCGACTAAGGAAGCTTGGCGGGCACTAAGTGAGTTTGGGGGATTTCCCGAGCCATTCCAAAAGCAGAGTAAAATTGCCTACAATCGTTGGGCAAACCGCAGACGTGAGCTTTTGATCAAAGAAGATTTGAGAGAGTTAACCGCGCTAAAACAATTGTCACTCCTCGAACACCTAGCTTTGCTCCTGCCTGGTAAGGTGGGTAGTCCCCTATCCATCAATTCGCTCGTTTCAGACATTCAAGTGAAATACGATACCTTGAAGTCATGGATTGAAGTTTTGGAAAAACTATATTTCGTCTATCGCATCTCTCCCTATCATAAGAAATTAGGAAGAAGTCTAAAGAAGGAAAAGAAACTCTATCTTTGGGATTGGGCTCAAGTAACGGATCCGGGAGCCAGGTTTGAAAACATGGTGGCGAGCCACCTATATAAAGCGATTCAGTATTGGAACGACTACGGTTATGGGAGATTTGAATTGTGCTATTGGCGGGATATGGAAAAAAATGAGGTCGACTTCGTCATCACAAAGAATCAAATCCCGATCGTTATTATCGAAACCAAGTATAGCGATGAAACTCTTTCCCCTTCACTCTTTAAACTAGCCTCGATGCTTGGGGGCGACCTCCCCCTCATCCAATTGGTAAATACGAGTCAAGTGGACAAGCGAATTAAACGAACCAGAGTGGTAAGTGCCGATTCCTATCTTTCTGGCCTTATTTAGACCTATGAAATCCTGGAGATGGAATTGCTTGGGTTCGTCTCCAAAGAGAGGGTGGGACTTCAGGCAGAGAAGGCTCGACCAAGCACCCCTCCTCCCTTTTATGGTTCCCTATGGTCCACTGAATCTGAGATTCCACCACTTCGCATTCTCATTTACAGCGTCTCGAATTGGTAATGAAATTAGTAAATCGGCTGACTATATTGTAAAAAGGAGAGAGATGAAATGACACTCACGCTGTTCCTGGTCATCGGAGTATGCGCCGGCATTTTGGCCGGGGTCTTTGGAGTCGGCGGCGGCTTAATTATCGTGCCCGCCTTGGTGTTCATCGCTGGATATTCCCAGATCGCGGCCACCGGAACCTCCCTTGTCGCCCTGCTACTGCCCGTTGGGATCGGAGGAGTCATTGCCTTTTATAGAGCGGGAAGCATCGGGCCTAGCCACATTAAGGCCGGACTTCTAATTTCCGTAGGAATGTTCTTAGGGAGTTATGTCGGTGCAAAAGTTGCTTTAAGCTTCCCGGACGTTATTCTCAAACGTGCCTTCTGTGTGTTTCTTGTGGTGGTTGCGGTGCGTATGTGGATGATGACCG
>Ga0206963_10053_pt1 | contig 39378 bp, 40 predicted proteins | sample Alteio_BWOrgHeat_28_FD_152958 | JGI IMG/M metagenome (GOLD analysis project Ga0206963, IMG submission 152958) | Enriched cells from forest soil in Barre Woods Harvard Forest LTER site, Petersham, Massachusetts, United States -... | ecosystem: Environmental > Terrestrial > Soil > Temperate forest >... | reverse complement strand
TCTAACCAATTTCCGCGCATAGCTATATAGGCCATTCGATTCGATGCTAACCAGAAAGATAGGGATTCGCGAAACCGACAGTCGATACCGAGCCAAAAGCGAGATGGTCTGGTTCCGAACCACCACTAGCTCCTCAAACACTGCCGATAACTTCATCAACTGCGCCTCCTGGACCACCGTCCGATAAGGCTGCACGGATTTCCAAATACTCACGGTCTCTTCCGCCGAACTTCTCAGAAAATCTACTTCATCGCCTCGACTAGATAGCCAGTCCAGTAGATCAAAATTTCTTCGAATGCTCTCTTTAGTCTCCGCCGAAGTCTTCTTCCACACCCCCTGCATTTCCACAAGATCCTGCGGATAGACCGAACGATCCGTCCTAGTTCGCCCCGGTGACCCCAATAACAGCAAATCCCCAGGAAAAATCCGATTGGGATCTTTAATATGGGAATTGATCGACATGATCCGATCGACTTCCTTTTTAGTCTCTTTCGCTATCCCCAGTCCGAATTGGTTGTTCGCTATCTTCCACAACGAATCGCCCGGCTGGACGGAGTAAAATAGGTCATGATCAAGTTTGCCGGAGTACATACCTGCTGACTAAGCAAATGAGATGCCACGATTTTTACGCAGGGGGCAAAGCTGTTTCTCATTCTTGGGACAGTTCTTGGCGGATGTTTGGGAGCTGCGTCTCAGTTTTGAGACTAAGTCTACAAATCTTGCAGGAGGTCTACCAAAGGCAATGTCTTGCAGACGAAGTAACCTTAGGCTACATCAGCCTAGAAGGCCTAATGGAATGCACCAAACAACCCACCGGCGGCTACTGCCACTCCTGCTTCTCCGGAAAATATCCGACCACCATCGAGCCAAGCGCAGTTTCCAAGGACGCGTAATCGCACCCCACGTCATTGCGGAGCGAAGCAAACTTCGCAGCATAGAATATCGGCATAGTATCTTTCTGTGATCATGCCCTAGGACAACGAAGACCTTCTCCTCAGAACCAACTCCGTAGCTTTTCGAAACCAGAATACAAGGTGCCGATAGCCAGCACAGTCATCGTGACCCGAAAAGAGAGAACAAGTAGTCGACAGAGAAATATCGTAACGCTTCCTACCTGCGCGCGAAAGACGTCACGTCCGACATTGAACTTACTTCTTGCAAATTTTTCGTAGAGGATGGCCTTAGCATAATCGTAACACCGAAAAAATCCGTGATATGGATTTAACCCGCCTTTACCTGGTTCCCAACTCTCTCCGGGTTTAGGTCCGAACATAGAATTAAACTTACTGTTCAGTAGGAGAGGCATCACCAGCAGGCCGAGGATTAGTAGGGACAAAGCCATTAAGGCAATAAAGAGAATGCCATAACCACAAAGCCTATAGAAAAATGGATGAACCGATTCCATTAGAAGAGAGCCCTTTCTTTAGCTATGGGAGCGGAAGCAAATGGTGTTTTTGGGTAAAGTCGAGGATGAAATCACTAGTCGTCTCCCCTCCTTTTTTACCACCCCATATTCCGACACCATAAATCTTATGAATTTGGACGACAAGACACGCAGAGGGGCTAGAAGCAGGCAGATTACAATGAAATATTTCATTTAATTCTCCTAAGGACGCGTTATTGATTTCACTCAGAACCAACTCTTCAACTTTTCAAAACCCAAGTATAGGGCGAACAACAAAAACGCAAACATCGATACCCGAAAGGAAATGATCATTAGCCGGCAGAGAAAAATCGTAACCCCTCCCACCTGTGAGCGAAATACGTCCCTCCCAACATTAAACTCACTTCTTGCAAACTTTTCTGAAAGAATCGCCTTCGCATAGTCGTAGCACCGATAAAAGGCATGATACGGATTTAAACCGCTTTTCCCCGGATCCCATCTTTCGCCGGGTTTAGGTCCGAACATAGAATTGAATTTTCCATTAAGTAAGAGTGGCATCACTAGTAGCCCGAGGAAAAGAGAAACGAATACCATCGACCACACAAAAATAAGGCAATAGAAAAAAAGTTCTCGGAAGAAAAATGGAAGCGATTCAATCATCAATATCTTCTTTCCTTTCGTTATGGGAGTGAGTCTAGGCGACGTCTCTGAATGAAATCGGCCGTAAAGTCACCGCCAACTTCACCAAGAGTTTTTCCACCCCATATTCCGACACCTACGAGTACCACACAACCTATACTGCCATAAATTTTATGAATCTGGATGAGTGTACGACACCCATATTTTGCAACGACTCCTCCACCAATCCCACCCAAAATTTTACCGGCGCTTTTCACTCCTTGTCTTGTAGTGGCCCCGACATCCCGGGTCTCGATCCCCACCCGCGCGACGGTGGCCGCCTCAAGAAGAATATCTGCTGCTAGTAAGACCCTCCCCACACGAAATTTCTCCGCCAACTCCACCATTCTAACCAATTTCCGCGCATAGCTATATAGGCCATTCGATTCGATGCTAACCAGAAAGATAGGGATTCGCGAAACCGACAGTCGATACCGAGCCAAAAGCGAGATGGTCTGGTTCCGAACCACCACTAGCTCCTCAAACACTGCCGATAACTTCATCAACTGCGCCTCCTGGACCACCGTCCGATAAGGCTGCACGGATTTCCAAATACTCACGGTCTCTTCCGCCGAACTTCTCAGAAAATCTACTTCATCGCCTCGACTAGATAGCCAGTCCAGTAGATCAAAATTTCTTCGAATGCTCTCTTTAGTCTCCGCCGAAGTCTTCTTCCACACCCCCTGCATTTCCACAAGATCCTGCGGATAGACCGAACGATCCGTCCTAGTTCGCCCCGGTGACCCCAATAACAGCAAATCCCCAGGAAAAATCCGATTGGGATCTTTAATATGGGAATTGATCGACATGATCCGATCGACTTCCTTTTTAGTCTCTTTCGCTATCCCCAGTCCGAATTGGTTGTTCGCTATCTTCCACAACGAATCGCCCGGCTGGACGGAGTAAAATAGGTCATGATCAAGTTTGCCGGAGTACATACCTGCTGACTAAGCAAATGAGATGCCACGATTTTAACGCTGGAGAAGGGGCTGTTTTTCATTCTTGAGACAGTTCTTGGCGGATGTTTGGGAGCTGCGTCTCAGTTTTGAGTTTCAGGAGGTAAGTTTACTGGAAGGTCTTTTGGGTGACGGTTTTCCTAAACCTCACCTCATTTTACTGGGAGCCGAGCAGGGTTTCTAAGGACGTAGCGACCCTCCGTTGTCATTTAGGGATGAGGCACGATTTTTTATATTAAATTGACTCGCCGTATTAATGGGTTTAGCCAGAGTGCGAAGGAGTTTTCATGTTAGCCACACTTGCCTTATTCTTTCAGATTTTGCTACCAGCCACGTTCGCCAGCAACGTAGAAATAAGCGACGATTTCACCAAAGAGGAGAAGGCATTTGTAGAAAGAATTCGTGCAAGAGCATGGGATTTAATTCTGCAGGAATCAGTAGAACGCTGCACACTGAGGCGCCGAAACAAATGGCTTTACAGCCAAGTAGTGCTGGATCTGTACCTGGGTTTCAACAATGATGGAAGTTTTTTTAGCCGAAACATGTCAGCCCTCCGCGACGCATCCAACAAAGGCACCTTCCCCGATATGCTCATTCAGGGATACTATGCCAAGGATTACACATGGGCCTTAGGCGATCTCAATTTGGTCCAAACTTTCTCGACCGGACCTAAAGGAAAGTTTGTGATCCAACTCAACCGTTATCACTTGGATGAAGGTGACGTCCTAGGCTGGGCCTCGGTCGTGGGCCATGAAATGCTTCACAATATGGGTCATCTACATCCCCGTTTAGAAGACGATGCAAATGCATACAACAATGATTTGGAGATCAACGCCTACCAAAGCTGTATCAAGTCAGAAGGGTCCGCTCCTACCAATCATTTTGCTTTAACGTATCGTTGCGGAGGCAGGACGAGATAAATCGATCGCGGTTGTGTGGAATCCTAAAGCCAGCTCTTCAATTTTTCGAAACACATATATATGGCAACGAAAGCAAACAACGTCACTGTAACCCAATAGGAAAGACAAGTCAGCCGGCATAGGAATATGGTAAAGGTGCCGACCTTGGATCGGAAAACATCTCTCCCTACGTTAACTTTCTTCTCGAAAACCTTTCAAAAAGAATTGCCTTGGCATAGTCGTAGCATCGAAAAAAAACATGATATGGATTTAATCCCCCCTTCCCAGGTTCCCAGCTTTCACCAGGTTTCGGTCCGAAAATGGGATCGAACTTTCGATTTAGTATCATCGGCAGCACGAATAACCCAAAAAAAAGAAAAATTAATTCCATCAAAATGACAAATGCAATCCCGAACTGACAAAACCTAAACACAAATTTATCAATTAATTCTCCCACGAAAAACCTTTCTATCTACCTTATGGAAGCGGAGCCAGATAGTATTTCTGAACGCCTTTTACTAAGAAATCACTAACCGTTTTTCGAAAACATAGCCCAATTCACAGATTGGTCTAACTTTATGTGATTGAGACTCGCCGTTCGAAGCTCACGGGAAGTTTCAATATCGAGACAAACGATTCCACAGGGGTGTCATTCTTGAGAAAAGCCAAATAGCACCCCTTCGAATTGCTCCCATTTTCACTCCCCGTTCTGGCCCCATTCTTGCTCCTCACTAACGATATGAACGTATGTAACAATGAGAAGAACCATTATCTATACTTTGTTCAGCCAGGTGATTCCCTCAGCAAGGTTCTCCGTAAAATCCATGGCACCTCCTTGGGGAAACAGAGAGAGTTTGAACTGCTTGCGATAGCCATCGACAATAACCCACAGATCGCGAATCTCAATCTGATTACTCCAGGCGTGTGCCTCGACCTGTCCCCCTATCGGAAACCTATGCTGCAAGTAAATCGTTGGAGATTCGATTCCGTAGAAACGGCGAGAATTTATGCAAAGGTTTCCGAAAGCGAAAAACGGGCAATCGAAAGATACTCGGGCGCTCTCTCCTTCTTCATCGGGTTGGCAGGTGCCGCAGGAAGCTATTTCGGCGCCTATAAAAGCGCCGTTACCAAACAATTGAAATATATCAATACGCTCATTGAAGACCACGGTAAGCTTGTCATTCAACTGGCGAAAGATCGAATGTCCCAATCCGGTGGAACAATATCCCAGCAGCTAGTCAAGCAGTTGAGCCAAACGGGCAGTGAGATAAAACTTACGAGCGCCTTAAACGAACTAAGTGGCACGATCAAAACCGGTGTTTTAGAGGTATCCTCAAAGGCACCTTCACTCATCAAAACTAGTCTTAATCGAGTTCAAAAAGGTCTCCTCCGAATACCCGAGACTGCAGTACCCCAGTATATGCCTTTTGCCGAGTATCTTGCTAATGGCGCTAAACTCACCTCACGCGCGGCTCGGGTGAATCTAGCCACGGCAGTTGTCGTACCATTGGCCCTGGGCTCGATCGAGCTTGCTGTAGCGAAACCTGCACAACGAGGACGTGTCGGATCCAAAGTGGCCGGTGGGGTTATTGGTGGCTCCTTAGGTGGGGGACTCGCTTATGGTTTGTGCACTACGGTCTTCCTCGCCCATTCAGGCGGAACAAGCCTGCTATGGTGCGGCTTAGTAGCCGGCGGCACAGGAGGTCTTCTTGGGGGATTGGGAGCAGAAGCTATCGCTACCCGATGGTATGATAACCAAATTTCTAAGACAGGCATTTTGGAGTCGGAGAAGTGTTATATTCCGACTCAGGCGAGGTAAAGTGTGGATCTGTGTGAGTTACAGTATCATTTCCTTATAGTGGGCTTCTCGGCCGGAATTTTTATCTGGTTTCCGTTGACCCTTTTCTTTAAATTTAAATTAAATCCAATTCTTGATCCCCATGCAAAGGACAGATTCGATAAAAACGAGGTTTACTTACCATTTTACGGTTTCCGTCGCGGGATGGTTTATGCGGGCATCATTGCGCTAAAGAAAGTGAAACAACGCCATTTTCCAAACTATGATCTCACCTCCGAACTCCAACCTTGGATAGTTTGGCTTTGTCGCTTTTACTTTTGGATGATGGTTGCTGCCGCTATCTGTATTTTTGTTCCGATTGGTTTATTTAGATGTTAGGCCAATGGGGCTTTCTTGAGAATTGGTTTGAACGCCAGTCATATTTTTCATTCTGCAATAAATCTGAAGTTGTAGTCACGCCGGAACTTTATCACTTCAATCCTTGACCCTATCGGCGAATGGCGGGCTTCTAGTTCTAACGAGAATGTTGGTTGCAAAAAATTTTTCGTCCGAGGAGTAAACTGTCAAAGAAGTGCCGGAGTTTGAAGGATCGAGTCCAAGTCTTTAATTCGTCTCGAAATAGTGTGCTTTTGTTTTGGTCACAGAAGTCGTATCTTCTTAGAACACACTATTGTGTAAAGACTTTGGGAGCTTATTAGTATTCCCTGGATCTCTCCAGTGACTTAAGGGTCGATTTTTCCCATATTGGCAGCATGAAAATTGGGGGGCATGCCGATTGCAACTCTCTTCGGTTGAGATGGGAGAGATTCTTTATGTGGGGTAAATTTGTGCTCATTTTTTGGGTGCTTTGGATACCGCTGCTGGGACCTTACGCGTTCGCAGAGACGGTGCCCCTCGCCCAAACCTTGGCTGCCGCTCGTGCTGTGCAAGAGGCGGGATTGGCCCGCACTAAGGAAACGTATGAGACCGCTAAAAAGAACGCCGAGGCAGATCCAAAGAACCCAGATCTCCAAGAAAATCTCACAGAGGCCAAAGAGGCGTTTGATAATCAGAGCAATAACACAAAGAACCTGCAGGGTGCGGTTGAAGCCGCCGAATCCAATGCGAAAAATGGTGGCACCTCCGACCCGACCTTCAAAAGTGCGAGGGGAAAAGGTGAGTATTCAGTAATTGATACCAATGGAGAACAACCTGATGGGCTGAAAGCGGTTTTCACAGATGCCCATACAGGAGAAAAATTTGGAATTGATCTCGATAAGGTCGATGCGTATGAACGGTCTTTTAACAATGGAACAGCCGGCACATCCGACGTGATGAAAGACTCTGGAATAGTATCAAAAAGTTCGGATGGAGGATGGCACAATTACCGAGATTCAGTAGGGGACACCACTAATTCGGCGGACGGGGATGGCGTTCAACATATTTTTGGTTCTTATGATGGGAAAAGCGGAGGCGCGAGTTTTCATGTGTGGGATAATGGGGAGAAAATAGATGGGCCTACTCCTTTTCCATCTGATGCGACTGAGGGCGAGGGACCTAACATGTCGAGCCTAGCCGCTTCACAAGAAGACCTAAATAGACCGAAACTTTCCCCATTTCTTTGGTGGAATCAACAGCCAGCAACGAAACCCAATAGCCCGGTGTTAGATCCTACCGTGACACCCAGAAGTACGTCGCCTACGGCAGCAGCCCAGGTTTTATCCTATCTTTATTAGGGGCGATCATCGTAAAGCGATGGGCGTCTTGATTTTTTCTTGCCTGTAGATTCCGTGGTCGATGGTTTAGATTCTATTACTAGTGGAAGTCCAGGATGCGCCATCACCACGGAATTGGTCGGAACAGCCTCGGCGGTTTGGGCTCTGGGTTCACCAAGCGGAATCTTACTCGACTGAATAAGGACGCCGTCCTTCAATCGTACGCCACCCCAATTTGTAGCAAATTCTTTCCAACTATCGAACTGATCGGCATTTGGTTCTTTAGATTCGTAATCGAAGCATTCGCCAGCGGTGCGAGGCGTACCGTCGTCTTTGGGTGGACAGAGAACCGTGACCGGCCATGAGACATTGTCGGACGAACGTATGCAAGTCGCTCTGGCATAGGTTTGAACGTGATAGCTAACCCCGCCACAAGAATTAGGGATTCTTGAAACAACATACGAGGAAAGATGGTTCTGATCTAATCCCTTTTGTTTATCTGAGTCAGGTATATACCAGCAGAGATGCCCCTTTTTCGTCGGCAAATAACCCTTAGCTCTAACGGAATCGTAGGTTTCGAGAGCGTGGGCGGATTCAGATAGCGACATTGCCAATAAAAGAAATAAGGAGACTATCCAGAGCCCCCTTGTTCTTAATTCTTGTTTCGTATCCACAACAACCTCCGAGCAATCCCAGTGCCTCAACCGTCAAACCTATTCCTGACTTTGGGTAATAATACTGAAATCTAATGGTCTGCATCAAGGAATTTCTATCTCGACTGTAAACAAACTTACGTAGGGTAGAGATGGACGCCGTATCCAGTTTTTTAATTGTTAAATCAAATAGTTAATTTGGGCTGGCCTACGACACTTGCCTAATGATTCGACACCCGAACTGGTGTTTGTGAGCTCGGTTATTTGGTGGAATCGGAGGCAAACGCCTGTTCTCGCACCCTTTTCTGGTTAGATGCCCTTTTTTGTCACCAATGGAATGCCAGTTGCAAACAGTAGGAATACTAAGGGGGAAAAGGTGCGATTCGGCATGCGATCATGGTCAGGACTTCACGTCTATTCGATTTCGCTTATATTCCTTGCTTTGATCTTGGCTTCTCCGAGTTACGTTTATGGCTATAACGGTAACGCAGATGGGCCGCCGGCAAGTCAAGGCTCCGGCAACAACTCCAGCGGCTCCAAACCCCCACCTCCGGTCCCAGCAAGCACCTCTCAAACGGTAGCTCCGCTCCAAGGCCAGGTTCCAGGCTTCCAAGGGGCTGGACAGACTGCGATTATGGATAAGCCGATGGATATCGGTTCCCGAAAAGATTTGCAGAATTCGATTAACTCCATTGCCGATGGGTTTCAAAAATTTAAGTCCGATACGGCGAAGCCTAAGTACGATCAAAGTAGTGTGACGCCTGCGCAACAGGCGATGGTAAATGCCATTAAGGATTTAGATCTGAAGATGCCGGCTCAAAATGCACCTTCGAGTGATAGCACAGCCCACAATTTAGATACGTCTCGGCCGGCACTGACGTCCGATTCTTCTGCTAGTGGAATTTTGAGTGGGGGGAGTACGGTGAGTGGGTCTTTGCCTGTGCAACCACCTGCGCCCACTAATCTTAACAACCAGTCATTGATTCCAGCGGGTGTTCCCGTGGTTGAACTTGGGCCGGGAGCGCAAATTATTAAATGGAATGATCTCCCTGATGGATTAACGGCACCGCAGAAGCCCGCAGTCGCCAGAGAGACGGATACTTCAGTGAACGACGAGCTGACTCTTTTTCGATCGAATCCCACCAGTCCTGCTCCTTCTGATGGTAGCGGGCAGAGCGGGAGATCGGCTATTAAGAAGCAGACGGGTGTGATGGGAACACCTGGGCTTTCTAGCGGAAATCGACTTCCAGGGTCTTTAGGCCTAATCACTGCGATTGATGATTCGGGAATTGACCAGTCAGATTCTCATACTCGGAAGATGAAGGGACCTGGCGATACGGTTTCCAATACCGCTCCCAATGGTCTTGTGGAAAGAGGCGGGACCTCGAGTATTTTGGAGGAAGTCGAAACGCTTCGAAATGCCATCGCCCAAACCAGTAAGGGATTTCAGTTTGTGATTATGTTGCTCGCGTTGGTATTGAGTGGGCTAATTGGTCTTTGGATCTCAAATTTCACGACAGATCGCAGAAGGAACCAAGCGGAGCGACTACGCGCTGACGAAGCAAGACGCACGCAGGAGCGCTTAAACCGGCTTGAGACCCAGATTCAGACAAATGAAGCGCACCTTGTCGATCCGAAATCTACGGTAGGAAAGAAAGCCTACTCAGCGGAAAATTCTGAGTTTAAACCAAGCAAACAATACCTTTGTCACGAACCCGAAGAGCATTGCTATTACATCGTCACCATCTTTCCGAATGGCAAACGAGAGACTCACCAGGTAGTGGAAGGATCGGTTCTAGCGCTTGCCCGCTTCTCCGGAAAAGTGGGCCAGAATGTTCGCATTGAATCTAATGGTGGCCTGACGCCTACGGTTGAGTCAGAACGAATTGGAATTCATGTTAAGGGCGAAGCTCCTAATGCGGTTCACAGCAAACTCATGCCTCTGCCTGACGAGACTTCTGAGGACGGCGATACCCGAGTCCAGCCGAAGCGCTTACGGTCGAATGAGGCGTCGGCTAAGCCTACAAAAAATTAATCGATTCCCGATGTATCGAATTTGAAACCCGTCCTCCCAAAAAATCTCAAAACTGAGACGTTACCTACCCTTTTCCTGCACAAATCCATGGCCCAAACCTTGCTATTACTCTGACTATGTAAAGGGATGAAGAGCAGCCTTGGTAGCGGTCCTTGACCCCTTTTTGGAAGTAGTGCCGATTACAAAGCAGGTTTTGTGGGATATCGAGATTTCGATTACGACTATTTTTATATTGTGGAGAAGAACGATACCGTTTCGCAGATCCTCAATAAGACCTACGGAAACACCTCTTCTTCCCTTCTTAAGGGCCGGCTTGATCAGGTTGCCCACCTTAATCCACATATTAAAGATCTTAATAAAATATTCCCCGGAACGTTCATCCGTATGGGAGTGAATGCTAATGCCAGTTATGTCCAGCCTCCGAACGCCACGGCGATGGAGGAGCTGTCTAGGACCTACCGGTCGTTTTCTCCGGAAGTAAGAAAGATAGTTCATGAACAATCGGAGCTCCTAAACTATTTCGGTTACCTCCTCAAATATGCCGATCACTCTTTGGAAAACGGAGGACACTTAGTTGAAGGAGTGAAACGGGGGTTAACCCCTGGTGCCGTTAAAATGACGGTAGAAGAGATAAAGCGTCTCTATATTCGCTCTATGGTGGAAACTTTTGAAATGGTGCAAGGAGATCGCATTATCGTGGGTCAGCGTCAACAGCTGCGGTTTGTAGAGCAGCGACTGATTCGGATCACTATCGACGATAGTGGGTTACGGGCTTATACCAATCAGCTTGAGGAGTTAGGGAGAATTGGGAAGGCTTTGAAATGGGGGGGTAGGATTGTGAAGGGGGTGGATGCTCTCATCGACTTAAAAGAGATCTATGATGCTCCCACTGTGACCTTGAGGGATCAAACTGCTATGAAGGTTGCTGTGAAAACAGTCACCGGTGGCGTTGTTGGTTCAACCATGGCCTATCTAGTGTGCAATCTTGCGTTTGGGCTGCATTCCGGTGGATCTAGTATGTTTTGGTGTGGGGCCTTAGTCGGTGGAACCGGAGCGATTGTTGGAAGCAAACTCGGGGAAAAGAAGGCGGAGGCACTCTATGACTTTAAATTTGGAATGAAATTCGTGCACAATTTGGTTGATCTTTTCTCAATACCTGAGGCACGGTAAATGATGCTTGAAGCCGCGCAGATAGCTGGAAGCCTTATGGTGGGCGCCTCTTTTGTCGCTTTGATCGCCTGGGTGGGGGTCATATTGCTCGTTAATCCGGTGCTTGATCCACTTTTCTATAATGACAAGTATTTCGATTGGTTCTTGCAACGAGCCCATCCCTTTTTTTTCTCATTCCGGGCGATGTGGTATTCGGGTGCAGTAACTTCGCGCTGGTTGGCAAAGAAGACGATGGGAATAGACGAGGATTCTTTTCGGATGAGAGTCGGGATAATCGGGCGAATGTGCTGTTGGATCTTGACCGGAGGCATCTTCTCAGTTCCATTTTTAGCAGCGGCATATTTTATTTTGGATCTGATTAGCACTTAACTGATGGCGGTGGGGCGTTGAGTAAAAGCAAAGTCCGGAATAAAATTCGCGTGTAATTTGTAGAGCAGCGGCTGATTCGGATCACTATCGATGATAGTGGGTTACGGGCTTATACCAATCAGCTTGAGGAGTTAGGGAGAATCGGGAAGGTTTTGAAATGGGGCGGTAGGATTGTTAAGGGAGTGGATGCTCTGATCGATTTGAAAGAGGTTTATGATGCTTGGGATACACCCGAAAGAGATAAGAAAGTAATGAGTGTAGGGCTAAAAACGGGTGTTGGAGGTGCGGGCGCCGGATTAGCCACCTACTTTGTCTGTACCTTGGGGTTTGGTTTACCCTCCGCTGGGACGAGTATGTTTTGGTGTGGGGCCTTAGCCGGAGGTTCCGGGGCGATTGCGGGAGGCAAGCTTGGTGAATATGCCTCTGATAAATTATATGATACCAAGTGGGGAAAGAGATTTGTACGAGGACTAGTGGAGGTTTTCACGATTCCTTCGGCCTATTAATTTATGATTGAAAATGTACTTACTTTAATTTCATGGGTGGTTTTGTTTTCGACCATCCTTTGCATGTTCTTATGGCTCGTCGTGATTCTAGTTGTGAATCCGGTTCTGGATCCTCTGTTCAATAACGACGTCCATTTCAACTGGTTTATTCGGCGAGCGCATTCCTTCTTTTTTTCTTACCGAGCCCAATGTTATGCCGGTGCGGTTATCTCAAAAAGGCTAGCGAAGAGGAGCATGGGGATTAAGGAAGACGATCCCTTCCGGGAACGACTGGATTGGATGGGGCGACTTAGCTGTTGGAGTATGATGATCAGTGAAATGCTTCTGTTGTTTTGTGGGATTGGGGTGGTCGTTTTGAAGGTAATTCAATCTTGATCATTGGAACTTCATAGCAACCCCTCTCGATATGAAAAGGTCCCAGTCGCAGGTTCGTATTGAACAGCGGCACGATCCGGTGAATCGTTCATGCCCACAATTTCAATCTTTAACTGAAGCCAATCACCGAGAATCTTGATGTAGTTCACCATTCGGGATGACTTTTGATCAATTGGATGAATCGTCTCCAACCATCAAGTTTAACAGGATCGAAAATGATATTATGGTCCGAACTGGAGTCCTCAAAGAACAGGGCGCAAATTTGTCAGTTTTCCTCCCAATTCTCCGTAAAGGGTAATGTTTTTGGATTTTTAAAATTTTGTTTGTGGCGTTTGTCCACCACGAATGGAAAAACGGTTACGATGAATTTGTGTATGCGCATTGGCCATTTAGAAGGCACAAGTTGTTTCCTTTTTGTCTTACGGGAAGGCGGTCAGGGTGGAACATCTCGCCTTCGCGAAGACGGAAACTACGGAAGATAGACCTCAATCAGTCGTCTATTTCTGGAATCGACCGTCTGTCTGACTATTTTTAGGAGCTCATTTAGTTCCTGATATTGTCTTCGAGTCAAATCTTTGCCGGCTAGGACATGGTTGTCTACCCATTCCTCGAGCTCGAAGTATTCCTTTTGGTCATGGGTACCTTGGTCAGAGAGAATTTTTAGGGCGTGGCTAATCGTTTTAAAATTCGCCAAATTTGGATCTAGAATGGTGGCTCTCGCCTGGGCATCCGAATATCGCTCGGTGAGTTTGGCCAGGGGGCCTTCTTTTAATGCTGCGAGGTAGGGCGAAATGGCGTTAGCACTGTCACGTTCGTTTCTCCCCCTCAGCAGTTGCACGGCCTCTTCCATAGTTGAAGCTAGGGTTTGGTATTGGGCATAGGACAATGGGCCTTTAAATAACGTTTCGATTAGGGCTTTGGCCTCGGCGACCTTAGTATTTTCCAAAACGGTCAATTCTGCGCGATGCCACGCGGCATCCAAATTGCTGGGGTTATTGGAAAATCTATACCAAGGATTTTCGTCGAGCAGGTCGATCCGATCCAATACCGGGTCGAATTCGTGTTTCAGCTTCAAGAGTTTCAGATCTTTGCGAATTTTATCTATCGCATCTACAACCTGCTCTTCCGTCATTTTCAAAAGGTCGTCAAAATTATTTTCCAGATCTATGGCATCAGCATTCAAGAGGATGGGTAGATTTCTGTGTAAGAAAATAATCGCACGCCTGGCCAAGTGCGCCTTTTCGTCTTGATCAATTTCTTCCCCCTCCGATTCAATCCGGGTGAGAATGCCAGGCGCATCATTCGGCTGTAAATTCTCTAATTCAAATCGTCCCATCCAGAGGGTGTTTCCGGAACCTTCCTCCTTTAAACGGTTTTTTAGTTGGGAATAGCTATTGAGTAGATAGGCGCCAGTGACAAAGATTTGGTCTCCTCTACGGGTCTGACCCAGCATTCCGATATAAATTCGTTTGGATTCTGAGGGTAGCACTAGACGAGAATCGGTATGAGCCAATCGGGCCGCGTTCAAGAAATAGATGCAATTTTTGCGAGCGATACCTTGCGAGGCTGCTAGCGTGAGAGTTAATAGGATCAACCGGAAGAAAACTATTCGGCCCATAAGAAAACACCCGCCCGTAGTTATTTCCCCCCCTTCCCTAATACGAGAGGAAACTGGCGCAGGTTCGCCTACAAGTCAACTTTGGTATTGTGAGGTAAATATTAGGATCGGCGGAACTAACCGTGGCTACAATCCAGCATCATTCAAACAGGTAGCCACGACGCCTTGGGCAGCTAGCTGCTGGTCATAAACGGCCGAGTTGGCGGAGTACACGTCGTAGGTCCACTTATTTTTTACGGCGGTGTAGAAGCAATTGCAGAAACCCTGAGCCTGGGTCGGGTTGGCGTTAGTTGGGGGCTGCGCTATGTCGGTGTTGCATTGGGTAATGTTCGCCAGGAAAGGATCTCCGGCCGAAGGGGCGGGGGTTTTGCTGCAACCGCCTAGGGTCGCTATCACTACTAAGGCGAAAAAAAGTACATTAAGAGATTTCATTTGGCCTCTCCTTCTTTCAGCAAGCGAATGTGTTCATCGAGGAGCCTTATCGCCCTGTCATTTTCCGGGACATGAAAAATTCGTTCCGCTATGTTCATGCTGTCAGCTCCGCGTCCTAGTAATTGCAATCGCATGGCCTCTGTCGCTTTGGCATTTGGCTTTAAGCTTAGAAACCACTCGGCGGACTTCTCAGCGAAATTTGAACGCGCGAGCAATCGATCGGCGAGCTCTGGGCTTTCGAAAAGGGTTTTTGCTACCTCCGAAACCAACTCAGTCTTGGCGGCGGGTTTAAGGTTCGGATGATTGGCTAGTTTACCAATCGTTTTAAGGGCGGCGTTGAACATCTCTTCGGCCTTGGTATCCGGCACATTCATTGTGCTGGGATCGAGCAGGCCAATGAGCTTTTGTGCAGCATACGGGGTGTTCGGATCAAATTTTGGATGGTTTATCAGATCCTCTATAGTTCTCAGGTATTCGACGGCAAGGTTGTTATGGGTGTTGAGGGATGAGCTTATCGCCTCATCATAAAGTCCTTCCAGAAGCGAAAAAGGGCCTTTCTTTCCTGAAGGATCGGTTTCGACTTCGACGCTCAGATTGGGGTTGTACTTTGTCGGATCAGCCGTTAGGGGTCTTAACGCTTCTAGCAATATTGGATTGCCGCCTCTGATGCGATGAGAAACCTTAAGCATCTCCTTTACAAAAACATCTTCCGTAGGTGCTGGCATTACTAACACTGGCAAGAGGGGTAATGGCGTGGCCTTTTGACCACGAGGATTGGGTCCTTGGCTGGCATCGAGATCGGTAATCTCGTCTCGCGTCTTCTTGGTAAAATGTCCACGGGCTACCCGTCCGGCGGACGGATTGGAGGTTCCAAAGCCGAAGATAGAAGCATTTAAGGCGGCGCCCTTAAGGGCTCCTACCGTCATATTCGTATTGGGCGCGTGTTTGTCGTGGATGGCCTTTTCCGTTACCGCCAGTGGAATGCCGTAGCCTTTTGCCGTGCGGGCCAGAACTTCATCCGCAAATTCTTTAGGCTTCGCCATGCAGTCTTCGAAAAGCTCGGAGAGGATCCAATCTTTAGCGTCGATGACTCGAATATCGCGATTTAGTTTAGTGGTATCGCCGTAGGTGACCTCGGCGGCGCCCAACGAAGTCGTTTCGATGCCGTGTAGATGCCATCCGCCGCCAATTTTTGGTTCCATGTAGCCAGGTAGAACGTGACCTGATTCAAAGATGATGACGGGATTCTGATTTTGGAACTCGTCGCGTCCGAGGAGTTTTCGCGCTAAAACTTGGTTGAGAACGGTTCCAGAGTAACACTGAAGTTCATTGTTCTTACAAATATCTACTATCGACGTGGCATTCGCGTTGTAATCACTGTCTTCTTTAAAATGCGCGAACAGAGCATCATCGGTAGATACCTTCAACTGGTGCGGATTTGACTTATTGGCTCCGGTACGGAGTTTCAAAAGAATGGCGTTTAGTTCATTGGAAGAGGGCTCTTTTTCGCCGCGTTTTCGATGCCATTCAGTCAGCGCATCGGTCAACTCGTTAAAGGGAATCATCTCGCCATTTTCGATCTTATTGTGAAGGGCTTGCCGATCTTTATCCAAGCATCCGGCTATGACCGGAAATTTGTTTTCAACTTTAATGAAATGGGCTTTGCGTTGAATTGCCTCGTGGGCCAATCGGGCCGCGGTAGATTTCGGGGCTTCTGCCCGAGCGATTAGCGTGGTGAATGCTAGGACTGCGACGAGAATATTTTTCACTCCACTGACTCCATCATTTCAACCGGGCAGACGCCCAGCTGGGTGATTACTTTGCAAACGTATGCCAACGGTCTTTAGGCTGGAATGCATTGAGAAAGCTAATATTCTTTGGGCGAGGTGACGAAAAGTGTTCCTTCTCATTTTATCTCTATTCTGGGAACGAACGGAGGTAAGCGTCCAGGAGACGGATGGCCTTGGAATCGGCAGGAAGGACAACCGTTCTATTTACCAGGGGAGCTCCCCAGCTTGCGACTCCCACCAAATCCGCCCTGAGCTCTTTAATCGAACCGGAGTCGGGATTTAGACCTAGAAACCACTCCACGAATTGGTCGGGAGCGGTCTTCTGTTTCAACACCTGATTGGCCGTGGAGACAGAGGAAAAAAGGTGCCTGCCAACGTCCCTCGCCAACTTTCTCTTGCTGGAGGGGAGGAGTTTGGGGTTTTTTGAGAGGTTTTCGAATGTCTTCAAAACAATCGCCGATATTTCCTCGGCTTGAGCATCCTCCATCCCAACGAGACTCCGGTTGAAGATTCTAATTATTTTTTGCCCGATCTCGTAGGTATTAGGTTCGAAATTCGGGTGGTTTGTTATTGATTGAAGAATCTTCAGATAATCGGTTGGAATTTTCTCATGCTTGCTGAAAAGACGTTCGGATTCGAGATCTACGGCGTCCAAGAGCGAGAATCGTACGGGGGTGGAGGAGTAACGAGAGCCCCCATACGTCTGCGGTATGATTTCGATGGTAAGATTGGGGTCATAGTTTGCTGGATTGGCTATCAGCGGCCTAAGTGTCTCTAACACGAACGGAGGGCCGATCTGTTCCGGTTTGTTTGCGAGCTCAGCTCGACGTTGCATAGCTATTCTTAACTGCGGATCACCAGGGCGGTCTTTTCCGGGAAGGGGACGACCAGGGTGGATGTCGCCTCCGGCGGCATCGAGATCTTGAATTTGTTCTCGATACGCGCTGGTTAGATGTCCACGAGCCACGCGTCCCTTCGGTGCGCGCGAATCACCAAAGCCAAATAGCGAAGCATTTAAATTAGCGCCTTTAAGAGCCCCTTCGGCCATATTGGGAGTTGGGGGATACTTACTTCGGATGGCCGCTTCAGTTACCGCCAGAGGAATGTGGTATTGCTTAGACGTTCTGGCGAGAACCTCCTCGGCGAACTCTTTGGGCTTAGTCATACAGTCCTCAAAAATTTCGGAGAGGATCCAATCACTAGCGTCGATGATGCGAATATCTCGCTTTAGATTTTTCGTTAGCCCGTAATTGATCTGAGCAGGCCCAAGCGAAGTCGTTTCGATGCCGTACAATCGCCAATCACCTTCTTCACGTTCCATGTAACCTGGAAGCACGTGCCCTGATTCATAGATGATGACCGAATTCTGTTTTTGAAAGTCGTCACGACCGAGAAGCTTTCGCGCCAAGACTTGATTCAATACCGTACCTGAATAGCACTGGAGTTCATTTTGAGTACAGATATCCGCTATAGATGCCGCCGCCGCACTGTAAGCGCTGTCTTCCTTAAAGTGAGCGAAAATGGCATCCTCGGAGCTCTCTTTCACTTTACTTGGATTGGACTTGTTAGCTCCGGATCGAAACTTTAGTAGAAGTCCATTTAACTCATTTGAGGAGATCTCTTTTTGTCCGTGCTTCCGGTGCAGTTCAATCAAGGCATCGGTCAATTCGTTGAAAGGAATCAATTCCCCTTGCTCAATCTTATCGTGCAGGGTCTGTCGGTCTTTATCCAAGCAGCCTGGAACGACTGGAAATTTGTTTTCGATTTTAATGGAATGATTGCGGCGCTGGAGCGCTTCGTGGGCAAGCTGAGCGGCGGTGGATGGAGGGGCTGCCTGAGCAGTTCCAAACGCCAGGGCCAGCGCAAGAATAGATTTTGAGGCGACCCACTTCACGGTGAAGACTCCATCTTTTGACCGCGAGAATACGCGGCTCGCCAGGATAGTTGCAATGAATGCCAACCGGTCTCTAAGGTCATAAATGCGGGGGAAGCTATCATATTGTGGACAGATTGACGAAAAGAGTTCTTTTGGGCGGGGGGCAATGCGTAGGGGGACAGGAGGCTCCCTAGACTCCGATGACAATGCACTATAGCTCGCATAACTCTCTGATGAGATAATTCGCATTGTTTCGGCTAGGAAGGCCACGGCGAAAGAAAGAGTAAAGTATGAAGAAGGAATTTAACTTCAAAGCAAAGCGAGTCGGCGATCGGTTCAAGGGAAAAGAGGTCAAAGTATCAGTCACTGCCCGTTTGGACCCACAAGTCGTGTCTTGGCTAAGACACGAGTCAGAGCGCAAAGGCATCCCTTACCAGACGCTCATGAATTCGATTCTCACTGAGAGTATGAATTCCAATGATCAAGAGGCCACTATTCGACGGATCGTTCGCGAGGAACTTGGTAAGAAAACGGGCTGAGTGGAGCTGCGTTTTTTTTTTTTTTTGCCGCGTCACGTCAATTCTTCAAAAATCTTTTGACCTCACACCGCAGAAAGCCGGAATCCTTCAGCCTTAATCCTTGAGCCTTAATCCTGGATTGGTTAAGGATGAAGGTTCAACGCTTAACCATGAAGGATAAAATTATGGGGCCACTTCGACACCGTATTCCGACTTTTTTTCTTATTTTTTGGTCTGGTTTGCTTCTGGCGGGAGAGCGAGCCCGGGATTTAGGCATACAGATTGGCGTTTTTCCTCCAGGCACGAGAGATGCAATAACCGACGTGTCAGGGGTGCGCGTAGGGCAGGTGACGTTGAATCGTGGGAGCGGAAAGCTCGTTGTAGGTAAAGGGCCGGTTCGAACCGGTGTCACCGTGATCATTCCCGCTCCTGGGGATCTGTTGGGGTCAAAACTAATGGCCGGAAGCTATGTCATGAATGGGAACGCAGAAGCCACTGGACTCGTCTATTTGCAAGAGACGGGTGTGCTCGAAAACCCCATTGCGTTGACCAACACCAATAGTGTGGGAACCGTTCATCGGGGAATGATCGAAGCCATGCGATTGACGCGGTCAGATACGGGGGCGGTGACTCCTTTAGTGATGGAGTGTGACGATAGCACGCTGAATGATCTGATGGGACAGCATGTAGAGATCAAGCACGTTCTGCAGGCGTACCAGAGTGCATCGGAACAGGTGGAAGAGGGTTCGGTGGGTGCCGGAACCGGGATGATGTCCTTCGATTTTAAGTCGGGAATCGGGACCGCTTCGCGAGTGGTTTCTATCGGGACAAAAAAATATACTGTGGGAGTACTCCTTAATTCCAATCTGGGAAGCGCTACTCGTGGGACGTTGCGCTTGGCTGGAATTCCGATCGGTAAAGAGATCAAAGACCTGATGCCGGAGGAGCCTGGTAAAGATCAAAAAGGGGCGGGCTCGGCGGTGATGGTAGTCGCAACCGATGCGCCTCTGGATTCCCGCCAACTAAGTCGGCTCGCGAAACGTGCCTTCAATGGGCCCGTGCGCATGGGAACGGTCGGGTATCACGGCAGCGGCGAATTGGTGGTGGCCTTTTCTACGGCGAATCGAATCCCCGAGAAACAGAAAGATCCCGTTATTAAAATAAATGTCCTTCTCGATCCCGAGACAAATGATCTTTTCGAGGCGGTCTCTGATGCTTCTGAGGAAGCTTTGATTAATTCTCTTTTGGCCGCCAAGACGATGACTGGACGAGACGGTAATAAAGTATATGCACTGCCTCACGAGCGTTTGAAACCCCTGTTAAGAAAGTATCACGTAGTAGAGAAAACTCAGGAGTGATCATGAAATGGCCGGAACTACGTCAGGTGACTCCGTTAGTCGATATCCCAGTGGGATTGGTCGCCTCGCGGCTTAAAGCTGAAGAAGTTCCGGGAATGATCGCCCTAGTCAGAAACTGGTTTTCCGATATTTCCGTCAGTAGCGAGTCTTATCACTTAGATGAAAGTTTTTACTTTGAACGCACGATGTTAGAGGGCCTTTCCGAGTCGGCGATTCGAAATGTCTATCCATTAGTGCTTAAGCATGAAAATAGGCCGGTCTTTTTTGTGACTTTGCAACGTGAGTGGAACGCAAGGACTTTGACGGGACGATTGCTAGTGATAGATCCCCAGTACCGCGGACAGGGGCTGGCAAATATTGGACCACGATTACTAGAATCGATGGGAAAGTTAATGGGGGCCGAGCTACTCTATTACTACGCCAGTGTGACTACGATCCACCAACAAAAGGCGGCGGAACACGCGGGGTTCAAGCTCATTGGCCTGATGCCCGCTTCGGATAGACATCTTATGGAACCTGGGCGAGTCCGCCGTATCTTTGAAGCGATCTACGCCAAAGTACTCATCTGCGAAGATGAGATTTTCGTGCCCGGCCAAGAGGCGCTTACCCCCCAAACCACCGCATTGTGGAAATTTCTATTTACCGAAGCCGCGGGCGAAGCGTCGCTCCCTCAGGGAGAGTAGCGATTTAGGAATAGATCCCGGAAGCGCTTGGCGAGTAAAACCCTGGAGCTTTTTGCGGTAGTCTTCGGGAAAAAGGTTCTTAGCTTCATTAGGGCCTTACCATTTAAGGTAGGGTAGATCTCAGACTTCCCCTTCTCTATTCCGCGTAAGATCTCTTTCACGGTCTGTTCTGGTGTGGCGAGTAAGAAAGATAGCCAATCCGGAAATCCAAAAGTCTTTCCCTTATTGACCATCTGAGTTTCGACAAACCCTGGGGAAACCATGATGAGTTGAACGCTGGAATCTTTTAGGCTTAGCTCTTCACGCAAGGCGCGGGTGAAACCGACGACCGCATGTTTGCTCGCACTGTAGGCTGACAAGAACGGAGCGGCTAAATGGCCAGCCACGGAGGCCATATTAATAATAGTGCCGGCCCCCTTTTGTTCCATCGTTTCCAAGGCTATTCGAGTGCCCAGGACCACGCCGTCTAAATTGACCGAGATCACTCGCCGAAAGGTAGCATGAGGGGTAGTAAGAAAGTCTCCGGTGCCGGCGATGCCAGCGTTGTTAAACCAAAAATCGATTCCGGGATGGCGACTCAGGATAGTCTCTCTTACCTTCGCCATTTCTGTTTCTGAAGTTACATCGCTGACACACGAATAAAAATCGCGCGACAATTTTGCGGATTCAGCAGCGACTCTATTTAAATTGAGTTCATCGGTATCGATGCCGTAGATGATAGCGCCCTTATTCAAAAGCTGTTGGACTAGCTCCCGCCCGATCCCATTTGCGGCCCCGGTGATAACGCAGACCTTACCCGTAAACATCAATGTGTCCTTTCAAGCCAATACGCGCGCTTGTCTTCGACGACAAGAATCTCTTCAAACTTTGCCCCAAATCCACTAGTTCCAATATGCGGTTCAATCGCCCAAAGTCCGGTGAGTTTTCCTTCGTGGTTTGCATTGAGAAGTTGTCCAAAGAGGCCACGAGAGAGAAACGCCCAGTAGGACTGCCAGCCAAAATTGAGGAGCTGCAAACCGGGGCCGCGGGGTACATCACGGTGAATTCGATGGCCCAATACGGCAAAGGGATATTTTTTGTGGATGTTCTCGTATCCCGCTTTAAGGATAAGACGATCGATCTCCGTCCAGATTGAACCACCCGTTCTAGAAGCACTAAATAAGGAAGGGATAATATCCCGCAGTGACTGTAAGAAATTTTGGGCTTTGGTAAACTCTGCGTTTTCGCCTAGACATGCCGAGTAGCCAATGTCGCACGTGAAGCCATCCAGCACCGGCGCGACATCTAGAATGTAGACTTCGCCCGGAAGAAGAAATCGCTTCGTCGGACTATACTGCGCGTAGTGCCGAATCTTGTCGAACCGGGTTCTTTCTCCAAACCAGGCGAAAGGATAGTGGAAAAAATCGCGCACCCCGAAATCTCTAAGATAGGTCGCCACCAGATCGGCGGCCTGTTTCTCGGTCCAACCCTCACGCATCATCGACGAGACCTCTTTCACGGCATCGAAAGCGAGTCGCTGGCACTCCAGGTAACCCGCTAGAGATTCGCTATCGCAAAGCCCATTGGCCGATGGAGAGACTCTCTGTACGACGGGTAAAGCAGACACGTTGGAGAGCGTTTTAAGCAAACTTTTCATACGAATGCTCCGAGACGGGTAGGAAGTTTTCGAGGATGCGGTTAACTTCATCCGGCATCTCTCGAAATACCCAGTGATTGGCGTCTAGAATTCTCAGAGTGATCGAGGCGGCGAACGGTTCCAGTTCGTCTAGCGTTGGGGCGGCCAAAAAAGCATCCCGGCAACCCCAAATCACAAGTACCGGAGCTCGCACTTTTTCCGGGGCGCGCCGCATCAGCTTAGGTATCTCGCGCGAGAACGCGCGGTACTGATTTAACATTCGAGAGAGTCCTTGGGCCGATACCGCTGTTTTGGGTCTTAGTTCTTGGGGCAATTCACCGCGATCGTACGCCATCTGGAGCATAGTTTTTGGAATCGATTTTATTAAGATTTCCGGCAGCCAAGGCAGTTGCATCAAATAGATATAGAAGGATTTCAGTTGCTGTCTCATGTTGCCGAATCTTCGAAACATTTGGGGTACCGATAGGCCGTTAATGATCACCATACCGGAAAGACGGTTGCCCAGAAAGGGGGCTAAATTCCACGCCAACGCGGCGCCCAGATCGTGACCGACGCAGTAGACCGGTCTTTGTCCAGAAGGATCCACCTCACGCAAGATTTCCAAACAGTCGAGAGAAAGAGAGTCTAAGGAGTAACGATTGAATTCGGGGTTACCTTCAAAGGGGAAAAGCCCGCGAGTGTATGGGCGGATGACGTGAAATCGGCTCTCGAAGTATTCGGCCTGAAAATTCCAGATCTGCGGGTTGTCGGGAAAACCATGCAGAAAGAGCAAAATAGGGGCATTCGCCGACCCGTTCTCGAGCCAGGCCGTCTTAAGTCCGCGCATCTCTCGGCTGATTAGGCGACTATCCATATTTTTTTTTCAGAGGCCTTTCGGTGGGTTCAGGTGGCGCCAGTGGAGTGATATTGGGATCGGGAAAGGGAAAATTGAATGCCCGGTGCGTAATCGCCATTCTTGACGTCAAACGGTGATTCTTAGTGTTTAGTACCAAGCTGACATACGGTGCGCTCACGAATAGACGACTCATCAACTCTGGGATCGTCAATTGTCGCATTAATGGCAGACAGCTGGCGATTACCTGAAAAAAGGGATGATCATTTGTCATGGACTCTGCGAGAAAGATTTTGTTTAGTTCGCCAAGTACCCAGCCGCTCGAAAACAATTGTCCAAAGAGAAGATCGGTTTTGCGATGTAAGAGTCGTTTTAGGCTAAAAGAGCGTCTTTCTATTAACTCCAACATGAGAAAGGCGTAGTTGTGATGCCTCTTCTCTTCTTCCATATGTTTTTTGTGAACTTCATAATAGAGCGGGTCGATGGAGTCTCGGACGCGGTGAATGTCTTGGAAGAGGCTTAAAGAGACCTCTTCCACGGCGGCAACGATCCACCAAAAGGCGTGGCCCCCCGATTTGGCGTTGGCGATTACCGCTTTGAGAAACAAAGAGCCAAACGCTTTTGGCAAGAGTCTATCCAGCTGTTCCGGGTCGATCCCTTCGGTTTGGCAGAAGAGTTGGTTGAAACGGTTAAAAGCCAGGGCGTGTTTATTCTCCTCGATAAAAAAGAGATCGCCCAGTTCCCACATTTCGGGATTTACCGAGAACTCTCGTAAAGGTTCAGCCCAAGCCACGCGTCTCAACTTGGTGATGACGCTCTCCATTTCGGAAATCGTCGAATTGATGATAAGCCCCACCAGTTGGGACAGAGCGAGGCGCTGTTCTTGGGAGGCGCCGGGACAGGCAATGCTTTGGGAGTCGAGGGGGAGAAAAGGTAATGTGGTATCGACGCCCAGAGACCACTGGACGCCTTTGTCCAGATCCCAAGCGTACTTGCGTTGCCGCTTAACCTGCGCGGCGAGCGCCACATGGTCGAACAGGTGGCTGTCGCTCAAGGGTCCCCTTTTGTGTGTGAAAAAAGATAAAGCTAGTATGCTCGCGATGAGTAAGGCGCCGGGTCATCCCGACGACTCAAGCATCGCGTAGAACTAATTTTTTCACACTTGGGGCGCTTAATCAATTTTACGAATAATGCGTAGCGCTAGAAAAGGACTTCAGCGCCGCGTCCTTGTTGGATTAGCGGGATGTAGTTTTCCAACTCCTGACAAGTCGAGGCGTCAGTCAGATCGACGACCTGTTTTCGTTCGGAAGACATATAGGCCGCCATCACCAGACGTGTGATCTCTAACCCATAGGAAAAATTAAGAAGAGCATCCTGGCCTCTTAAGAATTTTTCCGCGGCGTCTCGATTCTCATCCACGTAGCCGTAAAGATCGGCTTCGTTGGTTTGGACGGATAGTAGGCCACGACTCGCAGTAGCCTTCTCCAGAGCAGACTCTTGATCGGCAATCGCTTGGGCCGCTTGGTCACCAATAAAAATATTCAACGGTGAGGTCAGAGTATTGATCTCAAACGCGTAGCCGGGCCCCATTCCGTCCATAAACAGGCGAAGCCCTTGTTTCTCAAACATCCAAGAGTCGGTGAACTGCGCTTTCACTTTTTGATGGGTCTCGGGATTCTTGAAGGTCACCATTCCAGTCGCAAAATCTTCCGCCGGAGTCTTGGAATAATCGACGCCGTGTTTTTTAAGAAGCTCGTCTCTCCATTTAGGTTGGCCCCATTTAAGAAGACCCAACTCACAACTTACCGACTGTGGTTTAAGGAAGGTCGGATTTTTCCCAACGGGCGTCAGCGCGTACCAACCCACGGCGATGCTATGGCAGCCCATGTCACTTAGGACGCCGCCGCCTTGTTCCATGGGATTCCAAAACCACGGCATATGGGGACCAGCGTGCTCTTCCGCGGATCGGGTTAGCACCATCGGGCCCATCGCCTTTTGCACGGGAGCTAATTGAGTTAACTGCGTTTGGACGGCCTTCATATGAATCTGATTTTCAAAGTATGCCGTGTTCAGATTGGCGCCCTCCGCCAACTCGACCAGTCGTCTGGCCTCTTTCATGTTGCGTCCGAGGGGTTTGTCGCAGATGACGTTACGGACTCGTCCGCCGGCTCGCTTGGCACTTACGACCTCTTCCATGATTTCGATTCGGGTGTAGTTCGGCGAGTAGATAGCGATGGTGTCTACGTGCTTCGCCATTTCACTAACACTTTTGTAGATAGTGGCAGGCCCCAGATCATGTTCCCGCGCCCAGCCGGATAGCGCCTCGGCACCTTTTCGCGCCAGAAGACCGGAAAGCTCCATATTCCTGGCCTGAAGCATCGCTTTGGCCTGGAATTGGGCGATAAAACCGGCACCCACGAAACCAACTTTTAGCTTTTCCATCGAAGTCTCCTGTCAAAGAATCGAATGTTTGAGTGATTTAGTCTCTTAGACTGGTCTTGGGACTCCTCGCGGGGACATCGAGGGAGCCTTATCGGTCAATCGAACCGCTTCGTAGCCGCCTCGAGCGCGGAAATAGAGGAATAAGATTCCAAAGATCAACGTCAGTAGTGCCGGAAGTACGGCGACCCATTTATAGGTCATCATCGCTGAATAGTGTTTCGCGGATTCTATTTCGGAGCGAACGACGGGATCGTTGATCATGGCTATCTTTTTCTCGTCGAGTCCGCCGTTAGAGACGACAAGAGGCTGAAGCTCCGGACTCAGGACATGGACGGCGTAATGATCCTGGACTGAACCCATGGCCGTCACCATCAATTTTCCCGCGGAAAACATTCCCGCGCCGCCAAGAATCGCGAGCAGCAGAGCGCCGCCCTTTGGAAATCGTTCAGCGACAACGCCCAGCATGGTCGGCCAGAAAAATGTCTTTCCGAAGCCAAAGATAGTGGCCGCGGCAAAGACCATCGTGGCCGTAGTAGAACTGCTAAGCCAAAACAGGCCTATCGTGGACAGTAGGGCAGCCATGGTGAGCATCCCCAAGGGGCTGATGGCTTTAATGATGGCACCTGCGAAAAATTGGCGAAGGACAAACATAATACCGGCGGTGTAGACCAGTAGGAGAACGCCTTGGATGCCGACGAGGTTTTGGACTAAATTCCCAACCCATTGGTCCGGACCGAGTTCCGTAGCGGCCGTCATCATCATGAGCACAACAAAAAGCAGGAACAGCGGCCGAAAGGCCTCTTTGAACATATCCCCGTAAGAGACACCGCGAGCGACGCGCTCGGTTTCGGGAAATTTTTCTCCGGAGATTAGGTATCCGTAAATCAACGTGGGGATAAGGATCAATCCGACTTTTATCTTCCAGCCAAAGCTAAGGGCCGCACTACTAATACCGATGACATCCAACCCCATTCCCTTCGTGATGGCGTAACCAAGCAGTCCGCCCAGGATTAGCCCTCCCGGCCACCAAGCGTGCAATTGATTCAGATGCTTGGTCTTGCTATCGGGATAGATCGTGGCGACCAGCGGATTGGTGACGGCTTCGACAAGACCATTTGCCAGACCGATGATTAATGTCGCGTAGTAGAGCGAAGTGAAGTTGCGGGAAAAGATGGTGAGAGCGATTCCCGTGAGGTGGCCCAGAAAGGCCAGGCTCAGGAGTCTTTTCATTCCCAGGCTATCGACCAGAAAACCACCAAGTACAATCGTGATGGCAAATCCCCACACTCCGGGGCCCATGAGGCTTCCCATCTGAGTGTCGGTAAATCCAAAATCACCTTTTAACTGAGGCACGATGTCGGTTCGGATCGAAAAAGCCATCGATGTGGCGACGAGGGCAAAGCAACTGGCAACGAAAAGTTTGCGCTGGTTCATTCAACACGCTCCTAGCATTGAGAGCGCGGATAGGAAGGGGTACGCGTTTTCGTGCCCCGGCTTATCAGCGCTCTTTATGGACGCAGTTAATGGCAGCTATAGCGCAACGTGTCAAGCTTGAGTTTGCTTTAGGTTAGGATGTTTGGGGTCCGGCTAGACCAGTTAAACACCGGTTATTCTAGTGTTTTCCAAACACTTCAAATTGCTCGACATGGAAACTGGGATCCGATTTGATGATAATCGTTTTGGAGAACCTGTCCTCGAGTTTGTGAACGTGCTCGCGCTCGTCTTCCAGCATCTTAAAGGTCACGTCGGGATTGGCGAAAACGACTATATTCTTGGTTCCGCTGAGCGCCTCTTTTTCGATCTCACGGAAAATTTCAAAGCATATGGTGCGCCGACTTTTATGATAGCCACGTCCTTCGCAGATAACACACGTTTCGGTCAGGTACCGGACCAGATCTTCGTGGGTCCGTTTTCGGGTCATTTCCACCAGGCCAAGTTCTGAGATCTTAAGAATGTTCGTTCTTGCGCGGTCTTCTCCTAGTGATTCTTGCAGTGCTTGATAGACCTTTTCGCGATTTTCGCCGCTCTCCATGTCGATGAGATCGATGATGATGATGCCGCCGACATTGCGGATACGAAGTTGGTAGGCGACCTCTTTAACCGCTTCAAGATTGGTCTTTAAAATGGTCTCTTCAAGACTCTTCGAGCCTACATATCGACCGGTGTTAACGTCGATGGCCGTGAGTGCTTCCGATTGGTCGATCAATAGATATCCACCGGACTTTAGCCAAACCTTCTTGCCCAACGCACGAGAGATTTCGGCTTCGATGCCATAGTGTTCGAATAGCTGAGAGGGACCTTTGAATAGTTTTACGCGGTTTTTGAGTCTGGGCATGAACTGCCCGATAAACCGCAATACATTTTCATATTCGTCGGCATCGTCGATGACGAACGAATCGACCTCGTCGGTAAAAAAATCTCTCACCGCTCGCATCGCTAGCGATAGATCATCATGAATGAGCGCTGGGGCTTTTTTTCTGGCGGCATCTCGCTTGATGCGAGTCCAGAGCTTTACGAGATAATCGGTGTCCGCTTTCAGATCACGGAAACTTTTTCCTTCGGCGACGGTGCGAATAATAAATCCAACGCCTTTGGGCCGAATCCGCTTGAGAAAGAGATCTCTCAGACGTCGACGCTCGCGCTCGTGTTCGATGCGGCGAGAGATGCCCACATGCTTTACGGTCGGCATGAGCACTAAATTGCGGCCGGGAAGGCTGATGTGGGTGGTTAGTCTCGCGCCCTTGGTTCCGATGGGGGCTTTGGCCACTTGGACCAGAATTTCTTGTCCTTCTTTGAGAAGGTCTTGAATGTTGGCGCGCTCTCGACTTCGGCGATTCGAATAGCGTCGTTTGCCATACTGGGGCTTTCGGGGAGCGCGCTTGTCGGGGCCTCGATCGTCTTCGGAAGCCGCCGGGCGGTCACCCTCTTCGGCCGGGTCTTCTTCATCGTCGTTCTCTTCTTCGACTTCGACATCGCTGCCAAAAGGGTCATCGGTAATATCATCGACGTACAAGAAGGCGGTTCGTTCGAGACCTAGCTCGAGGAAGGCGGCCTGCATGCCCGGTAGCACTCGCTTTACGACGCCCTTATAGACGTTGCCGACGACGTTGCGGTCCTCTTCGCGTTCGATGTGAAGTTGGCGGATTTCGCCGTTTTCAAGGGTGGCCACTCTCGTTTCGTAGTGGCTCGCGTTAACCAAAATCTGTTTGCTCATTTCAACTCGGCTCCCTAAGGGGAAAATTACACAGTTCGTTGTTTGATAACATGCCGGGCTGCGAATGACAAAGCTTGCAGCGGGGCCGGCAATCGGCCCGTGTGGCCTTCCGTCCCATCCGGGAGGGTCTCATGTTACCATTGATGTCATGAGACTTTTTGTCTGTTTGTTAGGAATCGCGGTCGCTGGCGCGGCATTAAGCTTAGTTCCCCACCTCTATTTGCCCTTTGTCCCCGTCCCCAGTCGAGGTTGGGCGGGTGATTCGTGGGTGCGATGTGTCGGGTTATTCGCCATTCCTCTTAGTTTGGCTTTGCTGGGATTGAGCCGCAGCGCTCTGGTCCGATGGCTGGATATTGGCTGGGGAGTGTGGATGGGCTCGCTTTCGATTGCGGTGCTTTGGACAGCCCGATCCCCTTTTTCCGCCTTTTATTCGTGGCGAGCGACCTTATTCGTGCTGGGCGTTCTGGTGTTGTCCGTGGGTACGACGCTATTTGCCGCAATGGCGCTTAGCCGACCCAAGCCGTAGTTCACCTTCCATGATTGGGCTCTCTATATGTTTCGAACCGTGGCTATCATTCTAACGTTTGCTTCCCTGCTCTTTGCGGCTTCGCCTGAGTCGCCCGAGGAGCGGGCATTTCGTCAAAAGTATTGTGGTCCTGCCCTCGAAGCATTCCTGAAATCTCAAAGAGCGCTATTTGCTGAAGGGGCCTACGAGCCTCATGTCTTTCGGGCGTTGGAGGCGGCCCTATTGGCCCGCCAAAGTCACGGTGGTCCTGTTCCGATCCGAAGGGCTGCCAAAGACGCCGAATTTGAAGCGCAGTGGCCCAAGACTAATCCGATCTCTGTGGCTGACTATGGTTCGGAGGCCTCTCCTATTCCGGCAAGAGAGGTAAAGGTGGGGACTAGAATCGCGGGCTACGACATTTCGTCAGGCGGCAAAGACTATTTTTTTCGGCCGATTCGCCGGACCAGTACTGAGCTGGATCAATTGGAGGTGCGTAAGCGATATGCCGCGGACCGAGTGAATGAGTTACTGGGTATTGAAGCTTCCTCTAAGAGTTGGTGGGGGACACTTAACGGCCAACTGGGGCTGGTGAGTGAGAGGGTGTACGGGGAAAAAAATGAGGGCAGGCATGAGGGAAAACTCATTGCTAAATTGCTTAAGGAAGGGAAGTTGGATGGACGGTCGCTTTCTGAAGCCATGGCTTTCACGTTTCTCATTTTAGATCCTGATGGCACTATTCAAAATGCTCGAGTCGATGAGGAAAAAAAGATTAAGACATTCGATCACAATATGGCATTCAATAATATTTTTCCCAATAATGACGGCGAGTCTCGAAAGATAAGTGCCTTAGGAAGGACCCTGCCCCAAAAATACACTCGCCGGTTTATCGAGGGGATAGAACGTTTAACCCCCGAGGTGGTGATCCGGGAGTTAGGTGACTATCTGACCGTTAACGAGCGGGACAGTTTACTTTTTCAGCGCGAAGTGATCCTGCAGGATATTAGGTTACGGGGAGCCCAGGCGGTGTTTCCCTGAAAAAACGCGGGAGGCTTAGTGGAAACCTAGATCTAGAATCCGACCGAAGTTCTGGCTGCGATAGGAACGAATCGCGACGTCCCGGTAGATGGCTAGTTCATTGGGACCCTGTCCATTGAAGGCGATGTCCCCCCAATAATAGAAGAGGGCTTGCGAAGAGAGTCTACCCCCGTCGCTTTCGGTAGCGGGCGCTCCGAAACTCTGAATCAAAGTGTCGCGCCAGGCCTTTCCGGGGACGCGCGTAAGCCCAAACAGCTTGAGATTCCTCCCCTTAATCATGCCATGGAAGGGTTCTTGGATTTCAATGAGGGCCACTCGGTTGTAACGATAGTAGGCCCGGATCCCCAGGTCCTTATAATGGCAGACATGACTAAATTTCAGCTCCCCTAAGGTAGACCCGTCCGAAACGACCTCTCTGTCGCATTGCCAAGCCGACCTCTGGGCAACGTCCGCCTCGGTGTCGTCAATCCGGATAACGGCATCCACCCCTGAAGACAGACTAACGTCTAAATCGGGTGTTTCGTCCGAATCGATCCAACAGGAAGAGAAGACTGTTAAACAGAGGATTAAGGACGCAGCTCGCCAAGGTCTGGATGAGATGGGCACGATCCTATTCTAGCATAGTGAGATAGCTTGCCATTGTGCGGCTAGTGAGGATAATTAAGGGCTTTCCGGAATCCCGGAATTTCTGTCCATTAGGGGCCGCTAGCTCAGTTGGTAGAGCATCTCCCTTTTAAGGAGAGGGTCGATGGTTCAAATCCATCGCGGCTCACTTTTTTGTAACCAGAAGAGATTTCCTCAAATTTCGATCCCTAATAAAGGCAATCTAAATGGGCCAATGCGTAGCATTGGCAGTCGGATTAGGCGATGGATTTGAAGGGAAGCCCCGCGCGCAAAGAAGAATACGAGCAAGATTAGGTGAGGCGGGGCTTCCCCGGCCCGTAGTCGTCCCTTTAATCCTCAACTCAATCAAGGATGAAGGATAAAGACTCAAGGATTAAGGATTACTTTTCCAGCCCCGACGCCCCACATCAAAGCCCCCAGAACAGCTTTAACAGCTGTCATCAAAAATACCGGGTGTAGGCCATCCTCGGTTCGCCCCTTGGTACACTCGAAGAGTAGGGTCAGTAAAAAGGGGGACACGTGAAATTGCTATGCTTTAGCTTACTAAGTCTGTCGTTATCTGCCTTTGCGGCACCTGACTATTCGCTGTTGAAAGACGTGGCTGGCGTACGTTCGGTTCTTAAGTGGAATGGGGCGTACCGCGAGGGGACGGTGGAAGTTGTCGCCAGCGATGCGGGGATTGGATTTACGACGGTCCCTTTAACGATGGGTACCACCCCCGTATTAGCCTATTCACTCATTACCAGCTCCTCCCTTACCACTCTTACGGCAAGTGGGAATGTCGTGACCCAGGTTGCAAAAGTCGGAGTGGACGACATCAAGATCACCTATGAGATCGATGATGGCTATTACATGATTCGAGCGCAGGATTGCACCAGTGCTTCGTGCCGGGCGATTGAAGTCATCGCCACCATGGGCAAGGCCCCCGGTGATATGGTGACCGCGACTCCTTTTCTGACCTCGCTTCAAGGCAATTACGACATCAGTCTGGCGGGCGGGGCAAGGCCGATTGAGACCGATGCAAAAGCTGAAGTGGATACCACCAGTGACCCGAAGGAGACGGCGTTTTACTTTCCTTACTGCACTCCTGCCGGTTGCGATTTGGGGTACGCGGGCTTTCCCTATGTGGGGACGAACATCTTCCACGAAAACTTGGGAACGAATCACGACATCTATACTCTTTTAAAGTATTCGTCGACCAACCAGCTTTTGCACTATAGCTGGGAAGTGAATAACGGAACGATTACTTATGCCAACCACCAATATCAGCTGACCGGAAAGACCGTTTGTTTAGAACATGTGGTTAAAAAATCGACGACCGCGGATGAAATGCCGCGGGACTAGTTTTTTTTCCGCAGGGATCTAAGAAGTTTTAGGTCTTGCTTGTGTAAGGCGTCGTCTTCACCGGGGTCGGTCTCGATACACATGGGGACGTTCTCGAACCGGGCATCATTTACCAATTCTCTGAAGACCTCTTTGCCTAGAAATCCCTTCCCGATATTCTGATGTCGGTCGACGTGACAGTTGAACTCTTTGAGAGAATCGTTGAGATGAAAGGCGATGAGTTGCTTCAGCGAAAGCAAATCATCAAATTTCTTCATGGTGTTTTGGTAGCCTTCCCTAGTTCTTAGATCGTAGCCCGCGGCGAAGGCGTGCTGGGTATCGAAACAGAACGCAATACGTTCCGGCTCGCCGGTTCCCTGGACGATATCCCTTAGATGCTCAAACTCATGTCCAATGCATCCGCCCTGCCCCGCCGTATTTTCCAGGATAATTTTCGATTTAAATCCACGGCAAGCCTTTAAGACCTCATTGAGGCTGTCGCTTGTTTCTTTGATGCCTGCTTCGACCCCGGCACCCAGGTGGCTTCCGGGATGGGTAATCAGGCCTTCGATGCCCAAAGACTCGCAGCGTTCCATCGTTTCTACAAAATACGCTACCGATTTCTTTCTTAGATCGCGATCCGTCGTCGATAGATTGAGCAGGTAGGAATTGTGAGCGACGACGCTTTTGACATGTTTCGCACCGGCTAGCGCCTCTCTAAATCGGGTGCGCTCCTCTTCCTCCAGAGAAGGAATTTTCCACGTGCGACTCGATTGCACGAAGATCTGAATCGCTTCACACTTCATCTGGTCACCGCGCTCGATGGCTAGCGAGATGCCTCCCGCTATCGAGGTATGTGCTCCTAAAAGTGCCATTTACCACCGATGATAGGCCGGATGCCCTGGTTTGACCGCTACGAAGGTTCCGCGACACTTGGCGGTTACCTTCCCGGCGGCGCTCAGAGTCGCCTCTATCGTTGCACGATCCGATTTTATTTCGACGAGTCGGGCGCTTAGGTGAAGGACTTCTGCGGAAGGTGTAGGCGCTAGGAGTTTAATCGCGTATTCCGCGGTCACGGTACAAGGGGGATGATCCGCCTCCGCCTGCTTCATTAGGTGCCACGCGGCTGCACAATTGCAGTGGCAATCCAGCAGGGCTCCGATAATGCCGCCATTTAGCATACCGGTAAAGGCCTCGTGATAAGGCTCCCCTTTCCAGTCCGCGACGACTTCATCCCCTTGGGGGAAGCTGCGAATACGCAAACCTTTGGCGTTGGTGGGTCCACAACCAAAACAGGCGCTTTTTGGCGCATACTTTTCTTGGAAACACTTTTCGGCAGTCATAAAATCTCGACCTAATGAGAATCTTTAGGTCGAGGTTTAACTCCCACAACGGCGAGTTGCAAGTGAGGATATCGAGCGAATCGAGTGACCGGAGAATCCATAATCTGAAGCAGGCGTAAGGGAAGCACTAGACTCCAGGCGAATGTTGCGTTGGCCCGGCTCATGGCTCGGGTGGCATTGGTCAGTGACTGGGTCACCAGACCGCTCAGGTACTCTTGTTCGGTTAAGTGAATTCCAGCATCTTTGAACCGTCTGGCCAGCTCCTCATGAGTGAAACCTCGTCTGGTCTCCTCAGTTTCCGAAGGCGTGGGGGTGTTTCCCGTGGTTCCATAAAGGGGTTTGGTATATTTGTAGGCCGCCGTCATGAACAGCTTCCCACCAGGTCGCAGTAATTCCGCGAGGCGAGTCACCCAATCTTTCTGACCTTCCAAATGAGGGGTGGCATCCAGGCAGAGGATCTGATCGTACGGTGCAAAGCCCTTCTTCCGAGCTAGCTCTAAGAGTGTTGTGGCATCTGAGCGAAAGAATTGGGTGGTGTTAGTACCTAAAAGTCGCGCCTGAGACTTGGCGGCCCGGATGTTGTCCGGATCGGCGTCTATTCCAAAGACTTCGTTTCCCAGAGTTGCCGCATAGAGAGAGAAACAGCCAGTTCGACAGTCGATTTCGAGGGTTCGCAAAGGGCCTGGCTGCAGATGCTTACGCAGCCATTTCCATTGATCATAGAGGCTAGGATCACCTTCCAGTACGTGGGCTTTCCACCCCATAAGTTTAACTAATGTTGAATTCATCCCCGTTCCCTAGCGCTTCACCCGGTTGGAGCAGATTGCCGCATCATAACACGGGCGAGGGGGCGGGAAAACTGCCTCTTTTCAAAATGCCCCGTATATGAAAGTGTCAGTGACTTCTCCGGGCGGTTAGCTCAGCTGGATAGAGCACATGGCTTCGAACCATGGGGTCAGGGGTTCGAATCCCTTACCGCCCAGTCTTTTCGCCTCCGGCGAAAAGAAGATTCAGTATTAATATTAAAATTAATACTGAATCTAAATCCGCGAAGCGGATTTGGATAATCCGAGCATTGTTTCGCTCGCCGGACTCTGGTACTACCCTCCTTTATGAGGTCTCTTTTCCTTGCTCTCTTGCTTTCATCTTTGGCCTTAGCCGATACCAACGTCGTTGATCGGGAATCTGAAACGATGTCGGCTGACATTCGTTCGGGGGCGACGCCGATTGAGTCGATGCAAAGTAGCATTAAGCGAACTAATGTCGGACCTCCGTTGGACACAAGCGAACGAGACCAGTTGCACGGGGTTCGAAAAAAAATCTTAGTTCAGGAGGTCGAGCGTTATCTCAAAGGCCGACCTTTAGCGGTGTATGTCTTCGAGGAGTTTTCATCGAGTATCGACGGCGGCGATAACGACGTCCTGGTGTTGCTTGATGCCATTCGAACCCCCATTTTTGACTACATTGCCGCAGATTGGAGAGGGAATGTGACCGCTCTCGCCAATTGCCTTAATCTTGAGGCGCGGTATGAGCACGCTATCCGTCGTTGGGGGATTGAATCTCCTCTTCGTTATGGAAGCACGAAAGACGAACAGGCATCCGTTTTCAGTGCCTACCTTCAAAGTTCAAGATTTTTAGGTTTTGAACTGAGTCATGAACGGATGGCTCGCGTGGAAAGCGTAGTGGGTTTGACGTTACCGGCAATATTGGAAGTCTATTCGCAGGAATTGGAGCATCAGTACGATCCTTTGCTGAAAAATTTTTATCATTCCCGAATCTCTACAATATTAAAAGAGCGTCCTGCGCTACAAGCCGAATTGGCGCCCATGGGCGGATGGTCGAGTGCCATCGGAGCGTACTTTTCTGACGATGCTAAATTTCGGTGTAGGGTAGCGGTTGGTAACGCGGCCCAACGAGTTCGAAACGAGAAGCGATTCCATTGGTACCGGTTCTGGAGATTTCATTAAGCCGGGAACAAGGCCGTGGGCAAACGGTCAGCGGCCGCTTACCGATGAAAGTCCGGCCGAGACGGACTCCTGGCCAATCCCCCCATTTCTCGCTATAAAGAGGCTTACGATGCCTCACTGGACATATTATTTTCTGGTTACTTTGGGCGGATACTTCATCGGAAGTTTTCCTACGGGGGTAGTGCTTACCCGTAGCAAGTACGGCATCGATGTTCGGGAAATGGGTAGCGGTAACATCGGGGCGACTAACGTCACGCGGGTGTTTGGCTGGTATGCCGGTGTTCTTGTCCTGCTCTTCGATTTCATTAAAGGGGTTGTACCGGTTTGGGCGGTTCAAAAATATTTTCCGGGCGACCATTGGATGTGTTTTTTGGCGGCGATGTCGCTTGTTCTGGGACATTGCTTTAGTCTTTTCCTCAAATTTCGTGGAGGCAAAGGTGTTGCAACGAGCCTTGGTGTACTAACGGTTCTCTTGCCTTGGGGAGCGGCCAGTGCCGCCGCGGTGTATGCCATCTTGCTCTTAGTGACTCGCATCAGTGCGCTGGGTTCTCTCGGGGGAATTGCCGCGACTTGGGTCTATCTGGCCGTCGTCTGGCCACCTCGTCCCATTTCGCTCTTGGTTTTTGGGATCAGCGCGGTGGTAATTTTTCGCCATCGGGCTAATATCCAGCGGTTGTGGCATGATTTTAAAGATCGAAAGAGAGAGACTGATAAAGCGTAAGCCTTAAGGAGTTCACCTGATGATTCGGTTCCTAATTCTATTCTTGGTGTCCGTTCTTTCGTTTTCTTCCGATGGCTTTGCGTCGAGTTCGTTATTTAGTTCCGACATCAAAGCGACCTTTGAACACGCGAAACAGACGAAGAAGTCGGTGATTATCGATTTTTACGGAATTTGGTGTCCCCCTTGCAACCAAATGGACGAGACTGTCTTTGATACTCCGTCATTTATTCAAAAAGCGGCGGGCTTTGAACTTCTGAAAGTAGATGCCGATGCCGAGAGTTCCTGGCAGCTAAAAAATAAATACAAAGTGGGTGGATACCCCACGATCTTATTTGCCGATCCCGATGGCAATGAGATCTATCGCGTAGTGGGGTCTAGATCTCCTTCCGAGTTTTTTCGCGTCATGACTATGGTGCAAGGTTCCAAAGCGAAGAGTTACCAGCAAGCATGCAAATCTAACAATACAGACGATTTATGGAGATGCGCTCTTACCTGTGGTGAGCGGAAAGACAAAGTGTGCGCGGAAAAGGCGTACGCCAAGCTCGAGAAAAAACTCAAAAAAGGGACGGCTCGTTATGAACTGGCGCGTACCTATTTTGTCGAAAATGCGGAGAATGAAGATTTAAAAAGAGATGGTTACGAGCGTTTGCTCACGGAGTTCCCGGACTCCCCACTCGCTCTGGTTTGGAGCATGGACTATCTGAACGGTTATAAAACTGGACAACCCACGGATGCCAAGAAAAAACTGGTTGAGAAGGTGGTGGCGCGATCTCAGGCGATGCTTACCGACGAACGCCGGGAAGAGATCGGTATGGCACCCACTGACGTTTTGGAAGCGAGAGCCGAGTTATTAAGCAAATTGGGTCGAGTGGAGGAGTCCAAGCAGGCTTGGAAAGAGGCCGCCGATAAGCTGGAAGCCCTGTCCTCGAAGCTTCCGGCAGATGTGTCCCCTCGCGGTTTTGCGATGGAGCGGATCGAATGCCTGGAATCGGCCGGTGATATCGATGGCGCGCTAAAGCTAACAGCCCAGTTTAGGGCGCTCTATCCCAAAGAGTTTACGTTTCATTTCTTGGGGGCTCGCGTGTTGCAGGACGGTAAACGTTATCCCGAGGCCTTGCCGGTTGCTCAGCAGGCGTACGATGTTTCATACGGAGATAACAAGATTCGCGCCGCGATTCTCTTGCTGCAGCTATATGCCACCGTTCCCAACAAGGAAGCGGGAAAAAAGATTTATGAAGAGGTCTCCAAGGAAAAACATCCAGAGGCTTCATTAGAAGTGCGCACTCACCGATACCTAAAGCAGCTGGATGCGGTTTGGAAGAAATTGAATTCTTAGGGCCGGCCCTAGCCTTATTTCCTTAACTATCCGGCGGACTATTCCGATTACATTTGGGGATCCCCCCAATCCATGGCCACTGAAAAACACACCATATTCTGGGTGACGCGTCGCCCTGCGAAGTTTGAAGCTCAACGCTTCGCTCCATTGTGTCTTCTCTTGGCGCAACAAGGCTATCAGATCAGCTGGATCGAAATGCCCGCGGGTTTGTCGGCCGCCGAATTTGAAACCTGGTTGGCGGAAAAGTTGTCCCAACCCTGCAGCGCCATCTTTTTCGGGGACAAAGAAGTTCATTGGGCTAAGCCTCTAATCGCTCAAATCCGTACAAAAGCCGCTATAGCTACCCGCTATGCAGCGATAGTTTGGATCTACGAAGATGGAGATCATCCGCTATTGGAGAACATTTCCGACGTGGGGTTTAACGATTTCTTTGGAGAATCGATAGGAAACCATGAGTTGGGATTGCGTTTAACGCTTCGACAGCGTGAGGCGGAAGCGCGCCAAAAGCAGGATGAGGTCATACGCGAACAGGTTACCCGAATCATAAAAAATGAAACTGTCGTAAAGCAGCGTGAAGAGTTCCTAGGAGTGTGTGCGCATGATCTACGTTCTCCTCTGGGACTTATCCAGACCAGCGCCACGATGATCTTAGCGGCTCAGAGTGGAAAACAGACCCTTTCGGCAAATCATCATGAACTTCTCAGTCGCATCAAACGCCAAGCCGTTCAAGCGATACAATTAGTCAATGACCTGCTTGATGTGATGAGCTTTGAACAAGGGTTTCAGCCACAATACCATCTGGTGGATGTGGATGGTTTTCTGAAAGAGTTTCACAAAGACCACAGTCAGATTGCCGCCGAAAAAAAAGTCACCTTCAAATATGAGAACACGATTCCTCAGTGGCGAGTTTTAGCGGATGAAGATCGCATTCGCCAGTTGCTTCAAAATTTATTTTCCAATGCCATAAAGTTTACCGACAGCGGCAAGACGATTTCCCTTCGGGTAAGCTCATTTCAGGGTAGGCGTAAGAAAGACCCGCCCTACCCAATGGTGATCATTACTTTGAAGGATGAAGGGAAAGGAATTCCTCCCAGAGAGATGCAGCGACTGTTTGATAGATTTACCCAAATTAAAGATCACTCCAGCCCCGAAGGGCGAGGCTTGGGGTTGACGGTAGCAAAACAGATTTCACAGCTTCACGACGGTAATGTCTGGGCAGAGAGCGAACTGGGCAAGGGGTCGACTTTTCACCTGCTCTTACCGCGAGTCGTCAGTAGAACCGAGGCGCTCACGGCAGAAGAGAAGAAAGCGAGATCTAAGCCGTGTCTTGTCGTGGTGGAGTCTTCAGCCGAACGCCGAGAACTATTCTTTCAAAATATGGAGCGTTGGGGAGTCGATATCATTTTCGCGCAAGATGGAGTGGAAGGCGTAGCACTTATCTATCACCATCTGCCGGATGCCGTTATCCTAACCCCCGACACCAAGAAAATGTCTGTCGATGATGTGGTAGGAATCATAAAAAAAGATCCGCTAATTCGGACCATCCCCTTATTTTTAGCAACTCCTGAGACCGATGAGATTAAGGATAAATTCGATTTGCAGCTTTTC
>Ga0206963_10057_pt1 | contig 39562 bp, 42 predicted proteins | sample Alteio_BWOrgHeat_28_FD_152958 | JGI IMG/M metagenome (GOLD analysis project Ga0206963, IMG submission 152958) | Enriched cells from forest soil in Barre Woods Harvard Forest LTER site, Petersham, Massachusetts, United States -... | ecosystem: Environmental > Terrestrial > Soil > Temperate forest >... | reverse complement strand
GAGCGGGCTTTCGCTGGAGGAAATTCAGTCTGGGGGCAAGGCGCTCATTTTGTTTGGGCTCGGGCTGGTTGTGGTTTACCTGACCTTGGCGGCGCAGTATGAAAGTTTTGTGCTGCCGTTCATTGTGCTGATGGCGGTGCCGGTGGCGATTTTGGGTGCGCTCGGTGCGCAGGCGCTGCGTGGATTGCAGAACGATGTGTTTTGCCAGATTGGGCTGGTGATGCTGATCGGACTGGCTAGCAAAAATGCGATTTTGATTGTGGAATTTGCGGAGCAGTTGCGCGAGCAGGGGATGACTATCGTTGAAGCGGCGATTGAAGCGGCGCGAATCCGGTTGCGGCCGATTCTGATGACCTCGTTCGCGTTTATTCTCGGCGTCGTGCCACTGGTGGTGGCGCAAGGAGCGGGGCGCGCGGGACGAATCTCCGTGGGAACGACAGTGTTTGGCGGCATGATTGCCGCTACGACGCTGAACCTGCTATTCATTCCGGTGCTGTACGTGATCGTGAAGAGCATTTTCCCCGGCGGCAGAACAAAGACAGCCGTGGTCGAACACTAATTTTTTCCCTGAACGAACAGTCTATTTTTTAATTTCTCTTTGAGCAGAGGGGTGACGCTCGCCTTCACTGCTTCTTGAGCAGGACCATGCCTGACCACGGGCGGTCGCGGCGGGACTTTTCCGTTTCAGGGAAGAGCGCGAAAATTCTGAACAATAGTGAGAGGCGTTTGAGGTGCGCGGCATTTTTGAGAAGCGAGCGGACGTCCACGGGGTTCCAGTCGTAGGGGATGAAAAAGCTGGGACCTTCCGGAGGTGCGAATTTGAACGGCGCAGCTGCGGTGAGCTGCTTGGCCATCCTTTTAGCCAATAGGCGGAGGAGTCCCGGCGAAGCGAGATCGAGAATCCAAGACTGAAAACTCGGAGGAGCGGAGAGATCTTTGGCGAGGCCGGCGACATCTTCTGAGGACAAATAGATGAGAAGTCCTTCGGTAATAATGAGGGCTTTTTTGGAGCGGTGGCCGAGTTCCTCGAAGAGACCGCGGCGCGCTGTGGCATCGGAAAGGTCCAAGCGGATGCGTTCGAGTGAGCAGACGGGCTTTTCGTCCCGAAGAATTTCTTCTTTGTAGGCAAGGATTTCGGGGAGATCGACTTCGATCCACTTGAGAGACGCGGGAAGTTGCATGCGATAGGGGCGCGCGTCGAGGCCTGCGGCGAGGTTGATAACCATGTCAACGCCCTGCTGGACTTGCTCGTTGATGAATTGGTCGCCGAGCCAGGTGCGCGTGATCATGCTCCAGTCGTTGTCGCGGCCGAGGGGCATGGACTTGGCGATTTGCTCGCCGCGTTCGCCGGCGAGGCGGCGCGCGAAGGGATCGCGAAAATGCGCGTCGGGGCGTTCCGTTTCGCGCGCGCGGTAGACAGCGACCCAGCGCGCAGTGTCGGACACGTTGCGAATCAGTGGCTCTGATGGAAGCGGCGGTGTGGACTTTGGTTCGTTCAAGATTGCTCCTCGCACTATTGGATCGCGTCAGACTAAGAAAGTTTAGCTTTTGGGGCGAGCTGTGTACAACGCAGTGGCCAGGGTGTTTCGCTGAGATCACGATAGCGTAAGGAGGCGGGCAACGCGGATGTGCCGCGGTCACATCGTCAAGCAGATGTCGTATATAATCGCGGCGTTTGTGCGGAAGTTGGAGCGTTTGCTGGCGAAGAGGCGGATTGCGTGAATTTCGAATTCAGCGAAAAAACGAAAGAGCTGCAACGCCGGCTGCAGGCGTTCATGGGCGAGCACGTCTATCCGAATGAGAGGCGATTCGTCGAAGAAATTGAGCGGGACCGGTGGAAACCGGCGCGAGTGATTGAAGAGCTGAAACCGAAGGCGCGGGCCGCGGGATTGTGGAATCTTTTTTTGCCAAATGATGAAAGCGAGGCGGGGCTCACGAATCTGGAGTACGCGCCGCTGTGCGAGATCATGGGGCGCAGTGCGATGGCCGCGGAAGTGTTCAACTGCTCGGCACCGGACACGGGAAATATGGAGGTGCTGGCGCGATATGGGACACCGGAGCAAAAAGAGAAATGGCTGAAGCCGTTGCTTGCGGGAGAGATTCGTTCTTGTTTTGCGATGACGGAGCCGGAAGTGGCCTCTTCAGATGCAACCAATATTCGCGCGAGCATTGTGCGGGACCGCGACGATTACATCATTAATGGCCGAAAGTGGTGGACGTCAGGTGCGGGAGACCCTCGCTGCAAAATTGCGATCTTTATGGGCAAAACCGATCCGGCGGCTGCGACTCACAAGCAGCAGTCGATGATTCTGGTGCCGCTGGATACGCCGGGCGTAAAGATTGTGCGGCTGCTCACTGTGTTTGGATATGACCATGCGCCGCATGGGCATGCGGAGATCGCGTTCGAAAACGTTCGCGTGCCAGCATCGAACATGCTGCTTGGCGAAGGACGCGGATTTGAAATTGCACAAGGGCGGCTTGGGCCGGGACGCATTCATCACTGTATGCGATGCATAGGAGTTGCCGAGCGGGCGCTGGAGACAATGTGCAAGCGGGTGCAGGCGCGCGTGGCGTTTGGAAAAGCGATCGCGGAACAAGGAACGATTCGCGCCGACATCGCGGCTTCGCGCATGGAGATTGAGCAGGCGCGACTGCTGACGCTCAAAGCGGCTTACATGATGGACACTGTGGGCAACAAGGAAGCGCGGGCAGAGATTGCGATGATCAAGGTTGTCGCTCCTAATATGGCGCTGCGCGTTTTGGATAAAGCCATCCAGGCTCATGGGGGCGCGGGAGTGTCTGGAGATACATTTCTTGCCGGCGCTTGGGCAAACGTGCGCACCTTGCGTCTGGCCGACGGACCCGATGAAGTGCACGTGGAATCGATCGCGAAATCGGAGCTTAGAAAATGGGGGAGAGCGCGAACACACGCGGATTGATTTTTGCCACGGCGTGATTCGGCGTTCGCGTTCGAGGTGCTTTCTCGGAGGCTATTGTGGCGGCAGTGATCGTGGATACGCCGGATTCTCTGAAGCAATATGTGGGGAAAGAAATCGGCGTCGGTGAGTGGCTTACGATCACGCAAGAACGCATCGCGCAATTTGCGGAGGCAACCGAAGACCGGCAGTGGATCCATCTTGATCGGGAACGGGCGGCAAAGGAATCGCCGTTCGGGACGACGATCGCTCATGGTTTTTTGACGCTCTCATTGATCAGCCATTTTATGAAGGACGTTATTCAAGTTCGGAGCGGGGTTGGAATGGCAATCAATTATGGACTAAACCGAGTTCGATTCCCCGCGCCGGTGCACGCGGGCTCGAAGATTCGTGCGCGCGTCATGCTGCTGAGTTTCAAAGAGGTTCCTGGTGCCTACGAGGCAGTGTTCTCCGTGACGGTCGAGAGCGAAGGCGGAGAGAAGCCGTGCTGCGTTGCGGAATCCATTGTGCGGTACTACCGCTGACCAATCCTATTGACGAACGGGCCGGCGGAATAAGGCGCAGCATGCTGCGCCACTACAAGGCAACTCCGCACATTTTGCGCTGGGGATTTTCAGGAATAAACTGCTGTCGCACAAATAGGTATCAAATTGCGCCGGTTTCTGCGGTGCGCAAGGCGGCACGCAACAAGAGCTGAATGCGATTCGGCATCGTGGCGAAGCGTTCGTCGTGGGTCAAGCCTTGATGATAGCGGTAGTAAATCTGCTGGACGATGACCGCGATCTTAAAGCGAGCAAAAACCAAGTAGAACGCCATTTCAGAAACATCACGGCCCGTTTTTTGCGCGTAGCGATGGACAAGTTGGGCACGCGTCAGGCTGCCGGTGTAGGTCGTAGGTCCCCAGCGCGTTTGTAGAATTTCCGGTGGATCGCTGGCGTCGACCCAATAGGCCAGCGCGGAACCCAAATCCGTGAGTGGATCGCCGATCGTGCACATCTCCCAATCCAGAACGCCGATAATTCTGGTGAGATCGCTGGGATCGAGAACGACGTTGTCGTATTTGTAGTCGTTGTGGATGAGGGTCGCGCCGCTGGAAGAAGGCATGTGCTGCTGAATCCAATTGGAAATCGTCTCGACTTCGGGAATATCGTGCGTTTTAGAGCCATGATAGCGCTCGATCCAGCCGCGTACCTGGCGTTCGAGATAGCCCTGAGGCTTGCCAAGTTCAGCGAGGCCAACGGCGTTGTAATCAAGACCGTGGAGGAGCGCAAGATTATCGAGAAAAGACTCGCTCACTCGCTGCGCCACCTCTGCTGAAAAATTCAAGCCCTCTGGGACATCACTGCGAAAAATAATGCCATGTATGGGCTCCATCAGATAAAACGGGGCGCCGAGCACCGAGATGTCTTCGCAGAAAAGAAGGACATGAGGGGCAGGAGGATAGTGGGAATGAAGTTTTGAGAGCACGCGAAATTCGCGGCCCATATCGTGGGCGGTTTTGACTTTGCTGCCGAATGGCGGGCGACGAAGTACCATTTCGCGCGGACCGAGTTGCACGGAATACGTAAGATTCGAATGGCCGCTTGGATATTGCCGAACGATCAGCTGTCCGGATTCGTTCGGATAATGTACGCGAAGAAAAGGCTCCAGCTTGGCAAGGTCGAGTTCTTCTCCCGGCCGAACCGCGGTTGTTTGATCTTGAACCTCAGCCATCTTTATGCCGCGCCTTTGAGGCTAGCGATACGTCAGCAACGCGGGATCATCGAGATGCTGAAACGAGTTGAACGTGCTCAGCGTGAAACGATCCGCGGAAAACAAGAATTCGCTGTACGAACAATTGCGGGGCATCCATGCTACTTGTAACGTGTCTTTCGGCGAGAGGCGCAACGCGCGGTGCACGGATACGGCGACTGGCCCGCCGGAAGTGAAGATGGCGCAGGTTTCGCTTTTACCCGCGGCGGAGAGGAATTGCGTGAGACCGCGATTGACGCGGGCGATGAACGCCTCCCAAGATTCAACGCCTTCGACCGTTAGTTCTCCACTCACCCACATCGTGACCACCGTCTCGAAGAGTCTTTGAAAACTCCTGCGGCGTTGTGGAGGACTATTTGCAGTTTTGACAGCGGCGTCGAGATCGCGAATGTGAGGGTTGGTCTCGCAGAGTTGCGGCAGACTTTTTTCCAGCACAACGTCACCCTGGAACTCGTCAAATTCATCGAGGGCGATCGATTCCGGAAAAACCAAGCCATGCTTCGCGTAAGTCTCACGCACGCCCTTCGCAGTGTCGCGATGGCGGACGCGCGGTCCGGTGCAGACGCGATCGAAGATGACTTTGTGACGAGCCCAATATTCTCCAAGGATACGAGCCTGTGTTTCGCCGGTGGCGGAGAGCTTGTCGTAATTCGGCTCAAGGAAGGAAGCTTGTGCGTGGCGAACCAGAAAAACGCGTCCCATGCGTCACCCGAAAAACTTTGCGTTTCTAACAAAAGCAGATGATCTAGCGGAATGCAATTGATGCGATTCGCTCGGCGTCTCCGAGGCGCTAAGCGGTCGCGCTCTGTTCCTTGTTGAAATCCGCGAACTTCTTGCCTTCTTCGGCCAGCCGCTTCAGGAGCGGAGCAGGCTCCCACAGCTCCCCGTGCTGCTTGTGAAACTCCTCGACGCGATCGAACACTTTTTTCAATCCAACTGTATCGGCGTACCACATCGGTCCGCCGCGATAGGCTGGAAAGCCGTAGCCGTTGAGGTAAATGATATCGATATCGGCGGCGCGCAGAGCAAAGCCTTCTTCAAGAATGCGCGCCCCTTCGTTCACCAGAGAGTAGACGCAGCGATCGACGATTTCTTCCTTCGATATTTCCCGCTGCGGAATGCCAGCTTCGGCGGCCCATTTGTGGACTAGCTGCGCGACCTCCGGATCGGCGATGGCGCGGCGGTTTTCGTCATACTTGTACCAGCCGGCTCCGGTCTTCTGGCCATAACGACCCATTTCGCAGAGATTATCCCCGGCAAATGCCTGCCGAATTCCAGGCTTCTCCAAGTGCCGATATTCCTTGCGGATTCGCCAGCCAACATCGAGTCCGGCGAGATCTCCGACGGCGAGCGGGCCCATCGCCATTCCGAAATCGTACATTGCGGAATCGACAGCTTCCACACTCGCGCCCTCTTCGAGAAGAAAAACTGACTCCCGGACATATGGATGAAACATGCGGTTGCCGACGAAGCCGCGGCAGTTCCCTACCAGGACGCCAATCTTGCCGATTTTTTTCGAGAGCTGCATGCAAGTGGCAATGACTTGCTTGCTGGTCGCTTTGCCTCGCACGATTTCGAGCAGCCGCATCACGTTGGCAGGGCTAAAGAAATGAGTGCCGATCACGGATTGCGGGTGTGACGTCGAGGAAGCGATTTCGTCGATGTTTAGCGTGGACGTGTTGCTTGCCAGGATTGCACCGGGTTTGCAGACACGATCGAGTTCGACAAAGACTTCTTTCTTGAGCGCCATGCCTTCGAAGACGGCTTCGATCACCAAGTCGGCGCTTGCGAAAGAATCGTAGCTGAGCGTTGGCTGAATCAGCTTGAGCCGCTCGTCAACGAAAGTTTGCGTGAAGCGGCCGCGTTTCACGGAGATCGCATAATTTTTCTGAATGTTGGCAAGGCCTCTGTCGAGCGCGGCCTGATCAGCTTCTTTCAGCAAAACGGGAATGCCCGCGTTCGCCAAGACCATAGCGATGCCGCCGCCCATAGTTCCTGCGCCGACGATCGCAGCAGAGTTCACTGGGATCAGTGGAGTCTCTTTCGGGATGTCGGGGATCTTGGCGACTTCGCGCTCGCCAAAGAAAACATGAATGAGCGCTTTCGATTGATCGGAGAAAAGGCACTCCATGAAAAGTTTGCGCTCGAGTTTGCAGCCTTCTTCGAACGGGAGTTTCGTGGCGGCTTCGACAGCATCAATGGCTGCGAGCGGCGCGATCATGCCACGTTGTTTCTTGCGGGCGTTTTCTCGCGCGGCGGCAAAGATCGGAGCATTTTGCTGCGCCGAACCGAGCTTATCGTTGCGTTCGCGTGTTTTGCGCACAGGCTTATCGGCCACTTCGCGCGCAAACGCAACCGCGCCGGTCAACAGATCACCGTCGATCAAACGATCGATGATGCCTGCATTCAAAGCGTCCGCGGCTTTGATAGGATTGCCGTCCGCGCACATTTCGACGGCTTTTGCGGCGCCCGCGAGCCGCGGCAAACGCTGCGTTCCCGCTGCGCCGGGAATGATGCCGAGCTTGACCTCCGGCTGACCAACTTGCGCGGCCGATACGGCCACTCGGTAGTGGCCGGCCATGGCAAGCTCAAGGCCGCCGCCAAAAGCGGTTCCATGAATCGCTATGACAACCGGTTTGCGGCAATCCTCGATTTTCAAAAGGAGCGTTGGCAATTCCAATCCCCCGCCGGGCTTTCCGGAGGTAAGTTTGCCAAATTCCTTAATGTCAGCGCCCGCGACGAAAGTCTTGCCCCCACCAATGAGCACAGCCGCTTTGACGGAATCGTCTTCATCGATCTGCTCGATCGCAGCGGCAATGCCTTCTGGCACGCCGGGGCTCAACGCGTTCACCGGAGGATTGTTGATGGTGATTACGGCGATGCCGTTGTTTTTTGTAAGTTGAACGAGGTCGCTCATCGGTGGCCGCTCTTTCTCGTGAAATGCTGCTTAAGACCTTTGTAATCGCGCGCTCGCGCGAACTGCCGTCGCCGCGCAGACTCAATTCACATTTATAAGACTTCTCACTTACGGCTGGCAAATTCCGGTCGAATCGTGTCTTGCCCGCTCCAGTATTTTTTGCGCAGTTCCCTTTTCAAGATTTTTCCAGTGCCGGTCTTCGGCAAGCTGTCGAAAAACTCCACCGAGCGAGGCGCTTTGTAATGCGCGATGCGGCCTCGGCAGAATTCGAGCAGCTCTGCTTCCGTAGCTTGCGCGCCTGGCTTCAAGACGACCAAGGCTTTCGGCACCTCTCCCCATTTCGCATCCGGAACGGGAACAACAGCTACCTCGTAAACGCTCGGATGAGCAAGAAGCGATTTCTCCACTTCCAGTGACGAAATATTTTCGCCACCGCTGACGATAATTTCTTTTTTGCGGTCGACGACGAGGAGATAGCCGTCCTCATTGAGCGTGGCCATGTCGCCGGTGTGAAACCATCCGCCGCGCATGGCTTCGGCTGTGGCTTGCTGTTGGCCCCAATAACCCGCCATCACGACATCGCTGCGAGCCACGATTTCACCGATACTTATGCCATCGTGAGGGACATCTTCATCGTTTGCATCGACGACGCGAAGCTCAACGCCTGGAATTGCAAAGCCGGTCATGGCCTGACCAATATATTTTCGTTCGCCTTGCCAGTCGAGGCCAGGTTTCATTCGGGAGATGGAGAGCGTGGGCGACGTTTCCGTTAGGCCGTAGCCGGAGCGGCAGCTTGCCCCAAGTTTTTCTTCGACCTCGCGTACCAGCGTAGGGGACGATGCTGCTCCGCCGATATTGATGAGCCGCAAGCTGCTCAGATCATGTTTAGTGCGCTCAGGACAATTGACGAGAGCCGTGGCCATGGCTGGGACTAGGCACATGTTTCTGACACGCTCTTGCTCAATTAGGCGGAAAATCGTCGTCGTTTCGAAACGCCTCAGCATCACGTGCTTTCCGCCGGTCAAAGCGAGGGCGTGCGGCGTGCCCCAGCCATTCGCATGAAATAGAGGAATGGTGTGGAGCTGAACGGCATCGGCTGTGGGATCGTCCGTGAGGCACGCATAGAGAGCGTGCATGTAAACATTACGATGCGTCAGCATCACGCCTTTGGGAGTGGCGCTGGTGCCGCTGGTGTAAAAGATTTCGGAGACGGCATTTTCGTCAACGTCCATGATATCGGTGCGGTAGGGCGTAGCCGCGGCAAGTAAATCGTCGTAGTTTTTTGGCGCAAGCCAATCCGCTTGAGGCGTGTCATCGAGAAGATAGAAAGCCTCAACGGTCGTGGCGCTTTTGCGAAACGAATCGACGACCGGGAGAAAATCCGTTTCAAGAAAGAGAAACTTCGCGCCAGAGTCGTTCAAAATAAAAGCAAGCTCGTGAGGCACGAGCCGAATATTCAGGGGAAGCAGAATCGCGCCCGCGTCGAGAACGCCGAAATAGGCTTCCAGCAAACGATGGCAGTTCATGCTGAGAAAGGCAACGCGATCGCCGGGCTTCACGCCGACTGCGCGCAACGCGCCCGCTAGCAAAGCGGCCCGTTTCGCAAATTCCGCGTAGGTGAATCGCAGATCGCCGCAAACGACAGCGGTTCTGCGCGGAAATTGTTCTGCCGCGTAGCGCAAACATCGGAGTGGTGTGAGTGGAATATTCATGTGGAATCCAGCGCTGTTTAGGCGGTTTGACCTCCGTCGACAACCAAAACATGCCCGGTGACGTAATCGGAGGCGCCCGAAGAAAGAAAAACGGCAGCGCCTTTTAAATCGTGGTCATTGCCGAATCGCCGCAATGGGATTTTCTTCAAAAACTCTTCCTTGTTTCGTTCAATCACGACCTGGGACATGTTTGTGGGAAACCATCCCGGAGCAATCGAGTTTACCTGAATGTTGTGGATGCCCCATTTGCATGCCAAATCCTTGGTGAAGGCGATAACGCCGCCTTTGCTGGCGTGATAGCCGATGGCCTGAAATTCCGGCGGAGCACCGTGGATGCCCGCAACAGAAGCTATATTGATGATTTTTCCGCGGCGCTGGGCGCTCATAAACTTTCCGGCGGCTTGCGAGAAAAGAAAAGTGCCGGTCAGATTCGTTTCGATCACTTTGTTCCAATGTTCGAGACGCATCTCTTCGACGGGCGCGCCCCACGAAGTGCCAGCATTGTTGATAAGAATATCGATGCGCCCGAATTGCGACATCGCCGCGTCGACAACCGCTTGAACGTCGGAGGGATTTTTGACGTCGCAACCCAATGCCAGCGTTTTCACTCCGAGGCTCTGCAATTCGGCGGCAGCCTGATCGCAGCGTTCCTTTTTGCGCGCGCAGAGCACGAGGTTCGCTCCCACTTCCGCCAGGCCTTCGGCCATTTGGCGGCCGAGGCCGATGGAACCACCGGTAATGATTGCCGTGCGACCGGTGAGATCAAAGAGTTGTCGAACATTCATCTTAGGTGGCGTGCTTTCCAATACTCTCTGAAGTTCTGCGGAGACTCATCCGTTGCCTGCTGCGAGCGTATCCATTCGCGCATTGGAAAATACTAGAAGCGCGCGCGTACGCCAAGCTCGAATTCGATAATCGGGCGAACTCGGGCCGATCGGAGAGGCCGGGGCAGCTAATGGGTGGCGGAAGGCCCGTCCTTGAGCGGATCTCGCATAAAGCTTCGTCCGTGGCGTTCTGTCCCGAGCAACAGGAGGACCGCGAGCGTCAGAATGGTTACAACTTCAAAACCGGCGATGGCCCACTGGTAGCCCACGCGGTCGCGCAAAGCGTATTGAATGTTATTCGTGGGCGATGCGAAAAGAATTCCCAGTTGATAGGTAAGCCCGGGCATCAATCCGCGCGTCACGTCCGCGGACATTTCGTTCAGGTGCACGGGAATCACGCCCCAGGCGCCTTGTACGCCCATTTGCATTAGAAACGGAGCGATGAAAAAGACAGCCAAACTGCCCCCAAATGCCCACAGAGGAATAATGACCAGGCAGAGTCCCATGGCCGCGATCATGCTCTTGCGGCGGCCAGCAACCTGCGAGAGGTGCCCGAAAATAATTGCGCCGATAACCGCTCCAATATTGTAGACAATCGCGATATTTGCGACCACGGCCCCCGAGAGGCGATGAACTTCCTTCAAAAAGTCCGGGTACAAATCCTGCGTGCCGTGCGACATGAACATCATGAAAGTCATCAGCACGACCAGGTAGAGGAAACGTTTCCAGTCGAGCAGTACGGTGCGCAAGACCTGACCAGTGCTGGCGGCGCGATTTTGCTTCCATGCTTCCGACTCTGGAACCTTCGTCCTGATGTAAAGGGCGAGCAGCGCGGGCAACGCGCCTATCCAGAACATCGGGCGCCATCCCCAAGCAGGTAGGAGAAAACGCGCTGCCAGCGCGGCAAGTAGGTAGCCGATCGAATAGCCGCTCTGCAGAATCCCGCTGAGGATTCCGCGCCAGCGCACCGGCGCGGCTTCCATTGTGAGTGACGCGCCAACGCCCCATTCGCCTCCCATGCCGATGCCGAACAGGGCGCGCATGACGAGAAAAAAAGTGTAATTCGGGGAAAAACCGCACAAGAGTTCGATGAGCGAAAAATAGATGACGTTTGCCATGAGCGGTTTGCGGCGGCCGTAGCGATCGGATAGCAAGCCGAAAATCATAGCTCCGATCGGACGCATGGCAAGCGTGGCAAAGGTGGTGAAGATGATGTCTTTCTTGGAGACGCCAAATTGACGGGCGAGAGTGTCGTACAAGAAGACGACGACAAAAAAATCGAAGGCGTCGAGGGTCCAGCCGAAGAAACCGGCGAGCATCGCGTGCCGTGCGTTCGATTTCGATTTAGCGGCGAGGTCCGTTATTTGCACACGCTGATCCTTTGCGGAGCTGAAGTCGACGGCCTATTATGGTAGCCAAATCGCCCGGCTTTTCCTTGAAGGAAAGCACGACGCGCATTGGCGCTATGCGGGTAACGTTTGTCCACGCGTCTCGGCTCCAAAAGGAATCAGAAGTAAGCCAACGGCAAAGGCCACTGCGGTAATCGCGACGGGTATTCCGAGTGATCCGTAGCGCTGCACGCCGCTTCCCACTAGAAAAGTAATTGCGGCTCCGCCGAAACGCGCAAAGGACGTGGAAAACGCGAACGCGCTCGCGCGGCATTCGGTCGGATATTGCTCCGGCAGCCAAAGCGTATAGACCGCGAAATTCGCGCCGCCCAAACCGAGAAAAAACAGGCAAACAAAAAACCAGGGAAGAGCGGTTGGGCCGAGATAGAAAATTTTTCCAAACGTTAGGGCGATAAACACCATCATCAAGGCAAAGAAAAAGCCGAGCGCGCCGCGGCGGCCAAGACGTTCGGCAAGCCAGGGCATCGCAAGACATCCGAGAATGGTAGCGAATGCAACGAGCATGGTGGCGCGCGAGGCAAGCTGCGCAGCTTGCGGCCCAACGCGGCCCGCACCTTCCGCGAGCGAAGTTGCTGCTGCAGGAACATAAACCGTTCCGGCCCAAAGGCCGCTTATAGAAGCGAGCATAAATAGAGAGTTCAAGATTGTGCGGCGTCGCAACGCGGGCGAGAAAAGCGCCGCGAACGGGCGGTAGATCTGCCAGTACCGAACAACCTCAGCCTTGGCGGACCAACGCGAAGGTTCCTTGACACCATGACGCACCCAAGCCAAGAGAAGCGCCGGCACACCTCCGACGGCAAACATGGCGCGCCAACCGTAATGGCTCCCGATTGCATAATTCGCGATCGCTGCAAGAAATATGCCGACGTAATAGCCCGTGTGCATGTAGCCTGCGCCGGCGCGGCGGCGACTTTCCGGCCATTCTTCCGCAACGAAGGTGCCGCCCATGGCCCATTCGCCGCCGATTCCGATTCCTGCGAGCAGGCGAAGAATCGCAAGCTGCCAGACGTTAGTGACGAGCGCGCTGAGAAAGGTAAAGACCGAATACCACACGATCGTCAGCATCAACGTGCGAACGCGGCCAAACTTGTCGCCCACTGGTCCCCATAAAAAAGCGAGTCCCCAGCCGAGCAGGAAAAGTGCAAAAAGCAATCCGCCGTAGTAACCAACGCTGCCTTTCGTTGCGGCGATGCCGGACCGAGGAAGAAGTTCACGAAGCGATGGCAAAAGAACGAGCGCATAGATGAACGAATCCATGCCGTCGAGAGTCCATCCACCCCAAGCGGCCCAAAAGCCTCGAATTTGATTTCGAGTAAGCGCGACGCGGTGAGTTGTGAGGGCGTTCGAAGATTCTATCGGCATCGCGGTTGGGACTATACCAAAAAGGGGTAGCGAGAAAAGAGAGAACTAGCTCCTCCAAATCCAATTTCACTGCCGTCGGCGGTGAGGTAGACTCTCTGATTCGTTTGAGACGACGTCCCACGGAAACCGCTCCCTAATGGACATTCACGGAGAAGCAGGGAATCCAGAACCAAGCTCGCACGGCGCCCGCACCATTCCTTCGCTCCGCTGGTGGATTGGCGGACTGCTATTCGCTTCGACGGTTATCAATTACATCGACCGCCAGACACTTTCCCTGCTCGCACCCTACCTTAAGCAGGACTATCACTGGACCAACACGGACTACGCCAATCTAGTGATCGCGTTCCGCGTGGCGTATTCCATCGGGCAAACTCTCAACGGGAGGCTAATGGATCGCATCGGAACAAAACGCGGACTCACTCTTACCGTTTTGTGGTATTCGATTGTGTCCGTTCTCACGCCGCTTGCTCGCGGCCTGTACTCGTTCATGGGATTCCGTTTTTTTCTCGGACTCGGCGAGTCTGGCAACTGGCCGGGCGCAACAAAGGCAGTTTCGGAGTGGTTTCCAAAGCACGAGCGAGGCTTGGCCACGGCGCTGTTCGATAGCGGCTCCTCCATCGGCGGAGCTGTCGCGCCATTCGTAGTCCTGTGGCTCTACTTTCGCTGGGGTACGCGTCCCGCATTTGTTATTCCCGGTTTGCTCGGATTCGCATGGCTGATCGTTTGGCGCTGGCTCTATCACCTGCCTCAGGACCATCCTCGCATTGGCGCTGCGGAGTTGCAGATGATTCTTGCCGACCACAAGGAAGACGAATCTCCCTCAAAAACAACACCGCGCTGGCGCGACCTGCTCAAGCTTCCTCAAACCTGGGGAACCATCATTGCAAGGAGCTTCACCGATCCCGTCTGGTTTTTCATCGCCGATTGGTTTCCCATCTATCTCGTCGCCAAAGGCATTGCTCTCAAGAGCGGCTTGATTGCTGTATGGATTCCCTTCATCGCCGCCGACCTGGGCAATTTTTTCAGCGGCTGGCTTTCCGGCCTGTTGATAAAACGGGGCTGGACTGTCGGAAACGCGCGCAAAGCACTTGTGATTTTCGGGGGGTGCGGCGTGGCACTGCTTATCCCCACTATATTCACCGTGAACCTTTACTGGCTCACTCTCCTCTTCGCCCTCGCCACGTTCTCCTACGCATCTTTCACGACTATCGCCAACGTGTTACCTTCTGACCTTTACAGAAACGAATCCGTGGCCACCGTCAGCGGACTGAGCGGAACGGGAGCTGCGCTCGGCACGATCGTCGTTTTCGAATTAGCGGGCCATCTTTCCGATGCGCGTATCGCTACCGGGACACATTTGTTCGACCCGCTCATGATTATTGCGGGAGTAATTCCGTTCGCCGGGATGATTCTCGTGCTGCTGCTCGTACGGAATACAAAAGCGACGGATCAAGGCCTTGTTCGGCGGATCTGAGCATTTCCTCACAAGCTGTCGGCGAACGCGGTGGGTAGAGCGAAGGTGATGAGGAGCGTATCAAATGCAACCTGAGGAGGCTCGGTGAAAATTACAGATGCCAAAGTATTGATCTCTTCGCCCGGCAGAAATTTCGTCACGCTAAAGGTCTACACCGACCAGGGCGTCTACGGGCTCGGCGACGCGACGCTAAACGGCCGCGAAATGGCCGTCGCCGCCTACCTTTCCGAGCATTTAATTCCCTGCCTCATCGGTCGCGATCCTTTTCAATCCGAAGACACCTGGCAATATTTCTATCGAGGTGCTTACTGGCGTCGCGGCCCCGTCACAATGGCCGCCATCGGCGCAATCGACATCGCCCTGTGGGATATAAAAGGCAAGGCTCTCAACACTCCCGTGTACAACCTTCTCGGCGGAAAAAGCCGCAATGGCGTCATGGTCTATGGCCACGCCAACGGCCGCGACATCGAAGAGACCATCGATGAAGTCGCCAAGTACGCAGCCATGGGGTACATCGCGATTCGCGCGCAATCGGGAATTCCCGGCATACCCTCAACCTACGGCGTCGCAAAAGACAAGCTCTACTACGAGCCCGCCGAAAAAGGTCTTCCTCCCGAGAATCTGTGGTCCACCGAGAAATATTTGTTGCATGTCCCAAAACTCTTCGAATCCCTGCGCCTGAAATTTGGCGATGACGTTCATCTTCTGCACGACGCGCATCACCGCCTCTCGCCGATCGAAGCGGCTCGCCTGGGCAGGAGCCTCGAGCCGTATCATCTCTTCTGGCTCGAAGACGCCGTCACTGCAGAACTCCAGGAAGGCTTCCGCATCGTCCGCCAACACACCACCACGCCGCTCGCACTAGGCGAAGTCTTCAACACCATTTGGGACGCCAAGACCGTCATCACCGAACAGCTGATCGACTACATTCGAATGGCCACGGTCCACAGCGGCGGTATCACTCACTTGAAAAAAGTCGCGTCGCTGGCGGAGATGTATCACGTGCTTACGGGCTGCCATGGCGCGACGGACTTGTCGCCAGTCTCGTTGGCCGCTGCTCTTCATTTCGACATTTCCGTCAACAACTTTGGCATCCAGGAATACATGCTCCACACGAAGCAAACCGACGAAGTCTTTCCGCACACTTATACTTTCAGCGATGGCTTCCTTCATCCGGGTGATGCGCCAGGTTTGGGTGTCGACTACAATGAGAGGCTCGCCGCGACGTTTCCATATGAACGCGCCTACTTGCCGATAAATAGAAAATTGGACGGCACGATGTTCGATTGGTAGCGCAAAGGAAAAAGGGCGGCATCACGCGCCAGACGCAATCATCGTCGAAGGAATCCTAATTCGGAGAAACAAATTATGGGATACAGCAAGCTGGATTTAAAGGGCAAGTCAGCGGTAGTCATTGGCGGCACTTCCGGCATCGGCCGAGCAATCGCTCTCGGCCTGGCCGAAGCCGGCGCTGACGTTGCGGCTACATCCCGGCGCCTCGACCAAGTCGAAACAATAGCCAGCGAAATCGAAGCGTTCGGCCGCCGTTCCCTTCGCGCAACTTCCGATGTGACTGATCGGGCCTCGCTGCAAGGCGTGCTCGACGCCGCGGTGCGCGCCTTCGGCAAAGTCGACATCCTCGTGAACGCCGCAGGGCGTACTAAGAAGGCTCCGACGCTCGATTTTTCCGAACAAGACTGGAACGACATTCTCGAAACAAATCTCACGGGCATGCTGCGCGCCTGCCAGATTTTTGGCCGCCACATGGCCGACCGCCGCTACGGCAGGATCATCAACATCGCCTCGATTGGCTCGTTCCTCGGCATGCTCCAGGTAACCGCCTACTCCGCCAGCAAAGCCGCCGTCGCTTCGCTGACGCAATCGCTGGCCATCGAGTGGGCGCCTCACGGTATCTGCGTAAACGCCATCGCCCCCGGTGTCTTCCCTACATCGCTTAACCAAAAACTGCTCGAGGGCACACCGCGCGGCAACGAATGGCTGATGCGCACACCGATGAAACGCTTCGGGAAAGTCGAGGAGCTTGCCGGAGCGGCAATCTACCTCGCCTCCGACGCGGCCAGCTATACTACGGGCTCGGTGCTTGTCGTCGACGGCGGAATTCTCGCCAGCGGGGTAAACCAATGACGCTGTGTTATGTAAAGTGGCTGAAAATAAAGGACTTAGGAAATTATGGAGCCGAGGGCGAGAATCGAACTCGCGACCCCCTCATTACGAATGAGGTGCTCTACCAGCTGAGCTACCTCGGCCTGTTCCTTCACAATAGCATTCGCGCAAAATTTCTGTCAATTGAACGGCAAAAGTTTGGTTCCATTACCGAGGTCTAGTATCGAGTTATCGCGAGAAGGGATACATCGCCCAGCCAATTCCAACGCCGATCAGCAGGAACAGAAACAACGACCAAATGATGTATTTTACGCGGTCGCTGGTGCGACGCCGGCTCAAAAATCCGAACGCCACGGAAATGAGCAGCGCAAACAGCGTCATCGCCTGAAAATGGCTGAGGGTAAACCCGATCGTGGCGATCACGCCTTGCGGCCCCGTGCAGCTTCGTATGCATGCAACGCGGCGAGCAGATTCAGCACTCCTGCGGCCGCGAGAAATCGCGTTCCGTAATCCCCTTCGGCGTGCGCGACATCGGAGCCTTGCGTCTCCAGCGCCCTCGCCGCGAAATAAAAAGATCCCGTGCCGAGATCAGCCACATAGCCAAGCATTCCGAAAGCGTCGCCGCCTTCCGGACTGAAAACATTGCCGCGCATTCCAACACCGAGAAAAACCAGCGCCCCTACCGTCAGGAAGCAGCCGAGCGCCCGGCCCCACATCTTTTGCAACGCATGGCCCAGTCCCGGAACAAGCCATCCCGCCACTCCGATGGCAAGAGCCAAGACTTCATTTCCCGGATTATGCTCAGGTGTTGTTGCCGCCAATACTGTGGCCCCCGCTGTGGCTGTTGCCGTGCCCGTTGTTGTGTCTTCAGACATTTTTCTTCCTATGTTCTCGCTGTGTAGGCCCGGCTCTGTCTAGGCCAGCAAAGCCAAAATTTCTTTCTGCACTGCTCCGGTTACGCGCGCCTCTTTTTCGCCGACGTACACATTCACTTCGCTTCGGATCCCAAACTCCGGCAAATAGATTCCCGGCTCGATAGAATTGCACGTCTTCGGAATTAGATGCCGAACATCGTGCGTCTCCAATCCGTCCATATTGACGCCGTTGCCGTGCACCGTTTGCCCAATGTTGTGGCCAGTGCGATGGAAAAAATATTTGCCGTAACCGGCCTTTTCAATCACCTTGCGCGCGGCCTTATCCACTTGCCAACCCTGCAGTGGCTTTCCGGCGGCGACGCTTGACTGAATTAAGGCAACGGCTTTGTCCCGTGCCTCGCGCACAACTCCAAATACCTTCGCCATCTTCTCCGGAACTTTCGCGCCGAGATACCCCACCCAGGTGATGTCGTAGTAGACGCTGCCCGCCGCCTTCGTTTTTCCCCAAACGTCCAGCAGCAGCAAATCTCCTTCGCGAATGTGAGACGCCGATTCGAGTGTGGGGCCGTAGTGTGGATCGCTAGCATGCGGTCCGACAGCTACATCCGGTCCCTGCTCCAGCCCGATGCCGGCGGCTTCAAATTCCTTGAGAATCCACAGCTTTAAATCGTATTCCGTAAATGTCTTCTTCTCGCGAACGTTTTTTGCCGCAAGTTGGAAAGCTTCTCGTACCACTCGGTCAATCACTGCGCCTGCCGCCAAGTGAGAATCCAGCTGCGCCGGGCTCCAGCAAGCTTCGTATTTTTGCACCAGGTCGGCGGAGCTCAGCACTTTCACTCCGGTACTGCGCACAAGCTCGATCGTCCCCGCGTCCACCATCGCCACGTAGGGGATGGCATTCTTCGGAGAATATTGCATCGCGACATTTTTTGCGCGACCCAGAAGTTTGCGGAGGTTCTTCCTCAACTCCTCCTGCCCGGCGTAAAAGAGCGTCTCACCCGGCAACGCCGCCAGCGATTCCGTTTCAATCTTGTGAACTAACTTGCGCGGCGTCCCTTTCGCAGGCACGAAGTAATACCAACGGCGCGTGCGCATCCCCGGCGGAAGTTGCAAGATGTTCTGCGCGATCGGGTCGCGCCCGCGAAAATCGTAAAACAGCCAGCCATCCAGCTTCGCGGCTCGCAGGTCGCTTTGTATTCCGTTGATATCAGCGCTCATGTTCTGAGGACGTCCAATCTAATCGTAGAGTTTCAGGAATACGGGTTGTTACGCGTCATGCTCCAGAAGCCCCAGGACTTGCTGTTTCGTCACGCCGCGAATTTCAATGCGTTTGGTGCGGCTGCGCTCACCACCAAGAATTCTAACAGCCGACTTGGGCGTTTTCAAAAGATGCGCGAGGAATTCTATCAGCGCCTCGTTCGCCCGGTTCTCCACTGCAGGTGCCTGCAGGCGAACTTTTAGAGCGCCGTCCATCACCCCGACGATTTCGTCCTTGCTCGCCCGAGGCTGCACGCGAATCGCGAACGAAACCGTCCCGGCTGCCAGGTTTTCTGCAATTTGCGCAAACATTGCGCACTCACCAAGCTCGTTCGTATTGCACAGGGGCTTTTATTTTCACATCGAGCGCCTTCGCCGCCCGCCGCGGCCAATAGGGGTCACGCAGCAGTTCACGTGCCAGGAACACGAGGTCCGCCTGTTCGGTGGCCAGTATCGTCTCTGCTTGGGTTGGCTCGCTGATCATGCCAACGGCGCCAGTAGCGATCCCTGCTTCCTTCCGAATCGCTTCGGCGAATGTGGTCTGGTAGCCAGGTCCTAAGGGTATTTTCACTCCGGGCACCAAGCCCCCGCTCGACGCGTCAACCAAATCCACGCCAAGCGGTTTCAACTGCCGTGCCAGTTCGATCGTCTGCGCCAAATCCCAGCCACCCTCTTTCCAATCCGTCGCCGACACACGGACAAATAGCGGCAATCTCTGCGGCCAAACTTCGCGAACCGCGCGCACAACTTTTAACGTCGCGCGAATTCGGTTCTCAAATGATCCGCCAAACTCGTCCGTCCGAGTATTGGTGAGCGGCGACAAAAATTGGTGCAGCAAGTAGCCGTGCGCGGCGTGAATCTCGACGACTTCGAAGCCCGCCGCTAACGCGCGTTCCGCTGACCTCCGAAAGGCAGCGACAATTTCCTCAATCTCTGCGACCGACAATTCGCGCGGGACCGTATACCCCGCATCAAATGCCAAGGCGCTCGGCCCCACAGGCTCCCAACCGCCATCCTGGATCGCGACAGGTTTACCTCCCGTCCACGGAGGCGCCGTGCTTGCCTTCCTGCCCGCGTGCGCCAATTGCATTCCGGGAACGGCGCCATGCGATCGAATAAATTCTGTAATGGACCGCCAGGAGTCAATATGCCCATCTTCGTAAATTCCAGCATCAGCCGACGAGATTCTTCCTCGTTCTTCCACCGCGCTGGCTTCGGTAAAAACCAGTCCCGCGCCTCCAATCGCTCTGCTCCCCAAATGCACGAGATGCCAAGTCTGCGGATGCCCGTCCCTCGCCGAGTATTCGCACATCGGCGAAACCACAATCCGGTTCTTCAACTCGATCTCTCGTATTCGCAATGGACTAAACAGCTTCATTCTTGTCCCCCGGGAAAATCATTGACCAACAATCGCCGCTTCACGCGTGCCAAACAGCGCCGTCCCAACGCGCACTTCCGTTGCTCCCTCTTCAATCGCCACTTCAAAATCGTGCGACATCCCCATCGACAGCACTGGCAGCGGGCGCCCAAGTTGTTTGGCCAACTCGTCGCGCAATTCCCTCAGCCGCCTAAAATGCGGTCTCGCGTCTTCCGCATTTTCCGCGAACGGCGGAATGCACATTAGCCCGGCAAGCTCGAGCATGGGCAGCGCGGCGATCTTTTCTGCCAGCGATGGAAGCTCCTTCGCGTCGGCGCCGGTCTTCGTCTCTTCCTCTGCGATATGTACTTCGATGAGTACACGCGTCTTTCCGGTTACACCAGATTCGCGCCTTGCTCGGTCCAACCGCTGCGCCAAAGCAAAATCATCGACGGAATCGATCGCATGGAAGAGCTTCGCCGCACGCGCCGCCTTATTACTCTGCAAATGCCCAATCAGATGCCACGTCGCGCTCAAATCCTGCAAACCACCCTGCTTCCCTTCCCACTCCTGCACGCGATTTTCGCCAAAATGCCGCAAGCCGGCCTCATAAGCCTCGCGAATGGCCTCTGCCGGATGTGTCTTCGAAACTCCAATAAGTGTAATCTCTTCGGCGGAACGTCCCGCTCGCCGTGCCGCAGCAAAAATCCGTGTCTGCACCTGCACCAAGTTTTCTCTGATCGATGTCGTCGCCATGTTCAAATTCAAATCCTAGCACGCACAGCGTTGCAGCGTTGAGACTCTGCGGTTAGACTGGCCTTCGCACATGACGCCCACCGGAAAACTCATCGCCATCGAGGGCATCGACGGCAGCGGCAAGCGTACTCAGGTCGACCTCCTCGAAAAAGCCCTGGTCGCCAATCGCCATGCCGTTTATTCCACCGGTTTCCCGCAATACGATTCCTGGTTCGGCAAAATGGTAGGCCAATTTCTGAACGGCGATTTTGGCGCGCTGGAAACGGTTGACCCGCATTTCAGCGCCCTCCTCTATGCTGGCGATCGCTTCGAAGCCAAATTCCGCCTGGAGACTGCCCTTAACCAAGGCAAAATTGTGCTCGCGGATCGCTACATCGGCTCAAATCTCGCTCATCAAACCGCTCGCGCCAGCGCCGCGGACCGCCCGGCTTTCATCTCCTGGATCGAGCATCTGGAATACAATATCTACAATTTGCCGCGAGAAACGCTGGTGCTCTATCTCCGCGTCCCACCTCGCCAAGCGCAGGAACTCGTCGCCCGCAAATCCGCGCGCAGCTATACCAAGGTCAAGCAAGATCTGCAGGAAGCCAGCCTCCGCCATCTCGAAGATGCCGCAGCGATGTACGATGAACTCTCGCGCCGCCCCAACTGGGCGACGATCCCATGTTTCGACGAAACACGCGGCGCCATGCGTCCCCAAAAGCACATCTCCACGGAAATTCTAGCCGCCGTCTTGCAAGTTATTTCACTGCCTCAGGCAAGGGAAGGCCGCTGACCCATGGGCTTCTCTGAATTCCTCGGCAATGAACGAATCGTCGCAGCCCTCCGCGGCGCTCTGCGCAGCGAGCGCGTCCCGCACGCGCTTCTCTTCAGCGGACCGCGCGGCCTCGGCAAGTACACGCTGGCGCGCATGTTCGCGCAAGCCGCCAATTGCGAACGCCTGAAAGACGACTTCTGCGGCGAATGCGAAACCTGCAAACGCATCGCGCTTCTCGCCAACCCCGACCCAATCATCGAGCAAGGCCTCGCCGAGCGCGGCGAAAGCGCCGACGCCGCCACCGTCGAACGCGTCCCCTTGATTCTTCAAACGCATCCGGACGTATGGGCGTTAGTTCCCGACCCTGTCCGTTTGAAAAGTCCCGTAGCGCGGCCCATGTTGCGCATCGGCCAACTCCGCGCCGTTCAGCGCGCGGCCTATTTCCAACCCATGGGCAGACGCCGTGTTTTTATTTTGGATGGCGCAGAAACCATGCACTGGAACGTCCAAAATGTATTCTTAAAAATCCTCGAAGAACCGCCCGGCTCCGCCACCCTTATCCTGACGGCGCCGTCACCCTACACATTGCTCCCTACGATCGTGTCGCGCTGCATGCAATTTCACTTTGCACCTCTCTCGCAGCCCGACGTCGAAAATATTCTCAAAGAAAAAACCGATCGCAAGGCCCCCGAACTAAAGCTCGCCGCGCAACTCGCCGAAGGCAGCCCCGGCCTTGCCATCGAAATGAATGTCGCAGAAACCGCCGACCGCCGCCGCAACGCGCTGCGTATTCTCGAACGCGCCGCGCAGGGCCAGGGCTTTGCTCAACTCTTCGCCGGCACATCGGCCTTCGCCAAAGACCGCGAGTCGAGCTTCGAAAATCAGCTTGGTGTCTTCTACGGGCTGCTCACCGATCTTCTGGAGCTCACTTCCGGAATCAAGCAACCTGCCCTGCGAAATACTCCCCTCGCAAAGGAGCTTGGTGCCCTCGCCAAGTCAGTTGATTCGAAGTGGGTTATGCGCGCCATCGCCGGTTTCGACGAACTGCACGCAGGTGCTCGCCGCAACCTGAATCGCCAACTGGGTTTGGACGCCTTGGCGGCCTCGCTCTCACCGGAATCTTAGCGATTGCAAGTCTGAACCCTTGATTTGGGCCCTTTTTTTGTCCCAAACTTTTCCGTACCCCACTGTAACCCAGTACCTCAGGCATGCATCTCACCCTTTGAACTCACCCCACCGTTAGCTGCAAGGAGAAGTCATGGTGAACCGCAGGATGTTTCGCCCGGGATTTCCGGACGTGAAGGAACAACCACCCCAGAGGATTTCGCACAATGGGCCCGCCCCCAGCAAAAAACCGGCGCCGCCGGAGACCACCCACGCCGAGAACTTCTATTGGGTCAAGCAGATGCAGAGCCATACACAGATGGTCGTGGTTCTCGACAATGGCGAGTCGCTCCGCGGCACCGTCGAGTGGTACGACCGCGATTGCATCAAGCTGACGCGCCAAGGCAGCCCCAACCTGCTCATTTTCAAGCGCGTGATCAAGTATGTTCACAAAGACGGGGAAGAAGCCGCGTCCGGCGGAGACGAGTAGTCGATTTAGCCCTTCTGTCTCTGGGTTTAACTTTTAACCTTCAACTTTTCAACCTTCAACCGCGGAATCGCGGCTGGAAATCTCACCGCGGCGCAATCGAGTGCCCGCGAGCCGCTCCAAAAGTGAGCAGCGCCTTGGCTGCCATTTTGCCGTCCTCTTTGTAAATTTCGCATTCTGTCACAACGAAATTGCGCCCAGTCCGCAAAACGCGGCCTTCCGCCCTGATTTGCCCGCCCGGCACCGGCTCCAGAAAATTAATCTTCATCTCCACAGTAGCGATGTCAGTCCCTTTCGGGACGGTCGTATACGCTGCGATAGCCGCAACCGTATCCGCGACCGTCGCCAGAACACCTCCGTGCACCACACCGTGAATCTGCTTGTGCCTCGGCTTGATCTTCATCGTGAAGACGACGCGGCCCTTCTCCAAACTCTCCAGGTGGAGACCCAACAGCGAAGTCGCACCAGCCTCGTTTGTCCTACGGCGCAAAGCCTCTTCATATTTTTTCAAGTCATTCAACAATTCTGACTTCATGGAATCCTCATGCCCCTCTTAATACGCCGAAAGCCCGCCATCCAATGGAATCGCCGCGCCCGTCAGCCAGCTCGATTCCTCGGACGCCAAAAACACAGCCATCTCCGCCACATCGATAGGCCGCCCCATCCGTCCCAGCGGAATCGACCCAATTCTCGCCTTACGCAAAGCCCTTCCCTCTTCCGAAGCCGCGAACAATCCCTGTACCAACTCGGTCTCCACGATCGAAGGACAAATGCAGTTCGACCGCACATTTTCGTGCGCATGATCCAGCGCCATCGCTTTCGTCAGCAAACTCACTCCGCCCTTTGAGGCGCAGTACGCCGCCCGGTCCTTCATTGCCACCAACCCCAGCACCGAGCCAACATTAACAATCGCGCCGCCACCCGCCTTGCGAAATTCCGGCAGCGCCGCCTTACACATCAAAAACGGCCCCTTCAAATTTATCGTCATCAACTTGTCCCACTGCTCCTCGCTGGTTCCTTCAATGGTCGCCGCGTGCAGAACTCCCGCGTTGTTCACCAGCACATTCAATTTTCCAAACGCCTTCGCCGTCTCCCGCACCGCACGCGCGGCATCTTTCGCTTTCGCCACATCGCAAACAATGGCCAACCCACCTTTGCTGCCTTGTTTTTCAAGTTCGCGCAGCGTCTCTTCTAGCTTCTCCTTGCGCCGACCCGCCACGGCTACCTTCGCCCCTTCTCGCGCAAACGCCAGCGCGATCGCACGTCCAATGCCGGTCCCGCCGCCCGTAATCAGGGCCACCTTCCCCACCAGTCGTGTCACGATTTGCCCACCTCCAGCGTCTAATGGAGTGCCTTTGCAGCCTCACTTGGAGGCTTGGCGCGCGCCTTCAGGTCCGCGTACGCCAGAGAAGTCTGAACCCCCGCAAAGGTGCCTTTTGCCGGTAGAATGCTGCCCTATCTTCCCGCGATTAACAACTGAGGACAACGGAGACCCTCATTCATGAAAATCGGCATCACCTGCTACCCCACTTACGGCGGCTCCGGCGTCGTCGCCACCGAGCTCGGCCAGGAGCTCGCCGCGCGCGGCCACGACATCCATTTCATCAGCTACGCCCCGCCCATCCGCATGAATCCCAACGACCCGCACATCCATTTTCACGAGGTCGAAGTCGCCAGCTACCCGCTTTTCGATCACCCGCCCTACACGCTCGCTCTCGCGACTAAAATGCTCGAAGTTTTCGAGTCCGAATCGCTCGACCTCCTTCACGTCCACTACGCGATCCCTCACTCCGTCAGCGCCATGCTCGCCCGCTCGATGGCCGCCCCGCGCCGCCTGCCGTTCATCACCACACTTCACGGCACTGACATCACACTCGTCGGAAGCAATCGCAGCTATCTCCCCATCACGAAATTCTCCATCGAGCAGAGCGATGGCGTCACCGCCATCTCGCACTACCTGCTAAATCAAACTCTCAAAGAGTTCGACATCAAGCGCCCCATCGAAGTCATCCCCAATTTTGTGAATTGCGATCTCTACACGCGCACCCCGCAGCCCGCTCTGCGCGAACAGTGGGCTCCCAACGGCGAACCCATCCTCATGCATCTTTCAAATTTCCGCCCGGTAAAACGCCTAACCGACGTAGTCGAAATCTTTGCCCTGGTCCGCGCTAAAATGCCCGCCAAACTCGTCCTCATCGGCGACGGCCCAGACCGCGGCGCCGCGGAATACCTGGTCCGCAAAAAACGCCTGCAAAAAGATGTGATTTTTACTGGGAAGCAAAACGGTGTCTACGAAAAGCTTTCCGTCGCCGATCTTTTCCTGATGCCGTCGCAGCTTGAATCCTTCGGACTTGCCGCTCTCGAAGCAATGGCCTGCGAAGTCCCGGTGATCGCCACAAACGTAGGCGGCGTACCCGAAGTCGTCGAACATGGCGTCGACGGCTATCTAGTCGAACCTGGCGACGTAAAGTCCGCCGCCACCTACGCGATCGAGATTCTCTCCCGTGCCGACCGTGGCCGCGAAATGGGCCACACCGCCCGCCTTAACGCCAAGAAAAAATTCTGCGCCAAAGACGTAATCCCCGCCTACGAAGCCTACTACCGCCGCGTCCTCGAACAAGCCTCCGCCGCTTCAGCCTGAGTCCCGCGAAGGCCCGCGCTTGATTCAACTCGCGACTATGGAGGAACGGGTTTTGTTCAGCCCAAAGATCTAATCCGGCAGCGGAAACAATAGAATCATTGCGGCAACGCGCTCGCCCACGCGCTCGCGCCATCAAAAATCTGTTGTGTATACCAGATTTCTGAATCCATCTGCTTAATGTCGGTGAAAGCATCATGTGCGGCTTCCTGGTCCTTAAAGATGACGGCCACGAAGCCCAGCCGATTAGCGTTGAGATTTGACGCTCCATAGATTCGCGTTACGTTCTTATACCCCTGTCTGTATTTCGGGTAGTCGATCTTCGGCAGCTCTTTCATGGATTCTTCGCAGTAGCACGCGAACGAACTCATGATCTGAAAGTACGTCATGGAGGAATTGGGCTCGGGCAATTTGTCGGAGACTTCCTCCGCAAACTCCATTAGTTCCCCGGGCTCTCCATACCACTGCGGCGAAATGTAATTCGCGTACGCCCGGTAGTAGTGATAGTAGTTCGGCTCGAATGCAATCGCCTGATCGAACAGCTCGCGGAAATGAGCCTTGTCCCAGCCTTCGTTATGAGCGACCTGCAACATGCCGTAATACCACGCAGGATCCTTTTCTTTCAGACCGCTCGCTTCGAGCAGAACCGCTTTAGCTTGCGCCGTGGAACTCTTGTAATCGCCCCACTGCGAGTCGGACACCTTGTCGGCGTACTCCGCCCCTCGCGCAAAACTCCCAAACGTCAGGTATCCATAGGCCAGCGCAAGGCGCGCCGTCGTCGAGTCGGGATACGCCGCCACCCATTTCTTCATCTTGGAAATCTGCAAGCCGTAGTCCGCGCTGTTCAGATTCTTGCCGGTGACTGGCGTCGCGGCACCCTGATAAAACGCGTGGATTTTCCAAACCGCCCCCAGAAGTCGGCCCTTTTCGGCTCGATCCTGCTGCCCGATTTTTTCGAGTTGGGCAAAATCTTCTTGAGCCACCAGCTTGCCAATGCGTGCGCTGTAAACGTCATCGACCTCGCTTGGCTTTGTGGCTGCTGTGGAAGAAAGCGCCCCTTTATGCCCGCTTCCGTAGTCATGAATCGTCTTCATGACCGCGTCCATCGCTACCGGTTTATTAGCCGCCTCAGCGATTCCGCGAAAACTCGCGAGACCCGCCAGACCGGAAAGGGCAACTAGACATCCGATTATCAAAGAACTGCTTATATGTTTGTGGCACATAGACAAAGGATAACGAGCGGGGCAAAATGGCAATACTGTACGAAAGGGCTATTGTGACGAAGCAGCAATCTTCATCATCCGGCCCAAACGCAACCAAGAATCATCGGCGTCAAATGCGGACTGGGTCCGGCACGCAATCGCAGCCTGTCGAACTCGTGTTGTCGAGTAACAGGCAGCTGCGTGTCTACACTTTCCTGTGACAATTTACCTGGAAATGTTTATCTTCATTCTTCCTTCACGGAGGCCAAGCCCGCCATGCAACGTCGCGACTTCGTTCAATTGACCCTCGGCACTCTAGCTGCCTCTACATTTCCGCTTTGCTCCAAGTCCGCCGAAATCCCCAAGCTCCGCGAAATAGCCCACTCCAAAGGCCTCTTCTTCGGCACCGCCGTCTCCGATTCCCAACTTCGCCGCCCAGACATCACCCCGCTCCTCCTCGATCAATGCTCCATGCTCGTCGCCGAAAATCAAATGAAGTGGCGCGCCACGCATCCCGATCAAGACCGCTTCGATTTCACCCAAGCCGATTTCTTCATGGACTTCGCCGAATCGCACCACATTCCCGCCCGCGGCCACAATCTCTGCTGGCACGAACACAATCCCCCCTGGCTAGACTCCGCCATCACCCCGCAAAACGCCGTCTCCCTCTTCACCACGCACATCCAGACGGTCGCCGGCCGCTACAAAGGCCGCATCCATTCCTGGGATGTTGTCAACGAAGCTATCGACCCCTCGCAAAAGAATCCCCAAGGTCTGCGCAAATCCCTCTGGCTGCAAAATATCGGCGAAGACTATGTCGAACTCGCCTTCCGCACCGCCGCCAAAGCCGATCCCGCCGCCATCCTCACCTACAACGACTACGACATCGAAACCGACGCCCCCCGCCCAGCAAGCCAAACGCGAAGCCATCCTCGCCATGCTGCAACGCTTCATCAAGAAAGGCGTCCCTATCCAGGCCCTCGGCGTGCAAGCCCACCTGCGCACCAACGACGGCATCCCCACCTGGAATGGCCTCAGCAAATTTTTGTTGGAAATTGAAAAGCTCAACCTGCAAGTCTTCGTCACCGAACTTGACGTCGACGATCAGTTCATGCCTGCCGACATTCCCGAGCGCGATCGCCAGGTCGCCGACATCTACCGCAGCTTCCTCGAAAACATTCTTCGCCACAATTCCGTTAAAGCCGTCCTGACCTGGTGCCTCTCTGACCGCGACTCCTGGCTCCAAAACTTCCGTCCCCGCAAAGACGGCCTCCCCCAGCGCCCGCTGCCCTTCGACGCCCAGCTAAACCCCAAACCCGCCTTCTTCGCCGTCCGCGATTCCCTCGCCGCCAAATCCTGAATCGTTCAGCGCTGGCTCCTGCGCTCCCTCTCAGGCGGGACCACTTCTATGGTTACAGCGTTCTATAAAAGGGGATGTCAAGAGAAAGACTTCGCCCCCGACTGGGGAGAGCGGAGAAATTCTTCGTGCCATCCAGCCCTTGCGTTGGAGTGAGTATCCGTGATTTTCCCTTTTCTGCAGATTCATCTCGTTGGCGTGACGACGTCCTTGGGCTTCTGACGTTAACAAGCAGTGTGGTTGTAAGGTGCCAACCATGGTTCTATCTGAGGCTCGAGGCCTATAGCTTTTTCTGGTTGTCCGAGGAGGCATATGGTTTACCAAGGGACTTCGTGCCGGAGCACGCTGGCCCAACGCGGTTATGGATACTCACCCTCGAACCAGAGCGCCTGAAGAACCGACGGACCACCGCTAGAGATGTAATCCAGAGATGGAAGGGTTCTCAACAGACACTCAAGCTGCTTGTTGTTTCAGATGTTCAGCGTCGAAACGCACTCCTTTCTTCCAGACCAGCAAAGCGATCGCCGCGATTTTCCGCGCCAGCGTTAGGCGCGCCATCGGTGGTTTTAGCCCTTTGGCAACGAGCGCAGCGTAGAAGTCCTGGAAAGGCCCGGCGACCGCAGCGGCCCGCATGGCCGCGCCCTTAAAGATATTTTTCAGATCGTGGTTATGGTTTTGGTTGAGCCCGCGGATGGCCAGGAGTTTCTTGGAGCGCTTGATCTGGCCTTCTACGAAGCGATACTCCCCACTGACGCTGGTCTTCAACGCCAGGCCACTGTAGGCCCAGAGCTGCCGCTTGGTGCGAAACCGGTGCGGCGTTTGCAGAAGCGCGAGCAAGAGAGCAGCACGAATCGGACCGATCGAGGGGATCTGCCGCAGCAACTTCGTGGCGTCGTGCTTTCTGCTTTCCGCCAGCAACTCTCGTCGCGCTTGCTGGTGCAAAAGCAGCAATGCGTCGAGTTGCTGGTAATACATCTCGGCCCGACGGCGCACGCCGGCCTCGGTGATTTTCTCGAGCCATGCAGCGCGATGGCGAGGTGCGTACACTTGCTGACCGCCACAGGGGATGGCCCAGCTTCGGTAGATGGCTTTCAGACGAACCATCACGCGTGTGAGATCTTTGGTGATGGTCATGTAACTGCGCGCTAGCTCCTTCATCGTTCGCAGGCCGGTGTTTTCGTGAAAGACGGGCCGCAGAAGATTCGAGCGCAGCAACTCGGCAAGCTTCCGCGAATCGACGCGATCGTTCTTGTTTCCTATCTTGAGCAGCGCATTTTTCCGCGGATCACACACCAACACCTGTGCGATACAGGGCTTGAGGAGGTCATGCAACCAAGCCGCACAGGTGCCTTCCTCGAAGGTCACATGCAAGCTGCCGCGCAGACCGCCGAGGAACTGCAGAATGGTCTCTGCTTTCGTTTCCAGAATGGACTCCATAACCAACTTCCCGGTGGAATCCAATACCGTCGCAGAGATCGTTGCCTGATGAACATCCAGCCCAATATACTTAGCGTCATTCATGGGGTGCTCCTTGTAGGCGATGATGCGAACGATCAAAACCTACTCCAAAGGGGCGCCCTTTTATAATGCGTTTACCGGGACCTTAGACACCTCGAACGCTCATAGTGAAATGTTCATCGCGTTTCTATCTGTATCAATACTGCGACTCAAGATTTTCCGAGAAATCAGCGTCTGACACATGCAGATGGTCACACCAATAATAATTAACAGCATGTAAAACCAGTTATCGCGCTTCCCGTTCGTGGTATGCCAAGAAGATAAGACGTGAGGCCGCAGAGACAACGCAGCAGTTAGTGCGACGAAAACGAACAGGAGAAAAACTACGTGGGTGGCCAAAAGGGTGGAAATCTTATTCCGTACCGCCGTGAGGCGCAGGCTATACCCTTTGAATGCCCTTGAATCACAGAACACTTGAAAGAAAACAAGGCCGGTATACACAATGAGCGTTGTGATTTGAAGACCGAAAGGCTTGTCCGCTATTAGAATACCCAGCAAAAAAAGCGCCATTCCCCCTGAAACAATACCGAGCCAAGTTCCTAATTGCTTTGCGACAGAAACACCACTCTGCTGTCGAACGTATTGTCGTTCTCCATCCACGGACAGAGTCCCCCTTGAAAGATGCTCCTTGGATGACAACAAGAGCAGTAGCGTGCCAAATTTAATTATAAGGTTACAGCAACGAGTCTCGGCTTTAACGGAGTGTTTTCTCGTCGAGAATGCAACTATGCAAGGAGAGCCGCTCATTCCCCCTCAAAGTTGCAGGTTGTGCCTGAGTAGTCGCCTAACCGGACATTGAGCAACCCCCTCATTTACGGGCGGCTGGCGCAGTGTATGTTTGTAGGGACAGGTTGGGCAGATGACAAGGAAGCGCTAAATCATTCGGGCATTATCCCTAAAACGTAGCAGGCGGACGCGCCGCTCCGAGAGGACTTGCCAGCATCCTTCGCGCCCAAGTCCTCTCGCTCGGTCTTCAGACGACTGGCGCGGATACCACGTTTGTCTTGCGCGCCACGCGATGCACATTCTGCTTTCGAGCGTCCGCCTCGTTGCTGGCCACGCCTTGCTGGGAGTGCGATACAATCTGTACTTTCGCGGTCTTCTTGGCAACCGGCTTCGCCACGGGGTAAACGTCCTCAACGCCCGTATTCGTGAAAATCGCCGGGCTAACTTCCTGCGCCTTGCACGAGGGCGTCAACCCGAGCAGCATCGCCGCAACTCCCAGAGTCCCGATCCACACCGTCTTGGGCAACATAGCTTTGAAATTTGTCATGGCGAGTATCCTTCCCTCTTTTTAGCTTTATGCGGCTTCGACCGCCCGATGCCGCCGGCCTTGAACGCCCCTGCATCGTGCACACTTTTTCGCACATCCCTATTTTCTTGCCAATGCACCCAAGCTGGAGAAGAAATGAACAAAAGGTGAACGCTTAACTCACACATTCAACGTAGGTTCGCCAACAATTTTGGAGGGCATCGAACTCGTCAGGACAGTACATCGACGGCCACAAGCGTAATGTCATCCTTCTGCTCGGCGGATACAGGCTGCCACTTGTGAATCTCGGCGAGTAGTTGCTCCAGCAATTCAGAAGGCGCCCGCAGCCGATTGTCGCGAACGACTTGCTCAAGCCTGTGCTCCCCGAATGCTTCCCCGCCGCGATTTTCCGGCTCACTCACCCCATCGGTATAAAGCAGGAACCGATCACCCGCCTGAATGGCTATTTCCCAAACGGGGTACTCCGCATCCGGCAGCACTCCGAGCAGTAACCCGTTGCTTTCGATCCGCTCCAGTTTACCTTCGCGCCAGTGCAGCAGCGGCGGATGTCCTGCTGCCGAATAAAGCGCTCTTCGTTTCTCCATGTCGACCCACAAATACGCTGCCGAGACAAGCTGCGCCCGCAGTTGCGACGACAGGATGCGGTTCAACCCGCTCATCACCTCTCCCGGATTGTGGGCGCATGCCACAAGCGATTGAATCGCGACCTTGATCATCGACGCGATCAGCGCCGCCGGCACTCCGTGTCCCGTGACGTCAGCCACCAGAAACCCCGTCCGATTCTCATCGGCGGCAATGAAATCATAGAAATCGCCGGCAACGGCCGTCATCGGACGATAAACCGCGGCAACCAATAGATTTTTCACTTCAGGATTTTTGCCAGGAAGAATCGAAGCTTGAATCTCTTGCGCAATCGCCAGTTCGCTTTCAATCGAATGCAGACGCCGCTCTCCCGACAGCGCTATTTGTACGCCTACATACCCAAAGGAAAAAAGCAGAGCGGCCAGCCCAACCGATCCCGTTATCCGGTACGCCGGGTAGTGAAAAAGCCGCGCCACGTTGAAATACAACGCATCGGCGGCAAAAACGAGTGTGCCAACAACCATGACGGCGCGGTTCGGAAGAATCAGGTACTTGCGCGAGAGCCCTGGCACCGCAAGGATCACTACAAAAATGATGAGGGCCGCGGCAGCAATGAAATGGACATAAGGAAGCAACTTTTCGACGGACCCTGTAACCACGAAAATTCCGATTCCCGCGATACCGAAGCCCAGACCCAATCCGATTATTGTCTTCAGAAACAACCGCATTTTTCCTGCGCTTAATTCCAGCCACGCCAGGGATACAACAACCAAAAAAAGATAGTCGATTGCCATCGTAAGGAAAGGCACACCGCTCCGAACCCGCTGCGGCAGTGCCGCCACTAAACTCGGCGCATCAGCCAAGAGCAGCGCCCCATACATCGCGCTCCATATCCCCAGCCACGCAAAGAGGCGCACTCCGCTCTGACGCCGAACCGCCGCAAAGGCACACGCAGCCGCGCATGCCACCAGCCCGATGAACACAAAAATCGTTCCGGACATGATCCCAACGACTTCGCTTCGCAGTATTGCCGGAATTTGCCCTTGCAAACGCGCTCCCCCAGAACTGAAGGCACCGCCAAGATAGCAGAGTCAGCTTGCTTCCCAAATGAATACGGAAATGGGTCTGGCGCGGATGTGGACAGCGGCTCTAGCAGGCGAGTTGGTCAAAACTACGGCGAGCGATCACTAACCCTACAGGCCGAACATGGAGTTGACCCCAGCGCGCGGGTCTTCCGCAGAGGGCTCTCGGCGTTCCAGCGCGGGAAGAGACTGCGGCTGTGCGCCTGGCGTGGGAGCCGCGGCGGATGCACCCGCCGCGGCAGCGGCCGGTTGAGCAGCAATCTGTTGGAGATAAGCAAGATCGCGAGGCTCTTCCGTGCCGGGCTGAACGGCGGGAAACGACAATTTCATTTGACTCTCCATTGCGCTGGCGATGCGGTGTAATTGCCAGATCAGCTTTTCCAGCTCTTTTGAACGGCCAACATTCAAGCTGCGGTCCCACAAAAAGCGGATGGCCAATACCATGACAATCGGCAGCCCGACGGCCAGTGTGGCAAGCACTATGTTTAAGAGTAGCGACTCGATAGGTGTGAACGATTGTGGCAATGGGGCCTCCAAATGCAGGGCTAAGAAGGCAGGATACAGCAGCGCGGCAACCGTGACAAACAAATCGATCGCGTACAAAACCGTTCCGTTTGTCGACGCTTACTCCATCTGCTCATGACGTGGCGTAATGTACCTCTTCGACGCTCAACTCACGGCTTGGACTTCCATTGGACACTACCGGATCCCTCCGTGAACGCTGTCAGTTCTGACAGTTCCCAACACACCAGGCACATCCTATGCTGCAACTCACGCTTCATCCCGGGCGACCTCATAGCCTGATGCCCGGCCGCACCCCGGCAAGCGGTTCGGAGACCAATAAAAAGTGACGAAACAGAGATCATCCCAAAATTTTCTCGCCGCTACTTTAATCTGCACTCTAACGTTTTGCGCCCTGGCCATTCTGCCCGTTGCAATTGCAGGGGGCGTGAAACTCCTGGTGAGTTGGAAGAATCCCGTCTATTCCGGGCGAAAGCCTCATCGTGTCCTAGTAATCGGCATGAGCGCGAATCCAGAAGTCCGTGCGGACTTCGAAGATGATCTTTCGGCTGCCATTAAAAGTGACGGCCTTGAGCCAATCCCCGGTAATACTATTTTTTTCAGGCCACACTCCGGCGAACTCGAGCGTGACTATTTGGAAGGCCAGATCCGCGACTTTAAGATCGACACCGTCCTCGTTTCACGGCTCGTCAAAGTCGACAAATCGATTACCAACGTCCCCGGCTATAGCTATGCAGTCCCCTATGCCTACTACCGCTCGTTCTACGGCTATTACGGTACGGCCTACCAACAGGTCTATATTCCCGGCTATTTGCGCGAAGACACAGCTGTTCGAGTTGAAGCGAATCTTTAAGATGCGACTCCGCCGAACAGCGACCTAATCTGGACCGGCACCAGCGATTCCTTCAATCCGAAGTCAGCTCAAAAAGCAATCGACGGGATTGTTAAACTGGTTGTGAAAGAGTTGAAGAAGCAAGGCATTCTCTAGCAGATCGCGCCGCCCGCTTGGGGCGCCATGAACCACTAGAGCAGTTCCAGCAGTGTCCTTCCGTCCGATGGCGTTCCCGCAAGCAATCATCTAGAATCGCCGCCATGACATGCCCCAACTGCGGAAAGGACATGACCGACTGGACGCTCGACGGCCGCTTGGGCGCGCAGGTCACCGTCGATGTCTGCACCGCTTGCCAGTCGTTCTGGTTCGATCAGCACCAAAGCCTGCAGCTCTCTCCCGCCGCGACGCTCAAGCTGATGAAGTTCATCGGTGAGCACTCGTCAACCGTCAAACCCACCTTCTCGAACGCGCTCCGGTGTCCGCGATGCGCTGGCCCGCTGTCCCTCGCGCACGATCTTGTCCATACTACGCGATTCAACTATTGGGTCTGTGCAAATGGACACGGCAAGTTCATCGGTTTCTTCGACTTTCTGAAAGAGAAGAATTTCATCCGCACGTTATCACCCCAAGAGATTCAGGCGTTGAAACAGAACGTCCAGACCGTTAACTGCTCCAACTGCGGCGCATCCATCGACCTGCAAACCAACTCGGTTTGTCCCTACTGCCATTCCGCCATTTCCATGCTGGACATGAAGCAGCAGCAACAAATGCTAGCCCAGCTAAAGGACGCCGCCGAGCCCAAGCCGGTTGACCCAACCCTGCCGCTGAAACTCGCCATGGCGAAGGAACAAATATCATCCGTCTTTCAAGACCACGACGCCGAGTGGTGGGATGACGCGCGCTCGGGCGACCTCGTCCAGGCTGGTTTGAAGGCGGTTACCCGGTTGATTGCCACTATCGTGTAATTGAATTGCCCGCAAGAACTCTGCCGCGCGCTGGGTGCTTCGGAAGGACACGGCTTCGGCCGTGCCAAAACTGGGCAGGACTCCAGGGGCATTAGCCCCGAGGAAATCCTCCGCCCTCAACGGGGTCTTGGTGTAGGCGCCTTCATCAATTCCACAAACATCTTGTTGAACCTTGCCAGATCCAAATCCATCTGGATTTCCACCAACTGCGCGCCAAGCTTCGGGTTGTCTTTCTCCACCCACGTCAGCGTGTTTCCGTACGCCGCGCCGTGGTCGATGTCCACACTCATATAGCGGCTTACCTTTTTCGTGATCAGAGTCGGATCAATCCACGCGGCGGCCGCCAGTTCATCCCACATATAAGAACCGCCCTGGTCCGCCATGAAATATTTCGCCAAGTACTGCGCTGCGCCGCTGTTGCTCTTCTTGATGTCGCCAACCATTTCGTCCGTGATTCTGGTTTTCACAGAAATATCCACCGGTGTGCAAACAATCTTCTTCCACGGCGCCGCCAAGACGCTCTTCGCCGCTTCTGGATCGAACCAAAAATTAAATTCGTGCCGCGGACTGCTGATGAATTCCGGATCGTCCGTCTGCGGGCTCAGGCTTCCACCCATAAAAACCAGTCCTTCCGCCAACTCAGCAAAATGGGGATCGATAGCATTGGCGAGCGCCAAATTCGTCATCGGGCCGCCTTCGTAGATCGTCACTTCGTGTGGATATTTGTGGACCATGCGAATCAGGAAATGCGCAGCGTCTTCTTCGGCAGGTCGCGAAGTGGGTTGCCCTTCCTTCAGCGCCGGAATGACGTCGTGTTCGTGCCACCAGCGGTCATCCCAAGCGCCGGCGAACTCCACTTTTCCATAACGCGCCTGCCACAAAAGTGCTTCGTTGCGCCGGTGCACCAGGGGAAATACCGCTCCCGGCACGACCGGAATATCCGTGCGCCCTATAAGCTCCAGCAGTCGCAGAGTATGCGCCACCTCTTCGTCGCGCCACTGGTTTCCGCTGACCACAGTTATCCCCAGCACTTCCACTCGTGGCGATTGAATCAAGGTCAGCAGCGTTTGCATATTGCTGCCGCCCGGCCCCGAACAATCCTGATTGATGATCACCTTCCGAGGCTGCTGCGCCAACGCCGCGCTGCCGGCAATCAGCAACCAGGAAACAAATAACTGCAGTCTCAAAATCCTCATCGCAAGCCTCTTCATGTGCTCGGATTCTCCAACAACTTATGTGTTGTCAACTAACTTAAGGCGATTCTACACACATCGTCGCCTTTAGAACGAATCCGATTGCTTCGTCGCGTTTTACTGTCAGGACATTCTTTGATCATTCGTTGCTTTTAACTGTCGGCTCTCAGCCCACCCAACATCCCTCTTCTCTGTGTGCTCCGTGCACTCTGCGTTAGAATCTCCATTCCACCTCACCTCAGCCTTCAAATTTCGTTTGGCGGACGTCGCAACCTCAACACGATCAACCGATTTTGACTCTCACTTTTCCCCGGGGTTGCTTACCTTTTCGGATTAGGCTTCTGCAAGAGGGCCAGCTAGAGATGCGAATGGCCTTATACTCCGCAGAGGAGTCCCAATGAGAAAGCTCAGTCTTCTAGTGTTGACATTGTTGGTCGCAGCCGTATCCCTCGCGAAGACGCGCGATTGGAAGACCGCCAAGATAGAAGCCACTTCGGAAACCGATGTCTCTTCGAAATTGCTCGGCGAAAAGAACACCATGCACTACACCATCGAGACCGAGACGATGATTTATTTTGCGGACTATACCTACACCCCAGGACCGAACAACGATGGCCACTCACGGGGTATTCCCGTAAATGCCATAACGAAAATTGCTATCGAAGGAAAACACGCCTACGTTCTTGACGTCAACGGCAAAGAAGTGAAACTCCACATCGTTCGCAAGGTAAAGAAGTAGTTCGCTCCAGCCACGGGTCACGTTCCAGCCAAGTTCCAGCCGTATAGCCGCGCGATCGCCCGGGCGTCCCACTCACTCAGGTTGTGAAGGCGCCGGATTTCACCGGCAAAGCCGTGTTAGGCTTACTCCATGAAGTCCAATTACAAAAGGCCCATTCTCTGGTCCCTTGTTTTTGCATTGGCCATGGCGGCCTCGGCCTTCTTATTCAAGGGCAATCCAGCTCTTTACTGGATCGAAGCCGGCCTCACCGTAGCAGCCCTCACCCTGGTGATCCTCAAGCCCCAGCGCCCCGCCCGCGTCCAGTAACCAACTTCTCCCACCGTTTCGTCTTCCCTGTGTCCTCAGTGCACTCTGCGTTAAAATCCTCCTTCCACTTCATTCCATACCTCAAATTTCGCTTGCCACCCCCGTTACGGCGCTGCTATGATTTTTTTGTGCAGCAATCCGCCTCGCATCCCGCGAGGATTTTTTATTTCAACTCAACTTTTAGGAGACACCCCTGTCCTTTCCCAACAGGACGGTGTGCCGCTGTGCTCTTTTACGTGATCGCTTGCCAGAAAAAAGCGCAGATCACACGGGTAGAAATCGTCTGAAAAGAACTGGAGAAGCAAATGGGAATTCTAGAGACTGCGAAGCCAGCAATCATCATCTGCACGAGAGACCGCGCACGCGCCGCGATGTTCTATCGCGACACGCTGGGACTGACACTCACCCACGAAGACAACTTCGCCTCCGTCTTCAACACCGGTGGAGTCACCCTGCGCGTCTCAGTCGTACCCGACTTTACCCCGCACGAGCACACCATCCTCGGCTTCCAAGTCCCGGATGTGCCGGCCACCGTGAATGCCCTGCGCGAAAAAGGCCTAACCTTCAACCTCTACCCACGCTTTCACCAGAACGAACTCGGCATCTGGACCGCCCCCGGTGGATCACCGCAGGTCGCCTGGTTTAAAGACCCCGATGGCAACGTACTCAGCGTGACGAACGCCTGACTCAGGACAGTCTAGGCCGCTGGTCCGAGGGTTCTACAACAGGTTTTGCGCCCCGATGTAGCCCCCCGCAAAATCAATACATCCATAAGTGTTCATTCTAAACAACTTTATCCCGTTTAGAATGAATGTTTACAGAAAACTAGGGGGAGCTCGTGGTTATTGTTAACCAAAGTGGGACAGACTTTAGTGTGTCTCCCCTTCCAGCCCCTGCAGCCATCCAACCGCTGAATCGCCGACTACTCGCCACTCACTACCCACTACTCACTGTCTATAACTCGCCACCCCACCAACCCGCAAACCGCAAACCCAACCGCATTCAACACGCCATGAAACTCCGCCATCTGCCGAATATTCACAAACGTCTGCAACGGATACTCCCCAATCGCCCAAACCGCCGCCAGTACCATCCCTACGGCAACCGACGCCCCCGCCACAAACAAAAGCCACCTACCGCTCCCAGTCCTCACCACGATTCCCACCCGCACCATGGCACCCGCCAGCCCAAGCTGGCCCAATGCAATCAAGAGCGCCGCAATAAGCTTCCACTTTGGCCCCAACAAGAAAGCCAGTCCCAGAATGCCTGGCCCGCACACAACCGCAAGGAGCGCAATTCTCAAGAGCGCTTTCCACCGGCTCTCGCGAAATCGCTCATACGTCAACCCGCCAAGCACCGCCGAAGCAAACCCGGCAAAATGGAAGTGCACGGCAGTTAGCAGAACGATCGGCTCGCGAAATGCCAAAAGCTGAACGCCAGCTCGCGAGGCCACCAGCCACGCGCCCGCAACAAGTAAATATCCTTCGCCAGCCGCGAAACAAAATTGAGTGAAGGACTTCGTCCCTGAAATCACAAAGCGCCGCAGCCCATCGCCAGCAAATGCAGCGCATACCAAAAGCCAGGCACTCGCAAACCACGCCGCCGAAGTTCGGTTGTCCAGGAAGAACGATACAGTGGTCAAAGCGGCCGCGAAGATCAGAACCCAATCCAGCAGAGCGCTGCTCTTGGAATTTCCCGCGCCGCGCACCAAATCCGCGCCAAGCGGCACCACGATCCACGGCCCAAGCAGAAAAAGCACTTCAATGATGCCGAGGTGGACGCGAGGCGAGAAGCTCGCGAGTGCGAGAGCGACCCAAACAGCCGCACCAAGTAGAATGTTCGCCCCAAGAACGCCACGATTGCTGGATGGCGCGCTCATCGCGGAGCCTTAGGATGGCGGCAGCAGCGCTGCCGATCCATACGCCACGGTCAAAAAAATCGCCGCCGCGGTAAACGCCACGTCACCGAGCCGATTGGTGCGCCGCAAGGAAGCATCGTAATAAAGCAGCTGAACGGGCGCGCGGAACAACCAGAACAACGCGATTCCGGCCGCCAGAAATCTCCCAAGACCTTTGCCGCTAGCAAGCTCGGAAACAAATCCAAGTGTCAACGCGGCAAACAACAGCAACACGCCGACGATATAAACAGAATGCACCACAAAAATTTGCCGAATGATCGGGGCAACGCGCTCCAAATTTTCTTGATATTTCAATTTCCGCGGAAGGAAAACATTTGCAGCAGCAATGCCAA
>Ga0206963_10056_pt1 | contig 39728 bp, 52 predicted proteins | sample Alteio_BWOrgHeat_28_FD_152958 | JGI IMG/M metagenome (GOLD analysis project Ga0206963, IMG submission 152958) | Enriched cells from forest soil in Barre Woods Harvard Forest LTER site, Petersham, Massachusetts, United States -... | ecosystem: Environmental > Terrestrial > Soil > Temperate forest >... | reverse complement strand
CTTCAACTGCACGGCTTCGCTCTCACGGTTCTGGGCGTTGCGGATGAGAAAAATCATCAGGAAGGTGATGAGGTTGCCGACGGTGTCGATGACCAGCAGCCAGGTGTTGCTGAAATGAAACAGCGGCCCGGTCAACAGCCAGATCAAGATGATGCCGAGCGCCAGGCCAAAGGCCATGGGATGACCGCTCGTGCGCACGACTGTCCGTGCTAATTTCTGAAACCTGTCCAGCACCCGTGTCCCAGGCAGTCCCGGTGATTTTCCTGAGATGGGGTCTTTCATCGGTTGGCCACGGCCATGCTTTCGGCGAGACGCTGCTGGGTGGCGCTGAGACAGACAACTGCGACTTCAGCGATGCGTTTCATTAGTTCGAACCCAAATTCGTGGTCTTGCTCGCACTGTTCCCGCAGGCGGGTGCCGTAAAAAAAGATCACCCGCGTCGGCTCCACCGCGCGCGCCCCCAGATGGATCAGGTAAGGCGGGAACAGCCAGGACCAGCCCAGGTTGTCGCCGGGTCCAAGTATCTGGATCGGCAGCATAGTTCCGGGTTCCGTCAGTTCCGATTCGAGGACCACCTGGCCCTCGAGGATCAGATAGAACCGGTTGGCCGGGCTGCCCACTTCAAAAATTTTATGGCCCGCTTCAAATTTCATTTCCAACGCCGATTCGGCCAGCAATTGCAGTTGCTGCCGGTTCAACCCTTTGAAAAATGGCTGGGCCGCGATCAGCAGGAACAAGGCGTGGGTCTCCTCATTGAGGGGGGCAATTGTCTCGGGCTCTTTCATAAATTGTTTTCCGCCGCATCCTTGGCGGCTTGCTCCGCATTGTCGTTTTCCGCCGCGTTGATGCCTTCATCGACCAGCTTTTCGTTGTCGCTCCGGCCCTCTTCATCCTCATCTTCGCTGGGCGTTGCCGGGGTTTTTTGTCCGGTCGAGCCGGGGACCGGATCCCAGCGTTCCGATTCGGGAGCGTCTTCGAGAGCCGCCTCTTCGGGGGTGACGGACGGCTGACCGGTCAATTCCTGGTTGGCCGCCACATAATCCGTCGGCTTCAATTCGGACGCGCCGCGTCCGTTCATCGCAGCGATCTCAATCGCCCGCTCCTTGATCATCTTCATTGTCACCGTGCCCAGGCCGCGGGAGTTTTCCGTCAAGGCGCCGTCCTTCAGCGGGTTGGTTTCATTAGGTTCCATATCAGCGGGTGTGGGGAAGGGTTTGCACGTTTTTTGAAGTTTTTGCCTGGCGCGCGCCGCGGTCTTCGCGGGTGTCCCGGGATTTGGAGAAAATGTTATCGCGCTTTTCAGCCTTGGCCTTGGGCGCGGCGGCTTTGGCGCCCCGCTGGCGGATGACGAAAGGAAAAACCGGGCTGAGCGATGGGGCGGCGACGGTTTGAGATTTGTTAATTTTTGTTTTCATTACTACCAAGATTTTGCCAGACGCCTGCTCCGCAGCCATGGGGTGAAACCCTACCGGCCAGCGGTGGATGTGAACATGCCATTGGATGGGGAGGCTATGTGGTCTCATGATTTTAGTGCGGTCTCCCGGAAAGTCACGAACTCCGGTAAGGTTGATTTTTTATATGCATCTTTTAAAGCATGACCGTCAGTTCGCCGAGTTCACTTGAAAGCCGACCTTGATGGTCACCTGCCAGTGTTCCACTTTTCCCTTTTTGATGTTGCCGCGCGTTTCCACGACCTGAAACCAGCACAGGTCCTTGATGGTCTTGTGTGCGCGCTTGATGGCCTTGTCCACGGCATCCTCGATGGTCGTGGTGGAGGTGCCGGTGAGTTCGATGAGCTTATAGACGGGATCTTTCATATCATTCCTGGTCCGATTTTTATTGAGAGTGTTTACTTCTTTGCTTGCGAATGGGCTTCTACGAACCACAGCCACTTGTCCGTGCCTCGTGAGACCTCGGTGAACAGATCCGCCGTGTCGGCATCATCCAAGGCATTCGCTTGATCGATCGTGGAGCGGATCTCTTTGCCGAAGGTGGAAAGGGCGCGGGCGACAGCTTCTACGTGGGCCGTGCCTTCGGAAATCTCCGGTGAATATTCGGCAAGCCGCGTACGTCCGGCGGCCATGCGGATGGTGCCTTCAGCGACGCCGCCAAGCTGCACGATGCGTTCGGCAATCATGTCCACATAGTCCTCAACGGCTTCGCTCACCTTGTCGAAGAGTTCGTGCAAGGCGATGAAGCTGGGACCCTTCACGTTCCAGTGCGCCTGTTTCATCTGCAACTGCAGGTCCACGGCATCCGCGAGTCGCTGGTTCATCAGCGTGTTCAGCTCCGAGCGTTTTGTTTTCGGGAGGTCGTTCTCGGTTTCGTACATGAGCGGGGCTTCGGCGAGATTTTTGGTGGTTTTTTTCATAATAAATTGTTTGATGTGGCAAGGCTTAAGTCCGGTTGTGAAATTGATGAGTGCGGGTGAGTTGATGCTCCGCGATCAGTTCGGCTTCCGCCTTCAGCCAATGTTGCACGTGATGCCCCTCTGCGGACCCCTGGTTTTCAAAGGCAAAGTAGGCCCTTCTGGCCACCTCATCGGGGGAAGGTACGAAGTCCAGCTCGCCCCGGCTCATGGCCGCCGCCGAAGCAGGCCGCGGTGCATCCGGTATTTTGTGGCTTTGTTTTTGGGGAATATTGTGAGGTTTCATAAAATTAGGTTAGTGGGGCGGATCATCACTACTCGTTCGTAATGATGACTTTCAAGGCCTGCTTCTGGCCGGCGTTGCCGAAGGTGTCGTAGGCGTTGAGGATGTCGTCGAGTGTGAAATGATGGGTGATGAGCTGTTTTGGTTTGAGCTTGCCGGCGAGGACGTTTTTGAGCAGCAACGGCGTGGTGACCGCATCCACGAGCCGGGTGGTGATGGTGATGTTTTGTGACCAGAGTTTTTCTAAATGCAGAGTAACGCTTTTCCCGTGCACCCCGATATTGGCGATATGGCCGCCCGGGCCGATGATCTCCTGGCAGAGTTCAAACGTGGCCGCCACGCCGACCGCTTCAATGGCGACGTCCACGCCTTTGCCGCCGGTCAAGGCCATGATTTTTTCTGCCGCCTTGCCGTCGGTGCTGTTAATCAACGTGGTGGCCCCCAATTTTTTGGCCACGGCAAGACGGTTGTCATCCAGATCAATCATGATGATATCCGCCGGGGCGTAAAATTGTGCCGTGAGCAGGGCCGCAAGCCCGATGGGGCCGGCACCGACAATGGCCACCGTGTCCCCCAATTTGACCGCACCATTGAGCACGCCGCATTCGTAGCCGGTCGGCAAGATGTCGCTCAACATCACCATGGCCTCCTCATCCGCCTTTTCGGGGATCCGATAAAGGCTCGTGTCGGCAAAAGGGATCCGCACGAACTCTGCCTGGGTGCCGTCAATGGTGTTGCCAAGAATCCATCCGCCCGACTCGCAGTGCGAAGGCATGCCGCGCCGGCAATACTCGCATTTGCCGCAAGCCGTGATGCAAGAGATCAAGACGCGGTCACCTTTGTGGAAGCGTGAAACACCGGTGCCGATTTCTTCGATGATCCCGGTTCCTTCGTGGCCCAGGATGCGTCCGGCCGTGACGGTGGCCACGTCGCCCTTGAGTATGTGCAGGTCAGTTCCACAAATGGTCGTTTTGGTCATCCGTAGGACCGCGTCAGTTGCTTCGCGCAACGCAGGTTTGGGCACGTTTTCAAACTTCTTTTGACCCGGGCCGTGATAAACAAGCGCTTTCATGGGTTTAATTCCTGCTGACGGTGGTTTTGCCCGAGCCTTGAGCCGACATTTCGGAAGCGGTGACTGGTGTCGGGGCCGGGTCATACTCGGGACTTTTTTCGACGACTTCCCGGGTGAGTTTTGTGAATACGGTCGATTCTTTGTAGCTGATCCGTTCCACCTGGCTCATGGGTATCTGCACCTCTTTGCCGGTGAACCGGTGGCCCACTTTGATGATCAGTTGCTCGATGGCCCAGCTCTTACAGTCCATCAGAAAATCGCATACGTGCCCGGTGATGCCGTCGGTGGCCTGAAGGTGATAGCCATTGACCGCCAGGGTGCTATGGAGATGGGCATCGACACGTTCGGCTTTCGGGCCGAATGCCGCGGGGGGGCCGGCGGGTGAAAATTTGGGGGGCGGTTCCAAAACCGGAAAGCCGCGCATGCCGCCCCACAGCCCGTCACCTTCCCAATAGTAAGGCCAGCCGTAATGGCGATGATATTCTTCCTCATATTGGCGTGAAACCGGTTTATGCCATTCGATCGGCGGGCTGTCCTCGATCTGTTTGCGGGTCAGGTTCACCGACAACGTTTTGGCATCCTGATGAAAGCCGCCGAAGGCGCGCGGCGAGAGCAATACCTGGCGGCTCGTCAGCCAGGTGCCCGTGTCAGCAATGACATAGCGCACTGCCCGGCTGTGATCATCAAAATAAACATCCTTCACCGGGCCGATTTCACCATCCAGCGCCGTGAGCTTCTTGCCGATTAATTTTTTAAGGCTTTGTAACATAAAATTTTTGGATTGAGATGATCGGAGCGTGTATTCAAATCCGGCCTAGCAGCAGCAGGACGATCAGAATGACGGCCACCAAGCCCAATCCGCCGCTGGGGTAATAGCCCCATTTTTTGCTGTGCGGCCACGTCGGCAGCGCGCCAATCAGCATGAGGATGAGCAGTACCAATAAAATAGTTCCGAGTGACATATCGTTTCTTTAAGTGAGTGGTTGTGAGTTTGTCTGATTATCTGCCGTGGTTGTCCCGGTGATCATCACGCTGGTCGTGCTGATCGCGGCGGTCGTCCTTGCGATCTTCTTTCCGCTGCGGTTGTTGGGCGGGCGGCGCCCAATTTCTCGGATATTGCTTGATGACGGTGGCATGGTGTTGCGCCGGTGAATCGTGGAAATTCATCCGGACGGAAGGCGAAGCGAACAGCACGTCCACCGTGACTCCGCGCGGGGCCGGGCGCGAAACCCAGGAACGGCCATCGCGATAAGCGTACTGGTGACGGCTGCTGCTGTAATAAATCTCGTACTGGGGGTAATAGACGTAATCGTCCTCGACGACGACCACGGTCTGGGCCGGGGGCGGAGCGACGTAGACTTCGGCCGGTTGCGCGCGTTCTTCACGGTAAACACATCCGGTAAGCGTTCCCAAAAGCACGGCACCAAACACAAGAGTCAGTTTGCCGGACGGGGAGAAAGGTTTTTTATTCTTCATGTGACGAGCTTAGCTGTCGCCGGCGGCACGCAGCTATGGGGTGTAACCCTACTGGCAACTATTTTGGCGGGGAGAATGTGGCAGAAGGTTATTTCATCGCGGCCAGAAGCTCATCCAGCAGGATGCTGGCAAAGCTGGAGGTGGAGTCGCTCATCGCAAAAGGGATGATGTGCGTGCGCCCGTGCAAGGTGTCCGCTAATCCGACCTTGCGGATGGCAGTCGGAGGAGGCATGAATTATTTGGGAGGTGTGCGGAATTCCGACCACAATGAGCCGGCCATTTGTGCGCCTTTGAGGAGGGTTTGTAGCCAGGAAGATTTTTCGGCGACGGGTGCGGCCTTTGGACGTTGGAACCAGGAAAACAGGGAAATCGCCAGGGAGGCGATCGAGCCGGCGGATTTGACTTGTTGGGCCAGCGCGTGGATATTGTGGTCAATTGACTGCAAATCCCGCACCAGATGTGCGCGGTTAAGTTCGCTTTCGGCGATCAGAAGTTGTTTCCGCGAGGTGAGCGGGTTCATGCGAGGATCTTTTCGAGACAGTCGCGGTCCTTGCGGAGCTGGTCCAGCGAAACCGAAAGCTTCTGCCAGTCGCGCAGCAGGCCGGTGAGCCGGTGATGCAGATAAATTCCAGCGGCGGCATAGAGGGCGGTCAGGCTGAACAACACCGCGACCGGTGACCACGGCCACAAGCAAACGACGATGCCCGCCGTGAGGGTGACGCCCGCGAGGAGTCCGAAGGCGGCCACCCCGAGCGCCAGCAGGAAAGCGTGCAGGATCCGCTCGCGCTCCTCTTGGATTCCCACCGCCACCAATTCCAGGCGGTTTTCGCCGATGGTCGCCAGCCGCCCGACGAACTGTTTTGAAGTCGTGGCGAGCTGGTTGAGGCTGACGGGGGAGGTTTCCACGATAGAATCAGTCGCGGTTGGAGGAGCAGCGGCGCGCAATGAGATAGCCGAGAACGGCTCCGACACCGACGCCGATGGCGATGGCCTGGTACGGATTCTCACGGACGGTCTGGTCGGCGACCTTGGCGCCGGCGACGGCCTTGTCACGGACATTGCCCGCGATTTCTTTGGCGCTATCGAGGGCGGCGGCGAGGCGTTTGCGGGCTTCCCCGACTTTTTCCCCGGCGACATCGGCGGTGGCGGACATCAAGGCGCGGGCGTCTTCCGCGAGCGAGCCGAGATCGTTGGCGGCTTCAGTGTGTTTGTTCATATTTTTGATTTTTGTTTATTGGAGTTTTTCAGCGGTAAATTTTCGGCGTCGGCGAGATGCGCAGCGGCGGGGGAGGAAGCGACTTTCAAGATAGAATTTCTGCCGCCGAAAGGATTGGGCACGCTCTCGCTGGCCTTCGGATCGAGCATCCACTGGCCGTCCACGATGAAGCAGTATTCATAGGTGCCGGGAGCGAGCGCGGATTCTTTCCACCAGTTGCCGGCACCGGAGGAGTGGAGGGGCTTGGCTTCGTGCCGCCATTGATTGAAAGTGCCGGCGATGCAAACGTTTTGGGCGGTCGGGTGGGTGAACTCAAACCGGACCGGCATCAGTTGCAGTTCTGGGCCGGGAGTATTGTCGTGATTATGATTGTGTTTCATGGTGGTCAACAGGTGTTTTTTAAAATAAGTTGTTAAAGATGAAATTCGCCCGGGGAATTTGGCCGGGCTTGGGAAGTAATGGCGGCAAAATCTCGCCGACCGTTCGCCGGTCCTGCCAGAGTCCGGTTCGTTCGAGGATTTCACGGACGACATAGCTGGTACGGTTGGCCCGGACCGGGCGGGGGGCTGCAGCCGTCTTGATCACCGGTAACTTCCCGAGGATGGCTGAGACACAGGATTGAAGGCCGTCGGCTTCCAGTTGCAGCAATTGGAAGGCATCTTTCAGTTCCGTCAGGCCGAACAAAGTTGCCCGGCGGACAGAAATGAAATCAAGGGCTTCGGTGATGTCGGAACTCCAGGAGGAATCGCAACGAATGAATTTAAATGTTTTGCAGTCTTGTAGATAAATTTTCATGGCGTTTTATTACTTTTTGATTTTAACTATTGCGGTGGCGTGGTTGCATCTTGGAACCAACTTAACAGCCAGATCACAAGCGACTATGGGGTGTAACCCTACCGGCCTTCAGCCGCCGTCTTAAACTGGGCACTTCATTAGGTGTCGCGTACTGGAATTTCTTAGGTTTGACCAGCTTTGACTGGGTTTGATTCGTCCCCAACGGCGGCGGCAGGCGTTTCCGGCGATAAACCAAAAATCTCCCGCAACCGCCGTTCCCGTTCCTCGGGACTGACCCAATCCCGGCACACGAGATCGCGCACCTCCGGGCTTTTCAGCCAGCGCTGAAAAGGCTGATCACTTCCTCCTCGCTCTTCACCCGCCCCCGTTCCAGCCGATCCTGTTCCATCTGCAACCGCGCGCCGCTGTGGTCACCCCGCCGCAACTCCACGATATCCTGGCACAATCCGTGCAAAGCCCGCAATTTTCCCCGAAATTCCGGCGTGACCTCTCCATCCCAGCCCGACAAGGCCGAGGTATACCGCACCGCCAGCACGGTGGCTAACTATCCAATATCACGTCAGGCTATGAAATTTAACCAGAACCCATTCCGGGGTGTGTACCAAATTGAAATTTACTTCCTATCGGAAAAGCGGACGATGATCGCCACCACTGCCACCAGTAAAACAAATATGAGTAAAACGACTCTGTCATCAAGGATGTAGGTTTCAGCGGCACCGATCATTTTATCGTTTGGTGTTTAGATAAAAGATGACCCCTCCGACCAAGGACGAAAAAAGCATCGCAGTGACAACCACCCAAAAAATAGTTTTAATCTGTTTTTTGCGCTTCCAATCAGCGTTGCCGATGGAGGTTTTAGGCATTATTTCCTTTTTTAAAATCTTTTATGATTTGCATCCCACCCGCCATTTCGGGCGAGTTCAATGTCGGAATTTCCAAGCTGGGCCACTGCCGTTTTGTCAGCGAACTTGCGGCACACGGATGTCGCCGCTGTGGTTGATGATGCCGAAGGCATAGAGCAGCCAGACGACCACGCAGATGACGACGACGATGTTGAGGATCTTTTTGATCTTCCCGTCCATGGGGATGTAGGTGTTGACGAGCCAAAGGAGGACGCCGACAACGATCAGGGTGACGATCAGGGAGATAAGGGACATAGGGTGGATTTAATTTTTTGGATTTTTAAGAAAGAGGAGCGGTCGTCATCACCGGAGCTGAAGCCAAGGAGCGACCGGCGGCTGTTGCCAGTGGGATGGAGAAATCTCCAGCCGACCGCCATCGGCCGTTTGTAAAACGGCGGTGTCCACATGAAAACCGGAGCAGCGCAGCACCTCGACATTCCGTCGGCGGAAATTCGGCGGACGCCGGGATGAGGGGCCGATCGAGACGCCACCGAGGAGAAAGTTACTTTTATTCATATTTGGAGCATGGGTGAAATGTTTCTGAGAGTGCCGGGGGGATGCTCAGTTGCATGTGCCGGAGGAACAGCACGCGTGCAATTGCTTTTCGATGGCTTCACGGGTTTCGCCCGTGGCCTTTTGGATGCGACCGATCAATTCCTCCGACTTGCCTTCGATGTATTGGAGGTCGTTATCCGTGAGGTTGGCCCATTTTTGTTTGAGCTTGCCCTTGGTGATGTTCCAGTCGCCTTTGATTTCAAGTGTGTTCATGATTTTTTATTTTTGCGGTGAAGGGTCAGCGCAACAACAGGACAACGATGACGATGACGAGCAACAGTCCAACTGAACTGCCGCCAATGATGATCGCGCTGCCGAATATCGGGGTGATTAGGAGATCCATAGTTTTTTTATCTTTCGTTTTTTTATGGCAATATATGCCTTCTTTATCTGGACACATTACGCGCCGGCGCGGGCTTTGCCTATGGGGTGTAACCCGACCGCCAGGGTGCAATCTGCGAGTCGCTTGGCAGACATCATCGTGACGAGCCGCGCGTCGTTTGAAGACCGCCTGCCGGTTGGTTCTACGGCGTGGTGATTTCGGATGGCGACATTGGAGGATTCGTCTGGTTCACATATTTACGTATGAGCCAGTGCCGTTGCATGGCTTCCATCAACCGTTCCATTTCCCGCATTGAAGCCTGCATTTGCCGGACGAGGGCCGGCAGGTTTTTTGCCGTATCGGCCACGGCATCGTCGATTTCGGGAAGCCGCACCGTGCCTTTGCGGACATTCGAGACCGCAATATCCAAATTGGTGATCACGCCTTTAAACGCGGCCATGGTTTCATCCGCCCGGGCAAGCAGAGTTTGGGCCTCATCCGCGAGGGTGGGGTCGGTCATCAACCGGCCGGCGGTGCCTTTGCCCGCCTCGAGCCCGGCCATCAAGTTATCCATGTGGACGGAAATCTCATCCAGACGCTTCCGGGTCTCTCCCAGCCCAGCCCCTAAAGCGGTCCAAGTGTCCAGACCGGTGCCGGTCTTTTTTAACACCAGCAACGTTTCGCGGCGGATGTCCTCGATCGCGGATTCGAGAGCACTTTGAAACTGCTCGTTGCATATGATGGAGGCGTCCTTTTCCGGCAGCGGCGCGCCGATACCGCGCGAGATCTCAAAAAAGGAATCGCCCGCGACACCAAATTTCTTTTTGATGACGGCGGATGAATCTGCGCGCACGAACCGGAAGAAATCGTGGCGGATGCGGGTCCGGGCGAGCATCCGGCCCCGTTCGTCCACCTCGACGATGGAAACGCTGCCCACGAGCGTGCCCAGAAAGTAAACCTCCGAGCCCTGGCGGATGCCGGCCGCACCGGTTTCCGGCAGCACGATCTGCAGCGAGACGCGGCTTTTGAACCAGAGCTGGCTGTGCCCGGTCCAGACGATGGCGGCAATCAGCACGACCACGACGAGCAGCACGAATGTGCCAGTGATCTCGTTAACACGCCGGAATTTGAACCGCTCCTCCCGGCGCCGGTGCCGCTCATCATTCGAGATTTCGGAAATGCCAGGGGCTTCGTTCATAATCAAAGATAGGTCAGCAGCGATACGACGACAGAAACGATGAAAAGTCCGGCGACGCAGCGGGTGAGCGATCTTTTCGTCGCCCGCGGGATATCCATGACCGACCCGCCCACGCCAAGTCCGCCGATGCAACAGGTGGCGCCGGCAAACAATGCTGGCACGACGCTTTTGGCCAGAATGTTAAAAAAATCCTTGGGTTGCACAGCCGCGGAAATCGTGTCGGCAAACAACATCAGATCGCCTGTGCCTATACCGGTCCAGGTAGCGAACAGATAGCCGCTGGCAAAGGCGGTAAAAGTAAAAACTACCGTGAGGCAGAACGTGGATACCGCCATGCCCAGGACGCGCGGCAGGACCAGCAGCAAGAACGGATCGCCGCCCTGCGCCTCCAGGGCGCTGACCTGGCCGTTAATCTTAAGGACGCCCAGTTCGGTCGTCATCGCGCTTCCGCTGCGGATGATGACCACAAGATTGATCAATACCGGGCCAAGTTCGCGGGCAACGACGGTCACCAGTAACGGTCCGAGCAGTTGCGATTGACCCGTTTCGCCGACCCAGAAGGTGAGTTGCACCACCACGGAAATGCCGGTGAACACCGCCACCGCGCCGACAAACCAAAGCGGTTCGACGCCAATGGCCAGAACCTGCCGGGCAAATGCCGTTCGCACCGCGCGCCGCCAGCAACCTGGTTGCGCCAGGCAGCCGAGCACCGTGCCGATCACGGCGGCGGCATGCCTCAGCTCATCCCAGCGCATCCAGACTGCCGCACCCAAATTGCCAATCCAAAGCAGCTTAAAAGGGCGGATCGCGCCGGCAGTTTTGAAGGCTTTCGTGGACATGGGATGAGGATGTTCAGCGGGAGCCGCTCCGCGTTCCGCATTGCAGACTCAATTCACGGCGCGATTTTGTCGCTGACCCACTTGCGGGCATCCAAGACGCCGTCCGCCATGGAGGCGTAAGCTTTTTTCGAGGCGTCCTTGACGCTGTCCCAGGTGGATTCGGTGGCATTCGAGGCATCGGCGAGCTGCTGGTTCAATTTCGTGGCCTGGTCGCGGAGGGCCTGGAGCTTGGGCTTGGCCTCGGCCTTGATGGCATCGCTGGAGCTGTCGATCTTGGCGGAGAGCTTGTCGAGGTCCTGGTTGAGCGTGGTCAACTGGGCCTGCATGGCTTTGACGAATTCGTCCTTCTGGGCGTAGGTGTAATCCTTCATGTCGGCGGCGGCCTGGGTGGCCTCGGTTTTGACGGTCTCAATCTGTTGAGCCGTGGTCTTTTCCTTGTTGCAACCGACCACAAAACCTGCGGCGGAGATAAAGGTGATGATCAGAGTTTTATTTTTCATGGCGGACAGCATGACGGGAAGAGGCGAAGGATGGAATGGGGTGTAACCCTACCAGAGACTCATTCGAGGGGTGGAAGAACAGCGGGGAAGGGAGGCGGCAGACCGGGTTGCACCGCCGCCTGCCCGCTGTTGCTCATGAGTAAAACGTTTTTCACCGCGTGCAGCAATTCATCGAGGGTGTAGGGCTTGAGCAACAGGGCCTCGACATGCAGTTCCGGCTGCCGGGCCAGTTCTGCATGCGGCGAACTTCCTGTCACCATGATGACGGGCAGGGTGAGGTGCGCTTCATGCAGGCGGCGGATCAACCCCATGCCCGATAATCCTGGCATATCATTGTCGGTGATCAGCAGGTCGTAATGGTTCTGCTGCAGTTCGTCCCAAGCGGCGAGCCCGTCGAGAGCGACCGTCACTTCAAATCCGTGACTGGTCAAGATCTCACGGTTGAGTTGCCGGATATAGCGATCGTCATCCACCACCAGGATGTGCTGCCGGTCATTTAATTCCGGATTCAAAAAATCATTTGCGTGCATAGGTTGATAGTATGCGGGAAAGCTGCGGGTCAAAATGGGGTGTTACCCTGCATTCGATTTTCACCGGTTGCGTGTCCGCAGAAATCACTGAAGTCAGCGCACAATGACGATGGGCGGGCGGACCACGACCACCGGCGGTCCGACGATGACTTCGGAACGCACTTCCTCATGCCTTTCGTGATGGTGCCGTCCACCGCCGTCGGTAACGAGGCAGCCGGTGGAAGCGAGCAGGGTGAGGAGGCAGGTGAATAACAGGATGGTTTTCATATTTTTAATCTGGTTTCAAGAGGGACGTTGGTTTGCGGGTGCTAACTTTTACGTGAACCGGTCCATCTGTGGACTGTAAGCGGGAGGGCGGCTGGCAAAAATGGGGTGTTTCCCTAACGACCTCAGGTAATCGATGCCGGTTTGGGTGCCAGGTCGGAGCGGGCCTGGTCGAGATCGGCGGCGGTGACGTCACAGGCCTGACGGCCTTTGAGCACGGCCAGCTCGCCGGCGCGCTGTTGAGCCATTTTGGTCCGAAGAAAGCGGGTGGTATGGCCGACACCAAACGGGGGCGCCAAAGAATCTGGTTTCATCATTGAACATCCACCGGAAGGACGGTTCGCGCCATGGGGTATTACCCCCAGTCACTCCTTCGGTTTACGCTTATCCTGATAGTCTTTCCAGAGAATGCCCAGGATCAGCCAGGCGCTCCCGCCGATGGCGATCAAGAAACAGATCATCGCGATGCCGGGGTAGCCGAAAAGCTGGAAGGTTGAATTGATGCGCATCATCAACGCCGCACCCACGATAAGAGCGGCCAGGATGATGCCGGTGGTGACACGATTGGCGATCTTCTCGAAGCCGTTGAGCAGATGGCGCGCATCCGGAGTCTTGACATTCACTTCCAGTTCCGAATTACCGACGACATCCAGAATCTTGTTCACGCGGCCCGGCAGGCCGCCGACAAAATCTTTCATCTCCAAAAATGTGCCGAACAGATTTCCGGGCGTGGCCGTCTTGCGCATCCGTGTCGTCATGATTTCGGCGACATTGCGGCGAACGGCTTCGCCGGGGTTGAACTTGGGGCATAAGGTTTTCCCGACCTCTTCCAGTTGCACCAGGGTTTTTCCCAGGAGGGTCAGTTCGGTCGGCACATACAGCCCGGTTTGCGCGGCGGTCCGCGCTACTTCGAGCAAAGCCTTGCCGACGTCTTGATGATTCAGGGTTTGATCCTGCTGTTGGGAAACAAATCCCGCCGCCTTTTTGGTGAACTCGGCCTCGTCAAAATCATCCGTGGTTTCGCTGATGCGGAGGACGATCTTCACCGTTTCATCACCGTTGCCTTCACTGATGGCGAGCAACAGCCGCAACAGATTTTCCTGCATGGTGGAAGTCACGCGACCGGTCATACCGAGATCCAACAGAGCCACGCGGCCATCGTCCGTGAGAAAAACATTGCCGGGGTGCGGGTCGGCATGGAAAAAGCCGTCAATCAACACCTGCTTCAGATACGCCTTGAACAGTTCTTCGGCCAGCGCTTCACCGTTGATGTCGAGTTTGACGACGGGGCTCAGGGTGGTGATCTTGGTGCCGCTGACATAATCCATCGTCAACACGCTGCGCGAACTGTAATCGAGCACGGGCAGGGGCACGACGAGGAGCGGAAAATCTTTCAGGTTGGTGGCGAGCGTGGTCAGGTTGGACGCCTCGCGCTGATAATCCAGTTCCTGCAGGATGGAGGTCTTGAATTCGGCGAGAATCTTTCCAAAACGATAGCGGCGACCGATGTCCGTGTGCTGGTCGAAAAAATCCGCGATCTCCTCAAGCACTTCAAAATCTTCCGCGATCTGTTTGCGGATATCCGGACGCTGGACCTTCACGACCACGGGACGCCCGTCGCGCAAGGCGGCGCGATGCACCTGCCCGAGCGACGCGGCGGCGAGATGTTTTTCATCGAAATAAGAAAAGGCCTTGGAGATGCGGACCCCAAGTTCGCTGCTGACGATCTCTTCCACCTGCTCGTAGGGAAACGGTTTAACCTTGTCCTGCAAACGCGCGAGGGCTTTCAGATAAGGTTCCGGCAACAGGTCGGGCCGGCTGGAAAGCAGCTGGCCGAACTTGATGAATGTCGGGCCCATTTTTTCCAGGTCATCTGCCAGTTCTTCCGGCGCGGGCTGGCCGGGCCGGGCGGCCACCGGGGTCTTGTCATCACCATGGGCGTCGTTGGCAAATTCCTTCGCCAGATCCGAAGTGCCATACTTCCAGAACAGCATCGCGATGTCTTTGTAACGTTTCAAGTGATGCGGTTTTAGGGATAATTTCATAAAGATAAAGAGACCGGGGCTGACCGCCCCGTTTGGAAATCAATCAAGGGGAACGTTGGCAGCCTACACAATCGTCAACTGCACGCTGCTCTCGATGATGCCGGCGCTGATGGCGTAGCGGGTAAGGCCGGCGGTATCGTGGATGTCCAGCTTCGCCATGAGATGTTCCCGATGTTTCTCGACGGTCTTGAGGCCGATGCCGAGTTCGGCGGCGGTCTGCTTGTTGGCCTTGCCCTCGGCGATGAGCTGGAGGACTTCCATTTCCCGCGAAGTGAGCTGGCTGGATTTTTTTTTCAATGATCCCGAACGGTCCGGGGTGGTCTGGTTCTGATGGTCCAGCCGCCGGGATATGGAGGGGCTGAAAAAAGTTTTCCCCTTGGCGACTTCGCGGATGGCGCGGCAGACGTCGAGGGCGGAAGTCTGCTTGAGCAAAAATCCCATCGCGCCGGAATCGGTCGCATTCTTGACGTAGGCGTCATCGCTGTGGGCGGAGAGCATGATGATCTTGGTGGCGGGAACGAGCTTGAGCACCTGACGCGCGGCTTCCAGGCCGTTCAACTGCGGCATGGCGATGTCCATCAGCACGATCTCGGGCTTCAATTTTTTGACAAGGGCGACCGCCTGGCGGCCGTCAGCCGCCTCGCCGACGATCTTGATGTCGTTTTCAAGCTCAAGCATTTTGCGAAAGCCTTCGCGCACGATCATATGGTCTTCGGCGAGCAGGACAGTGATGGATTTCATGTGTTTTTCAAGGGGGAATCGATGGTTTTCTTCACTGCATTTTTATTTTTGAGGCAGAGGGGATCTCGACGAGGACGGCGGTGCCTTTGCCGGGAGCGGATTCGATGCTAAAAACGCCGCCGACCATCTCGACGCGCTCGCGCATGCCGAGCAGACCAAGACGCTTGCTGCCCTTGGTGAGCTGACGCTCGACGCTGAACGATTTGCCGTCGTCCTTGATCTTCATGCCGACACCGCCGGGGACTTTCCGGATATCGATCTCCACCTGGCCGGCGTGGGCATGGCGGGAAACATTGGTCAGCGCCTCCTGGGCGACGCGGAAGAGCACCGTCCGTTTGGCGATGTCCATCTCTTCCACGCCAGCAAAGGCGCGCAGGCTGACATGGACGCGGGTGCGCTTGGAAAACAGTTTAACGAACGAATGCAGGGCGGGAATCAGGCCGAGGTCGTCCAGCACCGCCGGGCGCAGTTCGCGGGCGAATTCATGGACGATGTTGACCGATTTTTCCACGAGGCGCTGGGTGCGGGCGATGTCGCGGTCCAGATGCTTGGAGTTGAACGACGCCTCCTTTTTCAGGGCGGCGAGCCGGACGTTGATGCCGGTGAGGGTCTGGGCGATGACATCGTGCAGTTCACGGCTGATGCGTTTGCGCTCATCCTCCTGCGCGAGCAGGATCTGGCGGGACAACTGGCGCAATTGTTCCTGCAGGCGCTCGGACTCGGCGAGCAGGAGGCCGTAATGGCGTTCGCTCTTTCTAAGCGCGGCCTCGACGGCCTTGCGCTGGGCGATCTCCATTTTCAATTCCTCGTTCGTGGCCGCCAGCACCTTGATGCGGGTCTGTGCCTCCGCCGCCGCCTTGCGTTCGGTGATGTCCGTGAGAGTTTCCAGCACCGCCGTCGGCCGGCCCTGACGGTCGCGGTCCAGCGTCTTGCGCGCCAGCAACGTGATGCGCTGGCCATTGCGTTTCACATGGCTGAGTTCGCCCATCCAGCGATTCGTCCGGTAAAGTTCCTTGAGCATTTGCTTCAAGGGGACGGAAAATCTGGTTCCCAACAGGCGGAGGCTTGATTTTCCCAGCGCCTCTTTGCGCGACCAGCCATATAGCTGCTCGGCACCAACATTCCAATAGCGGATGCGGCCCGCGATATCGCGCACGATGATGGCGTCATGACTCAAGTCAAGGAGCCGCGCCTTTTCCGCCAGATCCTGCTCGATTTTCTTCCGCGCGGTGATGTCGCGGATGTTGCACTGGATGATGTGGTGGCCGTCCTCCTCATACAGGTTGGCGACGACTTCGACCTCCTTATGCAGTCCGCGACGGCTTTCGAGCGGCAAATCTTCGTAGCGGACTTCGTGTTTCCGTTTGAGCTTCTCAAACATCTCCTGGCTCGCGACTTCATCCTCAAGCAGTCCAATTTCAAACAGTTCCCTACCGAGCAACTGCCGGCGTGTGTAGCCCAGCAATTTCATCATGAACGGATTGGCATCAACGATCTTGCGCGTGACGGGATCGACGAGGAGGACACCGTCGTGCGCGGTTTCAAAGAGACGGCGGTAGCGGATTTCGCTGGCGCGAAACGCGGCCTGAGCTTGCAAGCGTCCATCGGCGGCGGTGGACGGGGCAGGTGATTTGGATTTGGTCTTCATGGCGGGTGGTTGCAAAGCGTGGATCAGGTTGATTCGGAAGCGCCATTGGGCGGCTCCGGTTGGTAACCGATCTCACGCGCCACGCGGCGCACGGACTTGGCCGATTGTAACACCAAACGCTGGGTGCTGGCGATCTCAGCTTTGAACCCCTTCGTATTATTCCTGGCGTGCTCTTTCAAGGAGAGCAGGCGGACGTTGATACCGAGCAAGGTCTGGGCGATCTCATCCTGCAGTTCGTGACTGATGTGCGTGCGTTCATCTTCCTGCGCGAGCATGACACGGTGGGTCAACAGGCGGAGCCGTTTCTGGAGCAAAAGTGATTCCTTGAGGTTTTTTTCGTAGTGCTCGCCGTTTTTTGCGGCTTTGGCAGCCATGGTCTTGCGCTGGATGATGCCGCGTTGCAGTTCGCGGTTGGAAGCGGCCAATTCTTCCGTGCGCTGGCCGAGGGCCGCCTGCGACTGGCTCAAGCTGGCCTTGCCTTGCTGTGCGGCCAGGTGAGTGGCCTCGATCGGCGCGTTGGCTTCGGTGAAAAATATCTTGGCGAGCTTGGCGAAGGCGTTTTTTACGCCGGTCAGTCCTAGAACGTCCATCGCCTGATTATGTATCCTGGCCAGTTCCAGCGTATCCACCCCGATGGCGACCGCCGCGTGCCCCAACTTTAAGGCCGGTCGCAAGGTCCCGCCCGGCCCCTGCTTGAGGAGTTTTTCCAGCGCGGTCTCATATTGTTGAGACAGCCGGGTCAGGTTTTTTTGCTTCATGATGTCATGCTGTTGTGGGAACGGCCTGGCGGAAAGCTTTATATGCAAATGTCTTCAGCCGCCACCATGGCCCGCGCCAGTATCCGCCAGACTTGCGAATGGACCAATGGGGTAAAACCCGAACACCGCCCGCGGCAGGCCGGGTCAGGTGAACACCTAATGGCGGCCTTGGCCGCGCCTGCCATACTGACCATTGCACCCATATGCTCGTTCGCAAAGTCATCAAAGCAGTGTTCCGCAAGGTCAGGCGGAGCGGCCTGTATCACCTGATGATCTGCAACCTGCGGGTACAAAATGCCTCGCACCGGGAAACGGGATGGGACGCCTTGGGTGTGCTGGTGGTGATCATTCTGCTGGCCGGACTGGTGTACTTCATGCGGCACCTGCTAACGAACTGAGGGTGCGGGTCGCGCGCGGGGGATAATATCATTTTCCGAGGTACTTCGACGGGAAGCGAATGCGGTCGATCCGCTCGGCTTCAATCTCTTTCGGACTGGGCGGCCGCGGTGGCCGACGGCCTCCGAAGGCGTTCACGAGTTTCAGCCAGATGGCCTTGAGCGTGTTCATGCCGGTTTTGGGCCGGCTTTCCGCTGGGGCGAATATTTGCGGTAAATGGTCTTGATGAAAGAATCGGCGTGGAAACCGGAGGGGCCGACCCAAGGTTCGAATCCGGATTTGCCATCTTCGATGTAGTCGCCGCGCTTCACGAGTTCGTTCCAGGCCAGGCGGCGGAACGATTCCGGCGTGGCGGTGGCAGTGGCAGCGGGAGATGGATCGGCTTCTTGATTCATACGCTCTTGGGTTTGACGAGCAGCAATATGATGCCGCCGACGAGCGCGAACGCGCCCATGGCCGGCGGGATGAAATGGCTGTCGGTCGTGGCGATGTGCATGCCGAGGAAGTTGATGGTCTTGCCGGGAGTGGTGAAACTCAAACCGGAATAGGCCAGGACAACGATGCCCAGGGTGATTAAGAGGGCGGCGACGATGGTTTTGATGCTCATATTGAGGTGATAAATTGTTTTTTTGCGGACGGGGTCATATCGGTTTGCGGCCGGAGATGATCCGGAGCAGAACCACCACGATGGCGATGACGAGAAGGATGTGGACGAAGCCACCCATCGTGGTGCCGGTCACGAGACCGAGGAGCCACAGGATGACGAGGATCACGGCGATGGTGTATAACATAAAAATTTAAAGAGAGGGCCGGCGGACGCACCCGCGCCCGCCGGCCTGGAGGGACATTCTTACTTGGCAGCCATGGTCATGTCATTCTTGACACCGACGACACCGTTTACGTCGGTGGCGAGCTTGGTGACGAGGGATTTTTCGGCTTCGTTCTTGGCGATGCCGCTGATGGTGACCATGCCGTCTGTCGTGGTGACGGTGGTGTGCACGGCGCTGGTCGAACGATGGGAGACGAGCGAGGACTTGACCTGGGCGGTGATGGACGCGTCATCCATCTTGTCGCTCATGGTTTCCTTGGGCGTGGTCGCGGCGATGGTCATCTCATTATTGACCTCTTTGACGTTGTCGATGTCCTTGGCGTATTCGGTGGTCAATTCCTTGGCAGCGAGGCTGGCGGCCACACCCTGCAGGGTGACAACGCCGTCCTTGGTATAAACGGTGGTACCGGTGCCGCTGACATTGCGGTGATAGAGAAGCGCGGTTTTCACCTTGGCGGTAATCCAGGCGTCGGAATGTTCAGCCGGTTCTTCGCCACTGACCTTGAGCTGGTTGTCCACGCTCTTGACGCCGGGCAAACTGGCCACGGTGTTTTCGGCAAGGGACTTGTGGGATGATTCGGAGACTGTGCCGGTCAGGGTGACGACGCCGTCCTTGGAATCGGTCTTGATGGAGTCGTCCTTGAGATAGGTCTTGAAAACGTAGGACTTGGCGGCGGCGGACTCAATGCGATCGTCGGTGCCGGCGGCGAGTAACGGCGAACTGGTGATCAGCAGCGTGCTCACAACAGTGGCGAGCGTCAGGGGGAACAGGGATTTCATTTTTATTCTTTCGTTGGTTGGTTGGTTTGCTTTTAACACTGGCCACACTCTGACGGAAATGCTGGCGGGCCGCCATGGGGTGTAACCCTTACTGTGTAATTAGCAAATGCCTGGTAACGAAGGTGCCGGCATCAAGTCCAAATGTCTGGGCCAAACCGTACTATTATTGTCATTCCAAGAGAGAGCGAAGACATGTGCAATGCCCATTTTCGACACTACATGGCCGGGTGTGAGTTTTTTTCTGTAATCGTACGGCTCTAGTCCAATTTCCAATTGCCTTCATGCTTTGCACCAACAGTTTAGGTTGCGCCTACTCCCTCGCCTTTGTGGCATATTTCACCGAAATCGAGCGACATGCAATACCCAACAGAGCTACTCTCCTCCAGGAGAGGGGGTGAATATAGACTGTCACTGATTTTAGAGTGATGATTATACCAACCCAGTATCCGTTTTTGCCGAAGCCATTCGAAGAATTAGCGTTGAGCCGGTTCATGATTTCCGGATGCGGTCTTTGACGATGCGGGTTTTGCGTTTGAGGCGGCGAGCGGGCGACGTGATGAGGTGGTCAAAGATGGCAGTCGCCTTCAATTGGTTCTTTTTAGTGGAGGCTAGTGGAATCGCGGCGAGCAGCAAGGCGACGCCCCGGCGGTTCAGTTGCTTGCGGGCGAGGCCGCCGGTGAGCTGGTTCAGAGAATTGGTCTGGTGGATGATCTCGTAAATCAAGCGGTCATTCTTCGTGGACTTTAACTGCCGGATGGGGATGCCGTGGGCGAACAGGAAAAAGGAGAGCCACAGGTCATCGTGATAAAAGAGATCGGTGCCGGCGATGTGCTCGTGATAAAAAGCGTCGAGGCCACGGAGATTGGGCGAATAGAAACTGAAGCCATCGCAACCCTGGCCGACGGTGAGGCCGGACGTCCGGTAAGTGTGATGGCTGAATGAAGCGGTGTGATCGGCGCGTTGAGCGGCCAGCAGGCTGGAAAGAAAATGGGGCTGGTAGCGGACGTCGTCATCGGCAGCGAAGAAATAGCACGGGTCGGGAAGGCGGGGCAGGGCGCCGAGGACCTTGGTACCGGGGCCGAAGTCTGCCTCGACATGGATCACTTCGATGGTGGTACCGCAGTAAGCCGGATCTTTGAGGAAGGCGGGTATTTCGTAGGGGCAGTTTTCGCGCTGGGAAATTTTTGGCACGGATAAAAATATTTTATCGGGCACGACATCACCGGCGAGCAGGGAATCGAGGCAGGGGCGGAGCTTGGCGATACGACTGGGCAGGGTGGTGATGCCGATGACGGCCAGAATGGACATGGGGAAAAACTGGCGGAGAGAGGGGGATTCGAACCCCCGATACTATTCCCGCCTATAATTATATCATTTCATTGGTAATTTTACATTCTGCAACACGCTTGACACGGACAAATGTTGCCACTATTGTTGCCACTAAGCAAGTCTTAAATTACATTATGGCTTCACTTCGAAAAAAAGATCGTTCCCCGTTTTGGTTCGCATGCTTCACGCTTCCAGATGGTACGCGTACGCAGCGGAGTACCGGCACAAGCGAACGGCGTAAGGCGCAAAGGATTGCTGGCGAATTTGATGAGGCGGCCCGACAAGCTGCTGCTGGCCGATTTGTGGAAACGCGCGCCAGGAAATTTATCGCCGACATTTATGCCATGGCAAATGCCGATGAAATGCCCACTTCCACCACTGCCGATTTTTTCAAGTCCTGGTTGAAGCGGAAGCAAATCGAGGCTGACGATGCGACGCACGAACGCTATAAGGGCGTTGTGACTCAGTTCTTGGAGCATCTTGATAAAAAGGTCAAACGTGACATCTCTCACGTATCTGTTGCGGATGTGGCGGGTTTTAGAGACGCCGCCGCCTCAAGACTGGCCATTGGGAGCGTAAATCTTATGCTCAAAATCCTGCGGGTGGCCTTTGCCTCAGCACGTCGAGATGGTTTGATTGATAGCAATCCAGCCGAGCGAGTTCAAATTTTGAAACGGTCGAAAGATGCCGGTCGACGCGCGTTCACATTGCCGGAATTGCGCCGCATTTTGGATTCGGCCAATGATGAATGGCGAGGCATGATTATTTTTGGCATTTATACCGGCCAGCGACTGGGCGATCTCGCCAAACTCACATGGCAAAATCTTGATTTGCAGCGCCAGGAACTACGCTTGGTGACTGGCAAGACCGGCCGGCAGCAAATTCTGCCGCTCGCGGCACCGTTGCTACGTCACATCGAAGGCCTGCCCGCCGGTGATCAACCCGATGCGCCCCTTTTTCCCCGGGCTTATGACATTGTGGAGCGACAGGGCAGGGCGGGGAATCTGAGTAATCAATTTTATGGAATTCTCGTAGCGTCTGGTTTGGCGACGAAAAAATCACATAAGAGCACCGGCAAAGGCCGGAGTGCTAAACGTGAGCAGAACGAAATTAGTTTCCACTCCTTGCGCCATACTGCTACAACGCTATTGAAGTCCGCTGGAGTGTCCGAAGCGGTTGCCATGGAATTTGTCGGCCATGACAGCGCCAGCGTAAGCCGAAACTATACGCACATTGAAATTGAAACGTTAAAGCAAGCTGCGGCCAAATTGCCAGACGTCACATAAAGAAATGAATCCGATAGAAAAGACTGTTGTAGTTGTTCCAATTAATGAAGAAATTGGAGAGCCAAATGCCTATGTTGAAAGGCAGATTTGCGATTGGCGGACATATAAATACGAGGAAAATGGTGAAATGTCCCTTCTTCGATTCAATTTTGCGCAGCTTCCCGATCCACGAGGAGTTTCTAAAACCCAGTCTATACGTCCTTTGCAAATCTACCACGGTGGTACTGGAAAACATTCTGAAGTAGTCATTGCGGTGATCAGTGGGATACGAAGAGGGCTGTGGGCAAGGTCTAGGTGTGTACCGCCGGAAATGGTTTTAAAGCGGTGCAAACACTTCCAGGCGCCCATCCACGACGCTGCAAAAGAGCTTATATGTAACAAAAATGAGATCGTGGAAGTGACTGTCGGGAAGGGTGCGCGAACGAATAGAAATATTGATGGAGTTTTTTTGTTTTCAGTTCCGCCTCCAGAATTGCCGCCGAATATGAGTGAGCAAGACCGATTAAACTTCATGGCAGATTGGGTTTGTGATTTCGTCGATAGGGAAGGGAAAGAGCAGCTCCAAAAATTGAATTCGGAAGCAAAAGTAAGGGACGAGAAGGCTTTGTCAGATTCCCCGGCGCAATTTCCTCACGAGGATCCTGAAATTGACCATTACAAAAATCGTGCCGAGGTCATTTGGACATTGCTGCGTAGACAATGGCCATTGCTTTTTCGGGCCAATGACAATTTATCAAAGGCAAAGTCAGAAGCTGAACGGAACCATTGGCAAAAACAGGTTTGGCTGGGCTACATCATTGACCACCAGAGCGTTTTCGGACATTCCCCGGAAATCAGACAAGAGGAGGCAATTGGATTATGGTGTGATGAAGAATATCTGGCGTTAATTCGTGAATCTCCCGAATTGCGAGATGAAAATCCTGAAAAGCGTAGCTGGGAGCTCGTCAATGGCTGGATTTGTAAGGGATATTATCGGATGAGTGAAATCGAGCTGGAAGCCGCTTTTAACCGCGATTGGAATCACAAACCTGGCCTGCACAAGGGCAACACCCTTGCCAAACACGCACGACAACTGGGCCTCCGCTTTGCAGTGCCTCGGGGACGTAAAGAAATCCGCAAATTTGACGACTCGGCTTTGTAATTCGGACGACTTCAAAAAAGACGTCCGCAATTAAGACGGTTTCGTTTTTCCGTGTCTTAATTGTCGCATGACGCCCGCGACACCAACGAACGTTACGCCGGTACAAATTCCACCGCGTATCAATAATCTTGATCCAACCCGTCTCGAATTCCTTCGCTTGCCGCCTGTGGGCCAGCGCTGCCCGGTAACGGGTATGAGTCGGGCAGCACTAAATGAGTTAATCCTTCCCACGCCGCGCAATCGCCATAAGCCACCTGTAAAAAGCTTCTGTCTGCGGCAACGCGGTGCGCGGACGGGTATCAGGCTCATTTCATATCCGAGCTTGCGGGAACACATCCTGGCGCACGAAGAGCAGGGGAGTGCGGCGTAGAAGGTCTCTCGAGGTCAATGGGGAATGGTTAATATGCCAAGTGATACCGACTCAAGGGCTTCGGACCCCGCGATTGTTGTCCGGTACATCAAATTCGCTCCTTTCTGCTGGCAACATAAATCCGCATTACGCCTGATAAGGGAGTCATTCGATGCGGACAAAACAGTCGCTAGCACCCTCGCGGTGTACCATGGATTAACGGAAATCGCTTCTGATAAGTCGTCTGAAATATTTCAGACGACGCATGCTTGGATCGCTCTGATGTCAGGTGTTTCGATCCGCACTGTCGAAAGCCGGCTGGCAGATTTAGTGGGGATCGGTCTTATCCATATTTCAACCCCAGCCCTCAAAACTCCGTCGACTTACACAATGCTGCCTGTTCCGCAACCATTGCCGAACGTTCCGCAACCGGCAGAAATGAACCAGTTGCCGTCATCAGAACAAAATCAGAAGAAAGAGATAAAAACTTTATCGACAAAGGCGAGCAAGCTTTCGACACGGCAAAAGGATCTTGCCGACTGGATGGAAAGCCTGCTCGGTGTTCAATGGGTTAATGACGCAGGTAAATGGGTCAATCGTATCAAAGCTCATCCCAAGATTTGCGAGCCGGTAATCGCGGAGGTCGATAACGCAAAAAAAGAAGGCCGAATTAACACGACCCCGGCGCAATTTGCGGAGCAGATATGGAAAGAATTCGCCCCTGGCCTCAGTTGAGCCCAGCTGTTGATTTAAAAGTTTTTTGACAGGGTGTGTTTCTCCGAGGCTTTGACGCATGCGGCCTGGCTGCAATGTCCTCTCACCCTCCACGTGCCGGCAGACTTTTTTTGCGTGTGTTTTTTCTAGAGATTTTGCTGCGTGCGCGTTGGCTGGAATGTCCCCTCACCCTGCTTATAAGGATGTTGACCCAATTTTTCCGTGTGTTTTTCATCTAAAATTTGCCGCGTAAGAACGACCAGCCGGGGGCGAAGCCCCCTCCATACGGCGCTCAGAAAGAGATTCCTTACTTTTTTATCCCAGCCACCACGACAACGATCATGCTGCAACCACGCGGCGCTTTGGTAAATCGAATGCGACGTGCATCCACATTTAATCACACTTTGCCAATGTTGGCGCTTCGGCTAATCAGCACAAATTCAACGTGCATCCAACGAATGCAAACACAACGAAGCAATGCAACGCCAACACACAATGTTATTCGCGCTGCTCAACAATCACGAATGCGCCCGTCGAACGCCAACTCTTGTTCAATGATCACTCCCGCGCGCGTGCCGGTCGCTCTCGCGCTAATGCGCGAGCCTGCACGCCTTCACAGGCGTGCGGGCGTCACGCACGGCGTGCGGACGCTTGCCATCGCGCGCGCATGGACGTCTTCTCTAATTCGAATGGTATGGTTTCAAGTCACCCGTTCTGGTTCGCCATACCCCGCGCGCGCTATGGCCCGGCAACGAAACCTCGTCGCTGACGCGACTCGTCCAGGCACGGAACCCTGGCCGCACCGAGCCGATACTTGCACTGCGTGCCAAGCACCGGCACGGTTTGGCCCGCGCCCGGCCTGACTCGCCAGCTTTACACCCGTTCCAATCGCTGCCGCATCCTGCTCCGCCGACTCCGCAGAATGCTCCCACTCATTCCACGTCCGCAAACAGTCGAGACAGGCTGAAAAACGTGCGCTTCCCTCCGAGCATCCAGGGCGCGATGCTCCGCATATCGCCCAAGGCAAAGCAATAGGCCCCGACCAATGATCCGCAACCCACCCAAAACATAACCGCCGATTGTATGGCAGCAATGTTCGTTCATCGCCTATAGTGCCCGTTCATGAACATTCTAATTGAGAACGCTGAAAGCTTGGAATACCTCACCGCCGACAATCGATGGTCCAAAAAACCTGCCGATGGGAAGAATTTTAGCGGCGTCAAAGCCGCCTTGGGGATTGCCAAAAAGGAAGTCATCAACAAATTCAATATTGTCTGGTATCACCCGGATACCGAGCAGTTCATCAATTTGCATCACGGTCGCGGAACCGCATAGGCAACAACCCGACAAATCAAAGGCATTAACCGGGAGAGCGGCCGCTTTCGCTTCACTGCGTTACGCCAAACAGCCCGCACTCACTGAGAAAGTCCGACAATGGGCGGACACCTCGTCCCTCAGGCGGTGCTCCCGGCTACGTTGCACCCCTGTTTGCCCAAGCTCCACTTCGCCGAATGCCCCGCCTGATGGCAAACGCAGGCGCCGAGGAGTCCGCGAAATGGCTTCGCGCTATCGCGACGGCGCCGGAAATGGCCCCTTATGCCCGTACGGAAGTACCGCATAACTAAACTTTGGCTCTGCGGTGGCTGGCATGCAGGACCAGCCGACGCTACGCTTCTCGCTGCGCTGTGAGGCTGGGCGTCGGCTTTGCTTCCGGGGCTTCACACAACACATATTGTGTGTTTGGTCATTCGTTCCTCATTCCCACATAAATTCTGCTCGTGCCGACAACTCCCCGCCGGCGGGGCCCTTCGGCACGGAATTTATGTCACACAATATGGGGTTGTGTGCAGACCCGCTGCCGCGCTGTCACGCTGACTGCTTCCCGCCTGCTCGCCGGTGCGGCTCGCACCCCCGGCGGCACGCAACCGCCCGTTGCGTGGCAGTCACCGCGCCAGCTTGCAGGCATCCTTCACGCCAGCCACCGCTGCCGCCGCTTGCGCAGGATGGCGGGAGAATAGCCCCGCCCCCGACCCATCCCTATTGCGCGACGCTTACTTCCACCCCCCAGGGAGCCGGACATAGGTGGCATTGGCACCGCTATCTGTTGGACCTTTTGGTCGACCTCGGTTTTGTCTGAATCGGAGGTCAGAAAAGCCAGCTAAACGCCAATAAAACAAACAAAATCAAATGAATACAATCATCTGGGAGAGCCTGATGCTCACGGTGACGGCGATAATGATGGCAATCCTGTATCATCCGAGAACCACAGCCATTTCCACCAAGCTAATGCTTGGTAATGTGTTATTTACATTGAAATTACACATTCGGGCGACTCTAAGGGCCAAACGCCCGTCAACGCGCCGTCAACTGAACAGCCGGCGACTGCAGCGACATACGTATATCGGGCAAACGCTAAAAAACGGTTTTGAACGCGGACCAGTTGACCCGGTCAAAATATTCTGGAATGCATCACATTGCGTTCCACCCAATCAAACCGAAAGGAAAAATAGTATGACTAAACTGCAAGGTAAAGGCGGCGGGGGCGGCAAAGGTGGCAGCGGCAAAGGCCAAGGAAATGGTGGCGGCTGGCCTAGCGGAACCGGCAACCCGTCAGGTGGCGGCAGATCCAATGCGCCCTCGGGTGGCAAATAAACCAAAATTCTCTAATTAATCGCAGGGGCGGCAAACTTGCCGCCCCTGTTTTGTTTCACTCCAGGCGACTGGTTACCCCCTTCCCCCATTTTGGGGCTTATTTACGGTTGCCTTAAAGCTTTTGCCCTCTAGGATACGTTCAAATCTGCAAGGCACTGGGGAACAATTGAGTGAACCTGACTGATTACCACGCAAAGTATTTTGCATATGAGCTGACCAAGCGTTGTCCTTCGGACAGCATTGAAAAGCTCGCTAATGCCGTCGCCGGGGCTCAGGTCGATTTAAACCCACATCAGGTGGACGCCGCCCTGTTCGCCTTCCGTTCTCCGTTATCTAAGGGTGCGTTGCTGGCGGATGAAGTCGGTTTGGGCAAGACGATTGAAGCCGGTCTCGTGCTTTCACAACGGTGGGCCGAGCGTAAGCGCCGCATCCTCGTCATCACGCCGGCCAACTTGCGGAAGCAGTGGTATCAAGAATTGAATGAGAAATTTTTCCTGCCCTGCCAGTTGCTCGAAACCAAGTCCTATAAGGCCGCTGTAAAAGCTGGCGATTTTCGCCCGTTTGAACCCAAGGATTGCATCGTCATTTGCTCCTACCAGTTCGCTCGCAATCAGGCCAGTGACGTTGCCAACACCGCTTGGGATCTGGTGGTGATGGATGAAGCACACCGGTTACGAAATGTTTATAAGCCGGCAAACAAAATCGCCAATACCCTCAAATTGGCGCTCGCTGGCAAAAACAAGCTGCTGCTCACGGCTACGCCGTTACAAAATTCCCTGCTCGAATTGTTTGGCTTGGTCAGCTTCATTGACGAACACACCTTCGGCGATTTGAAAAGTTTTCGCGAACAGTTCGCCAATCTGTCCCAGGATGAAGTGTTTGCGACCCTCAAAGCCCGCCTCAAACCAATTTGCCATCGCACCTTGCGCAAGCAGGCAATGCCGTTCGTTAAGACCCCTTATACCGGACGGTATCCGATGGTTGAGGAATTCACTCCTGATGCGAGTGAAGACAAACTTTACGAACTCGTTTCCGAGTACCTCCGCCGCCCAAACCTTCAGGCCCTTCCCGCTGGCCAGCGTTCGCTGATGACGCTGGTACTGCGAAAACTCCTCGCGTCCTCGACGTTTGCCATCGCGGGCGCTCTTGCCACCATATCTGAACGGTTGCGGTCCAAGCTTAAACAATATGAACCGGAGGAACCGCTGTCGGACGAGCTGGAACAAGATTACGAAGCCCTTGAAGAAACCGCCGAGGAGTGGGACGAGGCGGAAACCGTTGAACCGATCTCGGATGCGGACCGTGCCGCGATTGAGGCTGAAATCGCTGACTTGGATGCCTTCGCCAAACTCGCCACGTCAATTGAGCAAAACGCCAAAGGTAAGGCGCTGATCAAGGCGCTGACGGTGGCGTTCAAAAAGACGGTGGAACTCGGCGCGGCGGAGAAGGCCATCATTTTTACCGAGTCGCGCAAAACTCAAAACTATCTGCTTCGGGTTTTGGCCGACAGCCCTTTCAAGGAAGGCGTCGTTTTGTTCAACGGTTCCAACACCGACGAGCAATCCAGGGCCATCTACGCCGCCTGGCTGGAAAAACACGCAGGCACGGACCGCATCACCGGCTCCAAATCCGGCGATATGCGCTCGGCGCTCGTAGATTATTTCCGCGAGGAAGGCCGGATAATGATCGCCACCGAGGCCGGCGCGGAGGGCATCAACCTCCAATTTTGCTCGCTCGTCGTGAATTACGATTTGCCTTGGAATCCCCAGCGCATCGAACAGCGCATCGGACGCTGTCACCGTTACGGTCAGAAACACGATGTCGTGGTGGTGAATTTTTTGAACCGCAAGAACGCCGCTGATCAGCGCGTCTATGAATTGTTGTCCGTAAAATTTCAGCTGTTTGAGGGCGTGTTCGGTGCGAGTGATGAAGTCCTGGGTGCCATTGAGAGCGGCGTGGATTTTGAGAAGCGCATCAACGACATTTATCAACGTTGCCGCAAGCACGAGGAGATCAAGGCCGAGTTCGATAAGCTTCAGCTTGAACTCGATTTTGAAATCAACGCCGCGATGACGCAGACGCGCCGGAAGCTGCTGGAAAATTTCGACGACGAGGTCCGGGAAAAACTTAAGATGCGCGCCAGCGATTCCACCGCTTCTTTGAACCGGATGGAACAGTGGCTCATCCAGCTAACCGGACACGAACTAAATGGCAACGCCGAATTCATTGACGATTCCTCGTTTCGGCTCAAGTCCTGCCCGTTCCCAAACCCTGACGGCAAGATTCCCACTGGGCTTTACGAGCTTCCGCGACGTTCCGGCGAGGCGCATCTCTACCGGCTGAATCACCCGCTGGCCGAGGCCGTTGTCGCCCAGGCGAAAGAACGCGCTTTGGCCGTGCAGGATGTCTGTTTCGATTACGCGAATTATGACGGCACGATTTCCATCTTGGAACACCAAATCGGCAAGTCCGGCTGGCTCATGTTGTCCAGCTTTACCGTCGAATCGCTCGACCAGACCGAAGACCATCTGATTTTCGGGGCGGTTTGCGATGATGGCGTGGCACTCGATGAAGATGCCGCCGCGCGGTTGTTTACCCTGCCTGGCACGGTGACTGGCCCCTGTTTGGATCTTGTCCCCGAGGCATTGGATACCGCCACCCGGCATCGCCAGAATCATATCCAGCGCACGATTTCCGAACGCAACGCGCGGTTTTTTGAAGCCGAGGCGGGCAAGCTGGAAGGTTGGGCGGATGATTTGAAACTGGGGCTTGAAAGAGAGATCAAGGAAATTGACCGGCAAATCAAGGAGGCCCGCCGCGCCGCGATCAGCGCGCTGACGCTGGAGGAAAAACTTGCAGGTCAGAAGCAGATTAAATCCTTGGAGGCACAACGTAGTCAACGACGACGCTCCTTGTTTGACGCGCAAGACCAGGTGGACAAACAGCGCGAAGATTTAATTGCGACGATTGAGGGGAAATTGACCCAGACCAAGTCGTTGAATCGGTTGTTTACCATTCGCTGGAGAATTGCATGAGCGCTGAGATACCTCTTGAGCTGGGACATGTGGCGGCGCGCCTTCACGGCGATTTTGATTCCCGGCTGCCTGCGGGCAAAGGTCAAACTGCCGAAGAGCGGGAAAAAAATCTGCTGACCCGCGCGTTGGCCGCCTTTGCCGTTCACCGCTTGGCCGGAGCAACGCTGGACGAGGCCGCCGCCAGTATCGTGGACGGTGGCGGCGATTTTGGCCTGGATGCCATTCATTTCTCACCAGCGGCGGCGACGTTGTGGTTGGTGCAGTCAAAGTTCGACGGCTCAGGACGGGGCGAGCCGGCACTGGGCGACGTCAGCAAGTTTTGCGGCGGCATTAATGCCCTCCTTCGCGCGCAGTTCACGCCGTTTGCCAACAATGCCGGAATCATGGGGCGGCAGGCGGATATTCAAGGTTTCTTGCGGACTGCGGGCCTGCAAGTGCGCGGTATCTTGGTTTATTCCGGCCTCGCCATCGTTTCCGCAGATCGTCGCCATCTGTTTGACGGGTTGCAAAGCACTTTTTCCCAGGATTCAGATTATTTGAAGCTCACGCCCTACAATCTTACCAGCGTCCATGATTGGGTGACGGGGGCGGATATGGCGCCGGGAGTGGAGCGGTTGGAATTGCTAATTGAAAAACCCGGCTGGGTGACCACTCCTTTTGAAACGATCTATGGCTGCATCCCACTGGCCGTTTTGACGGCGTTATGGCAGGCGCATGGCAGCCGGATCATTGCGGCTAATTTGCGCGGGTATAAGGGTTCGACCGAGGTGAACGAGGATATTCAAAAAACCATCAGCCAGGAACCGCACTATTTCTTTTATTTAAACAACGGGTTAACCGCCTATTGTGAGCGGTTGGAGGTGGAGAATGTTGACCGGGCCAACACGGAACGCAAGCGCATCACTGTTTATGGTTTCTCCATTGTAAATGGGGCACAGACGTTGGGTTCAGTTGCCGGCCATGCTGCCCGGCATGACGGCACCACGCCGGCCGGTTATGCCTTCATCAAAATCATTTCCTTGCGGGGTTGCGATGATGACCGCGCCTTGGCGACGCGGATTACCCAGAGCACCAATTTCCAGAATCATGTGACTGCTCGCGACTTCGTCGCACTGGAAGAAGAACAGGCGGCGATCGCCGCCGGCCTAGCCCCTTCCGGGATCACCTATCATTACAAGGACGCCGACGAAACTCCGGCCCCCGATTCCACCAATTTCACTTTGGAGGAAGCCACCACCGCGCTGGCGTGTCTGGATCAGCAGCCCAGTTGTGATTTGCTGTCACGAATTGTGGCGCAACGGAAAGCGCTTTGGTCGTTCGATGCGGTTTACCCGGATACGGAGGTTCACCGTTCACGGTATGCCCGGCTATTCAAGGCTTGCCGTTCGGCCCGGTCCATATGGCGCGGGGTTCAAGTCCGTCGTGTGGTAAAGGCCGCTTTGCAGACGACCGAAATCGGCGTACGCAAGGAATTCTTTGAAAACGGCCGCTGGCTTGTGCTGAATTTGGTTTTCCTTCGCTTGCATCCCCAGAATGGTGAAGCGCTGGCTTTGACCGACCCGGAAACCTCTCAACTCACGCGGGTCGCCCAAGAATATGCCGAGGCTCTCTGGGCATCCTGCCAGACCTTGGGGCTGGTGACGGCCAAGGCAGGTGGTGGCTGGGAATCCACTCGGCATTTCCGATCTGTCTTCAGTGATGCTGCTGATTGCCGTCGGCTTCGCGGCGCAACCATCGCGTCCCTAGACAAGCCCTCGCCGGCCACCACGCAAAATCAAGCACCGCCGACTACCGCGCATCCTGCCGACAGCGGGCAAGCATCAGGCCATGTTGCATGACGATAAATACTTTTACGAAGACGAGCCAGCGGACGCACACGAACTGGAGCCGATCATCTGTCAGTTGGCTAATGGCCACGACATCAAAATTCAAGCCCGGCTCTGGTCACGCTGGCGCACGTATGAGGAATGGATTTCCGGCGTCAAGCCTGATCCGTATTTTGCCATCCGGATTTATTCCACTCAAGACACCCTTCCTAAACGACTGGCTTGGGTGGAAGAGTTTTGTGCGGAAACAGATTTCCCCCATGATTACTTTGATGAGATATGGCAGTGGCTTAGCAACCTCTGCGGCGGACGTGAGGTTTTTGATTTCGATGAACTCAACGAATTTCTCGACCACCTCTCGGATAACATTTTGCAATTTGCCATGTTGGAGTCTGATGCCGTCGAACATTTCAAACATCTTCCAGAACTTTTTAATCCGGAAGCTTTCGATAAAGTCGATGATTCAGCTTTTAATGACCAGGACGATAGCCACGAGGAAAAATAACAGCCTGTAAAGTTATGCCAATTCGACCACCGGCCAATGTGCTAGCGCCGCTTTTGTTTGAGCGTCACCAATTGATTAATGCCCTGGCAGGCGCAATCAATCAAACATTTCGCGCCGCTGATGTGGGCTGCGCGAATCCGCCAGGCGAAGTTGACAGGCTTGTATATTTTTTTGCCGAAGGTTTGCCGCTGATTGAGGAACAATTCAATCTCATCCTTGAGCCACACCACATTCGCGTAAACTTAAGTGGCATCTTTTGCCACCAAACACCACGGGTGGTCCCGCAAAACCAGCCCGGAGGCGCAACCAAGGCGTGCGAATTAGGGGACATCCTTTTTGTTACAACTTATGGTCGGCGTCTTTTTGGTCATATCGCTGGAAATGGGATGCTGGTTCAAGCCAAGCAGCAAATTCAATCAGTTAGAGGTTCATTGCAGGAATTTCTTTACGAACGGGCAGATGGATTTGAATATCAGAGTCCCGGCATATTGGCCGGACAACAACGCAATCTAGGCGAATGTCGCAATAGTCTCTGGTATTGGGGATTTGACCAATGGCGAACTCACTTTCAAATGCGCGAATGGCAAACCCATGGTGTTTGTTCACGGAATTCGCAAACACCACATTTTTGGCCTTTTGAAGTTGCACTTATGGATTTGATTTGCGGCGTTACAGGACGACGGTGGTACGCACTGCCCGAAAACTCACCGCAAACTGGTTGGAGTAAAATGGTGAATGATTTGATTCGCGTTACGGCAAATTCAGCTTTACGCAGACAAAACGCCTTTATCGTTAGGAATCGTGAAACGCTTCGAGGGGAAGATGCCATTAGCGCGATTAACCAAGCACTGGGTCAACCCGCGCCCTATTTGGTTCGAGCATCGCTGAAAAGGTTTTTCCAAATCTTCGATCCTGAAATGGAGGAATTGGGGGCTAAATTTGAAAAGGAAAGCTCCTTGTTTATTGAGGAAGAATTCAAAGAGCGGGCAGGCAAACGGTTTGCAGGTAGAACCGACGGTCCTAATAAGCCGCCGCCAAATCTCGGCGACGAGCGACCAATCATGCGCGACGATGAAGGCGGTTGCAGTTTTGTTGTTGTCGATATTTCCCAGACGAATGGTTAGCATTTCTCCAGCATAGATGACTAAAAAACAAAAACTTGAACTGACGTGGATTGGAAAGGAAAACCGGCCTCGGCTGGAACCCCGCATCTTGCTGGAAGACCCCGAGAAATCCTATCACGCCAAACACCGCGTCACGGACAATGACCGGTTTGATAACCGGCTCATCTTTGGCGACAATTTGCTCGCCCTCAAAGCGCTGGAACAGGAATTCGCCGGTAAAATTAAGTGCATCTGCGTTGACCCCCCATACAACACCGGCAGCGCATTTGAGCATTACGATGACGGAGTTGAACATTCGCTTTGGCTTACATTGATGAGGGAACGCCTAGAGCTGTTGCGCCGGTTGATGTCGGCAGACGGAAGTATTTGGATAATCATTGATGACAATGAAGGTCATTATTTGAAAGTTTTGTGCGACGAAATATTTGGTCGACAAAACTTCTTTGGTGCAATTGTTTGGCAGCATAGCGTTCAAGGTAAAAACGATGCCAAAACTATTTCTTTGCACCACAATTATGTAATCGCCTACCAAAAATCGGAGAGCTTTCGGCGGAACCGTCTCCCAAGAACAGAAGAACACAACGTAAATTACGCTAACCCCGACAACGATCCGAAAGGACTTTGGAGAAGTGGCGACGTTCGCAGCCCACACCTCCGCGAAAATCTGAAATATTCGGTTGTCACCCCAAGTGGAAAAAGAATTCAGCCACCATCAAAGGGCTGGCGTTGGTCAGAAGAACTTTTTAAGGAAAAAGTTTCAACGGGTGAAATCACGTTTATTGACAACGAAACTCGCGTTCTTCGGAAAATTTATTTGTCTGAACAAGATGGCCGAGTTCCAGAAAGCATTTGGCTTGGCGATGCTGTCGGAACCACAAGAGAGGCAACGGCAGAATTATCAGAACTTTTACCAAAGGCACCAGTTTTCGCCACACCCAAACCAGAACGGTTGATAAATAGGATTATTCAAATTGGCACTAACCCTGGTGATTGGGTGCTAGATTCGTTTGGCGGTTCGGGAACGACGGGTGCGGTCGCACACAAAATGGGGCGGCGTTGGATCATGGTTGAGTTGGAAGAAACTTGCCACACCCACATTATTCCTCGCCTACAAAAAGTAGTTGATGGCAAAGACCACGGCGGTATCACGGAAGCTGTTGACTGGAAAGGCGGCGGCGGTTTTCGCTATTACAAGCTCGCGCCGTCATTGTTGGAAAAAGACAAGTGGGGGCAGTGGGTAATCAGCAAAGAATTCAATGCCGCCATGCTCGCCGAGGCATTGTGCAAGTTGGAAGGCTTCACCTATGCGCCGAGTGATACGCTCTATTGGCAGCACGGCCATTCCACCGAGCAGGATTTTATTTACGTAACCACCCAGCACTTGAGCGCCGCCCAGCTCGCGCAGTTGAGCGATGAAGTCGGCACCGGGCGCACGTTGCTCGTGCTTTGTGCGGCTTTCCGCGCTGGCACCAAAAACGTGACCGAGCGTTATCCGAATTTGACCGTGAAAAAAATTCCCAAACAAGTCCTCTCCCGTTGCGAATGGGGGCATGACGATTACAGCCTTAAAGTGGAAAATCTTCCGCAAGCCCCGACAGCGCCGCCCAAGACGGACAAGAGCGGCCAGCAGGAAATGTCACTGCTTCATCAAAAATGACCATAAATCCTCAAATTTTGAATTTGGCTGTCGGCTTTTTGCTGACAACTCTATGTGGTGGCCTGCTCGGTTTTATGTTTCAGCGCCGCCACGCACGTTATCAATGGCTGCGGGACCGTTCGGAAAAGGAGATGGAAGTTTGCCAGGCCGTTTTCGAGGAAGTCAGCCGACTTCTTGATAGAAGACTTTACCGTGCCAGGCAATTGCTTCACTTCATGAAAGATCTTTCTTCCAAACAAGAAAAGCTAGTTGCCTACCGCGAGGTAGTGAGCCAATGGAATGAGAGCATCAATCGAATCCTGGCGTTACTAACAATTTCATTCGGGAGGGAAGTTCGGGACACACTCGACGAGGACGTAGGAGCCGAGTTTGTCAGCGTGGGCCGGTTACTTGAGCAGGCCGTAAAAGGCGAAGAGAATCTTGATAATGATGAAATCGCACGGAGGCTGGATGTGGTCGGCAACAAGGTTTATCGATTCAATATTACCATGCTTGAGCACATCCAGACAAAACGTAATCAACTCTATAAATTTTGAAGCGCGTTTGACAATAAAATGAAACCCCAAGTCAACGCCATCGCCGGTCGTTTGAGTTTGCGCGCGCCTCAACGCCGCTCGCTGGAAATTCTGGACCGCATCTCTGAAATCATTCCACCGCACAAAGGCGCAGACATCGCCGCCGCGCTGGAAATTCTCCGCAGTGAATTTCCTACCGTGACGGATTTTGAACGCGAGTTCCCGTCCTTTTGTTTCGCGCTGGCAACCGGCGTAGGCAAGACCCGGCTCATGGGCGCGTTCATCAGTTACTTGCACCTCGCGCACGGCATCAATAATTTTTTCGTCCTGGCACCCAACTTGACGATCTACAATAAGCTCATCGCGGATTTCACACCGAACACGCCGAAATATGTGTTCAAGGGCATATCAGAATTTGCCGTGGACGCGCCGGAGATCATCACCGGCGACAATTACGAGGCCAAGGCCGGCACGCTGTTTGACCAGGTGTTGCGGTGCAAGATTAATATTTTCAACATCTCCAAGATCAATTCCGAAGTGCGCGGCGGCAAATCGCCACGCATTAAGCGTCTATCGGAATACATCGGCGAAAGCTATTTCCAATACCTGTCCGAACTACGCGACCTCGTGCTCATCATGGATGAATCGCACCGTTACCGAGCTTCGGCGGGCGTGCGCGCCATCAATGAATTGAAGCCGGTCATCGGCTTGGAACTCACGGCCACGCCGTTCGTGGAATCCAACAAGGGTGCCATCCCGTTCAAAAACGTCATCCTCGACTATCCGCTCGGCAAGGCGATGGCGGATGGCTTCGTCAAGGAGCCGGCGGTCGTCACGCGCAAGAATTTCAGCTCCGTCGGCATGACCCCGGAGGCGGTTGAATTGATGAAGCTCCAGGACGGTGTCCGGTTGCATGAGCAGGTAAAAGTAGAACTGGAAACTTTTGCCCGCGAGACCGGTAACGTGATTGTAAAGCCCTTCGTCCTCATCATTGCCCGCGACACCACTCACTCAAAATCGTTGATTGATTTGATGCAGTCGGAATCGTTTTTTGAGGGCCGCTACAAAACCAAAGTCATCCAGGTGGATTCCAGCAAGACCGGCGCTGAGGAAGATGAAATGATTGAACGGCTGCTCAAGGTCGAATCTACCAACGAGCCGACTGAAATCGTCATCCACGTCAACATGCTCAAAGAAGGTTGGGACGTGACCAATCTCTACACCATCGTGCCGCTCCGCGCCGCCAATGCGCGCATCTTGATTGAACAGTCCATCGGGCGTGGCTTGCGCTTGCCCTACGGCAAACGCACGGGCGTCACCACCGTTGACCGGTTGAACATCATCGCCCACGACAAATTTCAGGAGATTGTGGACGAGGCCAAGAAGCCAGATTCAGCCATTCGCTTGCAACAGGTGATTTTGGAGCCGGAACAGATCGGTGAGAAAACGGTGACGGTAGTTTCCCAGCCGCAACTGGCCAGCAAACTCGGTTTGCAGCCGGAGCATACGACCGCCAGCACCCTCATCCCACAATCGGTGGCGGCCCCGGTGTTCACCACGCCGGGAGACCAGAAAGTGGCGCAGATCACCTACGAGGTGATTAAGAAGCTGGAAAATCAGCCGTTAAAATTGCCCAGCGTGTCGCATCTTTCCAACCCTGAAATTCAAGCAGCGGTTTTGAAGGAGGTAAAAAGCCAGTATCGCCCCACGCAATTGGAAATTGAAGGCGTGACCAAGCAACCGGATTTCGCCGCCATCGTCGCCAAGACAACGGAGATCGTCAAACAGCAGACGATTGATATCCCACGCATCCTAGTAGTGCCCACCGGCAAAGTGCAGTCCGGCTTTCATCCGTTCACGCTCAATGTGGAAACGCTGAATTATCCAGTGGTGGACGAGGAGCTTTGGGCCAAGCATCTGCGCACGGATCAGGTTGATGTCATCTCAACCGGCGCCGGCGGCATCGAGGAATTGCGGCTGGAGGATTACGTCGTCAGCGGCTTGGTGGATTTCGATGACGTCTCCTATGACGCCCATGCCGACCTGCTTTATCTTTTGGCTGGCCAGGTGGTGGCACGGTTGAAAAGTTACCTGCCGGACGAGCATGAAGTTCGCAAAGTGCTGGGTTGCCACCAGACGGAAATCGCCCGCTTTGTTCACGCCCAGATGCAGGAGCATTATTGGGAAAAAGCCACGGGCTACGAAGTTAAAATCAGCAAGGGTTTCACTGAGTTGAAGCCGAGCGCCTACACCGCTTCCGCCACTGAACCGGTGCTGGACTATCGCCAGCCTCCCGCCGACAAGAGCAACATGGCCAAATACCTGTTTGGTGGTTTCAAGCATTGCCTTTACCCGGTGCAAAAGTTCCAGGCCGACGGCGAACGCCGGTTGTCAGTCATCCTTGAACGGGAAAAAGCTAAGTGGTTCAAGCCCGCCAAGGGCCAATTCCAGATTTATTATAAATCGGGGGCCGACCATCTTGAATACCAGCCGGATTTTGTCGCCGAAACCGATTCAGTCATCTACATGCTGGAGCCCAAGTCCAAAAATGAAATGACCGCCGATGATGTAGTCGCCAAAAGGGATGCAGCCGTGAAGTGGTGCCAGCACGCCAGCGCCCACGCCGCCACCTACCAGGGCAGACCGTGGGAATACCTGCTGATTCCCCACGACACCATTGCCGAAAACATGACCTTGAAAGGCTTGGCGGAGCGTTACCAAGTTCAGGCAGCTTAAAGACACGACCCAGATATGAATAACCGAAAATTTCGACCGCTCATTTTCTGCGTGCTGGTGTTTGTGCTAGTTGGGGCGCTCATCAGCGGGTGTTCTAGTTTTCCCAATTTGACATTCCAAAAGGAAAAGCTTCAAAAATACCATGACTCAGGAAAATATGAGGCTGACATCCAAAGTGTCATTGACCACGCCACCGTTTACGTCAAGAACCGGACGGAGTCGGGCGAGCAAAATTTGGCAATTGTCCTGGACATTGATGAAACCTCGCTGACTGATTGGGATTACATCCAAGATTATGATTTTGGCTGGGAAAAGAAAAGTTTTTCAGATTGGATCGAACGTGCCAATGCAAAGCCAATCCGACCGACTTTGCAATTTTATCGCTTTGCAAAAAAACTTGGAATTAAGGTCTTTTTCATCACCGGAAGGACACAAAATTTTGAACAAGCCACAGTTAAGAATTTGAATGCGGCGGGTTATGAAAATTGCGATGGCGTCTTTTTGAAGCCAGTGACAGATCATTCACCTTCAGTTTCAACTTTCAAAACCAGCATCCGCCGCCGTTTATCGAATCAGGGTCTAAAAATTATCGCCAATATTGGGGATCAAGACAGTGATTTGAAAGGCGGATTCGCCGAGCGCGTCTTTAAGCTGCCAGATCCGTTCTATTATAGCCCATAACGAGCGCGGCTTGGCTGCAAATATACAATTCATGTTAAATTTACGCGCCAATAAATTGACAATGATAATTGACCGCCTCAAAACCGTTTATCTCATTGCGGCTTTCCTGGCTCTGACATTTGGTTTTGCGGCAGGATATCTGGGTTTCTCAAATACGCCGCTTTCCCCTGATGGTTTGCGACTGCCGGACAATTCGACCAATAATGTCACCTTTGGTGACGCGGTTTATTTCAGCATCGTTACCGAAGCCACTCTTGGATACGGCGACATCCACCCGGTTGGGTGGTCCAGAGTTCTGGCGTGTTTTCAAGTTTTGTTGGGATTGGTGCTGGCTGGTGTTACGGTGGCGAAAATCACATCCATTCAAGGTCGGGATTTACGGTTGGTAGCGCAAAAAGTTTCCGACGATTGGATTGAGTTTATGCGCTTCAAAGACGGGAGGGTCGTCGTTTCATTCGTAACTATTGGCTTCTCGGGGGCCGTATTGAGATATGACGGCGATAGCCATTGGGAATCAGCAACGCCAGCGGGCTTTTGGCGGGGAGAGATGATTGGTATGACTGGCTGCTGCCTCCGTTTCGATTATTCAAATCGCGAAAGTTTTACGCCGGGTGACTTTTTTAGCGAAGGAATTGCCACTCTTCTGTTTACTGCGGATAAT
>Ga0206963_10055_pt1 | contig 40023 bp, 38 predicted proteins | sample Alteio_BWOrgHeat_28_FD_152958 | JGI IMG/M metagenome (GOLD analysis project Ga0206963, IMG submission 152958) | Enriched cells from forest soil in Barre Woods Harvard Forest LTER site, Petersham, Massachusetts, United States -... | ecosystem: Environmental > Terrestrial > Soil > Temperate forest >... | reverse complement strand
TTGATGGGGCGGCATTTTTCCAGCGGGCGGGCAGAGACGCCACGACTCATCGCGATGGTGGAGCAGCAGCACCGGTTCAGGGGCCGGCCCGGGGCAACGGAACTGTATTACCAGCAGCGGTTCAATTCCGCGGACGCCGACAAGACAATCACGGTGGAGGAGGAATTGGCGGCCGCCGGGATGGCCGGTCATCCGGATAAGGATTGGCTGGACAGTCTCCATGTGCGTGCTTTGTTAAAAAAGCCGCTGATCCAGTTATCCAACGGCGAAAACAAACGGGTGCAGCTGGCTATCGCGCTGTTGGAGCGGCCCGACCTGCTGATCCTGGACAACCCGTTCCTGGGACTGGATATAGAAGGGAGGGCGGTATTGCATACGATCATTAACCGGCTGTCGGCGGAAGGGATGCCGATCCTGTTGATCACCGGGGCACAGGAAATTCCTGCGTGTATTACCCATATCGGGCGATTGGACAAAGGGCGGTGGGCCTTTCAGGGTCCGGCGGCTGACTTTCATCCGGCAGTGGAGCCCGAAAATACTCTGTTGTTGGACGCCGCTATCCTGGCCACGCTGCAGGAGGGATCCCGGCTGGCCGGCAAAAAAGAGGATGATTTCCCGGTGGTGGTGAAAATGGTGAACACGACGATCCGGTATGGAGAAGCCACGATCCTGAAAAATATCAACTGGGAAGTCAGAAAAGGAGAAAGGTGGCATGTCAGCGGACCGAACGGAGCGGGAAAATCGACCTTACTGAGCCTGATCACTGCAGAGAATCCGCAAGCTTATGCCAACGAGATCTGGTTGTTCGGGCGTCGCCGCGGAACGGGTGAGACCATTTGGGACATAAAAAAGAAAATAGGATTTGTCTCGCCGGAATTGCATTTATATTTTGATTCCGGGGCCAGCTGCTTCGAGGTTGTCGCTTCCGGGCTTTTCGATACGATTGGATTATTTCGACCCCTGACACCGGAACAGGAGGAGATGACCTTGTTGTGGATGCAGCTTCTGGGCTTGCAGGAGCTACGCGGCAAACGGCTGCTGCAGTTATCCACCGGTCAGCAACGGATGCTGCTGCTGGCGAGGGCGCTGATCAAAAATCCGCCGATGCTGATCCTGGATGAGCCCTGCCAGGGGCTGGATGACGGACAAACGGCCCGGTTCCGGGCGCTGATCACCGCGCTATGCCTGGCGTTCGATAAGACCTTGCTGTATGTGAGCCATTACCGGCAGGAGCTGCCCAGCTGCATCGATCGCTACCTGCAATTGGAAAAAGGGGAGAGGGTGTTATAAAAAGGCGTGGCATAGTCCTTGCAAAACCCAGTTAGAGATAAACCCTGATCCGTAGAAGTGAAAATGATTATTGTATCTTTAAAACGCTACGTTATGAACTTCACTTCTATGCGAATAGCGGCTGTGACCGTTATCGTTGCGGCAGTATTGGCTTTTTCACCCTACCGGGAAGGAGCCATCCGCGGAACTGTAAGCCCGGCAGAAGGCGGGGTACGCGCCTGGGCTGAGTCATCTGTCGACACGCTGAAAGCTCCCATCATCAATGGATCGTATGAGATTACCGGTGCAAGGCCCGGGACCTACAAGGTCATTATCGAAGCCAAACCTCCATACCGGAATGCGGCCAAAGATGGCGTCATGGTGAATGATGGCCAGACTTCGGATGCGGGTGAGATCAAGCTGGAAAAATAGATAAGAGGCTGTTGCCGGGTCCCTTCACTCCTCCCGGGTTAGTATCCCACCCGTGGCCGCTTATCACTACAATTAACCGGCGGAGTGGTAAAAAATTATTTAATAAACTGATTATCAATATATTATAGTTGATATTGATGAAGTTACCGTTAAAAGAATCAGAAGATCTCCGAAAGGAGCCGCAAAAATCGTAAATTTGTGTTGCCACAGCGGGGGCCTTACTAACTCCAGCCCGCCCGCATCGTTGGTCAAACCCACTTACTACCCATTCTTTTCTGTCGGATTTATTATTTGGTTTTATTGTCTGATCTTTTAAAAAGGAGATGTATGTATTCGTATGCGTTGTTGGAAAAGGGCTGTTATTACCTGATACAGGAAAATGAGCAGGGACCTGTCGGATTGATCAGGGTGAACATGGAAACGGATCATTGTATGTATGTATCCAGCTATGCCGAGACGGAATTGGCGCTGTGGAAGAAGAAGACAGATCCGATCTTCGACATTCTCGAGTTGCTGGAGGACGACAAGGTGAAGACCTGGGAATCGATCTATAACGATAGCCAGGATACCTATAACTATGAGGAGGATGAGGAATAGCCCGTCGAAGGGGAATAGCTGCTTTGGCGGGATTTTCGTATTCCATAGCTCCAGAGCCCGGCGGAGGTAATGGCCGCGGACAGCAACAGGCTCAGATAATAGAGCAGAAAGCTGTCGGAATCATTGGCATTGGCGTTGTGATGTAAATGGGCAAAAATGTAAATAATAAGCATGCTCCCATAAGAAAAGAGGAGCGATGCGTATACAAATACCATGGAATTTTCAAACCGGGTATGTTCCATTTTCTTCAGATACTGCCAAAGGCCAATCATGCTGCAAAGAAGGATAATCATCAGGCCCGATCCAAGGATCAGCGTGACAAAGTTATTTCCGCTCCAATGAAGCAGGATTGATTCTCCGGCCATAAACAGCAGGAGGATCAGCAGGAGTCCCTTCCGCTCACGGCCTTGCCTGGCGAGGGCAAAGACCAGGAGTACGAGGGGTGCTTCAACCAGGCTATAATAAAAGCTCAATTGACGGATGACATGGCTTTCGCCCGATCGGGAAAAGTATATCTCAAGGAGATTATCGACCCCGTTGAGAAACCAATAAATGCCCAGTACCCAATAGGTGTGGATCTTGCGCATTTTTTTCCAGCCCAGGAATAAAAAAGGGATAAAGCAAAGCACGATGGCTCCGTTGGAGATAATGAAAAAGAACACGGAATAAAAACCTGTTTTCAAAGGACGGTGGTTTATGTTTATGTCTGGCCTTTTATGTCTGGCCCTCGACCAAGAGGACTGGGTCCCCTTTTATAAATCGTAAATAAAAATAATTTATTATTGTTAAAACTACTCGGTTTTATACAGAATTTACGGAGGGGGGGTGGTGTACTTTCATAACTCACTAGTAATCAGGTGTCCCCTATTCAGCAGGATTGGCGTAAATTGAGTACGGAATGATAGCACAAGAGACCATACAAAAGATCCTGAGCCGGATCGATATTATCGAGATCGTAGGCGGGTTTGTAAAGCTGAAGAAACGGGGGGTAAATTACCTGGGGCTTTGTCCGTTTCACAATGAGAAGTCGCCTTCCTTTACGGTCTCGCCGGTCAAAGAGATCTATAAGTGTTTTGGCTGCGGGCGGAGCGGGAATACGATCAGCTTCCTGATGGAACATGAGAAATATTCCTATGCGGAAGCCCTGCGATGGCTGGCAGCGAAGTACAATGTTGAAATCGAAGAAAAGGAACTGAGCCCCGAAGTAAGGCAGCAGCAGCAGGTAGCGGAAAGCCTCTATATCATCAACGGGTTTGCCCAGCAATTCTTTTCCAGGACCCTTTTTGAATCCGAGGAAGGGCAGGATATCGGGCTGAGCTATCTGAAAGAGCGGGGGTTCAGCGTGGAGGTGATGCGGAAGTTCCAGCTGGGATACAGCCCGGACCAGCGGGATGTTTTTGCCCGCGCGGCGCTGGCAGCGCAGTACAACCTGGAATACCTGCAGAAAAGCGGGCTGGTAGTGGTTCGTGACGAGCGGCCAATGGATAATTACCGGGGGCGGATCATCTTTCCGGTGCACAATCAGACGGGCAAGATCATCGGGTTCGGAGCGCGGATCATCCGGAGCAATGACCGGGCGCCGAAATATATCAATACGCCGGAAAACGAGATCTATGTAAAGAGCAGGATCCTCTATGGATTGTGGCTGGCGAGGCAGTCCATCGATAAGCAGGATGAATGTCTGCTGGTAGAAGGTTATACGGATGTGATTTCGCTGCACCAGGCCGGCATCGAGAATGTGGTCGCCAGCGGCGGTACTTCACTGACCGTCGACCAGCTCCGGCTGATCAAAAAATACACCAATCATCTTACCATCATTTATGATGGGGATGGCGCGGGGATCAAGGCTGCTTTACGCGGTCTGGACATGGCGCTGGAGGAAAGTCTGGATGTAAAGCTGGTGCTGATCCCCGATAAAGAAGATCCGGATAGCTATGTCCGCAGGCTGGGGGCAGCCGCTTTCCGGGATTTTATCGCGACCAATAAAAAAGATTTTATTCTGTTCCGGCTGGAAGTTGCCTTGAAGGATGCCGCGGGGGATACGGGCAAAAAAGCAGAGCTGGTTAATCAGATGGCGGAAACGATTGCCCGGATCAATAAAGCCGAGGATTTTACGCGGCAGCAGGATTATATCCGGCAATGCGCAGAGATCCTTCGGATCGAGGAAGCCGGATTGCATTCGCTGGTCAACAAGTTCATCCGCGAAAGGATGGCCAAACAGGAAAGCAGGGCGGCAGCCGGAGGTGCGCAGGGAGTCAGACAACAGGGGGCAGCAGGTGGAGATGGATCGGCGGGCTCGGACGGCGGAATGGCCCTGATGAGGCCCGGAGACGGATCGGGGCTGATGGTGGAAACGGGTGTGCCGCCCGATGATGATTCGCTGAGTTTGTTGTTCCGGCATGAGCAGAATGAAAGAGGGATGATCCGGAGCCTGCTGGATTACGGATTAAAAGCCTGGGATGAGCAGGGCTCTGTTGCCGACTATATCCTGGCGGAATGCGCTGAACTCTATGAGCTGATCGATAATAAGCGGTTGCTGAAGATACTGGATCTCTACAGAAGCTGGTATGAAAAAGGGCTGGAGCCGAACACAAAGAGCTTCCTGTATCATGAGGACCAGGAATTGAGCACCCTGGCGGTTTCCATCATGGATTTTCATTATGAGATCAGCCCCAACTGGAAGGATCATTTTGAAGGCAAGATCGCTACCCCGGAGGAACTATACCGGGAAGATGTCCTGTCCACGATGTGCTATCTCAAGCTGCGCAAGATCAAACGCCTTATGGAGGAAAATCAGCAGGATCTGTCCAAACCGCATACCGATGAAGAGCTAATGGTGCTTTTGCAGACACACCGGCACCTGAAAGAAATGGAAAGGGCCCTGTTACAGAACCTGGGCACGGTGATCGTCAAGTGAGGCATCAGCTAATTGCCGGTACCAATCGCTGTGCCTGCAGCAGATGGCGTTCGTTGTGGGCGATCAGGAACCGAAGGGTTTCGCCCAGCCCGAAATGAAGAAAGGGAACGAAATGAAAGGGGATCCTGATCCGTCGAAGGTCTTTGGTAGCCGAATGCCGGAGAATATCATCCATCGCATCGCATTTTCGCTGAAAGCTATACAACACCTCTTTTATGTCTTCCTTCGGCCTAACGGGCGTAACGGATTTTGCCGTTTTCATTTTTAGGACGCTGCCGTCGGGCCGGGGTATGATCTTTTCATAGGCCCAGTCACCCAGCCAGCTGCTGCGATATTCATCGGACGGCGTATCCTGCGCCAGCGTGACCCGTGGCAGAATGCTCCGGATATAGATATCATTGGCGAGATTCAGATGTCCGAAAACCTCGATAATACACCATTTCCCGGGAGCGGGGGTAAAGTTGAGCTGATCGTCTGTCAAACGAAGAAAGATTTGCGTGCCGGCCTTGATCAGTTCGGTCCGGTCCAATAGCTCCGTTATCAGACCTTGCCTGCTGTAGACTGCCATAGGGGTTCGCTTAAAAGCATATCTTTAAATGAAAGGGGTGTTGGTTTTTGATGTGGTTGCCAGGGAATCCGATAGGTGGAAAGTTAAATCGGACCTGTCCTCAAAGATACACGGAAGGCCTTATCGGGGCTAATTCTCAGCGAAAATACCCACAAACCATAGATACAATCTCCGGGGCAAAATCTTTGCAGCCAGAAGGCCCCGGCATTGCTATTTGGCAGCGGGATTCTTCTTACCGGCAATCAATTTGTCGATTGCCTGTCCCAGGCGGCGGGACCTTGTCTCTTCCTTTTTCGCGCTGGAGATCCAGACCACATATTCTTTTTGATCAGTGAAGGAAAGCTCTTCAAAAAAATGAGAAGCGACTTTGCTGCGGCGGAGCTCTTTGGCAAAATCGGCAGGCGGGCTGATAGTCCGATCGACGAGATCGATCCCGGCGGACTCCAGGACGGCCTCTCTGACGGCAGCCTTGGCCAGAGCGGTGACGGTATCGGACTTTTTAAAGCGGATGGCTGTCCACACATGATCGAGCGCGACCTGGCGTACGACCTCATAACCTTCGCCGGTAATGCAGTACCAGCTACAATCCCTGTACAGGGTCGTAGCGATCTTGGAGCCTACCTTGGGATAGGCCACCCAAAATTTAGCATCCCGCTGCAAGGCGGGCAGCACTTCGCGAACAATATTTCCCAATTGTTGTTCATTGATGGCAAAGACAAGCGCGAAGTCTATTTTCCTGCTCTTTAACAAAGGAGTCAGGTTTTTGGCAAAGGCCAGCTTGACAAACTGCTTTTCGATGGCGGATGGAAGGCCCTGGACCAGCAGGTTTTTTTCGTCCTTAAATTGGAGTTTCTCCAGTAAAGTTTGAGACATTTCTGGACCTTTTTATTTATTATAGTAGAATGCGTTCCTCATGCAGGATGGTAAAATTAAGGAAAATTTGCTAATCCTTGTCGCTTGTATTCACTTGTTTGCGCTGGCGCCGCCGGTCACGATAACGAAGGATAGGCACTTTGTTCTCATTTCCCCTGATCAGCCGGGAGATATTCTTCTGGTGGGTCAGTACGACCAGCAGGGCGACGGCAATGGCAAATCCCCGGTAAAGGGTCTCGTGGGCATCGAAGATATAGAGGATGAGTACGGCAAAAGCCAGGCTGGCAAGGATAGAACTCAGTGAAACAAAGCGGGTCAGATACAATACCAGTAAAAAAACAGCCACACAGCATACAGCCGCCAGGGGCTGGATGGCGATAATCATCCCAAAGAGGGTAGCGACCCCTTTTCCGCCTCTGAATTCTGCCCAAATGGGGAAAATATGGCCGGTTACAGCTGCCAGGCCAAGACCGACCATAAAGTTGGTCCTTTCGGTCTCGTCATGAAGGTAATAAGGTACGAGGACAAAAAGGCTGGTGGCAACAACGCCTTTCAGCACGTCGACCGCCATCACAAAGGTGCCCCAGCGGGAACCAAGAACCCGGAAGGTATTGCTAGCGCCGGCATTGCCACTACCATATTCACGGATGTCTATCCCGAAGAACGATCTGCTTACCCATAAGGCGGTCGGAATAGAGCCAATTAAATAGGCCGAAAGTATAAGTAGAACTTCCTTCATTCGAATGGTTGAGTTGAAGCTGGACAACAAATATAATGAAAAAAAGACTCGGATCCTTTCGCAATCAATAGCTTATTTAGCCTTTTTTTCGATTTTGAGGCAGATCCAGCTGCCTTTCGTTATCCGTTCGGATATGGATAAATCGCTTATTGCGGCCTGATTATCAATATCTTCAAAGTCCTCCGGCAGCAGGCCGCTCATCAGTATAACGCCCCCTACCCTCAATTGTTGCCCGATTGACGGCATCTCCCGGAGCAAAACATGCTTATTAATATTCGCTAATATGACATTAAATCGGTCTGTTGAGGGTATTTTATCGGTTTTTAGCACACGAATTATTATACAATGATTTTCTGTTATATTTTCATTTGCGTTTTCGATACTCCAGTCGTCATTGTCGATAGCCAGAACAGAAGCCGCACCGAGCCGTTCGGCGAGAATAGCGAGAACACCGGTGCCGGTGCCGAAATCCAGCACGGTCTGTCCGCGGAAATCCAGCTGTTGCATAGCTTGCAGCATCATATAAGTAGTGGCGTGGTGCCCGGTGCCAAAGCTCATTTTGGGGGTAATAATGAGTTCGTGCCTTACACCGGGGATTGGAACATGAAAATGTGCACGGACGGCGCAGAAATCCCCCACCTGTACCGGCAGAAAGTTCTTTTCCCACTCTTCGTTCCAGTTCCTTTCCGGGAGCAGCGTCGATGTATAGGAAAGCCGATGCTGCCGGAGAAGGGTATCGAGTTTTTCACCGTCGAATCGTTCTTCCGGCAGGAAGGCCTGCAGCGCGTCCTCTTGCTGCTCGAAGCCTTCATAGCCCATTTCCGGCAGCAATGCGACGAGGATTTCCTGCTGGGAAAGATCGGCGGTAGGGATGGTGATCTGGAGGAAGTTCATGATTAAAATAAAAAAGGTCCGGCCAGTGGGAAAAGTAGGGCCGGACCTGTATGGTAAGTTAACGATCCTTAATGCTGGTCTCTGGGCGCGCCTTCCGGTTTTGGCATCAGCACCTTGCGGCTGAGCTTGAATTTGCCGGTCTTCTGATCGAGCCCGATCAATTTGACCTTGACCATATCGCCTTCCTTGAGAACGCCGTCCATGGTCTCCAGTCTTTTGTGCGAAACCTCGCTGATATGCAACAAACCTTGCTTACCGGGCAGGAATTCCACAAAAGCGCCATAAGGCATAACGGATTTGACCTTTGCTTCATAGACAGAGCCGACTTCCGGCTGAGCGACGATGCTTTTGATCCAATTGACGGCCTTGTCCAGACCTTCTTTAGCCGGGCTGAAGATGCTGACTTCGCCGAAGTTGCCGACTTCTTCGAGATTGATGGTAGCGCCGGTTTCGCGCTGGATCTCCTGGATGATCTTGCCTTGTGGTCCGATAACGGCGCCGATGAATTCCTTGTCGATAAAAATCTTGACCATTCGGGGAGCGTGAGGTTTTACCTCGGGGCGGGCGGCCGGCATACACTCGTACATGGCGTCGAGGATGTGGAGGCGGCCTTTACGGGCCTGATCCAACGCCTCGCGCATCGTATTCATGCTAAGACCGTCTACCTTGATATCCATCTGTACACCGCAGATCCCATCGCGGGTGCCGGTGACCTTGAAGTCCATATCGCCGAGATGATCTTCATCACCCAGGATATCGGTCAGGATGGCGTATTTGCCATCGGCGGGACGGGTGATCAGCCCCATGGCCACGCCGCTGACGTGTTTTGGGAAAGGAACCCCGGCATCCATCAATGCCAGGCTGCCGGCGCAAACGGTGGCCATCGAAGAGGAACCATTGGATTCCAGGATATCGCTGACCACACGTACCGTGTAAGGGTAATCGCTGCCGGGCATCATTTGCTTCAGCGAACGCATGGCCAGGTTGCCGTGACCTACTTCCCGGCGGCTTTGACCGCGCATCATCTTTACTTCGCCGGTGCTGAAGGGCGGAAAATTATAATGTAAGAAGAATTTGGAATCGACGGATTTGGCGGCGCTCTCTACCAGGATCTCATCCAGGGGGGTGCCCAGGGTGACAGTAGTGAGGGATTGGGTTTCGCCGCGGGTGAACAGGGCGGAGCCGTGGGGTGTGGGCAGGGGGTCCACTTCCATCGCAAGGGGGCGAACCTGGTCGAGAGACCGGCCGTCGAGGCGGATCCGATCGTCGAGGATCATATTGCGGACGATATCCCATTGCAGATCGGCATAATATTTCTTGGCAAATTTCTTGTCGATATCTTCCGCCTCTTCGCCGAGGCTTTCGATCAGCTCGTTCTTCAATTTATCAAAGGCGTCGCTGCGTTCGTGCTTGCTGCTGCCGGCACGGGCGATCTGGTAAATGCGGTCTTTTGTAAAGGCGATCACCTTCTGCTGCAGTTCTTCCTTGTGCTCAGGCTTGGCGTAATCCCGCTTGCCGGTGACGCCTGCCTTGGTCCGCAGCTCTTCCTGTGCCCTGATATGGACGCGAATGGCATCGTGTGCCAGCTCGAGGGCCTTCACCAGGTCTTCTTCGCTGCATTCGTGCGCTTCGCCTTCCACCATCATCAGGTTCTTGTCGGTTGCCGCGATCATAAATTCCATATCGGATTTTTCGAGTTCGGTGCGGGATGGGTTGACGATAAATTTTCCGTCAACGCGGCCGATTCGAACTTCTGAAATAATCTCTTTAATAGGAATATCGGATACCGCAAGGGCGGCGCTGGCGGCCAGACAAGCCAGGGAATCCGGCATCACTTCGTAGTCACTGGACACAAGGCTTAGCAGAACCTGTACTTCACAAAAATAGTCTTCCGGAAAAAGGGGACGCAGCGCACGGTCGATCAGGCGGCTGGTCAGAATTTCATAATCGTTGAGCCGGGCTTCCCTTTTGAAAAAAGAGCCCGGGATACGGCCGGCGGAAGCGAATTTCTCCTGGTAATCGACGGAAAGCGGGAAAAAGTCCTGTCCTTCCTTGGCTTCTTTGTTGGCAACAACCGTGGCAAGAATGATTGAGTTGCCCTGGCGTACGGTAACGGCCCCATTTGCCTGACGGGCTAGTTTGCCGGTTTCGATGGAGACCGTACGGCCTTCACCGATATCGAACGTTACACTAATAGGTTGTGAGAGCATGAGTTTGTGCATCTTTGTCGAATGACGGCTTATCAGAGGCGGGACGGGGGATAAACCGTAATTCTTTGTTAAAAAATGTATGAATTAATATGCCGGGAATGGGTTCTTTGAAATTTAACGCATTCCCGGCAATGCGCTAATGTCTTCATGGGCGACAAAAAGTTCCGGTATAAAAAAACGATTCCCAACCGTCTTGTCAGTTGGGAATGGTAGTCCTATACATAAACTAAAATTATTTTCTGAGTCCGAGTTTTTCGATCAGCTGACGGTAGCCCTGGAGATTGTTCTTGCTCAGGTAGGTGAGCAGACGTTTTCTTTTACCCACTAATTGCATTAAACCGCGGTGAGTGGAGAAATCTTTTTTATTGGCTTGCAAGTGTTCGGAGATACGGTTGATCCGTTCTGTCAACAAAGCAATCTGGCCCTCGATAGAACCGGTGTTTGTGGCGGCGCCACCGAAATTGGTGAAGAAACTCGCTTTTTTCTCGTTTGTCAAATAAGGCATCTCAAAATGTTTGTGTGTACAGGGAAGGTTATCCCGAAAACAAACCCATCCCCTGTACACGGCTAATGATGGGCCTTCGGCTTTGCAGGCGGCAAAATTAGGATAATTTTTCCGAAGTTATTCTAATCAAGTGCAAAAATACGATAAAATTGCTGATTATAGCCCTGTAAATGGGTAATATGGGTCAGTTTGAGCATATTTGCCGGATGAAAAAGCGGGTCTTTTGCACGGTGACCAACGATCTGAACTATGACCAACGGATGATAAGGATCTGCACCTCGCTGGCTGCTGCGGGCTTTGCCGTCACCCTTGTAGGCCGGACAGCCCGGAATTCGTTGCCGCTGACAGAACAGCCTTTCCGGCAGCACCGGCTTAAAATGTGGTTCGGATGGGGTAAGCTATTCTACCTGGAATACCATTTCCGCCTCTTTTTTTACCTGCTGAGGCAAAAAATGGATGGCATCTGCGCTATAGACCTGGATTCGATCCTCCCCTGCTATTTTATCTCCCGGCTGCGGCGGATCCCGAGGCTATATGATGCCCATGAGCTGTTCTGCGAGATGCAGGAGGTCGTTACCCGGCCCTTTGTCTATAAGATCTGGAAGGCGGTGGAGCGTTATACAGTGCCGGCTTTCCGTCACGGCTATACCGTGAATCAGCCCATCGCCGCGGAGTTCCGCCGGCTTTATGGGGTGGAGTATGCGGTCATCCGCAACCTGCCGGTACTGGAGGAGCCGGCTGCGGCGGCAGTGGGTCCGGCGGCGGCAGAGGGCCGGCGGGTCATTCTTTATCAGGGAGCAGTGAATGAGGGGCGATGTTTCGAAACATTGATCCCGGCCATGCAGCAGGTCGATGCGCAGCTGCTGGTCTGCGGGGAAGGCAATTACCTGGCTAAGGCCAGGGAATTGGTAACACGATACGGGCTCGAAAAAAAAATAATCTTCAGAGGGTATGTCCGACCGGAAGAGCTAAAGGCCATCACCCGGTCGGCCTGGTGCGGGGTCACTTTGTTCGACCGGCGGGGGCTGAGCAATTACTATTCGCTGGCAAACCGGTTCTTCGACTATATGCATGCGGGCATCCCTCAATTGGCGATGAACTACCCTGCTTACCGGGAAATAAACAATTGTCATCCAATTGCTGTTCTAATAGACGAGCCGGGTGTCCGGGAAGTTGCGGATGCCCTGAATGAGCTTTTGAACAATACGGACTTGTATCATACATTATCGGAAGGCTGCAAACAGGCTAGGCTTCGCTACAACTGGCAGGAAGAGGAAAAAATCCTGATCCGCCTTTATCAACAACTATTTAAGTAGAACGTGGAGAAACACCTACATATCGTGTGCCTGGATGTGCCCTATCCGCTGGATTACGGCGGGGTCTTTGATCTGTTCCAAAAAATCAAATCCCTGCACGCCGCCGGGGTGAAGATACATTTGCATTGTTTTGAATATGGACGCGGTCAGCAGCCGGTGTTGAATGAATACTGTACAGAGGTCAATTATTACACCCGTCACGAAGGGCATAAGGGGTTCTCGCATAAACTGCCCTATATCGTTTGTTCGAGGTCGAATGGCCAGTTGCTGGAGAACCTGCTGAAAGACGATCACCCTATCCTGCTGGAAGGCATCCATTGCACCTACCTGCTCAATGATGAACGGTTCCGCCAGCGCCGGATCGTTCTGCGGCTGCATAATGTAGAATATCAGTACTACCGTCAATTATATCACACCGAAAAATCTCTTTGGAAAAAGATCTATTATCTGCATGAAAGCAATATGCTCCGGCATTATGAGCAACGGATCGCCCACCGGGTGAAGATCCTGGCTGTCTCGGACAAGGATAGTGAGCAATACCGGACGGAGTTCGGAGCAAACAATATAGAGACGTTACCGGTATTCCTTCCTTTTGATGAGGTGCGGACGAGAGAGGGTACGGGTTGTTTTTGTCTCTATCACGGAAATCTTTCCGTGCCGGAAAACGAGCAGGCCGTGATCTGGCTCTTAAAGAATGTTTTTACCGGCCTGGAATTGCCGCTGATCATTTCCGGCAAAAATCCGTCAGCAAGGCTGACGCGGCTGATCACCCAATATCCGCTGACCTGTCTGATCCCGGATCCATCGGAGGAAGAGTTGCAGGACCTGATCGCCAAGGCACAGGTGAATATCCTGCCTTCGTTTAATTGCACCGGGGTGAAGCTGAAGTTGCTCAATGCCTTATTCAATGGCCGGCACTGTCTTGTCAATGGCGGGATGGTGGAAGGATCGGGGCTGGAGTCTATCTGTCATGTAGCGGATGGCGCCGACTCGATGCGGTCGCTGGTGCAGGATCTTTATACGCAGGCGATGCGGCCGGAAGAGATCGGGGTTAGAAAAAAAGTGCTGGCGGGCATCTATAATAAAGACGATAACTTACAGCAATTGCTGCGATCGATCTGGCAGATGGACGAACCGTTGGCAGTCAGGTAACCGTTACCGGGGGGCGGGTCAATCGAAGGCAAGGGTAGCGTTGTCGATGACCATTCCTCTTTCGGTCTTGACGGTGCGGGCCGGGAATTTGCTGATAACGCGGTAGTCGTGGGTAGCCATAATGACGGCAGTGCCATAATCTTTCGCTATCCGAAGGAGGAGCTGCATGATCTCGTCGGAAGTTTCGGGGTCCAGGTTACCGGTCGGTTCGTCTGCCAGGATGAGTTTTGGTGAATTGAGGAGGGCCCTGGCGATATCCACGCGCTGCTGTTCCCCGCCGCTCATCTCGAAAGGCATCTTAAACCCTTTGGATTTCAATCCTACTTTATCCAGTACATCGGCGATCTTTTCATCCATAAGGTGGTTATCTTTCCAGCCGGTGGCGCCTAAGACGAATTTGAGGTTATTGTTGACGTTACGGTCTGTCAGCAACTGAAAATCCTGGAACACCACTCCAAGGGTACGACGGAGATAAGGTACTTTTTTCCAATCCATTTGCTGCAGGTCAAAACCCGCCACCTGCGCCGCTCCTTCCCGTAAAGGGATATCCCCGTAGAGAGTCTTGAGCAGGCTGGATTTGCCGGTTCCGGTCTTCCCGACCAGGTAAACAAACTGGCCTTTTTCCACGGTCAGATTGACGTCCTGTAAGATCAGGTTATCCCCCTGGTAGATATTACAGTGCTTTAGTTCTACGATAATTTCAGCCATAGCAAAATCGATTGATCCGAACAAAAATAAGGAAAAATGGGATCAATTCCGGGTGTTTACGGCCGCCGGTGGCCGGGGCTATGAATCGGTATCGGGCCTCAGCATGAGGCGCAACGTGGAGTCATTGGCAAAATAGCTCATCATCCAGTTGAGGAAAATGAACAGCTTGTTCTTGACGCTGAGGATAAGCATGAGGTGGACAAACATCCAGGTAAACCACGCGAAAACTCCCTGAAAATGGAAATGCGGCAGGTCTACCACGGCCTTTCTTTTCCCTACGGTAGCCATGGAGCCTTTATTGTGGTACTCGAATTCCAGCCGGGGCAGACCTATCAATTCGCGTTTGAAATTACGGGCCAGATTGCCGGCCTGTGCCAGGGCGACGTTAGCCAGTTGGGGGTGACCGTTAGGGTATTTCGGCGTAGCCATCCAGGAAATATCGCCGATAGCATAAACGCCGTCGAGTCCTTCGACCTCTCCGTACCGGTTTGTTTTTAGCCGGTTGCCCCTGAGCACAGGGGCAGCAGGAATGCCTTCGATGTGATTACCGATGACCCCCGCGGCCCAGATCACGTTCCTGGCAGTGATCGTTTCACCGCCTTTCAGCGTAACGGTATCGCCATCGTAGTCTTCCACAACGGTGCCGGTTCGGACGATGACGCCCAATTCTTCCAGGTATTGCCGGGATTTGATCCGGGAGGGTTCGCTCATCGCGTTGAGGGTATTGGGTGAGCCTTCCAGCAGATAGATGGTAAAGCGGGAGAAATCGACGCCGGGGTAATCTTTTGGCAAGATGTGCATTTTCATTTCCGACATGGCGCCGGCCAGTTCGACGCCGGTTGGTCCGCCGCCGACGATGACAAAATTGAGCAGGGCCTGCAGTTCATCGGCAGGAGCCTCTATCGTGTCCTCAAAGGTTTGCAGGATGCGGTTGCGCAGGGCCATCGCATTGGGGACGGATTTCATCGGAAAAGAATGGGACTGGATCCGGTTGTTGCCGAAAAAGTTGGTGGTGCAGCCCAGTGCGATGATGAGCCGGTCATAGTCAAGATCGCCAACACTGGTGTGAACGATCTTTTTATCGGTGTCAACACGCTGTACTTCGGCGATATGGATATTTACATTTTTTGTATGCTGAAATATTTTTCGGAGCGGAAAGGAAATACTGGAAGGCTCGAGCCGGGCCGTGGCGACCTGGTACATGAGCGGCTGAAACTCGTGATAATTGTGACGATCGACGAGGAATACTTCATAATCCGTATTGTTGAGCGAGCGGGCGACGCGCAGGCCTGCAAAACCTGCGCCAATGATGACAATTCGTTTCTTATTGCTGATACTTTGTGCCATACGATGGGTATTATTTTGCCAACGGATGACAAAGTTACAGGTAACCAATCAATCCGGTTCATTATTATTCCATAAAAATGCTGTATAAATTATCGTGCCGGCTATCCCCTTCGGGGAAGCCCGGGCTAAATGTTCATCGATGCGAAGCTAGGGGATCCGCTAAAATGAATATAATCGTATGCACTTATTGCTTCGTTTAGTTGTCATCGGTATATTTATTGCCATTAAACCATTTTATGAAAGAAATACTTGAATACCTGAGCAATAATTACTGGGAGCTTAGTGAAACTGCGATGAACTACATCATTAGAAAAACGGATGAGATAGAAGTAAAGAAAAAAGAGATCCTGCTGAAGCAGGGAGAGGTTTGCCGGTATGTCTGGTTTATAAAGAAAGGGCTGTTACGTTCTTATGAGCCCAGTGAAAACGGGAAATATTTTTCCAATTGGTTTATGAAGGAAAATGACATTGCCACCTCGGTGATCAGCTTTTTCGAGGAAAAGAAAACAGAGGAGGTGATAGAGGTGGTGGAGGACTCGCACCTTTGCCGGATGTCCCGGAAAGACCTGTTCATTGGTCTTAACAAATACAGAAGTCTGGCCATGCTGACCCTTATGATCATGATAAAGTATTATTGTCAGTCGCGTTTACTGGAGTCTATCCTGCGGCGGAAGGAGCCAAAACAGATCCATCAGTACCTGTTGCAGCAGCATACCGAGCTGGTCCAGCGCGTTCCGGAAAAGCATCTGGCCACCTTCCTGGGGATCAGCGAGCCCACCTATAATTCCATAAAGAAGGGAAAAAAAGCTGAAGCGGACGTTAAACTCAAAAAGAAAAACGGGAAATAGGCTAAAAAAATTTGTTTTCTTTTATCGAAACACTAAAATTCTTTTGTATTCCTGCCCGACGATCTTTAAGATTTTTAGTCTCCCATCTCTATTTACCAAAGCCTTTCAAACCGCTCCTTACCGGATCCCGCTACTTTTGAAGCGTTATTTTGATTCTGTCCGGCCGGCATGGAATCTTTTTATTAATCATTCAAAAAAATAAAATGAAAAGGCTTATTGCTTTTCTGACGGGCTGTGCCCTGCTCAGCCAGCCAGGACCTATTGCCGCCCAGGGAGGGGTGGTGCATGGACCAACCATCCGTTCGTTGTTTTCCACCCTCATGCGTTCCCCTACCCTTGCAGACAGCCCGGGCCTGGCATCGAAGAAATCCGGTGAGGCTAACAAGGATCAGCTAAAGAGCTCCTGTCAGAAGATCGTAAAGGACATGCAGCGGATCTATTATCTCAACAGCCGGAGCGGGAAGATGAAGCTACAGGTGAGGGGTATCTATATCCGGGGGGGCGCGCTCTTTTTTTCGCTGAGGCTGATCAACCGTTCATCACTGGACTATGCTATCGACAGCATCCGGTTCTTTATCGCCGAAAAGCAAAAGGGAGGGCATCCACCCCTGCGGCTGGGCGAGTTGTCTCCTGTCTATGTGTATGACAGTGCGAGGCTGGTAAAGGGGTATAGCCGGGTGACGAGCGTGATCGTTGTCCCAAGGTTGACCCTGGCGAGGCACCGGCGGTTGCAGATCGAAGTGCTGGAAAAGAATGGCGGGCGTCAATTGCAGGTACAGGCAGCCAATTTTACGCTGGAGAATGCCAGGCTCATCTGAGCGATTGAAAACCAATTTTATCATTTATTAAATTTTTTTTATGAACTCCGAAAATTTAAAATTCCTGAACGAAAGGCTTAAATACCTTGGCTTTAAGGAAAATACGTTGCTGAATCAACAGCTTAAAGAACGGATCGTGGAGGAATTACCGGCCTTCGAGCTTTACACCGATGAATATTTCGACCACTTTACCAGGCTGGAAGCAAAGCTCTTTTTCTATAAGATAGATAAAAAGGAGATATATGTTTTTGACAAGTACGAAGCCACCTTATATTATGATCGGGATCCGGGCAAGGAGAAGAAGCAGACCTTCCGTATCATCAGGGGGAAAGGCGTGACCCTAAAACAAGCTTTTAACCTGCTGCAGGGGAGATCAGCGTATATAGACCACGTCGATTTTTACGAAGTGGCGTACGAAACCTGGGCGAACCTGGACTTTGAGGAAAGGGATGCGTGGGGGAACTTCAAGTTCATTGAATACCGACATGGCTTTGACCTGGAAAAAGTGCTGGAAATGTACCCGATCCGGGAATTGCAGACAAAGGAGACAAAGGAGTCGTTAATCGCAGCGCTGCAACGGGGCAATCTGCATCAGGTCACTTTTGACCAAAAGGCAAAACCGGAGGTAAAGTTGATCACAGCCGATCCGGGGGGCAAAACCATCAAGATCTATAACCCGGCATCGGGGGCCGGCAAAAAGAAGGAGATCGATGGCAAACTGTTTGCGGCCAAAAACATCGCTCCGGCAGCATCGGATCCGGTCAATGAAGAAGAGGAAGGTGAGGAAGATCCTGTTTCGGCGGAAGAGACGGTGACGGCAAAACCCGGCACGCGTAAGGCAATGCAAAAGTAGGATCAATCATTTTTAGTTGGCGGCCGGTCACAAAAGGCCGTGCCATAATTTTTCACCTGCAAATATTAATTTTATGACTTGTTCTCCCTATACCAATTTACAGGCAACCCCTGATTTCAGCACCTTTCAATTTACCAGTCCAACACCCACCGAGCCTGTTATCCGGCAAGTACGGTTTACCGGTCAGAAGGATGGCCTGGTCTACCAGTTGGATCTCCGGGACCGGACTGACGGAAGAAAAGATAACCCTTCCCGGATCCTGGACATCGGCGATATGGATAATGTACTGGCTACGCTGATCCAGATCATCGAGATCTATACAGAAAGGTACCCCAGGCGGATCATCCGGCTAAAAGGGAATACCTGGCAAAAAGTGTTTCTATACCGGGAGGCATTGGACCGGTATGCGGACAGCCTATGTCCTTTATTCACCATCGATATGGAGGCACGTAATTCTTCTTCCGGCCCCGGCCATGATGTAGACAGCATTTCGTTCCTGATAAAACGAAAGCCTATCCCTTATCTGACGGTCCACAGTATTCACAGTACCTGGAAGGGCCTGAGCCGTTTGTTCGAAAAGAGGTTTTCGATCGAACTGGATAAAACGATAAGAGTCGGGCTGACGATGCCGACAGTGTAAAGTGTAAATCCGAGACCGTCCCTACATAAGGGACGGTCTTTTATTCAGGGGTCTATTTCTGCTGCTGTTGCCATATCGCCGGCTGCCGGGGTTACCCCGCTCAGCGGTCGTTGTTCATCCAGGGTGAATTGGACGAGGCAGGTGATAAGGATCCCAAAAACGGCCATCATGGCATAGGCGCTCCGGAGACCGGCGAACTGTGCCACGGAACCAACCAGCGGGGGGACGATGAGAAATCCCAGGTAGCCTACGGTGGAGACGGCTGCAATAGCCGATCCGCTGGTCATCCCGGCCGAGCGGCCTGCCATGCTGAAGACCATCGGTATTACACAGGAGACACCAAAGCCGGTGAGGATAAAGCCAAACCCGGCTGTCAGCGGGTAAGGCAGGGCCACCGCGATCAACAGCCCCAGGCCAATCAGGCCGCCACTGTAGGTAAGCATGGTGCGGATCCCGAAACGATTGGCGAGGCGATCTCCGGTCAACCTGCCCAGCGTCATGGCAATCATATAGGCTACAAATCCCAGCGTCGCGATGTCACGGCTGGCATGAACAGCTTTCCGGAAATAGATGCCGCTCCAGTCAAACATGGTGCCTTCGCAGGCCATGGAAGCAAAGGAGATGAGACCGTATTTGGCCAGGGTTTTGTCGGGCAACGCAAACCAGGGCCGGCGTTCGCGCGCGGCAGGCCGTTGCGGCAAACTCCCCGGGTAGGCATACAAGCAAAAGATCGTCAGCAGCAGTCCCACAGCCAGGAAATGCCAGGCGGGTGAGATCGAGAAGGAGACCATGAGCGATCCCAGGGCCGCGCCGCCGAAACCGGCGAGACTCCAGATGCCATGAAAGCGCGCAATGATCGAGCGATCGAAAAGCGATTGCACGCCGATGGATTGAGCATTGACCGAGATATTGAGCAGGTTGCGTGAAGATCCGAAGCAGACCAGTGCGATCACGAGCTGCCAGGTCTGCGTAGCAAAGCCAATAACGCAAAGCATGACATTGAAAAAAACGGCGCCGATTATCATGATGCGGCGACTGTCAAACCGGCTTAATAAAACCCCTGTTACCGGCAGTGTCCCCATAAGCCCGATCGGGAGGGCAAAGAGGACAGCGCCCAGTTGCGCCTCGTTGAGGTGCAGCTGTTGCTGAATGGTAGGTATCCGGGAGGCCCAGGTGGAAAACCCGAAGCCGGATACAAAGAAAAAAATAGCCACCATGATACGGGTTCTACCGGGGGATGACTGTTTGTCGGTCTTTGCTGCCATCGATGTGTTATAACATTTTGGATAAAGCTGCAAAAATAGGATTCTGGCAATCTTTTTGCGACCCTTTCTTTGATTTGTCCATTTTCCTCCTTCCTCCTCATCGCGCAAGTCCCACGCCTTATGGTATTTGTGTTTGCTTCACTTAAAATAAAGGAGGTATTTATGGCTACAAAAGATGTAATGAGAAGAGGAGAAGCACTCCCCTCTCTCTTCCAGGATTTCTTCAAGCCCTGGGACCGGTGGTTTGATTCCAATGGCGGTTCTCTTTCTCAGATGCTGACTATGCCCGCTGTGAACATCGTGGAAAAACAGGATCATTTTGACATCTTCCTGGCGGTGCCGGGCATGAAGAAAGATGATTTTAGCATCGACGTAGAAGGAAACCTGCTGACGATCAGCGCGGAACGGGAAGAAAAAGATGAGCGCCACACCCGAAGGGAGTTCAACTACACCAGCTTCTCCCGGTCCTTCACGCTGCCGGAAGGGGTAGTAAAAGACCGAATCGACGCATCTTATGAAAATGGACTGTTAAAATTGATGTTGCCAAAAACGGAAGAGGCGAAGAAGGCCCCTTCCAAGCACATCCCGGTGAAATGAGCAATGGAAGATATTCTGCCGCCGTTTTCACGGCGGCAGAATTATTTTTGAATCATCGGTGGAAGGAGCAACCCTACTGACGATTATCGAAATCTTGTTTAAGCCGCACATATTTGCGGAGGTCCTGGGAATTGAACCCTTTTTCCTTCATTTTAGTAATATAAGCAGCATCGACGCCCATTGCCTTCAGCAATGTCAGCGTATTCACCGGGATATGATCGAAGCCGATCTTATTGAACTCCTTCACAAAATCCGGGGTGATGCCTATGGCCTTCAGGGACCTCAACTGGTTCGGATCTAAGTCCTCGTAACCGAGATCGCGAAAGCCTTTTATGAATTCAGGAGTGATGTCCGTAGACCTGAAGCCGGTCAACTGGCGTGCATCGAGGTCTTTATAACCGATAGCCATAAACTCTTTAACATATTCAGGTGTGATATGCATTCCCTTGAGAATGCTCAGCTGGCGAATGTCAAGATCCTTATAGCCGATGTCCCGGAACCCCTTGATGTATTCCGGGGTAACTTGCATTGCCTTCAGGCTCGTCAGGTCGTGAACGGGAATGTTCTTGTAGCCCAGGTCCTGCAGGCTCTGTATGTATTCGGGAGTGACGTGCATCGAATAAAGGGAGGTCACCTCATGGCGTTGCAGGTCATCATAACCCAGCTTGCGCAGGGCAACGAGGTAACCGCTGTCGATATGCATGGCCTTGTAGCTGACCAGTTCATGTATAGGGATAGGTTCGTTGTTTTTTCCGCGGCCCAGCGAGCGGATATATGCCCCGTCGATATGCTGCGCCTTCAGGGACATCAGCTCATGCACCTCCAGGTGATCATATCCTGCCGCCTTGAGGTCATCGACATAAGCACGGTCTACTTTCATGGCTTTCAGCGAGATCAGGTTGCGGGGGTTATCTGCGTTGTCAAAGCCTGACCCATGCCAGTATTGGATAAAATCCTTGTCGATATGCATCGCAGCGAAGCTGATGAGGTCACGCTCGCTGATATGCGGATAGCCGTTATGCACGACCATGTCCGCGTACTCTTTTTTAATATTCAACGTGAAGAACGCCATCCGGGTACGGTTCTCGTCCATTTCAACGCCCATTTGCCTCAGATCGGTAAAATAGGATTCGTTGGCAATGTAATGGAAATGGCCAAACCCTTCCTGCCCGTCGAATTGCCCCTTGAAACTCATGGTCCCCGCGTCACGGGTCAGCTTGAACTCCACACTGCCCTGGCCTGGAAAAGGATTGATCTCGCTTTTCTCCACCCGGAGAGTGCTGTTCCAGGAACGCTCTTCGCTCTCGGCCTTCAGCTCAAAGCTTAACTTGTTGTCGGTGGTCGTGGCAAACCAGGCCCCGTCCGCCAGGTCCGAATCCTCGCGGAACACCGGGTTGATATCCGGGGGGGTAAGCATGTTCACCTGTGCAACGCTGGCTGTCACCTGGTTGAGTTGCTGTGATGGCTGTTCGGACGGCTGCGGTTCCCGGGCATGGCTGCCCTCCTCGCCGGAGGAAGAGTTCTTGCCCGCAGGTGATCCGCTACCGGAAGATGCCCTGCGCGCCGTGGTATCCGAAGCCGGGGAAATGGTCGCGGGGCTTAACGCCGGCCATTTTTGCCGGCTCATCTGTGCTGCAGCTTCGTTTCCAGGCCCCGGGGCGGCAGCCACCTTGCCTGCGGCGGCCAGATGATCGCTTTTAGGGGCGCCCAGGACCGCCGGCTTATTCAGGGCAAAGCCGAGGCCCATGAAAAGGGGGATCAGGAAAAAATATTTCCAGATCGTATTGGCAGAAGAACGTTTGCTGTTCATCATAACGATGCGTCGTTTAAGGAGTGATTGATTGTAGTTGTTTGTAATGCTGAAAGGCAGATGAGGAGCAGAGACCCGCAGGAGGCTCAGCTGGTAGGCCGATCGTTCCACGTCGCGGTGCAACAGCACGGACTGATCGGTCAAAAATTCAAGATTGTTCTCCACTTCGCGGCGGTAAAGCCATACAAACGGATTGAACCATTGCAGCACGACCGCTAACTCCGCCAGCAGGATATCCAGCGTATGGCGGCCGCTGACATGGATTTTTTCGTGGAGCAGGATCTGCTGGTAGGTTTCCGGATCATAGAGCGCCGGGTTGATAAAAATGTTGTTGGCAAATGAGCAGGGAGCCCGGTTGCCGCTGGTCTCCACGATGCGAAAACGGCCATCCCTGATGACGGGGTTGGCATGGGACTGATAGTAGAGCACGGCAATCTGCAGCAGGAAGTTGATCCCGAAAAGGACAACTCCTAAAAGATAGCCATAAAAAAGCAGGTGCAGGATTAGCAGAAGCGTGGCAGGCGCCGGGAGTGTTGAGGGTGCGGTAGTGCCGGTCGTTTGCCGGGGCTGGATCGCCGGAGCTGAAAGGACCGGGTAATATGTGGAAGTCGTTGCGGGTTGATCGGTTGGATATATAGGGATTTTGAGGTTAGCGGTCAGCGGCTCATTCGTTTTGGTCGAGGCAGATACGGTTGTCCTTTTCGGGCGAGTGACGTGCAGCGGTTCGGCCGGGTTGGAGGCGGAGATATTGGCCCATGGTTTGAGTGCCGGTTTTATGGCTGCTGTCGTTGCCGGCGCCGCTACCGGCGGATCGATGACGGCGAGATGAGGGAGCCGGGTCCAGCTCAATCCCTGCGGAACGGGCAGGAATGGCAGGGCAAAGGAAACCGCCAGGCAGGTCAGGAGGGTCCACCGGTTGAGCTGGTAGAAGGTCTCCTTTTGCAGCAGCAACTTGTAGAACAAAAAGCAGACGGTGATAATAACCGTGACGTGCAGGATATAAGGTATCATTTCTTTTGGGATTTGATGATCTCCAGTATTTCATTGAGTTCTTCCTGGGAAAGCTTTTGCTCTTTGGCGAAATAAGCCAGCATGCTGGGGTAAGAGTTGTTAAAATACTTGCTCACGATATCTTCAAAAGCATGCTTTTGGTATTGTTCCTTGGTGATTGCAGGATAGTAGCGAAAGGTATTGCCAAAGGTCTCATGACCGAGAAAGCCTTTATCTTCGAGGATACGAACCATGGTAGCCACTGAATTGTAATGGGGCTTCGGGTCGGGCAGCTCGGCGATGATCTCTTTTATAAAAGCGGTGCCAAGTCGCCAGCAAGCTTGCATGATCTGTTCTTCCCGTTTGGCTAGTTTCTGCATGTTATCCTGATTTTACCATGAAGCTAATACTAATGGATTAGTTTACCAACTAATTCGTTAGTTATTTTTAGAAAAAATCCTTTCCTTTCCCCTTCCCGTTGGGAAAATAGGATACATTTATGGGAATGCGGCCGCCAGCCATTTGTTGTGCCTATGAACATATTTAGTATTCTCTACGAAGAATTGATTTCTTTTTCGGGGTTGAGTCCCTTGCTGGAAATGTATCTCAAGGGCGACTACTCGCCTCTTCTAACCGTGCAGGGAGTTCTGTCCGCCATTTCTCCCGTCATTCCTTTTCTGTTACTGATTGAGATCGTCCGCGCCTTGATCTACAAGCGTTTTCGGATCGAGGATTACCGGATGCCGTTTTTCGTCTATGTGGCCAACCGCTTCCTGTCCCGTTTCATCAGCATCGCGGCAATCGGTTTTTGTATCGGGGCGTTCAGCCGCTTTGCTGTCCTCAAGACAAGCTTCACCTGGTATTGGTTTGTTTTCAGCTATATCGTATGGGAATTCTCGCACTTCATTTACCATTACCTGGCCCATAAAGTAAGATTGTTCTGGTGCCTTCATTCGACCCATCATGCTCCTCAGGCGATGAACCTATCCGTCACTTTTATGCATTTTTTCCTGGAAGCTCCTTATGCCGACGTGATCCGCACATCGATCTGTATCCTGGCGGGGGTAAATCCTCCCATGTTGTTCGTGATCATGGCCATCGACGGAACCTGGGGGGCCTTTATTCATGCTGGTGAGAATATACTGCCGGATGGCCGGTTGGGAATGTTGGGGCGACTGGTGCTTACCCCTTCCCATCACCGGGTGCATCATGCCCGTAACCCGATATACATCGATACCAATTTCTGTAACCTGCTGAATGTATGGGACAGGGTCTTCCGCACTTACCAGCCTGAAGATCGGTCCATTCTTATCGAATATGGCATTACCAGGCCCGTAAACTCCAGGAGTTTTACCGATATGTATTTCGGTGAATTCATCTGCCTTGCCCGCGACATGGCTCATGCCCCCGGTTTCCGGAATAAACTGCTTTATCTGTTAATGCCTCCCGGCTGGAGCCATACCGGAGAACACAAGACCGCCCGGGTGATGAAACAAAATGCAGAGGATCAAAAAACGTTGGCACCGCCTTGAAACCGGGAACCGGTGCGAAAAGAAATATTTCATAAAAAATTTGTAGTCAATACTTTTTAACTTATTTTTGCACTCCCAAAAAAAGTGCGTGGTTTTCAGGTATTTCTCTTTGATTCCGTAGCTCAGTTGGTAGAGCAATACACTTTTAATGTATGGGTCCTGGGTTCGAGTCCCAGCGGGATCACTTAATGAAGATTAACCTCTTGTAAAACAGGAGGTTATTTTTTTGGTCGAAGTTTTGGTCGAACAAACCGTATTTCTTTCTTACTTCTTTACGTCACTTTACAAAGAACAACATGTCCATAGAAAGGTACGTATTATTTGCCTTCATTTAACCTCATTTAATCTCATTTAGTTTCTCCTGGAAACCTTTACTGCAAAAGGATTAAGAGGAATTAAACTCGCATTTTTTTAACACCTCTTTTTCCGCATCTTTCCTTTCGAAATCGTAAATTTAGTGAAATCGTATACTGATGAAAGAAATGATCAAAAAACTTGCGGACTTTTCTGACGTTCGATGCACCGTTAGAGATGGAACACATTAGCACACTTTTCGCGGCCACCCAGGCTTCACTGATACCGTGTTCCCGGGCTAGATCCTTGACGGAAAGGCCGGCTTCTTGTTGTTTTAAAATGGAGATAATCTGGGTCTCCGTAAATCGTACTTTTTTCATAATTCGCCATTTAAGTTAGAGATTTTTCTCTACCCGCAGCGGGCGACTTTTGGGGGAGCTTACATCCGAAGTTCAAAAAACAGAAGCCTTAATTGGTATACGTTTCCCTGAATCCTTTATTGGGCTTTATTCTAAAGCCAACGGCTTTGCTGATTGGGATATGAATAGGAATATGTTTTCGGTGTGGCCCCTTAAACGAATTGAAGAGGAATATGCCATAAATAGGGATAAAAATTTTGTTGGGTTTTGTGATTATTTGATAAACAGCCACAGTATTGGCTTCCGTAAAACTTCCGCCGGTATATTTAAGGATTACGACGAATTTAATCCAATAACCTCAACATTTGAGCAGGGGATAGAATTATTGAATAGCGATTCTGATCTAATCTATTAGCCAGAAGAGCTATTTCTATTTCCATAGTATCCGATCTGTATAACTTGAAAAATGCTCGTCTTTGGAAAGAATCGTCAGCCGCTCGACCAACCCCTGAGAAATGATGATCCGATCGAACGGGTCCCGGTGATGGAACTCTAAGGTAAGCAAGCGCTGAAGGTGTTCGAAGCTGATGGGAAGGATTTCAATGTCATTGTCTATGAGAAAGTCAGCGATCTTGTCAAAGTCGGATTTCAGCTCCAATTTCTTCATACTCGATTTGATGGCAATTTCCCAAAGACTGGCAATGCTGATGAAGCATTTGTTCTCGACGTTCTTTATGGCATCGACGACTTTTTGGGGCAAAGCCGCATCCCCGTTGATAAACCAAATAAAGGCGTGGGTATCCAGAAGCAGATCCATTACATATAATCTTTGAAATCTTCAAGGGGTTCGTCGAAATCCGGGGACATTTTAAAATATCCTTTGGCGTAGCCAAATACGCGTTCCTTAGGTTTTGTCTTAGTTTTAGTCTTTTGCTTCAAAAACTGGACAAAATCAGAAACCTCCTTTTTCAGGTCGGCTGGAAGGGACGTTATCTGGGAATATAATTGGAGGTCGGTCATTTGCTTGTTTCTTTTCAATCATAAAGTTATTGATCTCCTTACAAATATAAACAAAAAACCGGGTAAGTAAAATACGCGGAAAGTCTGTAAATAACTGATCACCAGAAAGCTGGGATTATCTGTGAAATCCTAAAAATTCCACAAAAAGGGCAAAAAGCGGCGCTAAGGTACAACCTGGAGCGATTCGCGGCATAAACACAGGGCCGGCGCACAGGGGCCGTCATTTATACGCGAAAGAAAGATCAGGTAGTTTGCTGCGCCTTTCTTTTTTGCCCTTTTTTGTTTTGTGAAATTTTTCCGGTGGATGCCCTTAGGAGGCGTTTCCCCCTTTGGCTCGATACAATTGACCGGTATCTTACAATTCCCCCCCACTTAAAGATTCGGCTCCATTTGGTGGATTTCTCCATTGAAGGGATGGTGAATACCTTTACCTTATTAAATTTTTCCATTACCTCAAGGATGACAAAACCCAGTTTCTGAAAGGGGGCATATTCGGACCACCCTTTTTCCTCCAAGCATGCGTATATACCTGTAAGCCGCAGTTTATCGACAGGCTTCATATCCCAGGGCAATTCAAAATTTTTTGCAAATTCTTTCCATTCGTTTCGGGTTTGAGGATCGTTATTTGCAAACGAAATATAAAATCGAAAATCCGGGTCACTCATCTTTAGAATAACTAAGTCGCCCTTAGGCTCAAACCTCATTTGAGGAGACAAATCTGGTAAAGATGCTTCAAGCCGTTCCTGAAATATATTGATATTTGCATCAGTGCCTCTTTCCGTGACCCCCAGAAAAAAGAAAATGGAGCTTCTCATTAAGTGAATTTATGCAATAATATTTGTGCAAATCCCGTAGATGGAATTCATGGTTACCCAACCGTTAATTCGCCCAATATTGTTTCCGATTTGATACCTGTTGCCTTGAATGGCTTTGATCAGGTGAAGATATTGGCTTCCGTTAACCTTGCATAGAACAATATCTCCCATGTCTAATTTCCTCCCACTAATCGGTTCGACTGTTACCAATTGCCCGGACTCTATTTTGCCCGTCATGGAATTGCCTCTCGGCCGGAATTGAACCGTTTCCCCGGTTTTCAGTTTTTCTATATAATGTTTAGCCCAGCTCATAATATTCAATCAAAAAACATAAAAATAATATAAAAAGCAAACATTTAAAACAAATGGGTTTAAATGGGCAGCAACGGAGACGGATACGAATTTTGGCATGATATTATTTAGCCCCTATTGGTCCTTTTTGGTATCTTTGTTTGGTAAAAGTTCTTTGCCTGCTATCCCAAATCACGACAAATTTGAAGGGTACCATTGTCGGGTACTCGCGTGAATGATTCGATGAAATACGCTACTGTATTGGTTTTTCTGCGACGGCAAGACTTGCCAGCGGGATCACCACCAAGTTTCGAAGCCTTCAAGTCAACGGATTTGAAGGCTTTTTGATTTTCCGGGAATTTAGCTATCTTTTCAACTGATTCAAAACCGATAGTGGGATGGTTCGAGTACTAAAAGGTCAACCTTACAAAATACATCGAACCGGAAACACACATGAAACGGAATCCGGCTCAAAATCTCATAATAACACGCGCTTGGCTACGCTTACAAAATTCGTTCCGTATTGGCTGATATTTTTTCGCCTGTCGTTGGTGCCTGTAATGATTGTATGGACTTGCCTAACACATAAAAGTGGCTGGTTCTTATTGACCTGCCTCTGGGCAGGAATGATATCCGATATACTTGACGGCATTATTGCAAGATCCCTCGATAGCGCCGACGACAAGCTCAGAAAATGGGATGCCCAGGTAGATGTATTCTTCTGGCTTGCGGCGGGCATTTGCATCTGGATCTTGAATGGGCTGCTTTTGCGGAAGCATCTTTACTGGATTATAGGTTTGTTTGTATTGGAGCCTGTTTCGGACCTGATCAATTATTTCAAATTCCGGAAAAGCGGCTGTGCTCATAACTGGCTTTCCAAATTGTGGGGTATTATTTTGGTAATCACCTTTTCATTTCTTTTCGCAGGAGAGGAACCCTTGCAACTATTCTGTATCTGCCTGTTACTTGGCATCATTTCCCAGATAGATAGGATCCTAATATCTTCACTATTACCCAAACCAGAATGTGATATCCCCTCGTGCTATCAAGCTTATTTAAGAAAAAAAGGAAAAACTTTTAAAAGGTATAAGCTATTTAATTGAATTTCACACTATTTTTCATCAACACAGTGTCCGGGTAAGATGCTAATTTACTGTGGTTTTATATTTTGTTCCATTCCCAAATTCCATATTTAAGTTCGTCAGGTATTTTAAAGCCACAATTTTTTAATGTCAATAAAATGTTGCCTCTGTGATGTCCTTCGTGGGAAATAAAATAACCAAGCAAAGGCACAACACCCCGTTTAAAACCTTTTATCTCTCCATTTTTCTTAATTCCGTCCTCTAAAACTTTACCAATAAGTTCTGCTGAAGCTTTGTGGCAGTCTTTAAGCATTGAAATTGTTTTGGTGTCCTCTGCCGTAATTGTTGTAAGGTCGGCAATCAATGATTTGTCATACTTCTCAAGTTTCCAAAATCTCACATTGTAAATGTGGGCAAGTTGGTGTCCGATAGTTCCACCGCCACGCTTTGAAGTAGTATAATTTAATGCTTCTTCTGTTAGGGAATTGATGAGCATTAAATTAGTTCGGTGATTGATGAACCAAGTCTCTATTATCTGCTTTTCAATCGTAGTCATTGAAGTTATTTTTCGAGAAGATTTTTGATATTATCTAAAATTCCCTGATATTTTGTCAGCAGAGGCGTTGATGATAAGTGATGAAGTTAATATTAATTGCTTATTCATTTTTATTTTGTGTCAAAAGGTTTAGTAATGATTTATTGAAAATTTTTACCGCACCCCCCTTTTTCCCCGATCCGTCCAGCCGCTTGCGGCCTACACCCCGCAAGATATCGCTGAACAATTGGATCGTCGTAGAGTCAATTACTTTCAAGTTCCTTATACTCAACCCCTTTAACCGGCTGTCCGAGATAAAACAATGATATTGGGCTAATAATCCGTAATTAGGGTGGTTCTTCGGAACTGCCCTTTTTTATACCCCCTTTTTAATATATTTTAGTCGGACAACAGTAATATTTTATATGAACGTACAAGAACAAATCAAAGAGTATATTGCCAGCCAACCTGAACCTAAGCGTAGCGAGATGCAAGAGTTGCATCAGCTCACCATTCAAGTCTTACCAGGTTGTAAATTATGGTTTGACAATGGTAAAAACAGCGAAAACAAAACTGTGAGTAACCCTACTATAGGCTATGGATTTCACACCATAAAATATGCTGATGGAAAGACCAGGGATTTTTTTAAAATTGGTTTGAGTGCAAACACAACCGGAATTTCTGTCTACATCATCGGCATGAAGGATAAGACATACTTAGCCAAAACGTATGGAAAAAAACTAGGCAAGGCGAGCGTGACCGGGTATTGCATTAAATTCAAAACGCTAAAAGATATAAACATTGATATACTTGAAGCGGTAATACGATATGGGGGTGAGACTCAGGCGCCCTGATCCTTACCAGGAGCCAGCGCTTCAGTTTTCGCAGATCCGGCAGGATCAGTTGTTTAGCCGAAAATGACTATTTTAGATGTGTATGACAATTCTGCCAGTAAGAGAACGAATCCGGGGGATCGATACCGTACGCGGCCTTATCATGGTGATCATGACCCTTGACCATAGCCGCGATTTTTTTCATTTTCAGGCTCCGGAATATGCACCGACAAATATGGCCACGACGACGGTGATCCTGTTCTTTACGCGGTGGGTGACGCATTACTGCGCGCCGACCTTTGTACTTCTAAGCGGAGTATCGGCCAGGTTGGCAGGATTGAAGCGAACGAGGACAGAATTGACAGAGTTCCTATTCAAGCGGGGTCTATGGCTGGTGGCTACCGACATGCTGGTGATCACTTTCCTGTTCACGTTCGATCCACGATATCATCTATTCGTGCTGGAAGTGCTTTGGGCAATAGGCTGCGGTATGATCCTGCTGGGTCTGCTGATACGGCTAAAAGCCCCGTTGGCGCTGATAGGCGGAATCGGCTGTATATTGGTCTTTGGCCATAACCTGCTCGACTATATCCCGGTTTCCGACAAGGGCGTGACGGGAAATCTGCTAACCTTATTACTGACAGGCCGGGGAGCGGTTGTCCCCTTGGGTGGGGATCGAATCATCGTATTGCTCTATTCCGCGCTACCTTGGAGTGCTGTATTATTGATCGGATATATGCTCGGCTCGCTTTATGAAACAGGGTATGACGCCAGCCGCCGGAGAAGGGTACTGCTGACTGCAGGAGCTGGCCTGATCACAGTGTTTGTCCTGTTACGCTCGGTCAATGCCTATGGAGACCCTTCGCCCTGGTCGCCGCAGCGAAATGCCGTCCATACGCTGCTTTCTTTTTTGAATGCGACCAAACAGCCGCCTTCACTTGTTTTTCTGAGCATGACCCTTGGCCCGGTGCTGATCCTGCTGGCGTTGATTGAAAAGGCGGCAAACCGGTTAACCGCCTTTTGCGCGGTATATGGCAATGTCCCTTATTTCTATTTCCTGGCTCATCTGTCCCTGCTCAGGGTAGCGAATATCGTGTTGATCTTAGGTTCAGGGTTGCAGATGAAGTCCGACGGTTCACCGCTGGTGTGGCAGGCGCAGGGGTTTGGATATCCATTAGGGATAGTATACCTGAACTGGGCATTCATAGTTGTAGCGCTGTATCTTCCCTGTAAGTGGTATGGCAATTATAAGAAAACCCATCGGTATTGGTGGCTTTCTTATTTGTAATCAATTCCTTTAATACCCATTAGGAAAACTACGACAGCACCTTCGGCTTCTACTCGATGCTAAGGGAATGTGTATATCTGTTGTTAGGAATGCCAATAAAACATTTGAATAAGAACGCCAATTCCTTCGAACCACAGTCTTGATTGTGCAACTTTGTTCCAGCAAAACCTACGTACCCTGCTGGAAACAGTCCAAGCAAGTCCAACAATCCGCCCTATGTATTACCAGTTATCCAAGATCCGTTATACCTTTTGAAAGCTAATGTACCTGTCTCAACCCTGACAGCGAATGAATTAACCCGCCAGCCCGGCGGGTTTTTCTATTGACAGGCCGCAGGCCCACAAATCGTTACATACGCAAGGAACTGGAATTGCGAGATAAAAAAACCGATCTTTATGATTAAAGGCTTTAAAATATGGGCGTTACTTGGTTATTGCTTTCTATACTTTGTCTCCTGGCTCTTGCGATTCTGCTCCTTACCGTCTTCCGGCCTAAAGGTAATAGCGATCTGGAATCTCTTCCGGGCAAAATAGACGTCCTTCAATCGAACCTTCGTGATGACCTGCGTCAAAACAGGGAAGAAGCCGCAAATATCTCCAGGGATAACCGGCAGGAATTGAATAATACCCTAAAAGACTTCAGGTCAGAAATGGGGACAACGCTCTCCTCCCTCCTGAAGGCCCTCACAACTCAGGCAAAGGATGACAGCAATCAGCTGCGCGATACGATCGGAAAATCCATCAAGGAATTCAACGAGAGCTTTACTAAAAATGTCGAAGGCTTCAATAACCAGCAGAAGGAACGATTCAGCCAGCTTGAAGAGCGTCAGAATAAGCTGGTGGAGAGTACGGAAAAAAAGCTGGAAGAAATGCGCGCTACCGTCGACGAAAAGCTACAGAAAACGTTAAACGAGCGTCTCGGCCAATCCTTCGAGATGGTCGGCAAACAGCTGGAAAATGTGCAAAAAGGCCTGGGCGAGATGCAAACCCTTGCCCAGGACGTCGGCGGCCTCAAAAAGGTGCTTAGCAATGTTAGGATGAGGGGAGGATTCGGGGAGGTGCAACTATCCCTGTTGCTGGAACAGATCCTCGCCCCGGATCAATATGAGGCCAACGTACGGACGAAAGCCGGCAGTATGGAGACGGTCGAATTCGCCATCAAGCTTCCCGGCAAGGATGAGAGCAGGACCGTCGTCTGGATACCCATAGATGCAAAATTCCCCAAGGACGTCTATGAGCAGTTGCAAGATGCCTATGAAATCAGCGATCCAGGGCAGATCGAGGCTGCCCAGCGAAATCTGGAGGCGACAATCAAGAAAATGGCCAGGGATATAAGGGACAAATACATCGATCCACCCAACACCACAGATTTCGCCCTCCTCTTCCTTCCTTTTGAAGGCATCTATGCCGAAGTCGTCCGAAAAGCAGGCTTTCTGGAGACCTTACAAAGGGAGTACAAGATTATTCCGACAGGACCCACCACCCTGGCCGCCCTTCTCAACAGCCTTCAGATGGGCTTCCGATCACTGGCCATCCAGAAAAGGAGCAGCGAAGTCTGGCGGATACTCGGCGCGGTCAAAAAAGAGTTTGAGAACTTTGGTGCCCTGTTGAAAAAGGCGCAGAATAACCTGCACACAGCCAGCAACCAGATCGACGAGGTGATGGGACGAAGGACCAGGGCAATTCAACGAAAGCTGACCGGAGTCGAGACTCTAAGCGAAGCGGATACCCAAGCCATACTGCCGGAAATAGCTGAAGGTGAGATCATCGACGAGGAAACGGAAGATGCGGCGGAGTAATCCCGATTTTCTTTATTCGTGCAATAAGAATTACAAATCTTGAAAATAACCCCTTTATTTTCCCGGAAAAGTCACAGTTTTTGAGGAAATTATTTCAACTGACTGAAAATAAGATATTTACTAATTCATTGCAACACCGCTCTGACAGATAAATTATCGGCTGTCTTATTCAGTTGATAATTGCCATACCGGTAGAAAGCCATCAGCCCGTAATTTCGTTTTGTCGTACGCAGGCGGATGCCGAAGCCGGCTTCCGTATAGAGCTGGTTCATGGGATGGGCAGAGATGCCCACTTGCAGTTGCGGCGAGGCCAGAGCACCGATACCCGTATTTTGCGCGAAGACCAGGCTGACACCATATCGTTCATGGCGCTGGATCAGGTAGCCGGTCTCGTAGTTCACAAAAAGGGCGGCATAGGCATCGTTGACGAATTCATTCCAGCGCATCGTTTGAAAGGTTGCCGGGATGACGACACTATAGGGATCATAGGTACCCAGGTTGCTGAATAGCATCCCATAAGGGAGATCGCCCCAAACCTTTCCGCCCTCCAAAATGGCAACGATCTTCCCCGGTCGGCCCAACGACCATCGCCGCGTGTACCGGCCCTCTACCTTCTGATAACTAACAGATGACCCGGCATCCAACGCCTTGCCCGTCTTGACCTCCAGCTCCAGGAAATGCTTCGGCTGATTGTCCAGGCTGTTGATGGCCAGGTTTCCCAATTTAAATAACCCCTGTTTGAAGTCCGTACTGAAATTAGCACCGGCCTCAGCGAAATGAAGCCCGTTATACTGAATACTCTGTTTGACCGGATCGAGGAAATGATAACCCTCGGTAAATGTCCTGTTCTGATAATCGATATACAGCCGGGCCTGGATGATCCTGGCCAGACGGCCGGTCCGGTAAACTTCTACTCTCTGCACAGAATCCGCATGTTTGGCAAGGAGGGTCAGATAATTGATGAACGGCGTACTTTTGAACCCATTGGAACCGATGAGCTCGATATCCTGTGAATACCGGACACCATAGGTTACTTCCTTGTCATAACCGGTCAGTATTTCGAAAAGACCGCCATACTTGACCGAATGATCGGCAAATCCATAACCGGCATAGACGCCCAGCCGCAGGTCCGGAGAAAACCTCGTGTTGGTGACAAATCCTCCACCCAACCGAAGACCTTCGTACCGATTGTAATTGATGAGCCGGTTGATGATGAGGTTGATTTTGCCAATGGGTATCTGACCGTTCACGAGATCGCCGATCACGTCGGTCCGAAAATTCGCCTTACGGATATCCGGATCGTTTTTGACCAGACTGTCCATAAAGTGATAAGTATTCAGATCCAGGCTGTCGAGCCGGATCGCCCGATGGCTCTCCCAATAACCGGCAGCCTGATCGTCCGCTCCGGGCGCAATGCTATACCGATAGTTGCCGAAACTCCTGCCTGACTTGAGGCTGTCAAGGCTGATATCCTGCAAGTAGGTCCGGGCGCTGATCTGCAAGGTCTTCGCCTTGCTGCTGCTATCGTCATTTTGGTTGGGGGTCATGGCAATATCGGTATTGAGCTGCGCGGGGAACCATCTGTCCCCAACCCGCCGGTATTGCTGCCGGAAACCGATATTGAACATGCCGTTACTGGTGAGCGGCGAGGCTATCACGTTTACGATTCCGAAATCTTGCTCATGGATATGAAGTTCGCCTTTTAGCAACTCGATGCCGAATTTATTCCGCCGCGGCCTGAAGCTGATGATCCAGGTCTGGCTGCCATCTTCGTCCTTTAGGGAGTCCACCAGGTGAAAGACATAATCACCGCGATATTTGGCGCTGACGGGATTGAAATATGGGATGCCAAGAAGCGAGAAATTATCCGGGTAGAAAGAAAAGTACTGCAATTGGGTTGCAAGGCCCAACATCCAGCCGTTCTTCAAACCAGAAATTTTCTGCGCCTTTACCGTCTCCTGGCGTAGGAGGGGCTTCTTAAAGGCATGAGCGATGACACTTTCGATCAGAAAGAGATGGCGGTGCGTTGAATCACTCAACGATACCTTTTCTCCTTTTGTCGCCATGTCGGCGATCAACTTGTTATAGGAGGTATAGGAATAAGAGGACAGATTGTCGGGATCATTCGCCGGCTTATGGGCAATCGTCTGCCGGATGATCCAGTCGGCCCGGGGATCCGACTGGTCCGAGGCTTTCACAACAACCTCCTTCAGCGCTGCGGTGGAGGGCGCGAGAAAGACGGTATCGGGCAGATCCGAAGGTTTTATTCTTTTGGACTGGTATCCGATTCGACTGATGGTGAGCGTCTGGCCCGGGAGGGGAAATTTCAGTAACAATTTTCCGTCCAAATCGGCTATCACTCCTTTCCGGGTGTCACGAAAGACCGCAGATGCGAAAGAAAGGGGTTTGCGGGTAAGGCTGTCTGCCACGACGACGATCCTGGAGCCATGAGGAGAAGGGGTTTCCTGCGCTAAGGCCCCGTTGGCGATGACAACTGGCAGGATCATGGATAAAGTTAAACGGATCAGTCTCAAAAGCATTAGGTTGTCTTACAATAATAGTGAATTTTCTGCAGTAAACAGGGTAAAGCCCCGGCGGGCGCTGAAAGACGCTCAAGTAAATCTTATATTGTGCTTTAAATCAATAAACGGGCACGCATGAGATCCTTACTGTTGAGCATTGTTTTCCTGGTAGCAATGACATTTCAATATTGCGATCCTGATAAAGCCCCGGCTATTCAGAATGCCATCGCCTCTAACAAGCCGCTGTTCAAAGATTTCATGGGTATTAACGGCCATTTTACGTTTAAGCCGGAATTATACCGGCAGGTCTGCCGGCTGGTTCGTAATTATCACAACATCGAATGGGATGTGAAGAATGTCGGTGATTCTCTTACCATACCTGAAACGGTAAATCATATCAATTGGAAGAGAGATGTATACGGTCCATGGAAACAAAATGGATTTGAAACGGATATTTGCCTCCGGTTTGGCAGCTTTGGCACGGGCAGCCCGAACCTTAGCAATATCTGGAAAGGGAAGGAACAATGGGCTTATGATTACGGCAAAAGAATGGCCTCCTTTTTCGGACCTTCGGGTGCAGAAAAACTCGCTACCTCCTTTGAGATCGATAATGAACCGGGAGGACGTTTTGATCCCGAACTCCACCGCACCATTTTCAGACAAATGACCAGCGGGATCCGCGCCGGAGACCCGAAAGCGCTCATCCTCACTCCTTATGTCAAGGCTGGCGCATCAGACGACTATGCCCAGGGATTGAATACCATATATGCGGATAAAGATATCCTGCCGTTATATGATGTAATCAATATACACACCTACGCGACGCTTCCAAGATCGGCCACCTCAGAAAACTCGTGGAACCGCAGTTATCCTGAAGACCCATCGCTGATTTACCTCAAAGTAGTGGACGAGGCTATCGCATGGCGTAATCAATACGCCAGCGGTAAAAAGGTATGGATCACCGAATTTGGATATGATGCCTGTACCCCGGCCGCTATGCAGAACCGTCAGGGGTGGATGCTCAAACTGAACTGGCAGGGCGCAACGGATCTACAGCAGGCGCAGTACCTGGTGAGATCCTTCCTCGCCTTTGCGACAAGGGACGTGGACCGGGCTTACCTCTTCTTTTATGACGACAACGATGAGGCCTCCTTCCACGGGGCTTCGGGCTTAACCCGGAAATTTCAGCCAAAAATGTCATTTTGGGCAGTTAAACAATTGTATGAAATACTGGGCAATTACAGACTCCACCGCATTGTAAAAAATGACGACGGCAACCTGTTCGTTTACGAATTTGAGCAGGGCGATGATAAAAACAAAAAGATTTGGGTAGCCTGGTCTCCCACCGGTGCTAAAACCCAGGAAAAAGAAGGTTACCGTCCAAGGGAGGTTAAAATGGCCCTCCACGGGCTGCCCGGCAAACCTGTTCACGTTATCGGCATGGCCACCAGCAACGGGCAAGCTCCTGAACCGAAATGGGAACAGGCCGGCGATTCAGCCATCTCCCTCACGATCGGCGAAAGTCCGGTATATATTGTTATGAATTAAAATTTCAGCGGCGGCCCTATCACCTCCATGCCATGGGTCCTGAAAAGGTCTTTCATGACATGTTGCATATCCTGGACAATGCCTTTGCCCAGTTTGCTCATTTGCGCGAAAAAGTCTTCCATGCTGCCGGCAGGTTGGAAGAGCACCAGCATCTGCAATCGAAACTGCCGCCCATGATGAGTAGCTCTTCCTGGTAGCGGTCTTCTCCGGAGGCTACCTTGAATCCTTTTTTGGCTCTGTCTGCCCGGGAATTATGCGCATTGGCGAGCAATGCAGATGCGACGAGTGGAAGCTGGAGGAACAGACTACGTTTCATGTTAGCTTGATTTGGGGGTTATACCGTAATATACAAAATAAAGAAACCTGAATAAATCTTTATAAATTGCGGGCAAAACACCTACCATGAATATCCTCCGGCTTTTGACGATGGCAACTATTTTTTTTACGCTCGATGCCCATGCGCAGATCACACCACAACCCAGCTCCAGCCAGACCATTGTACAGGGTTTCGGCCTTGGTACTATCACCCTGACTTATTCAAGACCAAATGTGAAAGGTCGAAAGATTTTTGGTTACGTTGAGCCTTATGATAAGGTCTGGCGCACCGGCGCGAATTCGGCTACCGTTATAAAGTTTAGTGACGACGTAATCATCGAGGGGCATGCCGTGCCTGCTGGGGAATATGGCTTATTCAGCCTGCCCGGAGAATCACAATGGACAATTATTTTGAGTAAGAAGCCTCAACAATGGGGTGCCTATTCTTATAACGAAGCAGATGACTTTTTACGTTTTACCGTCAAACCCGCCAAATTGCCGCAACCGGTAGAAACTTTTGCCCTGCAGTTTGAAAACATGTATCCTACCAGCGGCGAATTGCATTTACTATGGGAAAACACCGCTTTAAGCATACATCTGACCTGTGATATCGATTCAAAAGTAATGGCGCGAATCGACTCGGCCATGAACACCGATAAGAAGCCCTATTACAATGCCGTCATCTATTACTGGAATAATAACAAGGATATGACGAAGGCGCTGGAATGGGCCAATCAGCTGGACAAAATACCCGGTATGCCTCCCATGGTCGCAAAACTGTGGAAAGCCCGCGTCCTGTTAAAGAAGGGCGACAAAGACGCAGCCATTGCCACAGCGCAGGAAGGCATGAAGGCAGCCACCGAAGCCAAGAGCGACGAGTATTTGCGGATGAACAAAGAGGTAATCGCCGAAGCAGGGAAATAATAAAATATACTTGCGCTTAGTGCAAACGCAGATCCGGGATACCGTCCGGCATAAAAGGATTCCCTGTAAAGGCGTACACAATCCGGGTGACGATCAGATTGACGACAACCGCTACCACGATGATCACGATGGCGCAGACGGCCATATAGGCGATACGTTTGTCTTCGGGTGTCTTTTTCAGCACGGGAATGCCAAGGTAGAAAAGATAGATGCTATACAGACCCAGGATGCCAAGGATGCCCAATGAAGGAATAATGTTGAATATCCCCGCTACCCAGGCGGCGGTAGATGAATACGCCACCAGTTGGGCCGATCTGCCGGTATTTTTTTCGGAGGAGAAACTGGGGGCAAGCGCATCCACTACAAACGTGCAGATAAAGTAGGAGATGATGGAACCAATAAAGCTGTTGAGCGCCATTATCAACCCCCATTGAATGCCGCCGATCCGAACAAAGACGGCGTCGATCCCGATCAATCCATACCCGATAAAATAGGCGATGGCGGGGATGAGGGCCATGGGGATGACATATTTTCCGAGCAGGGATTGCGGGGTTTCCGTCTCCCCCTTAATGACCTCCCATTCGGTCTTGGGAGACATTAGAATGTTCTTCACCCGTGTAGTAAGTGGCATATCGTTAGAGTTTAGTTAAACCAAGTTAGAACTTTATGACTAAAAACAGTGGAAAATTGAAAATAAAAGACTATGCCGCATGACTATCCTTCCCACAGTTATGGCAGACCTTCCCGTGATCCGGGAATTGTTCAGCGCAGCCATTCAATACCAAAAACTGAAATTTGGCAAGCACTGGCATGGATTGAACGAGGTTTTGGTGGAAAAGGAAATCAGGGAACGGCTGCATTGGAAAATTTTGGATGAGGACCGGATCAGCGCTTTCTTTTCCATCGCCTATACGGACGCCCTCGTCTGGGATGAAAGAGATGCGGATCCGGCAATTTATTTGCATCGGATCGTCACGAACCCGGCCTTCCGCGGAAAAGGCTATGTCAGGCATATTACGGCCTGGGCCGAGTCACATGGCCGGGATGCGGGCAAACTGTTTGTCCGGCTGGATACGGACAGGGAGAATGTAAAGCTGAATGCCTACTACCAGGAATGCGGATATGTATTCTGCGGCATTAAGAAGTTCGATGATGACGATAACAACCCGCTAATACCCAGGCACTATCTGGGGCCCGGTCTCAGTCTGTACGAAAGAAAGATTATACAACAGGAGGAGGGCCCATAGGCTATGCGACAACCGGCACTGCTGCAGGGCGGCGCTTCCGTTTTAGCAAAAGAGCAGTCAGCAGGGAAATGATAATCCCCACGGGTACAATCTCCAGATAGGTCCATAGCACGACCATGACGGGATTCTTATACATTTCTTTCATGTTGTTGATCTCTGCCACTTTTTTGTTCAGATCGGCCGGGCTGACACCGCTCTCCCGGGCCAGTTTTATCATATGATCGGCATATTTGTCCATGAAATCAGGGATAAAGACATAAAAATCCACCAAC